>Ga0209061_1000614_pt1 | contig 80826 bp, 81 predicted proteins | sample Coa_R1_10_FD_187157 | JGI IMG/M metagenome (GOLD analysis project Ga0209061, IMG submission 187157) | Surface soil microbial communities from Centralia Pennsylvania, which are recovering from an underground coalmine fire - Coalmine... | ecosystem: Environmental > Terrestrial > Soil >... | reverse complement strand
ATGACCGAGCCGCACTCGCCGGTTCGGTTCCTCGGCGTGGCGCTCATGTTCGTGGCGTCGGTCCTCGCGGGGTTCGCCTACCTCGCGCCGGTCGTGCTCAGGGCTCGGGCGGAGGAGCCGAGCCGTTCGGCTGCGCTGCCCTCGTGAGCCCTCCCGGCCCCGTGCGGCGGCGCGCCCGACTGGCCCCTCGTCGCTCGGCGGCGGCGAGGGCGAGCCTGCCGCCCACCATGAGCGCACCGAGGAACCCCGTCGCCACGCCGACGAACGCCGGCGCGGTGCCCTGACCGGCGAGCACCCGCGCGGTCATCCCGACGGCGACCGTCGCGGCGCAGACGACGGCGCCGGACGCCGCCGACGCGCCCGCCGACGGCCCCGCGGGCGCCTTCGGGGACCTGCCGCGGGCGCGGCCGAGCGCCGCGAGCGCCACCCACCCCGCGCACAGCCCGAGCGCGAAGGGCCATGCCGTCGACGCCACGCCTTGCACCGACTCGCCGTGACGGTGAGAGGCGCGCCCGATCACCACGAAGAGGACGACGGCGACGACGTCGACGACGAGCGCCCCCCACCTTCGTCCGGCAGTCACCGCGCCCCCACGAGCCGCAGGGCCATGGCGACGAACCGGCTCTCGAGCGCCTCCTGCGTGAAGCAGCCGTCCTCCCGGACCCACTCGGCTGCGTACACGCACATGTCGAGGATCGTCGACGCGGCGATGACGAGGGACGGACGGTCGCTCCCCCCGCACACCGAGAAGACGCCGCAGGCCACGCCGTCCTCCAGGATGCCGACCAGTCGGTCGCGCAGCGACCGGCGGACGGCCACGACCTGTGCGAGCCTCGAGCCGGACAAGGCGCGGAACTCTCTGTTGGCGACCCGGCTGCCCTTGCGTCCCGAGGGTCGGAGGTGGACGCGCGCGTACACCCCGACCGCCGCCTCGAGCTGGCTGCGGGGGTCGGGCGGCGCCGCAGCGAGGGCGTCGTCCAGCGCCGCGGCGATCAAGAGGTGGCGGCGCATGACGAGGCGGAACAGCAGCTCGTCCTTCGAGGTGAAGTGGTTGTACAGCGCCCCGGGCGTCAGCCCGCAGGCCGCGGTGATCTCACGGACGGTCGTCGCGGCGGCCCCCTGGCGGTAGAAGAGGTCGTCCGCCGCCGCCATGATCCGCCGGGCGGCGGGGGAGAGGGCGGCCCCCTCGGCCGACGGTGTGCGCCCTTCGGTCTGTGCTGCCCGGGTGCTGCGAGGCACCCCGTGCTGGCGGGAGGCACCCCTCTGCATGCGCGCCAGGCTACCGTGGGGGCACGGCGATCTATGAACGCTCATTCACAGGACTCTCCGGAGGGCGATGGAGCGATGGGAGCGACCTTGGCTGGTGAGCCACGACCCGACCCCGACGGGGGAGCGCCCCGGGGGAGGAGCCCGATCGCCCGAGCCCTGTGGTACCGCCAGATCGACCGGTACCCGGACACCGCGCCGCGGGTCTTCTACCTCGGGATCGTGGTGCTCGCCACGATCGTCCTGTACTACCAGCTGTACGTGCCCGGCGCCGTCGCCCCCCAGATCCTGCGCCAGTACGACATGTCCTTCCGCTTCTACGTGGACATCACGGTGGTAGGCAACGCGATCGGCGCCTTCACCTCGCTTCTGGCGGGCCTCGCGGACCGCTGGGGCAGGGCCAACATGGTCGCGTACGGCCTCGGCGTGACGGCACTGCTCACGCTGTTCGCGGTCCCGAACGCTCCGGACAAGTGGGCGTTCGGCGTGTTCATCTCGGCGGTCGGGTTCGTCGAGGGCATCATCCTCGTCGCGACGCCGGCGCTCGTGCGCGACTACTCCCCCCAGCTCGGCCGGGCATCGGCGATGGGCTTCTGGACGCTCGGCCCCGTCGTGGGGAGCCTCGTCGTCGCCGTCGTGGCGAGCAACACCCTCGGGCACCTCGTCGCGTGGCAGGACCAGTTCACGATCTGCGGGATCGTGGGCCTGGGCATCTTCGTGCTCGCGCTGTTCGGCCTGCGCGAGCTGTCGCCCAGGCTGCGGGACCAGCTCATGGTGAGCTTGCGGGACCGCGCGCTCGTGGAAGCCCGTGCCAAGGGCATCAACGTGGACCTCGCGCTGCGCAAGCCCTGGCGCCAGGTGCTGCGGGCCGACGTGGTGCTGTCGGCGGTCGCCATCAGCCTGCTCCTGATCATCTACTACACGGCCGTCGGGTTCAACGTCATCTACTTCGAGACCATCTTCGGCTTCTCCCCGTCCCAGGCCAACGGGATCGGCAACTGGTGGTGGGCGGCGGACGCCATCGCCCTCATCGTCATCGGGATCGTGTCGGACCTCGTGCGGGTGAGGAAGCCCTTCATGATGCTCGGCGCCGCGGGCGCGGTCGCCTTCACGATCGTGTACCTCGGGAGGGCGACCGATCCGCACACCGGCTACTACACGCTCGTATGGATCGTGAGCCTGCTGGCCATCTTCCTCGCCTTCGCCTTCGCACCGTGGATGGCGAGCTTCACCGAGACCGTCGAGCGCCGCAGCCCTGCGCTGACGGCGCACGGGCTGGCGGTCTGGGGATGGGTCGTCCGGGCGACGGTCGCCATCTCGGTCTTCGTCCTCCCCTTCGTGGTCTCCTCGACGAACGCGCTCGTGCAGTACGGGACAATCGGCAAGCGCGCGGCCGCGATCGAGAAGGCGGACCCGACGATCAAGATCGTGCTCGCGCACCCGGCCATCTTCAGCCAGCTCGCCAAGTACCCGACAACGTCGAAGATCCCCGGACCGCTCCTGGCCAAGGCCATCAAGGAGGTGGGGCTGAAGAACCTCCTCGCCGTCGCCAAGGACCCGCACGTCCATGCCGAGGCGGCGTTCTTCACCCGGCACGCGTCGCAGCTCCACCAAGTGGTCGCTGCCAGCCACTCCTCTCCCGTGCAGTGGCAGCACTGGTGGTGGGTCTGCGTCGCGGCCGAGCTCGCCTTCGTGCCCCTGGTGCTCTTCATGACAGGCAGGTGGTCGCCGCGTGCCGCCAAGCGGGACCAGGCCGAGCACGACGCGAGGGTCCAAGAGGAGCTCGCCAAGCTCCGGGCCGAGGGCCGGATCGCCCCGGACCCGGCCTGAGGCCGACGTGGCACCCTGGACCCGGCCGCACGCGCGGGTGAGCGCGCGACGAGCGCAGACTCCATCACGTCCGCGTGGTGCGCTCGCGGCATGCGCGCTGTCGGCAGCGCTCGTGGGCGCGGGCGCGCTCTCGCTCGTCGTGCCCTCCGGCCCCGCCGGCGCGTCGGGGCGGAGGCTCCCTGCCTTCTACCACGTGCCCGCGCGCATCCCGCACCGGCCGGGGACGCTCATCAGGCACGAGCGCATCACGGTGCCCGGGATCCCCGGCACCGTGTACCGCGTGATGTACGTGTCGACGACGGTGCGGACAACGCCCGTCGCGGTCACCGGTCTCGTCGTCGTGCCGCGCGAGGCTCCACCCCCAGGCGGGTTCCCGGTCGTCGCGTGGGGGCACGGGACCAACGGGATGGCGACGCAGTGCGCCCCCTCGCTCCACGTGATGTCCACAACGACAGCGATGCCCAGGCTCGGTTCGCTGCTCTCCCAAGGCTGGGTGGTCACGGCGAGCGACTACCAGGGGGAAGGGACGCCCGGGCCGCTCCCGTACCTGGTTGGCCAGATCGCGGCGCGTGACACCATCGACCTCGTGCGTGCGGCGCAGCACTTGCGCGCAGCCCACGCGAGCCGACGCTACGTCGTCTGGGGCCACTCGGAGGGCGGCCAGACCGCGATGTTCAGCCTGCACATCGCGGCGAGCTACGCGCCGACACTCGACCTGCTCGGGGTCGTCGCGGGCGCGCCACCCTCGCAGTTCGCGCTGATCTACACATTCTTGAAGACGAGCCCCTACCGCTTCTACCTCATCATGGGGGCCCTGGGCTTCGAGACCGCCTACGGGCCCAAGAAGGCGCCGCTCGCCCAGGTGCTCACGAAGAGGGGACTGGCGCTCGTCCCCGACCTCACGAAGGGGTGCTTCACAGCGGTCGACAGGGTGATCGACCGCTACACGCTCACCCAGCTCGTGAAGCGGAACCCGTTCAAGGTGCCGGCGTGGAGGGCGCTCCTCGTCGCCAACGACCCCGAGTACTTCTCCAGCCCCGCCAAGGCCCCGCTCCTCATCATCCAGGGCGGCGCGGACGAGCAGATCCCCGTGCTCTCCACCCAGATCCTCGCCCAGCACCTGTGCAGCGTGGGACAGGACGTGGAGCGCTGGATCTATCCCGGAGAGTCCCACACGGGCGTCCTGACAGTGTCGATCGGCGACATGGTCCACTGGATCGCAGACCGCTTCGCCGGCGTGGGGGTGCCCGACCCCTACCACCCGGTGGGGCTGCCCGACGTCCAGGTGACCTCCTGCTCGTAGCGCGCCCGCGCCGCCCCGCTCAGCGCGGGTCGATCCTGCCCTCGCCCTTGTGCTCCACGCCGCGGCGCGCCATGTCCTCGTAGTGCGCGGCGACCTCGGCGTCCCCTCCCGACTCCTCCAGCTCGGCGGCCGACCGCTCGGCGGCCTGCTCCTCCTCGTCGGTCGGCATCCGGTCGGCCCGGTGCGCCGCGCCGCCTGTGGGTCCGGACATGCGGTCCACCTCCTCGTCTCGTGCGCCCCGTCTCTGGTGCGCTCCTCTTCCCTGCGCTCCTCGTCCCAGGAGCGCGACTGGTGAGCAGTACCCGCTGCGCCCGGGTTCGACCCGCCCCGCTCGGGAGACGGCGCGAGCGCCGGCGGCGTGGGGCGCCGGGGGGTTCCGTGCGGCCGTACAATCCCGCTTCGTGTCCTTCCACGACGCGGTCGAGCAGCGGCTCGAGGAGCACGACCAGCGCTACACGCCGATGCGCAGGCTGCTGGTCGAGGCGCTGGCCGAGTCGGGACGGCCGCTCACGGTTCCCGAGATCCTGGACCGCGCGCCGGAGATCCCGCAGAGCAGCGCCTACCGCAACGTCACGGCGCTCATGGACGCAGGGGTCGTCCGCAGGGTCGCCACCGCCGACGACCACTGGCGGGTGGAGCTTGCCGAGGAGATCTCCGGGCACCACCACCACCTGGTCTGCGGGGTCTGCGGGCGGGTCGAGGACGTGCCGGTCTCGCCGACGCTGGAGCGGGCGCTGGGCGAGACGGCCCGCGCCGTCGCGGGCCGCACGGGGTTCGTGGTGAACGAGCACCGGCTCGACCTCGTGGGGACCTGCGCGTCGTGCGACGCCGAGGCCGGGGACAGCGGTCGGCTCGCGGGAGACGCACCCGCCGGCTGACCCGCGCCAGCGCCGAGGGGTTGCTCCAAGCCTGGTGAGAGTGATTATCATTCCTGGCAGGTGCTCGTGCCGCACGCGGCGGACGAGCCGTCCGGGAGGTAGGGCATGCCAGGGTGGACCGCACGCGCGGGGTCGGCGGCGCGGGTCGCACGCGGCGCCGTCGCCGTGGGTCTCGCTGCTGCGCTGGCGGGTGGCCTGCCCCTCCGCGCCGTGTCGGCGTGGCGGACGGACCGGGCGCGCAGGAGCGTCCTCGTCGCGTCGAGGCCGCGTGTCCGAGCGGTCGGCGCCGAGAGCCAGTACGCCAATGTGATCGCCCAAGTCGGGGGCAGGTACGTGGCGGTGTCGGCGATCATGCGCAACCCGAACACGGATCCGCACAGCTTCGAGGCCAGCCCGAGCGTGGCGCGGGCCGTGGCCGGTGCGCAGCTCGTGGTCCAGAACGGGCTCGGTTACGACACCTTCATGCAGACGATCGAGGACGCGCTGCCCAGCTCCGCGCGCGAGGTCATCGTGGTGCAGCGGCTGCTCCACCTCCCCGCACGCACTCCGAACCCGCACCTGTGGTACGCGCCGCGCACGATGCCCCTCGTCGCACGGGCCGTTGCCAGGGACCTGTCGACCCTGGACCCGGCGCACCGGGCGTACTTCTGGCGCAACGCCGCACGCTTCGACGCGTCGCTCGGCACGTGGCGCCACGCGATCGCCGAGCTGCGGTCGAGGTTCGCGGGAGCACCGGTCGCGACCACCGAGCCGGTCGCCGACGACCTGCTCCAGGCTGCGGGCCTCGACGACAAGACGCCGTTCGGCTTCCAGCGCGACGTCATGAACGGGGTCGACCCCTCGCCACAGGACGTGGCCGACGTCGAGCAGCTCCTGCGTGCACGGAAGGTCCGGGTGCTCGTCTACAACCGTCAGGTCACCGACACCCTGACCCAGTCGCTCCTCGGCATCGCCAAGCAGGCGCGTGTGCCCGTCGTCGGCGTCTACGAGACGATGCCCGAGCCGGGGTTCGACTACCAGCGCTGGATGACCGCAGAGGTGCGTGCGCTCGAGGAGGCGTTGGCGACCGGCACGTCGTCGCCCGAGCTGTGACGTCAGGCCCCGGCGCGGTCGGGCAGGGGACCGAGGGCCCCGCTCCGGTGCTGCGCCTGCAGGGGGTGTCGGTCTCCTTCGGTGCGCGGCCGGTCCTCGAGGACGTCAGCTTCAGCGTCGCGCCCGGGGAGTTCGTCGGCATCATCGGGGCGAACGGCGCCGGGAAGACGACCCTCTTCCGGGCGGTCCTCGGCCTGCTCGCGCCGGACGCCGGCACGGTCAGCCGGCCGCGACGGCGCATCGGCTACGTGCCCCAGAGGGTCTCGATCGAGCCGGACACGCCGCTGCGCGCGCGCGACCTGGTCGCCCTCGGCATCGACGGCGAGCGCTTCGGAGTCCGTCTCCCCTCCAGATCGCGGCGCCAGCGCGTCGCAGAGATGCTCGACGCGGTCGGCGCTTCGAGCTTCGCCGACGCACGGGTGGGGACGCTGTCAGGAGGCGAGCTCCAGCGGGTCCTGATCGCCCATGCACTGGTCGGGGAGCCGAGCCTCCTCGTCATGGACGAACCCCTGGCGAACCTCGACATCAAGAGCGGCCACGAGATCGTGGAGCTGGTCGCGCGACTCACCACGGCGCGCTCGCTCGCCGTCCTGCTCTCGGCGCACGACCTGAATGCCCTCCTGCCCCACATGGACCGCGTGGTGTACCTCGCGGAGGGGAGGGCGGTGAGCGGCACGACCGGAGAGGTCGTGCGCAGCGACGTCCTGAGCCGCCTCTACCGCTACCCGGTGCGGGTGCTCGAGGTCGACGGCTCCGTCCTCATCGTCGGCGGGCACGACGTCCGGGTCCGATGACAGGGTTCTTCTCCAGCGGGCCGGTCCACGTCGCCCTCGGCGCCGGCGCCGCGGCGGCCGTCGTCTCGGGCGTCGTCGGGGTCTTCGTCGTGCTGCGCGGGCAGTCGTTCGCCGGCCACGCGCTGGGTGACCTCGGCACCCTCGGCGGGTCCGGGGCGTTCCTGGCGAACGTGAACCCGTTGTGGGGCTTCGTCGGGGTCGGCGCGGTGGTGGCCGGAGCGATGGAGCTGTTCGGCGTCCAGCGACGGCGCGGGCGTGACGTGGCCACCGGCGTGGTGCTCGGCGCCGCCCTCGGCGTCTCCGCGCTCCTCTTGTACCTCGACACGACGACGACCTCGACTGCGGGGGCGACCGTCACCGTGCTCTTCGGATCGCTGTTCTCGGCGAGCCCCTCGTCGGTGCCGGAGATGGCGGGCCTCGCCGCCGCGGGTGTCGCCGTCGTCGCCGCCCTCTACCGGCCGCTGCTCCTGAGCTCGGTCCACCCCGAGCTGGCCTCGGTGCGCGGCGTGCCGGTGCGGCTGGTGGCGCTCGGGTTCCTCGTCCTCGTCGGGGTCACCGTGGCGCTCACCTCCATGGTGGTCGGGACGATCCTGTCGCCGGCCCTGCTCGTCGGCCCTGCGGCCGGCGCGCTCCGGGTCAGCCGCCGCCCGCCGGTCGCGATGGCGGTCGCGGCGGCGCTGGGGCTCGCGGCCACGTGGGCGGGCGTGGTCCTGTCGTACCTGAGCGACCGCTGGCCCCCATCGCACGCGGGGTGGCCGGTCAGCTTCTTCGTGGTGGCCTGCGTCTTCGTGACGTACCTCGCCGCCGACCTGCCGGGGGCCATCCGGCGACGCCGAGCGCGCAGGGGTCCGTGTTCTCCGGGGTGATGGCCCACGCCTGGGTCGTGGGCACGATCGTGGGCGTCGTCGCCGGCGTCGTCGGCTTCTTCGTCGTGCTCCGGGGCGCCTCGTTCGTGGCGCACGCGGTCCCCCTGTCGTCCTTCGCCGGCGCGGCCGGGGCGGGGCTCCTCGGGATCGACGCGGTGGCGGGCCTCGCGGTGGTCGCCCCCCTCGCCGCGCTGTCCATCGGCTGGCTGGGACGGCGCCGGCGCAGCGACGTGGTGACGGCGCTCGTCGTCGCCGTGCTGCTCGGGCTCGGGAGCCTCTTCCTCGCCTGGAGCAACGAGTACGCGGCCGAGGTGTACGGCCTCCTGTTCGGCGACATCCTCGGCGTGGGGACCGGGCAGATCTGGCTGTCGGTGGCGCTCGGTGCCGCGGGGCTCGCCGGCGTCGCCGCCGTCTACCGGCCGCTGCTCTTGTCGTCGGTGGCGCCGGAGCCCGCCGCGTCGAGGGGGGTCCGAGGGGGGCTCGTGGAGGTGCTCTTCCTGCTCCTCGTGTCCCTCGTCACCGCGATGTCGGTCCCCGTGGTCGGCGCGCTGCTCATGTTCGCCCTCATGGTCGGGCCTCCGGCCGCCGCGCGGTCGCTGGCGAGGAGCCCTGCGCGCGCCATGGCCCTCGGTGCCGGCATCGCGCTCGTGACGGTGTGGACGTCGATCGCCGCCTCGTACCTGACCACATGGCCGATCGGGTTCTTCGTCGGCGTCACGGCGGCGGCCCTCTTCGGTGCCGCCCGCGCGTGGACGGCGCTGCGGGGCTGAGGGGTAGGTTGCCTTCCATGGAGCTCCGCACCTTGGGACGCACCGGCGTCCACGTCAGCACGCTGTGCCTCGGCGCGATGATGTTCGGCGCATGGGGGAACCCGGACCACGACGAGTCGGTCCGGATCATCCGCAGGGCCCTCGACGCCGGCGTCAACTTCATCGACACGGCCGACGTCTACTCGGCAGGGGAGTCCGAGGAGATCGTCGGCAAGGCGATCGCAGGCCGGCGGGACGAGGTCGTCCTCGCCACGAAGTTCCACGGGGCGATGGGCCCGGACCCGAACTCCCGTGGCAACGCTCGCCGGTGGGTCCTCGAGGCGTGCGAGGCGAGCCTGAGGAGGCTCGGCACCGACTGGATCGACCTCTACCAGGTCCACCGCCCCGACCCCGACTGCGACATCGACGAGACGCTCGGCGCGCTCACGGACCTCGTGCACCAGGGGAAGGTCCGGTACCTCGGGAGCTCGACCTTCCCGGCTGCAGAGATCGTCGAGGCCCAGTGGGTGTCCGAGCGCCGGTGCCGCGAGCGCTTCGTGTGCGAGCAGCCGCCGTACTCGATCCTCGTCCGGCGGGCCGAGCGGGAGGTCCTGCCCACCTGCGAGCGCTACGGCATGGGCGTCATCCCATGGAGCCCGCTGTGCGGCGGCTGGCTCTCGGGCAGGGTCCGCAAGGGCAGGGATGTCCCGAGGAGCCACCGGGCCGAGCGGGTCCCCCAGCGCTACGACATGAGCCTCCCGGGCAACCAGCGCAAGCTCGATGCGGTGGAGGACCTCGCGCTGCTCGCCGAGCGCGCAGGGATGAGCCTCGTGCACCTCGCGATCGCCTTCGTCCTGGCGCACCCCGCGGTGACCGCCGCCATCATCGGGCCGCGCACGATGGAGCAGCTCGAGTCCCAGCTGGGCGCGGCGGAGGTCTCCCTCCCGGCCGACGTCCTCGACGCGATCGACGAGATCGTGCCGCCGGGGGTCACGCTGAACCCGCCCGACGACGGCTGGGACCCCCCGTCGGTCACGGACGCGCGCCGTCGGCGCCGATCCTGACGGGAGGCGCGAAGTCGCCAGCGGCCCGCCGCAGGTCGGCGAGCAGCTCGAAGAGGTGCTCGAGCGCGTCCTTCTCCACGCCGATGTCGCCGAACACGTCGGCGTTCAGTGCGCCGGTCGCCGCGGCCGCCCGGTCGCGCCCGACCGGGGTGATGCGGGCAAGCGTCCCGCGCCCGTCGGTCGGGTTCGGGACGCGCTCGACGAGCCCCTGCTGCTCGAGGCGGTCGACCGCGTTGGTGACGCTGGCGGGGTTCACTTGGAGCCGCTCGCCGATCTTGCCGAGCGGCAGCTCCCCGCGGGCGGAGAAGGAGAGGAGCATCAGGACCTCGTAGCGGGCGAAGGTGAGGTCGAAGGGCCGCAGCGTGGCGTCAGCCCGAGAGAGCAGCAGCTGCTGGGCACGCATGATCGAGGTGACGACCGCCATCGCCGGCGCTGCGGCGTCCCAGCCGTGCGAGGCCCACTGGCGCCGTGCCTCGGCGATCGGGTCGAAGGGGAGCGGGTCGCGCTCGGGCACCGGCTCGCGCGTCAGTTGCGGGGGCGCTGGCGCGGTTGGCCGGGGACGGTGCCGGGACGGAGCCCTCCTCCCCGCTGTCCCTTCTGGCGCTCCTGGCGCCCCGCTGCCCGCCGGAGCGCGCGGTTCGTCGTGACCTCGTCCTTCGAGCCCATCTCCATCATCTGCTCGACGAGCTGCTGGCGTTTGGGCTTGGGGACCCGGCGGAGCTGGCGCTCGAGGCGGACGAGGTTCTCGGGCAGTGGGCGCCCCTTCTCCTGGAACTTGTCGATGGTGCGGAGGATCCGGCGCGCGTAGCGCCGCCGGAGCCACGGGGTCCTGCCGATGAACCGGGCCGGTGCCTCCCGGAGCCGGCGCAGCGGCTTGCGTCTCGTGGTCGTCGCCATCGCCTAGTTCTTAGCGGACGGGGCCGGCCTCGGGCGCATCCGTCCCGGCGCGCACCAGACCGCCTTCGGGGTCCTGGCCGGCGAACTGGGTCTGGGAGAGGAGGGTGTACAGGCCGCCGGCGGCCACGAGCTCGCGATGCGTCCCGCGTTCGACGATCCTCCCTGCGTCGACCACGAGGAGCTGGTCGGCGTCACGCACGGTGGACAGGCGGTGCGCGATGACGAGGGACGTGCGCCCGACGAGCGCCCGGCGCAGCGCCTCTTGCACCGCGGCCTCGGACTCCGAGTCCAGGTGGGCGGTGGCCTCGTCGAGGACGACGACGTCCGGAGCCTTGAGGATGAGCCGGGCGATGGCGACGCGTTGCTTCTCGCCCCCCGACAGCCGGTAGCCGCGCTCGCCGACGAGGGTGTCGAGCCCCTCGGGCAGGGAGGAGACGAGCGGGAGGACCTGGGCCTGCTCGAGCGCGGCCAGGAGCGTCTCGTCGTCGGCGTCGGGCCGTGCGTAGAGGAGGTTGGCCCGGAGCGTGTCGTGGAAGAGATGGGGGTCCTGGGTCACGACGCCGACGACCGCTCGCAGCGAGGCGAACGTGGCGTCGCGGACGTCCACCCCCCCGACCCGCACGACCCCGGAGGTGGCGTCGTAGAGGCGGGGCACGAGGGAGCTGATCGTGGTCTTCCCCGCCCCGGACGGGCCGACGAGGGCGACCATCTGGCCGGGCTCGACCACGAAGGAGATGTCGTGGAGGACCTCGGTGGGCGACGCCGGCTCGAGCGTGGCCACGGACTCGAGGGACGCCAGGGAGACCTCGCCTGCGCTCGGGTAGGTGAACGACACCGAGTCGAACTCGATGCCGACGTCGCCGCGTCGGATGTCGACGGCGCCGGGCCGCTCCCGGATCGCCGGCTCGAGGTCGAGCACCTCGAAGATCCGCTCGAAGGAGACGAGGGTGGTCATCACGTCGAGGTTCAGGTTGGACAGCTGGGTCAGCGGCCCGTAGAGGCGCGCGAGGTAGGCCGTGAGCGCGACGACCGTCCCGACCGCGAGCGTCCCGTGGACGGCGGCGACGCCTCCGAAGCCGTAGGCGAGCGCCGTGGCGAGCGATGCGGTGAGGACCAGCGCAACCAGGAACATGCGGGCGTACAGGGCCTGGGCGACCCCGATGTCGCGCACGCGAGCCGCCTTCTCGTCGAAGTTGGCCGCCTCGGACGCCGGGTTCCCGAAGAGCTTCACGAGCATGGCACCCGAGACGTTGAACCGTTCCTGCATGACCATGTTCATCTTGGCGTTCAGGTCGTAGCCCTCCTTGGTGAGGGCGCCGATCCTGCGTCCCACCAGGCGTGCGGGGACGAGGAACAACGGGACGAGGACGAGTGCGAGCAGGGTGATCTGCCAGGACAGGTAGAACATCGCCCCGACCATGATGACGACGGTCATCAGGTTGCCGACGACGTTGGACAGCAGTGTCGTGAAGGCCTGCTGGGCGCCGATGACGTCGTTGTTGAGCCGGCTCACCAGCGCGCCCGTCTGGGTCCTGGTGAAGAAGGCGATCGGCATCCGCTGGATGTGGCTAAAGACCTTGGACCGCATGTCGTAGATCAGTCCCTCGCCGATCATCGCCGAGACGCGCCGCTGGTACAGGGAGAGCCCGGCTGTGACCACCGCCAGGGCCGCCGCGGCCACGGCGAGCTCGACGACGAGCCGGACGTCGTGCCCCAGGATCCCGCGATCGATCAGCGCGCGCAGGATCAGCGGGTTCACCGCGCCGGCTGCCGCGCCGAGCACGACGACCGGGACGAAGACCATGAGGATCCTGCGGTACGGCATCGCGAAGCGCAGCATCCGCCGGGCGGTGCCCTTCTTCACGCGGTGCTCGAGGACGGAGCGGTCGTGACTGAACGACCGCATGCCCAGCCAGCCTCCGCCGCCCATGCCGTGGCCCATGGCCCGTGCCATCGGCCGACCCTAGAGGTCCGGGCGGGCGGCCCGGTCGCCAGCGCGCATCTGCTCGTCAGCCTACCGGCGCCTCCTTGCGTGGGCCGCTGGGCGCGACCGGCGTGGCGGCCCGGTCCAGCGTCGGGCCGGACGAGACGTGCATGCGGGCGCGCAGCCGTGCGAGCGCCACGAGCATGGGCGCGCCCAGCGCGGCGACCATCACCGCGTTGCCGACCGCACGGAAGGTGTCGTAGAGCGCAGAGGTGACCACGTAGTACCGGGCGAAGTGGGCGAGCACCTCCCCTGGAGGCATCCCGGAACGGAAGCCGAGCCCCGGCGAGGGCTGGTAGAAGGTCCAGTTCCAGATGTCCATCGCCGCACCGAAGCCGTAGCCGGTCACGATGCCGATCGCCACGAGCACGACCACGTCGCGGCGCGTCGGGCGTCCCGACCTCCTCCGCCCCGCGATCCCCGCGACCGCCCCCACCCAGCCGACCGCGAACAGCTGGTAGGGGAGCCAGGGCCCGACCCCCCCGGTGACCAGCGCCGAGACGAGGATCGTCACCGCCCCGAGCAGGAAGCCGAACTCCGGACCGAAGACGTAGCCGCCGCACAGGATGAGCAGGAAGATCGGGCTGAAGCCCCCGATCCCCGTGACCACCACCGCGCGGGCCGCCGCGTCGATCGCCGCGAGGGCCGCGAGGAGCGCGAGCTGGCGCGTGCCGAGCCTGCCGGCGCCGACCTCGACTGCCCCGAGGGCGGCCACCGTGCCGAATCCGAAGGCCGCCGCCGCGCCGAACCCTGGCAGTCCCGCGCCGAAGAGGGGCCAGAGGAACATACCCGCGCCGACGACCGACGCGGCCACCAGCGCGGTCCCTGCGTGGCGCCTCAGCACGCGGTCCATGCCGGTGACCGGGCGTCGCACCCGGTTCGGTCGGGGACGAGCAGGCCGTCTTCGATCCGCAGGACCCGGCCGCCGAGCTCGTGGGCGAGCGCCGTGTCGTGGGTGGCGGCGAGCACGGCGGCTCCCTCGTCGGCGAGGCGCCGCAGCACCCGCGCGAGGGACACACGGGCGGCGGCGTCCATCCCGCGGGTCGGCTCGTCGAGGAGCGCGAGGGCGGGCCGGACGGCGAGCACGACGGCCAGCGCCGCGCGCTGACGCTGTCCGCCGGAGAGATCGCGGGGGTCCCGGTCGGCGAGCCCGAGCATCCCGAGCATCTCGAGCACGTCGTCCGCGCTTCCCTCCACGTGCGACCACCGCATCGTCTGGTCGACCTCGGCGCGCACCGACTGGCGGTGCAGGAGCAGGCCAGGCTCCTGCGGGAGGTAGGCGATGCGCCCGAGCGCGCGTTCGGCCGTCCCGGCGAGGGGCGCGGCGAGACCGGCGACGGTCCGCAGGAGGGTCGTCTTGCCCGCCCCGTTCGCCCCCGTGACGATCACGACCTCGCCCGGCGCGCCTGCGACGTCCACCCCTTCGAGCAGCGGGCGTCCGGCCACCCCGATGGTGGCGGTCGTGAGCGACCATGCCGGTGGCCCCGCGCAGTCCCTCGGGGACCCACCGGATCGGTCGGGTCCCGCGTCGAGCGGGGTGACGGGAGGGGCGCCGGACCCGCGATGGGCCGGTGCCGCGGCCGGGCGCACGCGGCCCTCCTCGAGGAGGAGCCGACGGGCGCGCTCGCTGGGGCGGAGCCGGTGCTCGGCCACCACGACGGTCGTGCCCGCCTCGGCCAGGCCTTCGAGCGTCTCGCGGAGGGCGGTCGCGCCCTGCTGGTCGAGCTGGGACATGGGCTCGTCCATCGCCAGCACCGAGGGGGCCGCGGCGAGGGCCGCCGCGAGTGCGACCCGCTGCCGCTCGCCTCCCGACAGCGTCGACAGGCGCCGCTGCGCCAGGTGGTCGACACCGACACGCTCGAGTGCCTCGCCGACACGCGCGGCGACGACCTCGCGGGCCAGGCCGAGGTTCTCGGGGAAGAAGGCGACCTCCCTGGCGACGACACCGCGCACGAAGCCGGACTCGGGCTCCTGGAAGACGAACCCGACGTGTCGGGCGAGCTCGCGCGTGGGCGTCGCGAGGACGTCGTGCCCGCAGACGGCGGCACGTCCCGAGAACGTCCCGCCGTGGAAGTGCGGCACCAGCCCGTTGCACACACGCAGCAGCGTGGACTTGCCGGACCCCGAGTCCCCCTCGACGAGGGTGAGCCCAGGCCCGAGCTCGACGTCCACGTCGCAGAGGGCAGGGCGCGGCCGGTCGGACCACTCCGGGTAGGCGTAGGTCAGCCCTTGGAGGACCACCGTCGCGGAGCCCGCCCGGGCGCCCGGCGCAGGGCCAGGGCCGCTCACGACTGCTCCGCAGGGAGGGCCGCCGCGGCGAGCGCCGCCACGATCGCCGGGGCGAGGGCGAGGGGGGAGGCCGACGGAACGGTGGGGACCGGGTAGGCGTACCAGGCACCGGGGTCGCCCGCTGCGTACGCGACGACCGCGATCCCGAGCGCGGCGACGGCGGCCGCGGCGACCGCTGCGAGCCGCACGCTGCGGCCCGCGGCCGGCATCCTCGTGCGCGTCCCGGTGCCGAAGGCCCGCGCCTCCATCGACTCTGCGAGCTGCACCGAGCGGTCGATCGCGCCGAGGAGCACGGGGACCGCGAGGTCGACCAGCGCGCGGGCTCCTCGTGGCCGCCAGCCTCGGAGCCGCTGCGCCTCGCGGACCGCGACGAAGCTCGCCGCGGTGGCCGGCACCAGGTTCAGGGCCGCGCCGAGGGCCGCTCCGGCATGGTGGAGGGGTCGCGGGAGCACGTCGACGAGGTCGGTGGGCTCGAGCACGAGCGACAGGGCCGCGGTGACCGAGATGGCGGCGACGAGGCCGAGGGCGATGGAGGCGCCGTCCGCGAAGCCCTCGGCGGTGACCGGACCGCCGAAGAGCGGCACCCACGACGGCAGGACGACGAGCACCGTTGTGCCCGCGTGCGAGAGGCCGCCGTTCAAGGCGACGGTGAGGACCGCGAGGCTCGCGAGACCGAGGGCGAGAGGGCGCAGCCGCCTTCCGGGGACCCGGCGGCGCACGAGGAGCGCCCACGCGCCCGCGATGACCACGAGACGGGCCGCCGGGTCGGTGTCGACGAGCGCGACCGCCAGCGCGGCCAGCACCCAGACGCCAACCGCGGCGGGCCGGGTCACGCCCTCGCGCACCGCCCGGTCGCCTGCGGGGGCCGGGATGCCCGGACGGACGCGCTCACGCCGGCGTCGGGCGCGGCGGGGGGGCGGGCTTCCCGGTGGGCGGGTCGTAGCGGAGCCCGAGCGACCCCCCGGCGGGGACCGAGATGTCGCTGACCCCGACCGACGGGCTGATCCACGTGCGGCCGTTCTTCGAGAGGAAGAGCGCCCAGTAGGGCTGCCCTGTGGGCAGGCACTTCGAGTAGTGCGCGGGGACGTGGTCGACCTGGCAGATGGCGACGCCGAAGCTGAACGCCTGGGTGCCGAGCTGGAGGTGGCTCTTGGACAGCAGCTTGAGGGCGGGCAGGGAACGTCCCGAGAACCCGACGCAGCGCGAGATCACCTTGCCGGCTGAGGGTTCGACGACCACTCGCGCGTGGTGCGCCCCGGGGACCGCCGAGCACGAGGCCGCCGCGCCGCCCGACGCCGCCGCGCCGCCCGAGGCCGCCGCGCCGCCCGGGCTGCCGCCTCCGCAGGCCGCCGCGACGGCTCCGAGCGACAGCGCCAAGACGGCTGCGGCCACCGGGCGCAGGCGCGCGCGAGAAGACCACAGATGAGAGGGGACAGTTGCCATTTCGCTCACTCCTCCGGGGTGCTCACGCCCCGTCGTCGGGAGGGCAGCGGTCAGTATCCTGACTCCGGATCATCGCTCCCCTCGACCTTCCAGCCCGGCTGGACCGTGGTCGTCGGCGAGGGTCGCTCCCCGATCACAGTGGCGGCACCGTGCCGGACTCGCACCGGCTTCCTGGGTCCGCTGCCCTGTGTCGGGCGGATGATAGCGCGAGCCGGCCGGACACTTGGTGCCCGAGCGCCACCGCCGTGAGGCGGAGGGCAGGGCGGTGCGGGGGCGCGTCAGGCGCCGACGGCGTGCGCGCCGCCGTCGACGTGGACCATCTCGCCCGTCGTCATCGGCAGCCAGTCGCTGAGCAGCGCGACGCACGCCTTGCCGACGGGCGTCGCGTCGTGGACGTCCCAGCCGAGCGGGGCGCGCGCCGCCCAGGATCCCTCGAAGGCCGAGAAGCCCGGGATGGACTTCGCCGCCATCGAGCGGACCGGGCCGGCCGCGACGAGGTTGACGCGGATGCCCTTCGGCCCGAGATCCCGCGCGAGGTAGCGCGTGAGGGACTCGAGCGCGGCCTTGGCCACGCCCATCCAGTCGTAGGCGGGCCAGGCGACCGTCGCGTCGAAGTCGAGGGAGACGACCGACGCCCCGCCGTCGGCACCGGCCACCTCGAGGAGCGGGAGGAAGGCGCCGACGAGCGCCTTGAGCGAGTACGCGGACACTTGGAGCGCGACCGAGACGTCGTCCCACTCCGCCGCGAACATCCCCGAGCCGAGGCAGGACGGCGGGGCGAACCCGATGGCGTGGAGGATCCCGTCGAGCCGTCCCCAGCGGGCGGAGAGGTCGGCTGCGGCGGCAGCGAGCTGGCCGGGATCAGTCACGTCGATCTCGAGGACGTCGGGCACGACCGGGAGCTTGCGCGCGGTGCGCCGGGTGAGCGACAGGCCGCGCCCGAACCCCGAGAGGACGATCTCCGCGCCTTCCCCGAGCGCGGCCTGCGCCGCCGCGAAGGCGAGCGAGTCGTCGGTCAGCACTCCCGTGACGAGGACGCGCCTACCCTCCAAGATGCCCACGGGCGGCGAGGCTACCGCCCGGGGGGCGCGGGACGGGCCGGGCGGTCCGAAGGCGCGTGACGGCAACGTCGTGCGGGCGCCGCGGGGACCGCCCACGAGGCGTTGTGGGAGGGTTGCCAGGTGGACGTCGGGATCATCGGAGGGACCGGACCCGCCGGTCGCGGGCTCGGGCTCCGGCTCGCTGCGGCCGGGGTGTCCGTCGGCATCGGCTCGCGCGACCCGGCCCGTGCCGCGGAGGCCGTCGAGGGCATGCGCGCGCGCTGGGGGCCGCGTCTTTCGGGCCCGATCGTCGGCTGCGGCAACGCCGAGGCAGCCGGCGCCGGCATCGTGGTCCTGGCGACCCCCTGGGAGGGCGCCGTGCAGACCGTCGAGGCCCTCGCCGCACCGCTCTCCGGGAAGGTGCTCGTCTCGATGGCCAACGCGCTCGTGCGCGAGGGCGGCGAGATGCTGCCGTTGTTCCACCCGCGCGGCTCGGTTGCCGCCGCGGTGCAGGCGGTGCTGCCTCGGACGAGGGTCTCTGCCGCCTTCCACCACCTGCCGGCACGGGAGATGGGGGACCTCGACTCGGGCCTCATCGCCGACGTGCTCGTGTGCGCGGACGACCCCGAGGCGACCACCGAGACGATGTCGCTCGTGGAGCGTGTCGACGGGCTCCGTCCCCTCGACGCCGGCAGCCTCGCACAGGCCGCGGCGATCGAGGCGTTCACGTCCGTCTGCGTGACGCTCAACATCCGTCACCGGGCGCACAGCACCCTCAAGCTCGCCGGGATCTGACATGCGCCTCTACGACACCGCTCGGCGCCGCGTCGTCCCCTTCGAGCCCTCGGGCCGGGTGACGATGTACACCTGCGGGATCACCCCATACGACTCGGCGCACCTCGGCCACGCGTCCGTCTACCTGGTCTACGACGTGCTGAGGCGGCGCCTCGCGGACATGGGCCTCGAGGTGCGGTGCGTGCGCAACGTGACCGACGTCGACGACGACATCCTGCGCAAGGCGCGCGAGCTGGGCGTGCACTACCTCGACCTGGCGGCCGAGGAGATGGCGCGCTTCGACGCCGACATGGCGGCGCTCGGCCTGCTCCTCCCCGACGCCGAGCCGCGCGCCACGTCTGCGATCCCCGACATCCTCTCGCTCGTGGGCGCGGCTCTCGACACCGGGCACGCCTACCGCTCGTCGGGTGGCGTCTACTTCGACGTCACGACCTTCCCGGAGTTCGGGAAGGTGAGCCACCTCACCGAGGACGAGATGCTCGCCCTCGCCGCGGCGCACGGCGGGAACCCCGACGACCCCGCGAAGCGCCACCCGCTCGACTTCGTGCTCTGGCAGCCCTCCCTCCCCGACGAGCCGTCGTGGGAGTCGCGCTGGGGGCCTGGGAGGCCGGGCTGGCACGTCGAGTGCTCGGCGCTCGCCATGCGGGAGCTCGGCCCGACCGTCGACCTGCACGGCGGCGGGAGGGACCTCGTCTTCCCCCATCACGAATGTGAGAACGCCCAGTCCGAGGCGGTCACCGGGCGGCGGTTCGTGCGCCACTGGCTCCACGGCGGGCTCGTCGGCCTCGGCGGCGAGAAGATGTCCAAGTCCCTCGGGAACCTCGTGTTCGTCGGGGACCTCATGAAGGAGTGGGAGCCGGCGGTGGTCCGCGTCGCGCTGCTGGACCACCACTACCGCCAGGACTGGGACTGGGAGCCGGCGGCGCTCGAGGCCGCGGCCGAGCGCCTCGACCGTTGGCGGCGCGCCCCGGCGGCTTCGCCCGACCGTCGTCACGCGGGCCGCGCCCTCGAGCTCGTGCGCGCGCGGCTCGACGACGACCTCGACGTCCCCGGCGCGCTTCGGGGGCTCGACGAGCTGGCGGAGGATCGAGCCCCGGTCGCCACAGGTGCGGCCTTGCTCGGTGTCGCCCTGTGACCCGCCTGGTGCGGCTCGCTCGAGCAGGTAGCGTGCGGCGGTGCCAGCGACGCTGACGGTCCGTCTCCCCGACGGCTCGTGCATGGAGCTGCCGCAGGGGGCGACGGCGGCCGACCTCGCCGCGGCCCTGGGCGGTGACCTCGCATCGGGAGCCGTCGCCGCCGAGCTCGACGGCCGGCTGGTCGACCTCTCGGCACCGCTCGCGGACGGCGTGACGGCGGCGATCGTCACCGCTCGCTCCGATGCCGGCCGCGAGGTCATCCGGCACTCGACGGCCCACGTGATGGCCCAGGCGGTGCTGCGGCTCTGGCCCGGCGCGCGCTTCGCCATCGGGCCGGTGATCGCCGACGGCTTCTACTACGACTTCGAGCTGCCGACAGGCGCCCACTTCTCCGAAGAGGACCTCGGGAGGGTGGAGGCCGAGATGCGGCGGATCATCGCCGAGGACCAGCCCTTCACGCGCGAGGAGCTGGGGATCGCCGAAGGGCTCGCCCTCTTCGACGGCCAGCCCTACAAGCAGGAGATCATCGAGGCGGTGGCCGCCGGGGCCGACGAGGTGGACGCCGGCGCGCCCGAGGTGGACGCCGGCGGCGAGGCAGGCGGGGTACGGGCCGCCCTCGTGACCACCTACCGGAACTCGGAGGGCTTCGTCGACCTGTGCCGCGGCCCGCACGTCCCCTCCACCGGCCGTCTCGGCCACTTCACGCTCACCCGGGTGGCCGGGGCCTACTGGCGCGGCGACGAGCGCCGCCAGCAGCTCCAGCGGATCTACGGCACCGCCTGGGAGTCGGACGCCGCGCTCGCCGAGCACCTGCACCGTCTCGAGGAGGCGGAGCGGCGGGACCACCGGCGCATCGGCCAGGAGCTCGACCTCTTCTCGTTCCCCGACGAGATCGGGTCCGGGCTCCCGGTGTTCCACCCCAAGGGAGGGGTCGTCCGCCGGGAGATGGAGGACTACTCGCGCCGCCGCCACGCGGAGGCCGGCTACGACTTCGTGTACTCCCCCCACATCACGCGGTCCCAGCTCTTCTCCGAGTCCGGGCACGTCGACTGGTACGCGGACTCGATGTACCCCCCGATGGAGCTCGAGGACGGGTCGGCGTACTACGTGAAGCCCATGAACTGCCCGTTCCACATCCTCGTCTACCGCAGCAGGCAGCGCTCCTACCGCGAGCTCCCGATGCGGCTGTTCGAGTTCGGGTCGGTGTACCGCTACGAGAAGTCCGGGGTGGTGCACGGCCTCACCCGGGTGCGCGGGATGACCCAGGACGACGCGCACATCTTCTGCACGCGCGACCAGCTCCCCGGCGAGCTCAGCGCCGCGCTCAGCTTCGTGCTCGACCTGCTGTCCGACTTCGGCCTCGGGGAGTTCTGGCTGGAGCTCTCGACCCGCCCCGAGGAGAAGGCGGTGGGCTCCGACGAGGAGTGGGACGAGGCGACCGAGGTCCTGCGCCAGGTCGCCGGCGGCCGGGGGCTCGAGCTCGTGCTCGACGAGGGCGGGGGCGCCTTCTACGGCCCCAAGATCTCCGTGCAGGCGCGCGACGCCATCGGCAGGAGCTGGCAGCTCTCCACGGTGCAGCTCGACTTCCAGCTCCCTCACCGCTTCGGGCTCGAGTACACGGGGCCCGACAACGCCAAGCACCGGCCGGTGATGGTCCATCGAGCCCTCTTCGGCTCCGTGGAGCGGTTCTTCGGCGTGCTCCTCGAGCACTACGCGGGCAACCTGCCGACGTGGCTCTCCCCGGTGCAGGTCCGGGTGCTCCCGGTCCGTGACGACCACCTCGCCTACGCGCGCTCGGTCACCGAGCGGTTCTGCGGCGCGGGGCTCCGGTGCGACCTCGAGGACGCGAGCGAACCGCTCGGCGCACGGATCCGGCGCGCCAAGCTCGAGAAGGTCCCCTACGTCCTCGTGGTCGGCGGGGACGACGTCGCTGCGGGCACCGTCGGCGTCAACCGGCGCGGCGCCTCGAGCCCGCAGCGCGCGGTCCTGCTCGACGACGCCATCGCCGTCGTGCGCGACGACGTCGACCGGCGGCGGACCGCCCCGGATGGGTGACGTGCCGCTCGAGCAGCTCTGGGCGGGGTGGCGCAACGCGTACGTGCAGGACGCGACGGCGGCCGAACGGAGGGGGACCGAGGACCCGTGCGTCTTCTGCGCGATCGCGCAGAGCGGCGGGCCGTCCCCCGACAACGGCATCGTGTGGCGCGGGGACCTCAGCTTCGCGGTCCTGAACGCGTACCCCTACGCGAGCGGCCATCTCCTCGTGCTGCCGCTCCGCCACCTCGCGGAGCTCGGCGAGCTGACCGAGGCGGAGTCGGCCGAGGTCTGGGCTGCGACCCGCGCGGCGGCCCGCGCGCTCGAGGACGCCTACGCCCCCGACGGCATCAACCTCGGCGCCAACCTCGGCCGCGCTGCAGGGGCGGGGATCCCCCGACACCTGCATCTCCACGTGGTGCCGCGCTGGTCGGGCGACACGAACTTCATGACCTCCGTCGGCGGAGTCCGGGTCATCCCCGACACGCTCGCGAGCGCCTGGGAGAAGCTCCACCCGGTGTGGCCCGCGGGCTGACGGCGCGGGGCGAGGCGCCCCCGGGCGCTACTCGGCGGGGACGCTTCGGGCCAGGCCGGCGACGAGGTGCTCGGGCACCGGGTCGTAGTGGTCGTGCTCGGCCCGGAAGCGGCCACGGCCGCCGGTGAGCGCGCGCAGGTCGACCGCGTAGCGCGCCAGCTCGGCGGTCGGGACCATGGCGCTCACCTCCTGGAGGCCGTCCGGGCCCACCTCGGTGCCCACGATCCTCCCGCGCCGTGCGTTCAGGTCGCCGAGGACGTCCCCTTGGAGCTCTGCGGGCACCTGGACGACGACCTTGGACACCGGCTCCAAGAGGATGGGCCCGGCGTGGGCCACGGCCTCGCGGAAGGCGAGCATCGCAGCCGTCTTGAAGCTGAGCTCGGAGGAGTCGACCGTGTGGTACTTGCCGTCGTCCACGGTCACCGACACGTCCACGACGGGGTACCCGTACGCCCCGCCCCGGGCCATCGCCTCGACGACGCCCTTCTCGACGGCCGGGATGTACTGGCGCGGGATGGCTCCCCCCACGATCTCGTCGTGGAACTGGAAACCGCCCCCGCGCTCGAGCGGCTCCACCCGAAGGTGGCAGACGCCGAACTGCCCATGGCCACCCGACTGCTTCTTGTGCCTTCCCTCAGCGGCCGCAGGTTTGGAGATGGTCTCGCGGTAGGGGATCGCCACCTCCTGGCGCTCGACGGTCACGCCGAACTTCCGGGACAGGCGTTCCAGCGTCACGGCGAGGTGGACCTCGCCGGAGACGCCGAGGACGGTCTGGTGGGCCTCGTCGTTGCGGCTGACCGAGAGGCTGCGGTCCTCCTCGCAAAGGCGCTGCAGCGCCGACATGAGCTTGTCCTCGTCCGCGCGCGAGGCGGGGACGACGGCGACGGCGAGCGCGGGCGCCTCCCGTTCGGGGAACGTCACGACGACGGGCTTGTCCTTCGGCGCGAGCGTGTCGCCCGTCAGCGAACCGGTGAGCCGGGGAATCGCGACGAAGTCACCGGCGCCGACCGCGTCGACCGGCGTGGTCTCGTGGCCGCGCAGCGTGGAGAGGACGTGGAGCCGCTCGTCGGTGTGCGTGCGCGGGTTGGTGAGCACCGTGTCGGGCTTGAGGGTGCCCGAGAGCACCTTGCACAGGGAGAGCCGCCCCGCGTGCTGGTCCGACAGCGTCTTGCAGACGAGGAGGAGGGGCGGCGCGCTGGGGTCGGCGGCGACCTGGACCGTGGTGCCGCCCGCGGTCACCTCTGCGGGCCGGCCGTGCTCGGGCGAAGGGCACAGCTCCACGAGGAGGCGGGCGAGCCGGTCCACGCCGACCCCCGTCACCCCCGAGCAGCACAGCACCGGGAACACGGCCCCTGCGGCGACCCCGGACGCCAGGGTCGCCTGCAGCTCGGCCCGCTCGATCGGCGCGCCGTCGAGGTAGCGCGCCATCAGGTCGTCGTCGGCGACCACGATCCCCTCGACGAGCTGCTCGTGCACGGCGTGCTCCGTCACGGCGAGGTCGTCGGGGACCGGGCCGTCCGTGCCGCGCAGCGGAGGGCCTGCCGTCGTGTCGTAGGTGGTCGCCCGGTCGTCCAGGAGGTCGATGACGCCGCGGAACTCGCTCTCGGACCCGATCGGGAGCTCCACCGGTGCGATCCCCGCCCCGAAGGCGGAGCGGACCTCCGCGAGCACGCGGTCGAAGTCGGCGCGTTCGCGGTCCAGCTTGTCGATCACGACGATGCGCGGGAGCCCGAGCGCGGCGGCCGCGCGCCACGCGTCCTCGGTCTGCGCCTGCACGCCGTCGGTCGCGCTCACCACGACCACCGCCAGGTCTGCGACCGCGAGGGCGTCCCGCATGTCGGTGGCGAAGTCGGCGTAGCCGGGGGTGTCGAGCAGGTTGATCTTCACGCCGTCGACGGTGCAGGGTGCGATCGCGAAGGACACCGAGAGCTGCCGCGAGACCTCCTCGGGCTCGAAGTCGCAGACCGTCGTCCCCTTCTCCACCGACCCCGGGCGGCTCAGCGTCCCGGTGGACAACAGGAGTGCCTCGGCGAGGGTGGTCTTTCCCGAGGCGTGGTGCCCCACCAGGGCCACGTTGCGGATGTCCGACGGCGCGAGCGTTGCCACGACGGCGACCTCCTTCCGGGCTAGACGGCAGCCCCTGCCGCCGCACGCCCTCGTCGCAAGTTAACCACCACCCGGCGCCGTGCCCGACGGGGCGTGCATGGCGTCACGGTGGAGGATGGTGAGCGAGAAGGGGGGGACGAGGTCGACGCCGTCGGGCTTGTCGAGGTACCCGGGCCCGGCTCCGGGCACCCCCGTGTGGCCGTACTGCCAGACCACCTGGTCGGTGCGGGGGTCGACCACGATGACCCGGTGGTTCCAGTCGTCGTTCAAGAGGACGTCGCCGTTGGGGAGCGGCAGGGCGAGCGAAGGCTGGTCGAGCGCCTGTGCCCCGGTCGGCTGGTACCGCCAGACGAGCTGGCCGGAGGACGTGAACTCGACCACCTGTCCAGGGTCCGAGTAGTCGGCGGTGATGAAGACGTCCCCCCGGACCTGGTTCGTGTCCGAGGGGTAGGCCACGCCCGGGGGGTTGGTCGACCAGAGCACCTGCTTGGTGCCCAGGTCGAAACCGTCGACCCAGTCGCCGTCGATCTCGGTCACGACCCATGTGCCGTCCGAGAGGGGGAACACGCCGTTCGGGCTGCCCCAGCGTGTCGGGGGCTGGTGGACGCAGCTCTGGGTCGTCTGGCCGATCACCTCGAGGGGCGTGTGGCTCGGAGGGCGCAGGACGAGCAGGCGGCAGTTCTTGATGTCGGCGAGGACGACGTCGCCGTTGGGGGTCATCATGGCGTCGTCGGGGTTGTCGAGGTAGTCCGGAGCCGAACCGGGAACGCCCGGATGGCCGTAGCGCCACACGATGTGCCCGGTCGCGACGGAGATCTCCGAGACGACGTAGTCGTCCTCCTGCGTCACGACGATGTCCTTGCCGTTGGGGGTGAAGAAGGCGTCGTCGGGTGTCCGGAAGGTCTGTCCCGGCGCGAGGTCGCCGGGCTTGGGGAACTGCCAGACGACGTTGCCCTGCGGGTTGACGATGATGAGCCGGTTGTTGTTGCGGTCGGCGATCAGCACGTCGGTCGGGAGGACCGACGGGTGCGACCCCGGGGCGAGGTTGGGCCCGGGCTTCAGGTGGGCGGTCTGGCGGTAGCCATGAGGCGCCTCGAAGGGGAGCGGGTCGTGCCGTGGTCGCGCTCGGGGCGCGGAGCCGAGACGGCGGTGGGCCCGGGTTGCCGCGTGCGTCACGCCGGGCTGGTGCCGGGGGGAGGCGGACGCGGTCGCGGGGAAGCCGACGAGGAGGGCGCCGCACAGGGCCGCAACGAGGGATGCGACGCAGGGCGCCGAGCGCCTGCGTCCGCCCAGGTCGGGGCGACCGGAACCGCGCGGGGCCGTGCGCCCGCGCCTCACGGACCCGCGCCTCACGGAGTGGAGAGGACGTCGCGTCGCGCCACCCTAGGTGGGGGATCGTGAAGGTTGTCAAACGGCCCGGGACCGGCCGCGCCCCGGAGTGCCTGGACCCTCGGAGCCGAAGCGGATCGCCAGGTAGACTTGAACGAGTGTTCGACGGGCGATGGCGAGGCGGGGTCGACCGGTTCACGGGTCCCGTGGGCCGTGGGCTCGTGCGCCTGGGAGTCACCGCCGACGTCCTGACCGCCTCGGGACTGGTCTTCGCGGCCGCGACGGCGGCCGTGGTCGCGACCGGGCACCTCCTCGTCGGGATCCCCCTCCTCGCCGTCACCGGGTTCCACGACCTGTTCGACGGCCCTGTCGCCAAGGCTGCCGGCACCGCGTCGGCTCGCGGCGCGCTGTTCGACTCGGTCATGGACCGCGTGGCCGACACGGTGCTCATGGCCGGCGTGGCGTGGTACCTCGTCTCGGTCCGCGAAGGGCAGCTCGCCCTCCTGCCCCTCGCCGTGCTGGGCGCCGCGTCGCTCGTCTCCTACGTACGGGCCAAGGCGGAGGCGCTCGGCCTCCCGTCGACCAATGGAGGCCTGTTCGGCGGCCTCATGGAGCGCGCCGAGCGGATGATCCTGCTCGGGGCAGGGTTCCTCGAACCGTGGCTCCTCGTCCCCGTGCTGTGGGCGCTCCTCGGCCTGACCCTGCTCACCGCCGTCGCACGCTTCGCCACGGCCTGGCGTGCCGCCGAAGGCCCCGAGCATCTCAGGGCTCGCAGGGCGCGCGCCGCCGCGCCGGTCGGCGCGGCCAGGCCGGCCGGATGGAGCACGCGCCGGTCCTCCGAGCGCGCGACGCGCTGGCGGGCACGCCGGGACGGGACGGTCCCGGGCGGCCATGCCGGCGAGCTGGCGGCGCGATGGCGAGCGCGCCGCCTCGACGCGCTCGAGAGCCGGACGGCACGCGCCCGGGCGCGCCGCGAGCGCGTGGAGAGGGGGCCCGCACGCCCGGCGCGCCTCGTGCAGGGCGCCGCCGGGCCGGGCCGCGAGGGCGGGGGCTCCGGCCCCGCCGACCGTGGCGCCTGAGCGGCTCCGCGCGGCCGCCACCTACCTCGCCTTCCGGGTCTCGGGGGCAGGGCTCAGTCTCCTCCCCGAGCCGGTGGCGTTGGCGATCGCCGCGGCTGTCGGCAGCGCGCTCGCCCGTCGGCCGCACGGCGACCTCGCGATGCGCGAGCGGCACCTCGCGCGGGTGCTCGCCTCGACGTCGCCGACGGTGCCGCCCGATCCAGGCGTCGTCCGGCGCTGGGCGCTGCGCTCGTACCGTGCGTACGCCCGGTACTGGGTCGAGGGGGCGCGCCTGCCCACCACGAGCCCGGGCGAGGTCCGGGCGCGCTTCGTCTTGGACTGGGGGTACTCCCACCTCGAGGAGGCGTTCGCGTCGGGTCGTGGCGTGCTCCTCGCGCTCCCGCACATCGGCAGCTGGGAGTGGGGAGGTGCCTTCCTCGCCCTTGAGGGACACCCGATGACGAGCGTCGCAGAGCGCATCGAGCCCCCCTCCCTCTTCCGATGGTTCCTCTCGCAGCGTGAGGCGATGGGGCTCCGGATCGTGCCGCTCGACGACGAAGCCAGCGGACGCACCCTGGTGCGCGAGCTGCGCGGCGGGGGGCTCGTCGGGCTCGTGTGCGACCGCGACATCGCCGGCAGCGGCATCGAGGTGGAGTACTTCGGCGAGAGGACGCGGTTCCCCGCCGGACCGGCGACCCTGGCGCTGCGCACGGGAGCCGTCCTCATCCCGGGCGTCGTCTACAGCGGGCCGGGCGACGCGCACTTCGCGGTCGTCACACCGCCCGTCGACACCACGCGGACCGGGACGATGCGAGCGGACGTCGCCAGGATCACCCAGGACCTGGCGCGCACCTTCGAGTGGATGGTGCGGCGGTCCCCCGAGCAGTGGCACCTCTACCAGCCGAACTGGCCGAGCGACCGCCGGGGGTAGCGGTGCGGATCGCAATGATCTGCCCGTACGACCTCTCGCGTCGCGGTGGCGTCCAGGGCCAGGCAGTCGGCTTGGCCGACGCACTGCGCCGCGCGGGCCACGAGGTGCTCGTCGTCGCGCCCGACGACCGTCGGCCGGGGTGGGTGACCGGGCACGCCTACGTCGCAGGGCGCTCCGTCGGGGTGGCGGCGAACGGCTCGGTCGCACCGGTCGCCTTGTCGCCGCTCGCCGCGCGGCGCGCGCTCGGCGCGGTGGGGGAGTGGGGGGCCGACGTCGTGCACCTGCACGAGCCGCTCGCGCCGCTGCTCGGGTACGGCATCGTGCTGCGCGGGGGCTGGCCGGCGGTGGGCACGTTCCACCGTGCAGGGGTGCCCCGCGGTGCCGCGCTCGTGGCGGGCGCGGCGAGCTGGATGTGCCGGCGCATCCAGGTGTGCGTGGCGGTGTCGGAGGTCGCGCGCCGCAGCGCGGCGGCGTGGTGCGGGTGCACGTGCGAGGTCTTGTTCAACGGCGTCGACCTCGAACGCTTCCGCACGGCGCGGCCGACGCCCTCGGCTCGCCCCGCGATCCTCTTCCTCGGCCGCCACGAGCCCAGAAAGGGGCTCTCGGTGCTCCTCGACGCCTTCGCGCGCCTCGTGGCCCGGGGGGTCGACGCCGAGCTGTGGGTGGCGGGCGAAGGGCCTGAGACCGGGGAGCTTCGGGCTCGCCACCCCGAGTCCGAGCGTCTGCACTGGCTCGGCGTCGTGAGCGAGGCCGAGGCCGCGGAGCGCCTCGCCGGGGCGGCTGCCCTGTGCGCGCCGTCGCTCGGCGGGGAGTCGTTCGGGTTGGTCCTCCTCGAGGCGATGGCGGCGCGCTGTCCGGTCGTCGCCTCCGACATCCCCGGGTACCGGGACGCGGCAGCAGGGCACGCCACGCTCGTTGCGCCGGGGGACCCCGGTGCGCTGGCTGCCGCCCTGGAAGCGGTCCTCTCGGGTCCGGCGGACCCCGCGGCGCTCGACGCGGCGCGGGTCCACGCGTCCGCCTGGTCGATCGACCGCCTGGCAGCGCGCTACCTCGACGCCTACGACCGTGCAGGACGGCTGTGGCGTGCCGGTCGGAGTCGGTGACCGCGAGCCGCGCGCCTGCTGCGACGGCGGCGCTGGCGCCCCGGTGTGCGCCAACGGCCGTGCGCTGCGAGGTGCCGGTAGCCTGACGGCTCGATGAGCGAGGGCGACGAGCGAGCGCGCGGGCAGCCCCGGCAGCGACGTCGAAGGCCGGCGCCCCGGCCGGGTGCCCCTTCGGGCCGGACGCCGCAGCGGCAGCGCGCGCGGGCTGCCACGCGGGCCGGGGGTCCCGCGCAGCCGAAAGGCGCTGCGGCGCGACGCGAGCCGGCTCGTCGCCCGAGGGAACATCCGAGCGCGCACGAGCTCGCCGACGCGCGCAACGACGCGTGCCGTCGTGCCAACACGCGGCGCCTGCGCGGGCTCCTGCTCGCAGGCGCCGCGCTCCCGGCCACCGTGGTGGGGGTCGTCGTCGGCGTGGCTGCGGGGACCGTGCCTGGAGCGGCGGCGGCCGTGGTGCTGCTCGCGGCGGCCGCCTGGCTGCTCAGCGCGCGCGCCCTCCCCTTCGCCCTCAGGCTCGTCGGGGGCGCCCCGGTGGACGACGCCGCGATGGCGGCGCTCGCCAACCAGGTGGAGGGGCTGTGCGCCACCGTGGGCGTGCCTCAGCCCGAGCTCTGGCTCGTCGACGAGCCGGTCGCCAACGCCTGCGCGCTCGCCGGGTCCGGGGGGAGGTCGGTCCTGGTGGTCACCTCAGGACTCCTCTCGAGGCTCGGGATCATCGAGCTGGAGGGCGTCCTCGCGCACGAGCTCGTCCACCTGAAGCGGCGGGACGCCGCGGTCTCGGCGGTCGCGGTCGCGACGGCGGGCGTGGTTGCCTGGGTCACGGGGCGTGACGAGCTCGTGCACCGTGCGGTCGGGAGGGGACGCGAGTACGGCGCCGACCAGGCCGCCGCGCTCGCCGTCCGGTACCCGCCGGGCCTGCACGACGCGCTCGTCTCGATGGGAAGCGGGCCGCGCGCCAGGCCCGCTTCGTCCACGGTGTTCGCCGGCCGCCGGTGGAGCGCGACCCGCTGGATCTGGATCGACCCGATGGTCGGCTCGGCGGGCCCGGCCCCGGTGGGCGAGCTGGACGCCACCTCGGTGCGGATCGGCGCGCTCGCGGAGTGGTAGCGGCGCGGGAGCGAGCGGAGCGGCCTGGGAGCGGAGCGGCCTGGGAGCGGAGCGAGCGGGCGATGGCAATGACCGGACGTCGCGGCGGCGGTCCGTGCGGTGCCGACCGGTAGGATGGCGGCCATGACGACGGCGAACGGGGGACCGGCCAACGAGGGCCTGGCGAACGAGGGTCTGGTGCGCGAGGGCCTTGCGGCGAACGGGGAACGTGCGACCGGCACCTTCACGGTGAAGCGCGGACTGGCCGACATGCTGCGCGGTGGCGTGATCATGGACGTCGTCGACGCCGAGCAGGCCAAGATCGCCGAGGACGCCGGCGCCGTGTCGGTGATGGCGCTCGAGCGGGTCCCCGCCGACATCCGCCGGGAGGGCGGCGTGGCGAGGATGAGCGATCCCGCGCTCATCGAGGGGATCCAGCAGGCGGTCACGATCCCGGTCATGGCCAAGGCCCGCATCGGCCACTTCGCGGAGGCCCAGGTCCTCCAGGCGCTCGGCGTGGACTACATCGACGAGAGCGAGGTGCTGACCCCGGCCGACGAGGCCCACCACATCGACAAGTGGGCCTTCACGGTCCCCTTCGTGTGCGGCGCCACCAACCTCGGCGAGGCGCTCCGGCGGATCTCCGAGGGCGCGGCGATGATCCGCTCCAAGGGTGAGGCGGGCACCGGCAACATCGTCGAGGCGGTGCGGCACCTGCGCTCGATCCGCGGCGACATCCGCAAGCTCACCCAGGCGGACGGCGCGGAGCTCTACGCCTGGGCGAAGGAGCTCAGGGCGCCGATCGGGCTCGTCCAGGAGATCGCCGAGACCGGCACGCTGCCCGTGCCCCTCTTCTGTGCCGGCGGCATCGCGACTCCCGCCGACGCGTCCCTCGTCATGCAGCTGGGCGCCGAGGCGGTCTTCGTCGGCTCCGGCATCTTCAAGAGCGAGGACCCCGCGCGCCGGGCGCGGGCCATCGTCGAGGCGACCACCCACTACGAGGACGCCGAGCACGTCGCCAAGGTGAGCCGGGGGCTCGGCGAGGCCATGCGCGGCGCAGAGCTGTCCGAGCTCGACACGCACCTGGCCGACCGCGGCTGGTAGCGGCGTGGGGGAGGAGGCGCCGGTCGTCGGCGTGCTCGCCCTCCAGGGTGACGTCCTGGAGCACGAGGCCGCCCTGCGCGAGGTGGGCCTGCGCACTCGTCGTGTCCGCCGGCCGGCCGACCTCGAGGGGGTCGACGGGCTCGCCATCCCAGGTGGGGAGTCGACCACGCTGTCCATGCTCCTCGAGTCGTCCGGGCTCTTCGGGCCCGTCGCCGACGAGATCGCGCGCGGCCTGCCCGTGCTGGGGACCTGCGCCGGCTTGATCCTGCTGGCCGCCAAGGTGGAGGACGGCAGGCCCGACCAGCGGTCCTTCGGGGCGCTCGCATGCACGGTGCGGCGCAACGGATACGGCTCCCAGCGCTTCTCCTTCGAGACGGAGGTCGAGCCCGTCGCCGGCGCCTTCGGCGCCGACGACGGCCCGCTCCCGGCCGTCTTCATCCGAGCCCCGCTCGTCACCGAGGTGTCCGACGAGGTGGAGGTGCTGGCGACCGAGCGCTCGGGGACGCACGTCGCGCCGGTCGTCCTGCGGCACGGGCGGGTCCTCGGCGCGACCTTCCATCCCGAGCTCACCTCGGATCGACGGGTGCACGGCCTGTTCGCGCGGATGGTCCGTGTCGCGTGCGGGGACGGACGGGCGGGCGCGCCCGGTGAGCGGGTGGCAGCGCGGCGGTAGCATCGTCCGCGCTCGAGCGCGGGGGCTCGGGCACGTTCGACGCGATGCCGGACGCGATGCCGGGCGCGATGCAGGCGCGACGCAGGAAGGACTCTCGCAGATGTCGGGTCACTCGAAGTGGGCAACCACGAAGTACCGCAAGGGCGCGCAGGACGCGGCGCGCTCCAAGCGCTTCGTCAAGCACATCCGCTCGCTCGAGGTCGCTGCGCGCGAGGGGGGTGGCGACATCAACAACAACGCTGCGCTCCGCACCGCCTACGAGCGCGCCCGCGCGGACTCGATGCCGATGGACACGATCGAGCGCGCGATCAAGCGGGGGACCGGCGAGCTCGAGGGGGTGCGCTACGAGGCCGTCGCGTACGAGGGCTACGCACCCGGGGGGGTCGCCGTGATCGTGGAGACCCTCACCGACAACCGGAACCGGACCGCCGCCGAGCTGCGCAACCTGTTCACGCGCAACGGGGGGTCCCTGGCCGAGCCCGGGGCGGTGAGCTGGCAGTTCGAGCGCAAGGGCGTGGTGGACCTCGACCGCTCGGTCGACGAGGACACGGTCACCGAGGCGGCCGCCGACGCCGGAGCCGAGGACGTCGTCGACGTGGGCGAGCGATGGCAAGTGGTCTCGGCTGCGACCGATCTCGCCGCAGTGCGCGCCGCGCTCGAGGCCGCAGGGCTGGCTCCCTTGGGCGCCGAGCTGACGCTCGTGCCGACCACGACGATCGACGTGACCGACGCCCAGGAGGCCCAGCGGGTGCTCCGCCTCTTGGAGGCCATCGAGGACCACGACGACGTCCAGGCGGTCCACGCCAACTACGACATCCCCGAGGCGGTGCTCGCCGGGTACACCGGCTGAGGAAAGCCACCGCCGCGGCGCCGTCGTGCGCTAGCGTCGAACACGTGTTCGTGCTGGGGATCGATCCGGGGCTGTCGCGCTGCGGCTACGGGCTGGTCGCCTCGGCCGGCGGCGCGACGAGCCCCGGGGCCTTGCGTGCCGTCGCGGCCGGGGTCCTCGAGACCGACCCGGCCGCCCCGCTGCCGGCCCGGCTCAGGTGCCTGCGCGACGAGCTGGCACGCCTCATGTCCGAGCACCGCCCCGACGTGGTGGCCGTCGAGCGGGTGTTCTTCCAGGTGAACGCCCGCACCGCGATGTCGGTCGGCCAGGCGAGCGGCCTCGCGCTGGCGGAGGCGGCCGCCGCGGGCTGCGAGGTCGCCCAGTACACCTCCAACGAGGTGAAGCAGGCACTGGCGGGCTGGGGGGCCGCTGACAAGGGGCAGGTCAGGCGGATGGTCGCGGCCGTGCTCGGTGCCCAGTCGGTGCCCGGGCCGCCCGACGTCGCCGACGCGCTCGCCCTCGCGCTCTGCCACCTCTTCGGCGCGCCGGTGCGGCGGGCCGTCGCCGCCGCCTCGGCACCGGGAGCGCCCCGGTGATCGGCTCCCTGCGCGGGACCCTCGCCTGGCGGGGGTCGGACGGAGAGCTGCTCGTGGAGGTGGGCGGCGTCGGCTACCGGGTGAGCGTCCCGGCCCGCACGGCGGTCGCGCTCGGTGGGCTGGGCAGCGAGGTGCACCTCCACGTCCACACCCACGTGCGGGAGGACGCGATCGTGCTCTACGGGTTCGCGCACGACGACGAGCGCCGCTGCTTCGAGGCGCTCCTTTGTGCCCACGGCGTGGGGCCGTCCCTGGCCCTCTCCGTCCTCTCGGCCCTCTCGCCCGCGGCGCTGTGCACCGCGGTGCTCGAGGACGACGCCGAGACGCTCTGTGCCGTTCCCGGGGTCGGTCGCAAGACGGCCGCCCGGCTCCTCATCGACCTGAAGAGCCGCTTGGACCTGCCGGATCTCTCGGCGCCCGCCGGCGGCGGGGGAGCCCGGGCCGAGGCGCGCGCCGCGCTCGCCGAGCTCGGGTACGGCCCCGAGGAGATCCGCCGGGCCCTCGAGGGGCGGCGCGAGGATGTCGGGGTGGAGGAGCTCCTCAGGCTCGCCCTGCGGGACCTCGCCGCCCGATGACGCGGCGGGAGGTGTTGGCGCCCCGGACCGATGCCGTGGGGTCGGCGCCGGGGGAGCCGCCCGCGGCCCAGTTGGCCGGGGCCCCCCTGCCCGAGGACGCCGAGTACGACGCCGACCTCCGCCCTCGCCGGCTGGAGGAGTTCGTGGGGCAGGCCGACCTCGTGGAGCACCTCGGGATCGTCCTGCAGGCCGCCCGGGGGCGCCGCCAGCCGGTCGACCACATCCTGTTCGCGGGTCCGCCCGGCCTCGGCAAGACGTCGCTCGCGGGCATCGTGGCCGCCGAGATGGGCGTGGGGCTGCGGGTGACGTCGGGCCCGGTGCTCGCCCGGCCCGGCGACCTCGCCGCGCTGCTCACGGACCTCCAGGAGGGGGACGTCCTGTTCATCGACGAGATCCACCGCCTGCACCGCGCCGTCGAGGAGGTCCTGTACCCGGCGATGGAGGACGCCAAGATCGACATCCTGATCGGCAAGGGCCCGACCGCGAGGTCGATCAGGCTGGACCTCCCGCGCTTCACGCTCGTCGGGGCGACCACGAGGACCGGGCTCGTGGCGGGCCCCCTGCGCGACCGCTTCGGGTTCGTCGGCCGGCTCGACCTCTACGAGCCCGCCGATCTCGAGGCGATCGTGCTGCGCTCGGCGCGCATCCTCGGCGTGGAGATCGAGCCCGAAGGGGCACGGACGATCGCGACGAGGGCGCGCGGCACGCCGCGCGTCGCCAACAGGCTGCTCCGGCGCGTGCGCGACTTCGCAGAGGTGCGCGGCGACGGCACCGTCACCGCACGGACTGCCGCAGAGGGGCTGGACCTGTTCAAGATCGACGGCCTGGGCCTCGACAAGGTGGACCGTGCCATCCTGCATGCACTCTGCGACCGCTTCGGGGGTCGGCCCGTGGGGCTCACCACGCTCGCGCAGTGCGTCGGGGAGGAGCCCGACACCATCGAGGACGCCTATGAGCCGTACCTCTTGCAGCAGGGGCTCATCCAGCGCACGCCGCGCGGGCGCGCCCCGACCCCCCGCGCCTGGTCGCACCTCGGCGCCTCGCCGCCCGAGGCGGCCCTCTTCTGAACGCCGCGTCGCGTCGCGTCGGGGTCATTCGGCACCGGCGCCGCCGTCGGCATCGGCGCGGCCCTCGGCAGCGGCCCCGCCGTCGGCATCGGCCCGGTCTTCGGCGTCGGGGTCGTAGCGGTAGCCGAAGCCGCGCACCGTGCGCAGCGGCGAGGATTCAGGCTCCCATCCGAGCTTCCGGCGAAGGCGGAGGACGGCGTACTTGACCCGCGCGGCGCCCGACCCGGCGGGCACCCCCCACGCGAGCTCGACGAGCCGGTGGGGATCGAGGACCTCCCCCGGGTGCTGCACGAACGCCGAGAGCAGGCGGTACTCGAGGGGCGTCAGGTCCACAGGCTCGCCGCCCACGAGCGCGTGCTTGCGGACGAAGTCCAGGTGCAGGTGGCCGTCGTCGACGCCGGCGACTGACGGCCCGGGCCGGGCGCGTCGTCGCAGGGCCCTGAGCCGGGCGAGGAGCTCGTCGAGGCCGAAGGGCTTCGTCAGGTAGTCGTCGGCGCCGGCATCCAGGCCCCGCACCTTGTCGGACTCGGCGGCGCGCCCCGTCAGCACGAGCACGGGCGCGTCGCTCAGCTCACGGATGCGGGCGAGCACGTCCCATCCGTCGAGGTCGGGCAGGGAGAGGTCCAAGACGACGACGTCGGGCCGAGCCTGGTGGAACGTCCGCAGGCCCTCTCTCCCGGTGGCCGCCAGGTGCACCAGGTAGCCCGCTCGGCGGAGGCGAGACCCGAGGAGGTCGCGGACGTCAGGGTCGTCCTCGATGGCGAGGACGGATCCGTTCTCGCAAGCCCGGTCCAAGGTCAGAGCCCCCCACCCCAGCTCAGAGGTCACGTGCGGGCGAGATCGTACCCGGCCGCCCCTGCGCTGCACGGGACGGCGGTCGGGAGGGCCGGCGCGCTGATGCGGCAGCCTGGACGAAGTATGGTGGCCACTCTGTGCGGGTGAACCAGCTCGAGTCCGTCTGCCCGAGGGGGTGGTCTGAGTGACCGGTGCGCTCTCGCTGCTGCTGGCCGCGTCGTCGGGCAAGTCGACGTCGAGCAGCGGTGGCGCGACCTTCATCATCTTCTTGGTGCTGATCGCCTTCGTGGGCTACTTCCTGCTCATCAGGCCGCAGAAGCAGAAGCAACGTCGGCAGCGTGAGCAGCAGCAGCAGATCGGCGTCGGCGACGAGATCCTGACGGTGGGAGGGATCGTCGGAAGAGTGGTCGCGGTGGACGCAGATCGGGTCACGGTCGTCTCCGGAGGCGACACGGTCGGGTTCCCCGCCGTGGGGAGCGAGCCGACGCGGCTCGTGCTCGTCCGCAACGCCATCTCGCGCAAGCTCGAGCCCGTTGGCGACGGCCCCCATGCCGAGGCGACGTCGGCGGCAGGCGAGGACGGCACCCCGGGCACGGCCGGCTCCTTCGACGGCCACCTGAACGGCCATGACGCGACGCCCGGCGACGAGCCCGAGGAGGGTGCCGAGAGCGAAAGCGAGGGCACGAGCACGTGAGCCCCCCGTCGTCGCGCGCCCAGGCACGACGGCAGCGGTCATTGGTGATCAGTCTGGCGATCGTGGTGGCGATCGCCGTGGGGTCGCTCGCCGGGGTCGTGGCCGCGCGCTGGTCGCCGCGCCTCGGCCTTGATCTCGCCGGCGGCCTGTCGGTCGTCTACAAGCCGGCCCACAAGGTCTCGCAGACAGACCTGAACCAGACGGTGAGCATCCTCTCGAACCGTGTCAACGGGCTCGGGGTCTCTGGAGCGACCGTCGGGACCCAGGGCGGGGACATCCTGGTCCAGGTACCCGGCATCAAGAACGGGCACAAGATCCTCCAGACGCTCGGCGAGACCGCACAGCTCTACTTCCGGCCCGCCCTCTGCGGCGCTCCGGCATTCGTCGGCGCCTCGCACAAGACAGCCAAGCCGTCGGACGCGCCGTTGCCGACGTGCTCGCCGTCCAGCCAGCTCACCGAGGCGAACCTCGGTGTCCGGCCCGCTCAGGGGACAACATTCGGCGAGAACTCCGTGCCGGCCACACAGGCGCTCGCCAAGTACCCGAGCACGTCGCCGACAAAGGACGCCAAGACAAAGACCGTCCTTTTGCCCGCCATCAACGGAGCAGGGCAGTACACCCGGTACCTGCTCGGGCCGGCCGTGCTCACGGGCCACGCGGTCGCATCCGCGGTCGCCCAGCAGACACAGCTCGGACGCTGGGTGGTCAACTACACGCTCACCTCGAAGGGGTCGCCGGCATGGGACCGCGTGGCGAGCAAGTACTTCCACCAGATCATCGCGATCGAGCTCGACGGACAGGTGTACTCGGCGCCGATCATCCAGCCCTCGCAGTCGTCCTTCAGCTCCTTCGGAGGCAAGGGGGAGATCTCCGGTCACCTCACCGAGACACAGGCGAAGTCGCTCGCCCTCGCCATGCAGTTCGGGTCGCTCCCGGTTCGCCTGATCCGTGAGACCAGCACGACGGTATCTCCGACGCTCGGGCGCTCCGCCCTCGTGGCGGGGCTCGGCGCCGGGCTGGCCGGGCTCGTGCTCGTCCTGCTCTACACGATCGTCTACTACCGCTTGCTCGGCATCGTGGTGTTCAGCGGCCTGGCGGTCACCGGCGCGCTCTTGTGGGCGATCATCTCCGCCCTGGGGCACACCTCGGTGGCACCGAGCTTCGACCTCGCCGGCGTGACCGGGATCATCGTGTCGATCGGCATCACGGTCGACTCCTACATCGTCTACTTCGAACGGCTGAAGGACGAGACGCGCGCGGGCCGGACGGTCCGGACCAGCGTCGACCGGGGCTTCGCCAGCGCGTGGCGGACGGTGCTCGCCGCGGACACGGTCTCCCTGGCTGCAGCGGTCGTCCTGTTCTTCGTGGCCGTCGGTGCGGTGAAGGGGTTCGCCTTCTTCCTGGGCCTGTCGACGCTCATGGACATCTTCATGACCTACTTCTTCACGCGGCCGCTCGTCGTGCTGCTCGGGCGCAACGACCGCCTCGTGGGTGGCCGGCGCATGGGCATCTCGAAGGGCCTCGCCGTGGGCGTCGAGGCCGAGGCGGCATGAGCGCGACGGCCGATGGCACGGGCGCCGAGGAGCCCGACGTCGAGCACACCGACGTCGATGAGCCCGTCGCCGAGGAGCCCGACGTCGAGGAGCCCGACGTCGAGCAGACCGTCGCAGACGACGAGCTCGCCGCTCCGTCGGCGGCGCGGAGGGCACCACGGCGTGCCGGCCCGTTGCGGCGCCTCTACCGGGGCGAGACCTCCTTCGATTTCGTGGGGCGTCGCCGGTGGTGGTTCACCTTCTCGGCGATCGTGATCGTGGCCGGCCTCCTCTCGCTCGGGATCCGCGGGCTCGATCTCGGGATCACATTCAAGGGAGGGGAGGCGTGGACCGTGAAGGCGCCGGGGGTCACCCAGACCCAGGCGCTCGACGCGGTCCAGGCGGCCGGGCTGAGCCAGCCGACCGTCGAGATCCTGGGGACCGGGGGACAGGAGGAGGTACGGGTCACCGCCGACCTCAACAGCCTTGCGCCATCGGCGCGCGCGTCCGTGACAGCGAAGGTCAGGGCTGCCCTCGCCCGTCTGGCCAAGGTCACACGCACAGCGGTGTCGGAGACAACCGTGGGGCCCACGTGGGGTGGTCAGGTCACCCAGAAGGCGGTCATCGCCCTCGTGGTGTTCCTGGTCCTCGTCGCCGTGTACATCAGCATCCGGTTCGAGCCGAAGATGGCGATCGCCGCCTTCGTCGCCTTGCTCCACGACCTCCTCGTCACCGCGGGCGTGTACTCGCTCGCAGGGTTCCAGGTGACCCCGGACACGGTGATCGCCGTCCTCACCATCCTCGGGTACTCACTCTACGACACGGTCGTGGTCTTCGACCGCGTCCGCGACAACAGCAGGGGCCTCGGGGCGAGCGGGCGGATGACCTACTCGGACATGGTCAACCTCTCGATGAACCAGACCCTCGCCCGCTCCATCAACACCTCGCTCGTCGCCATCCTCCCCGTCCTGTCGGTGCTGCTGATCGGGGCGGAGCTCCTCGGGGCGACCACCCTGTTGAACTACGGCCTCGCGCTGTTCGTCGGGCTGCTCTCCGGCGCCTACTCGTCGATCTTCATCGCGTCGCCGATCCTCGCGTGGCTGAAGGAGCGCGAGCCGCGCTACGTCGCGATGCGCCAGCGCATCGAGTCCAAAGGGGATCGCGTCGGCCTGCTCACGCCGAGGGCCGCCGCCGCGCTCCTCGGCTCCTCGGCCGGGGCACCCGCCCGCCAGGTGCGCGACGGTCGGGCGGGCACGATCCGGCCAGGGCAGTCCCGGACCGGCGGCCCCGCCCGTGCGGGCGCGCCGCGGACGGCGCCCGCCGCGACCGCAGCCTTCGACGCTTCCGGTGCTCCGGGCACCGGGTCCGGCGCCTCCAACGGCGCGGACGGCGCCTCCGGGGGATCCGGCGGTGGGGACGGCGCGCGCCCAGGTGTCCCCAGGCAGCGCCCGCCGACGCGCGCCGGAGCCGCCCGGCGTCAAGCCCCGCGGTCCCGCAAGGGTGGGAAGGGCAAGCGCCGCCGGTAGGCGTGCAGCCCCCGGCACCTGGGAGCTCGCCGCTTCCGGGTAGCGTGAAGGGATGGTGACGCTGGCGGTGGCCGGCGGCGAAGGGGCCGCCAAGGCGGAGCCGGGACGCCTCGGCGAGCTCGTGGACCCGGTCCTGCGCAGCTTCGCCGCGCGCCATCCGGACGACGATGTCGCGCCCATCCTGCGTGCAGCACGCATGGCTGCAGCCGCGCACCAGGGTCAGTTCCGCCGGTCGGGCGAGCCGTACATCACCCACCCGGTCGCCGTCGCCGGGATCGTCGCCGATCTCGGGCTGGACGTGGCGTCCATCTCGGCCGCCCTGCTCCACGACGCCGTCGAGGACGGCGGGGTGACCCTGGCGGACCTGGCGGCCGAGCTGGGCCCGGTGGTGGCCGGCCTGGTGGACGGGGTCACCAAGCTCGACCGGCTGCAGTTCGACTCGAAGGAGCAGCAGCAGGCGGCCACGATCCGCAAGATGCTGCTCGCGATGGCGAGCGACTGGCGGGTGCTGCTCATCAAGCTCGCCGACCGCCTGCACAACATGCGGACGCTCGGGGTCATGCCGGAGTGGAAGCAGCGCCGGATCGCGACCGAGACGTTCGACGTCTACGCGCCTCTCGCCCACCGCCTCGGGGTCCAAGAGGTGCGGTGGCAGCTCGAGGACCTGGCGTTCGCGACGCTGCACCCGCGACGCTACGCCGAGATCGAGCAGATGGTCGCCTCTCGTGCCCCCCAGCGCGAGGAGTACCTGGCGCGCGTCATCGTCTCGATGCGAGAACGGCTCTCCGCCGCGGGGATCGAGGCCGAGGTCACCGGAAGGCCGAAGCATCTGTGGAGCATCTACGAGAAGATGGTCGTGCGAGGCAAGGAGTTCGACGAGATCCACGACCTCGTCGGCATGCGCGTGGTGGTCGGGACCGAGAAGGACTGCTGGGCCGCGCTCGGCGCCATCCACGCGATCTGGCCCCCGGTGCAGGGGCGCTTCAAGGACTACATCAACACTCCGAAGTTCAACCTCTACCAGTCGCTGCACACCACGGTGATCGGGCTCGACGGCAAGCCCATCGAGGTGCAGGTGAGGACCCACGAGATGCACCGGCGCGCCGAGTACGGCATCGCCGCCCACTGGGGCTACAAGGAGAAGGAGGACGTGGCCTCGGAGATCGCGTGGATGCAGCGGATCTCCGACGTGAACCAGGAGACGACGGACCCGCTGGAGTTCCTCGAGGCGTTGAAGCTCGACCTCGAGCAGGACGAGGTCTACGTCTTCACTCCCAAGGGGAAGGTCATCGCCCTGCCTGCCCGCTCGACCCCGGTCGACTTCGCGTACGCCATCCATACCGAAGTCGGCCACCGCTGCATCGGCGCGCGGGTCAACGGCAGGCTCGTCCCGCTGGACACCCGGCTGGCCTCGGCGGACACCGTCGAGATCTTCACGTCGAGGTCCCCGACCGCGGCGCCGTCGAGGGACTGGCTCGACATCGTGGCCTCCTCGAGGGCCCGCAACAAGATCCGCCAGTGGTTCAGCCGCGAGCGCCGGGAGGACGCGATCGAGACCGGCAGAGAAGAGCTCACCAAGGCGCTCAGGCGCGAGGGGATGCCGCTGCACAAGGTGCTCGCCTCGAGCGCCCTCGGCCAGGTCGCGGCGGCGATGAACCTCTCCGACACCGACGCGCTGTTCGCGGCCATCGGCGAGCACCAGACCTCCGCGCAGTCGGTCGTCCAACGCCTGCTGCGCGAGCTGCGGCCCGGGGAGCCCGAGCAGCTCCCGACGACCGCCGCCTTGGTGCCGGGCCGCTCCCGGCGCAGCAAGGTCGCGGCAGCGGGCGTGTACGTCGAGGGGCTGGACGACGTGATGGTGCACCTGGCGCGCTGCTGCACGCCGGTCCCCGGGGACCAGATCCTGGGCTTCGTCACCCAAGGACGCGGGGTGTCGGTGCACCGTGCCGACTGCTCCAACGCGATGGCGCTGTCCCGGCGCTTCCGGGAACGCCAGATCGAGGTCGAGTGGGACCGCGGGGCAGACGGGGTCTTCCTCGCGACCGTGGAGGTCCTGGCCTTCGACCGCGAGCGTCTCCTGGCGGACGTGAGCCGGGTGGTGTCCGAGCACCACCTGAACATCGTCTCGGCCCGCACCGGCACGACGCCGGACCGGGTGAGCCGCATGTCCTTCGAGGTCGAGCTGGCGGACCCGGCGCACCTGCAGTCGGTCGTCGCGTCCTTGAAGCACCTCGACGGGGTCTTCGACGCCTACCGCCTCCTGCCCGGCAAGAAGGCCTGACGGTGGACGGCGGGACCGAGCAGCGGGCGCCGGCGCGCGCCCCGACCGGCACCCGGGACCTCCTGTGGCCCGAGTCGTGGAGGTTCGAGACCGCCGTCGAGCGGTTCCGTACCCTCGTCGAGGGCGCGGGCTACGGGTTGGTGCAGAGCCCCGTGTTCGAGTACGCCTCGGTGTTCCGGCGCGGGATCGGCGAGCACAACGACGTCGTCGGCAAGGAGATGTACGAGTTCGAGGACCGCGACGGCCAGATCCTCGCGCTGCGCCCCGAGGGCACCGCGTCGGTCGTGCGCGCCTACGTGCAGCACCGTCCTGTGCTCCCGTGGAAGGCGTGGTACGCGGCGCCCCTGCTCCGCCACGAGCGGCCCCAGGCAGCGCGGTTCCGTCAGCACCACCAGCTCGGCATCGAGGTGCTCGGCGTCGCGGACGCCGACGTCGACGTGGAGGTGATCTGGGTGGCTCGGACGTTCCTGGCCACCCTCGGCATCTCGGACTACTCGCTCCACGTCGGGTCCATGGGTGACGCGCGGTGCAGGCCTGCCTACCTCGACGAGCTCAGCGCCTACCTGGGGCAGCGCGCGCACGAGCTGTGCGACGAGCACCGCGTCCGCTACCGCCTGAACCCGATGCGGGTGCTCGATTGCAAGCGGCCCGAGTGCCGCCATGTGACGGCGGGTGCGCCGAAGCTGCTCGACCACCTCTGCGAGGACTGCGCAACGCACCTCCGCCGGGTGCAGGAGGGGCTCGGTGCGCTCGGCATCCCCTTCGAGGTGGACGCGGGGCTCGTCCGCGGGTTCGACTACTACACGCGGACGCTGTTCGAGTTCGCCTCCGGTGCCATCGAGGCCGCCCAGAACGCCCTGTGCGGCGGGGGACGCTACGACGGCCTCGTGGAGATGCTCGGAGGGGACCCGACCCCAGGGATCGGCTTCGGGATGGGGATCGAGCGCGTGCTCGCCGCCTGCGACGCCGAGGGCGTCTTCCCGCCCGATCCTCCCCGGCTCGACGCCTTCGTGGTCGACGTCACCGGCGGTGACGCGGCGCGCCTGCTCACCGCCCGGCTCCGGGAGTCGGGGCTGCGCGTGGACCGTGCCTTCGACGCGCGCTCGATGAAGGCGCAGATGAAGCTCGCAGACCGCTCGGGAGCTGCGGTCGCGGTGATCGTCGGACCCAAGGAGGCCTCGGAAGGTGCCGTCGTCGTCCGCCCGCTGCGCACCGGCGGGGACCAGCGGACGGTTGCCGCCAGTGCCGTCGTGGACGCGGTGAGAGGGGAGGTCGGGCGATGAGCGGCGCGACGTCGATGCGGACGGGCCTGTGCGGAGAGCTCGGCCTCGACGACGTCGGCTCGACGGTCCGGCTGTGCGGCTGGGTCGCGCGGCGCCGCGAGCACGGCGAGCACCTGGCGTTCGTGGACCTGCGCGACCGGAGCGGGATCGTCCAGTGCGTGGTGGATGGCTCGGTCGAGCTGCGCAGCGAGTACGTGGTGGCGGTCACCGGCGTGGTGCGCAGGCGGCCGGCGGGGATGGAGAACCCTGCGCTCGCGACCGGCGAGGTCGAGGTCGGGGACTGCGCCGTGGAGGTGCTCGCCACCGCCGAGCCCCCGCCGTTCCCCGTGGAGGACCGTGCCGAGGTGGACGAGGCGGTCCGCCTTCGCCACCGCTACGTCGACCTCCGCCGTCCGAGGATGCAGCGGAACCTGCGGCTGCGTGCGACGGTCGTCTCGGCGATCCGCCGAGCGATGGACCGCCAGGGGTTCTGCGAGATCGAGACGCCCCTCCTGTGGTCGCCCACCCCCGAAGGCGCCCGGGAGTTCGCCGTCCCGAGCCGGCTCCACCGGGGTGACTTCTACGTGCTGCCCCAGAGCCCCCAGATCGCCAAGCAGCTGCTCATGGTGGCGGGGTTCGACCGCTACTACCAGATCGCCCGGTGCCTACGAGACGAGGACTTGCGGGCAGACCGCCAGTTCGAGTTCACCCAGCTGGACATGGAGGCGTCCTTCGTCACCCAAGACGACGTGCTCGGCTTCGTCTCCGAGGCCGTCCTGGACGCAGCCGAAGCGGCGACCGGGAGCCGACCGCCGCCGATCGAGCGGATGACCTGGGCCGAGGCGCGCGACCGCTACGGCACGGACAAGCCCGACCTGCGCATCGGGACCTCGCTCGTCGACCTCGGTGAGGTCTTCGCCTCGACCGAGGTGCGCGCGCTGCGGGCCCCGGCGGTGAAGGGCCTGGTCGTCGCGGGCGGGTCGCAGACGAGCCGATCGGCGCTCGACTCGCTCGTCGAGCGCGCCAGGTCGCTCGGCGCACGCGGCCTCGCGTGGTTCCGCGTCGGCGACGAGGACGGCGTGCCGGTCCTCGACTCGCCGCTCGCCCGGGTGCTCGCTCCCGCCGAGCGTGACGGGCTCCTGCGAGCCACCGCAGCGGACCGCGGCGACCTCGTCCTGGCGGTGGCCGACGACCAGGCGACCGCGTGCACGGTGCTCGGGCAGCTGCGTGTCGAGCTGGCAGGGAAGCCCGTCGGCGAGGGACCCCACCGCTACGTCTGGGTGACCGAGTTCCCGCTCTTCGAGGGGATCGGGCCCGACGGCTTCCCGGTCCCCGCCCACCATCCCTTCACGATGCCGCACCCCGAGGACATCGAGCGCATGGAGGCCGACCCGCTGTCCGTGCGCTCGCAGGCCTACGACCTCGTCCTGAACGGCTGGGAGCTCGGGTCGGGCAGCGTCCGGATCCACCGTGCCGACGTGCAGGCGAGGGTGTTCAAGGCGCTCGGCATCTCCGACGAGGACGCCGAGTCGCGCTTCGGGTTCCTCATGGGCGCGTTCCGCTACGGCGCGCCGCCGCACGCAGGGTTCGCCTTCGGCATCGACCGCCTCGCGGCGGTGCTGGCCGGCGAGGAGAGCATCCGGGAGGTCATCGCCTTCCCCAAGACCCAGTCGGGGTCCGATCCCATGACCGGGGCACCCAAACCCCTCCCCGGCTCGGCCCTCGCGGAGCTCGGGATCAGGATCGCCGGGACGTGACCGGGCTGTTCGAGGCGGCGGCCGAGGCGCGCCTGCGGGCGCGGGCGCCGCTCGCCGCCCGTCTGCGGCCGCGCACCCTCGACGAGGTCGTCGGCCAGCGGCACCTCGTCGGACCTGGGGCGCCGCTGCGCGTCCTCGTCGAGCGAGACCGGGTCGGCTCGGCCATCCTGTGGGGGCCGCCTGGGAGCGGGAAGACCACGATCGCTCGTCTCGTCGCCGACGCGACGAGCATGCACATCGTCGAGCTGTCTGCGGTCGCGGCGGGGGTGAAGGAGGTCCGGGAGGCGATCGACGCGGCGCGTCAGCGTCTCGGAGAGCAGGGTCGGGGCACGATCGTCTTCGTCGACGAGGTGCACCGGTTCAACAAGGCGCAGCAGGACGTGCTGCTCCCCGCCGTCGAAGACGGCGTGATCGTCCTCATCGGGGCGACCACCGAGAACCCGTTCTTCGAGGTGAACCCCCCGCTCATGAGCCGTGCCACGCTCTGGCGGCTCGAGCCCATCGGCGATGCCGACATGGCCACCCTTCTGCGGCGCGGGCTGGTCGCCGAGCGGGCCGAGGCGGCCGACGACGTCGTGGCGGCGATCGTGGGCGCGGCCGAGGGGGACGCCCGTGCGGCGCTCACGACGCTCGAGGTGGCCGTGGCGCTCGCGTGGGCCCGGGCAGGCGAACCCGGAGAGCAGCCTGCGCCCGTGGCAGGCGGCCCCGGCGGGGAGCCTGTGGTCGTGAGCGTCGACGACGTCGTGCGGGCGAGGTCGGGCCGGCTCTACCACCAGGGGGTCGACGAGCACTACGACCAGCTCAGCGCCTTCATCAAGAGCGTCCGGGGCTCGGACCCCGACGCCGGCCTGTACTGGATGGTCCGCATGCTCGAGGCGGGCGAGGACGCGCGCGTCGTCGCGCGCCGGCTCGTGGTGCTCGCGAGCGAGGACGTGGGGATGGCCGACCCCCAGGCCCTGGTGGTGGCCGACGCCGCCGCACGCGCCGTCGAACTCGTCGGCCTCCCCGAGGCCGCGCTCAACTTGGCACAGGCGGTCGTCTACCTGTCGTGCGCCCCCAAGTCGAACCGGGTGACCGTGGCGCTCGGCCGAGCGCGCGAGGACGTGCGGGCGGGCGGCAGGGCCGAGGTCCCCGCGCACCTGCGCGACCGCCACTACCGGGGAGCCGAGCGCATCGGCCACGGGAGCGGCTACCGCTACCCCCACGACGCGCCGGAGGGATGGGTCGCCCAGCAGTACCGGCCGGAGGGGCTGCAGGGGCGCGTGTACTACGAGCCGTCCGCCCACGGCGCCGAGGCGGCGCTCCTGGCACGGCTCCGGTCGTTGCGGGAGGAGGACTGACCCCTCCCGGGCTCGGCGGGTTCGCCGCCCACGCGAATGGTTGACCTGTCGAAGCGCGCGCCGTAAGGTACCGGAAAGGAAGTCGCAAACGGTTGTTCCAGGAGGGAGGCGGGGGAGTGTCCCGATCAGGGCGCATCGCCATCGTGCTCGGCTTGTTCGCCTGCGCGGTCGTCCTCGTGGTGTTCAGCGCGATGGCGTACGTCGGCACCGAGCCCTACACCGTGAGCTACCTGGGCGCGCAGCCGTCCGGCCAGCCCGTGCACCTCGTCATGCAGACCGACGGGGTCGGCGGGTGCACATCGCAGCTGAACCAGTGCGTCCACCCCACATGGGTGTCGTACCGCATCCGCACACCGAGGACGCACCACTTCCTCCACACGAGCCTCGTCGAGCTCCCGGCGCACACGAGGATCGACGTCACCGTGTACCAGTTCGACTCCGGAGGCCCGCTCAGGAACCAGCAGTGGGGCCGGGTGACCGGGACGACCGGCACATCGGCCACCCTTGACGGCCGGACCTTCAAGGTCCTCAACTCCTATAAGACAACAATCGGCCACACCTTCACGGTCCCCGCCCTCGGGATCAACGTCCCGCTCAGGGGCAACACAACAAAGAAGAAGGGCTTCTGCACGGAAGGGCCGTGCAACCCGAGCACGCAGCTGCACCAGACGATCACCTTCTCGTTCACCACGCCAGGCGTGGGGAACTACCACTTCCAGTGCTTCATCCCGTGCGGGGCCGGACACTACGCCGGCAACGGCGGTCCGATGCAGACGTTGGGCTACATGGGCGGCTTCCTCGAGGTGAGAGCATGAGCGACGAGTCGGGTACCCAGGGGCAGTCCGGCGCGGGCGCGCACGGCTCGCAGGGCCAGCCGATCCGCCATTTCCGGCGGCTGGTCCCGGTCTGGCTGCTGCTCGCCTTGGCGTGCGACCTCATCTGGTGGTTCGTCGCCGGACCCCACGTCCCGCCGGGCGACATGTCGGACGTCGCGCGCGGGGCGCAGTTCGACTTCAACGTCCTGTTCCTGGCGGCGGCGCCCGTCGTGCTCGGCGTGTGGGTCTACATGGCCTACGCGCTGTGGATGTGGCGGGAGTCCCGTGGAGCAGAGCCGATCAGCCAGGAGACCGCCCTCGGGAACTTCAAGGTCCAGTTCTGGTGGATCGCCATCACGACCGTGGTCGTGCTGGGCGCCTTCGTCTTCGGCACCGTGGAGCTCATCCTCCCCGCCGGCGCAGGTGGCGGGGAGGGCCCGAACCCCATCTGGACGCCCACGACCAAGACCATCCTCCCGGTCCAGGTGATCGCCCAGCAGTGGAAGTTCACCTACCGCTACCCGACCTTCGGGGGCATGGAGACCGACACACTCGTCCTGCCGAACAACACCGAGATCGCCTTCCACGTCACCTCCCTGGACGTGATCCACAGCTTCTGGGCGTACCAGATCGGGGTGAAGGCGGACGCCAACCCGCAGGTCGACAACGTCGCCTACGCCAAGACGGCCCAGACCGGCACCTTCACAGTCCGCTGCTCGGAGCTGTGCGGCATCTGGCACGGGGCGATGTACGACTACGGCAAGGTCGTGTCCAAGGCCGCCTTCGAGAAGTGGGCGCTCACCACGGAGCGCAAGCAGGCCGACAACACCAAGTACCTGCCACCGTTCGCCTGGACGTACGCGCCCACAGCCAACGGCGCGACAGGCGTGACAGGGACCAACACAAGCACACAGGCGCCGTTCAGCAAGCAGGAGCACTACGGCGCGACACCGGCGAGGAAGCTCGTGAAGACGCCGGCGACAGCGACACCCACAACAGGCACATGATGCGCGCGCACCAGCACCACAGGAGGCCACACCGATGAGCGTCGACGTGCCCGCCGCCGGCGAGACCGGAGTCGTCGGAGAGGTCCGCCCCCCGATCCGAGGCCCGGTGACGAGGCGTCCCGCCTGGCTCGGGCAGCACGTGGGGCTCGCGCTCGTGCTCATGGTGGGCGGCTACGCCTTCGGGCACTGGGTGGGCAACCACGTGTCCCTCGGCCGGCCGTACATCGGGACAGCCGCGGAGAGCGACCCTGCCATCGTGCTCGGTCTGCTGTTCGGGGTGATCGGCTGGCTGCTCGGGATCGGCGCCCTGAACTACCCGATCGCCAAGCTCTTCGGGCGCGAGTCGGTCCCCCGGGAGCACACGGACTGGACCAAGTACTTCCGCTTCAGCCTCACACACAAGGTGGTCGGCAAGCAGTACCTGATCATGGTGCTGCTGTTCTTCTTCACCGGCGGCCTGCTGGCGATGGCGATCCGGACCGAGCTGCTGTACCCGACCTCGCACATCTACGGGCCCGGGACCTACATCTCGATCGTCGGCGAGCACGGCACGATCATGATGATGATGGCCTCGTCGCTCGTCGTCGGGCCCCTCGGGAACTACCTCGTGCCGCTGATGATCGGGTCCCGCCGCATGGCCTTCCCCCGGGTCGAGGCGTTCTCGTTCTGGCTGTTCTCCGCCGGGTACTTCGTGATCCTGACCGCACTCCCGCTCGGCGGGTTCCCCACGGGGTGGACCGGGTACGCCCCGCTGCAGAACCAGGCCGACGTCGGGATGGACTCGTACCTGGTCGGGTTCCTCGTGATCTCGCTCGGCATGATCCTCGCCGGGTTCAACCTGGTGGTCACGATCATCCACTACCGCGCGCCGGGCATGACCTGGTCGCGCGTCCCGATCTTCGTGTGGTCGATCCTCGTGACGGGCGTGCTCTTGGCGACGGCCACCCCGACCCTCACGGTGTCGTGCATCGCGGGCATCCTGGACCGCACCGTGCCGACCGCCTTCTTCTTGGACGTGCACGGAGGGAGCTCGTACCTGTGGGAGAACCTCTTCTGGTTCTTCGGGCACCCCGAGGTGTACATCATGGCCTTGCCGGGATTCGGGATCGTCGGTGAGCTGCTCCCGGTCTTCACGAGGAAGCCCCTGTTCGCCTACCGGGTCGGCGCAGCCGGAATGGTGGGGGTCGGGCTGCTCTCCTACTTCGTCTGGCAGCACCACCTCTTCCAGAGCGGGATCAACCCGGACATGCGCCCGCTGTACATGCTGACCACCGAGCTCATCTCGATCCCGACGGGGTTCATCTTCCTCGTCGGCTTCGGGACGCTCTACAAGGCCAGGATGCGGCTCGAGGTGCCGATGCTGTTCTGCCTCGCGCTCTACTTCAACTTCCTGATCGGGGGCATCACGGGGGTCTTCCTCTCCGACGTGCCGGTGAACGTCACCGTGCACGGCGGGTTCTTCGTCCTCTCGCACTTCCACTACACGATCCTCGGCGGACTCGTGTTCGCCTTCTTCGGTGGCCTGTACTACTGGACCCCCAAGGTGACCGGGAAGATGCTGAACAAGAAGCTGGCGCTCATCCACTTCTGGATGTTCTTCATCTTCTTCAACCTGACCTTCTTCCCGCTGTTCCTGGTGGGGCTCTTCGACCAGCCACGACGGGTGTTCGAGTACGCGGCGCGCCTGCAGGTCCTGAACGACTTCGCGTCGGTGTCGGCCTTCATCCTCGGGTCCTCGTTCATCGTCTTCGCCGTGAACTTCATCTGGTCGATCTGGATCGACCCGAAGCCCGCTCCGGCCAACCCCTGGCAGTCGAACGGCCTCGAGTGGCAGACGGCCAACCCCCCGCCTTGGTACAACTTCGAGCGGATCCCCGTGGTCCTCGCGGACCCCTACCACTACCTCGAACCGGAGCCGGTTCCGGTCGCCGACCTCGCCCCCACCAACTTCGCGGAGGTGGCCAACGGCAACGGGTCGGGCGCCTTGGCTGGTGCCGGGGCGGGCGCCGGTGGTGGGAGCGGGGGCGGCGGCTCACCGGACCAGTTCGTATGAGCCAAGGCATGATCATCTGACAACGAGGAGACCATGACCGAGATCACCGCGCACTCGCTCGAAGGGTTCGGCACGCCCGAGGAGGCGGCCTACGAGGTACGCGCCGCCGAGGCGTCCCTGTGGACCGGAGGACGGCTCCTCATCGCCATCTTCTCGTTCGCCTTCGCGGCGTTGGCCTTCGCCTACTTCTACCTCCGGTCGGCCAACAGCGAGGGGTTGTGGCGTCCGCACGACGTCACCGCGCCCACGGCGACGGGCGCGGCGATCATGGCGTTCACGGTCGCGTGCGCGGTGGTGAGCTACTACGGCGTGAGACGGCTCCGCCGGGGGGGCCTGATCGACTGGGAGGTGTCGTCCTGGACGACCTTGCTCGGGGGCCTGATCGCCCTGGGGCTGCAGTGCTGGGAGCTGACCGACCTCCCGTTCTTCCCGGGGTCGAGCGGGTACTCGTCGGTGTTCATCGGGTGGTCGGTGATGAACATCGGGCTGCTGGTGGCCGCGTGCTACTGGACGGAGACCCTGATGGCCCGCCACGTCCGTCTGCGGCGCGCGCACCGGGAGGAGGGCGGAGACCGGCTCGGCCAGCTGATGCCGCGCATCACGCGGATCAACATCGTCTCGTCGACGCACTTCTGGATCTTCACCGCACTCGTGGGCATCTTCTTCTGGGTGTTCTTCTACGTGGCGGCCTGAGGCCGGGCGAGCGGGAGCAGGATTGGGAACCGAGGAGGAACGTTGATCGGAACCGACACGTACATCGGGGCACAGGTGCTCACGATCGCCATCCCCCTGGGTGCGTTCCTCGTCGGGCTTCTGTGGCTGTTCTTCCAGCGCAGGCCGAACCCGTAGACGCCGCGCCCGCGCCGAGGTCCCAGCGCGGGAGGACAGCGCTGCTGCTCGGCGCGTTCGCCGCGCTCGTGCTCGTCTTCGTCCCTCCCGTCGCGACCGTCGCGCACCGTTTCGAGTTCGTCGAGACCGTCCAGTTCGACCTGGCGGCCTTCGCCGTGCCGGCGCTGCTGGTGCTCGGCTGTCCGCTGCGGGTCGTGCCGGGAGCGGGAGGGGACAGGCTCCGCGCCGCCGCGGCCCGCCTCAGCGACGCGCGCCGGCGGCATCCGTCGACGTGGCGGGCGCTCGGGTTCGCCGCCCTCTACGTCGCCCTGTTGGTGGCCTGGCGGACCCCGCCGCTCATGGACGCCCTCGAACGCGACCGGTGGCTGCTCGTCCCAGAGGTGCTCGCCTTCTTGGTCACCGGGCCGCTCGTCTGGGCAGAGGTCGTGGCGAGCGACCCGCTCGAGCCCCGCCTCCCGCACCCCTGGCGCGGCGTCGTCGCCGCGCTCACCATGTGGTCGGTCTGGGTGACGGCGTACGTGGTGGGGTTCTCCCACGTCTCGTGGTACGTCGCCTTCCACCACGCTCCGGGGGGGTTGGGCACTTCCGCCGACCAGGAGCTGTCCACGGGAGCCCTGTGGTTCGGCGCTGCGGCCGCCTTCGTGCCGGTCGTCTTCGTGGACCTGTTGGCGTGGCTCCGCAGCGGGGAGGACCCCGACGCCGAGCTCCGCCAGCTCGTCCGCAGGGAACGGTGGTGGGGCCGACCTGACTGAACCCGCCCCGACGGCCGGGCCAACCGGCCCGCGAGCAGGGGCGGGGTGGAGTCAGGAGGCGGCGATGGGCAGCCTGGGGAGGCCGAGCCCTGGGAGGGCCTGCCCGCCGAGCTCGGACTCGGCCCGGCGCAGGGTCCGCTCGGCACTGGCGCGGTCTGCAGCGAGACGGCGCTCCCGGACCGCGAGGTCGTGGAGCGCCTTTGCGTCGGAGGGCCGGGCGAGCAAGGTCTGGATGTCGAGGATGGCGCCGTTGGCGTCCGAGGTGGCCCACTCGAGGACGGTCTTGATGAGCTCGCCCATGCGCTCACCGGCCGGGGTGTTCGGCACTGTGATTGTCGACATGCTGAAGATGGCTGTGTTCTCGAAGCTGCAGGCCTGCTGGTCCTCGTCCAGGTACTGGTGGGAGAAGGCCCGGCTGGTCTGAGACAGGGTGCCGTTCCTCGCAGGCTCGTAGAATGTCCGGAAGGCCTCGTTCACCGCGAAGGCGCACGGGTGCACGTCTGTCGAGATCTCCTGGACGACCCCGGCGATGTCCGAGGCGCGCTGGCTCACGTTCTGGTGGGTCGGGAAGTCGGCGAGCACGACCGCGACGACGGCGACGACCACGACCGCGGCCCACGTGATCCACCGCCGGTACCAGCGGCGGTCGTGCGAGGGCAGTGTGAACCCTGGGACGGGCCCCAGCCGCTCGTCGAGCGAGCCGGGTGCCGGCTGACTGCCGGAGGGCCCAGTCACCGCGCGAGTGCGCTCGCGTAGCGGGCGATCCCGGCAGCGAACCGGGCGACCACCTTGTCGGGAAGGGTGAACCGGCCATCGGCCTTCTGGTCCGCGAACGGGAGGGCGCTCCAGGCGAGGTCGCCCGTCGGACCGATGAAGTACAAGAGGTCGTTGTGCGACGCGACGCCGGTGGAGGGATCGGCGGTGATGGAGATCCCGTAGTCCTTCCAGACCGGATCGAGCGCGCGCACCGACCCGGTGAGGAACATCCACCCCGGGGTGGACGCGAGGAGCGGCTGGTGGAGGATGGCGGCGTGCGACGGCGACGTCGCGAGGGGATCGGTGTTCACGGTCACGAAGGCGACGGGCAGGCTCGTCGTGCCGAGGTCGGCCGCCGCTTGGTGGAGCTCGGCACCGAGCACGGGGCAGATGTCCCGGCAGTTGGCGTCGGCGAAGCTGAGGACGACGACGCTGCCGGCGAGCGAGGAGAGCGACACCGTCTTGCCGTTGGCCGCGTCCGTGAGGGTGAAGGCTGCCGCGTGCTGGTCGTGCAGGGAGGTCAAACCGAGCAGGTCACGAAGCGGTGCGTGGAGGGAGGCGGCACCCGAGGGCGGTGCGACCCCGCCGACGGCGTGCTGCGTGGCCGCCGGCTGACGGGTGCTGCCGCTCGAGCCGTCGGAGCTCGCGATGCGGTTGATCAGCACGGTGAGCAGGATCAGTCCGAGGACCGCCGCCACGATGGCGTTGACCATCCTGCGGGGGAAGGGCGGAGGGCCGCCCAGGCGGGGCGCAGGGCTGCCGGGAGCCCGGGGCGTCTCCTCACCATCCGTCGCGCGCTCGGTCACCACCTCGGCCATGATGGCCGGTCAGGGATGCCGGACGAGCGCGTCCACCCCCATGGCGAGGAAGAGCGCCGAGAGGTAGGTGATCGAGTACCCGAAGAGGCGCATCGCACGTTTGGGGCTCGCATCCGATCGCAGTGCGAGCGCGTAGTACAGGAACCCGGCGTCGAGGCAGACGGTGGCACCGAAGAAGGCCCACCCGAGGTGGGCGACGAAGTCGAGCAGCACGGACAGCGCCACGACCGCCACGGTGTAGGCGAGGATCTGGCGGACGACCTTCGTGGTGTCGGCGACCGAAGGGAGCATGGGCACCGACGCCCGGGAGTAGTCCGCCCGGTGCCGGATGGCGAGCGCCCAGAAGTGGGGCGGCGTCCAGGCGAAGACGATCCCGAACATCACCCACGCCGGTGCCGCGAGGTGGTCGGTGACGGCGCTCCAGCCGACGAGAACGGGGACGGCGCCCGCCGCGCCGCCGATCACGATGTTGGACGGGTACCGGCGCTTCAGCCACATCGTGTAGACGCCGACGTAGAAGAGCGCCGCGGCCAGCGCGAGGAGGGCGGACAGCAGGTTGACCGTGAGCCAGAGGAGGGCGAAGGCACCCGCCTCGAGGGAGATGGACAGCGCCAGGGCGTCGGTCGGGGAGACGGCCCCCGAGACGAGGGGTCGTCGCTTGGTGCGGTTCATGACCGCGTCGATGTCGCGGTCGTAGAACATGTTGAAGGCGTTCGCACCCCCCGCCGCGAAGGTGCCGCCGATGACCGTGAGCGCCACCAGCCGGAACGAGGGCACCGTGCGCGACGCCACGAACATGGACGGCACGGTCGTGATCAGGAGCAGCTCGATGATCCGCGGCTTGGTCAGGGCGACGAGCCCTGCCAGGCGGGGCCGGAGGCCGACGAGGGGGCGACTTCGAGCCTCCGCGCTCGAGATCTGCTGCACGTGCAAACGATAGCGAACTCTGCCCAGTGATTGCAGGACGCAATTCCCCCCGGCCCCCCGTTCCTCGGGTCGCCCGCCCCGGGCCAGTCGGGAGGTGCCCGGACCGAGGCGGTACGCTCGTGGGGTGAGCACCGCCGACCTGGCCGTCTCCGTCGCCGCTGGTGTCGGGTGCCTGGGAGCGCTCGTCTCGCTCGTGACCGCCTTCGTGCTGGTCAACCAGGTCCGGCGTCTGGAGCGGGGCGTCGAGGCCTTGCGGCACGAAGCGCTGCGCGTCGTGGAGGAGGCGCACGCGGCGGCCGGCCAGGCCGCCTCCGAGATCGCACGCGTCGACGCCGTCCTGGCCGACACCGAGGCCGTCACCGCCGCCGTCGAGCGCGCCGCACGGGTCGCCACCAGGGCCTTCGCCAACCCCGTCGTGAAGGTCCTCGCCTGGCGCGCCGGGGCCATCGGCGGGTTGCGGCGCCTCAGCGGCCGCAGCCGCGGTCCTCGTTCGCTGCACCCGGCGCCCGGCGCCGGCGAGCACGCCGCGGCCGCAGCGGCGTACCCGGCAGAGCCGCTCTTGAAAGAGGCGCTCCCGTCCGCGCCCGGCCGGCCGGCCGCCCCGCGTCGCCACCGGCTCGCCGCGGGGCGGCGATGATGCGACGGCCGATGTGGCTCGGTGCGGGGATCGCCCTCGGGGTCGGGGGGACCTTGTGGGCCGAGCAGCGGGTGCGCCGCCGGCTGCGTCGGGCGGTCGAGCTCGTGTCGCCGGCCGTGGCCGGCAGCGAGGCGCTCCGGGCAGGGCGTGACGTGGCGGCGCGCCTGCGGGAGGCCGCCGACGCCGCCCGGGTCGAGCGCCGCCGTCACGAGGCGGAGCTGCGGCGTCGGATGGGCATCGTCTCGCCGAGCGTCGGCAGGTCCGGGGAGGCCCGCCGGCAGCACCGCTAGGCGGGGAGCCGTGACCCGTGCAGTCGGCGTCGACCTCGGTTCCCGCCGGATCGGCATCGCGGTGAGCGACGCCGAGGGGTCGCTCGCCTTCCCGCGTCCGCGCATCGTGCGCCGGGGCGACCGTGCCGCCGACCACGCGGCCATCGTCGAGGTGGTGGACGAGGTGGGGGCCGAGGTCGTCGTGGTCGGGCTCCCGCTGTCGCTGGACGGATCCTGCGGCCCCGCGGCTCGGGCCGCGGCGGAAGAGGCGCGGGCGCTCGCCGCCGCGCTGGCGTCCCGAGGGGTGCGCGTCGAGACCGTCGACGAGCGTCTGACCACGGTGACCGCAGAGGCGGCGCTCGGCACGGCGGGGCGACGGGGCCAGCAACGGCGATTGCGGGTGGACAGCGCGGCGGCCGCGGTGTTGCTGCAATCATGGCTCGACGCCAGATGAGCCGGACCCCGTCGACAGCACCGAAGGAGGGCACGCCCGACGACACGCCGCCCCACGGCGTGCCGCCGGTCCGCCGCGCGGCCGCGGTCCGGCGCTCGGGTCCCGAGGGGCCCCCTGCACAAGGCGAGCCTGCGCTGGACGCCCCTGCACGGGACGCGCCTGCGCTGGACGCCGCTACGCGTGCCGGGCGTCTCCGCACGGCCCCGCCGCCTCCGGACCGCCGTGCCGACCTCGATCGGGCGACCCGTGCGTACCGGGGCGCCGCGGACCTCGCCGACGGCGACGGGACGAGCCAGGGACCAGTGCGCGTCACGAGGAGCCACGCCCGCAGGGCACGGCCGCAGGGCCGCCTGTACGAGGGGGGCACGCTCAGGCACCTCCGGCTGACCCGGCGCGCCAAGGTGCTCGGGGCGGTCCTCGCCGTCCTCGTCGTCCTGGCGGGGCTCCTCGCGTGGTACGAGGTGGCGTCCAACCCCTTCGGACCGGCGGGGAAGCCGGTCCTCGTCGACGTCCGAGCCGGCGAGCCGCTCGGCGCCATCACGGCGGCGCTCGAACGTCGGGGCGTCATCTCCACAGGGCTCGCCTTCCAGCTGTGGTCCGTCGTCCACGGCTCCCCGGTGGTGCGGCCCGGGACATACGAGCTGCACCGGAACATCCCGTTCTCCGAAGCCAAGTCGGTCCTGGACGCGGGTCCCAACGTCGCCAGGATCACGGTCGTGCCGGGCACCACCCTGGCCGAGGTGACGAACGAGCTCGCCTCCCTGCCGGGTGACCTCGCCCACGCCTTCTCGGACCAAGGGCGGGCGAGCGAGGTGCGCTCGCCGTTCGAGCCGTCCCCGGGGGCGTCCCTCGAAGGCCTCATCGGCAGCGGGACCTACCGGATCCTGCCGGGGGAGTCCGGGCGCGCGCTGCTCGCGTCGATGGTGGCGCGCTTCGACGCCGAGGCCCGCGCAGTCGGCCTCACGCCGTCGACGTCGGTCGACGGCCTGGACGCCTACCAGCTGGTGACCCTCGCGTCGATCGCGCAGAAGGAGGGCTACTACACGCGCTACATGGGCGACGTCGCCCGGGTGATCCTCAACCGGCTCGCCGACGGCATGAACCTCGACATGACATCGACGGTGCTCTACTCGCTCGGGAAGGACGGAGGCCAGGTCACGCCCCAAGAGGAGCAGCTCACAACCCCCTACAACACCTACCTGCACCCCGGTCTCACGCCCACGCCGATCTGCACGCCGTCTCCGACGGCGCTTCGCGCCGCGCTGCACCCCCCGCCGGGGACGTGGCTCTACTTCGACCTCGTCACAGCGAAGAAGGGCGTGATGAAGTTCGCGTCCACCTACACACAGCAGGTGGCCCTCATCCAGGAGGCGGCGGCCAACGCGGCGAAGCGGACCTCGGCAGCGGCCCCTGGCTCCGGCTCGACGGCGCCGGGGTCATGAGCGGCCGGCCGGTCGCCGGCGGCGCGGGGTGGCCCTCGGGGTCGTCGGCCGTGGTCGGGGTGATCGGCGACCCGGTGCGCCACTCGCTGTCACCGACGCTCCACAACGCGGCCTTCGCCGCCCTCGGGCTCGATTGGGTGTCGGTCGCCTTCCCCGTCGCGCGCGACAGCCTCGACGCCGCCCTTGCCGGGGCACGCGGTCTCGGCCTGCGCGGCCTGTCCGTCACCATGCCGTTCAAGGGCGCAGTCGCGGCGAAGGTGGACCGCCTGGGCGAGGCGGCCTCCCGGCTCCGAGCGGTGAACTGCCTCATCGTGGAGCCCGACGGGCTGCGCGGGGAGAACACCGACGGCGAGGGGTTCGTGGCCGCGCTCAGGCGAGGCGCCTCGTTCGACCCGGCCGGCATGCGCTGTCTCGTGCTCGGGACGGGCGGCGCCGCCCGCTCCGTCGTCCTCGCCCTGGCGGAGTCGGGGGCCGCCGAGGTGGTCGTGGTCGGCAGGCACGAGGATTCCGCCGCCCACGCGGCCGCCCTGGCGGGTCCAGCGGGTCGGCCCGGGTCAGCCTCGGAGGCCCGACGCGCGGACCTGGTCGTGAACGCGACCCCCATCGGGATGGCGGGGACCGAGCTCGCCGGCGCGCTGCCCCCGGTCGACCCCGCGACGCTGCACGCCGGCCAGGTGGTGGTGGACCTCGTGTACGCCCCGCGTCCGACCCCGTGGCTCGTGGCCGCGGCCGCCCGTGGCGCCGCGACGCACGACGGCCTCGGGATGCTGGTCCACCAAGCGGCACGGCAGGTGGAGCTGTGGACGGGCCGCCAGGCATCGGTCGAGGCCATGTGGCACGCCGCGACCGCGCCGCCGGGGGGGCGCCGCCCCGTCCCTCATTCGGGCGACCGGTAGCCTTGGCCCTCGTGCAGACGCAGTACCGCAGCACGGCGAGGCCGGCGGCCCGGACACGGTCGTCCCGCCGGCCGCTCATGGGCCGCCGGCCCGTGGTGGTGGTCGACCCGTTCCTCGTGCTCGGGTCGATCGCCGCGGCCGCGATCGGCGTGGTGATGGTGTACACGGCCACCCGCGGCCCGCTGCTGCTGGCGGGGACAAGCCCGACCCACTACCTGAAGCGCCAGGCGGTCTTCGTGGTGCTCGGGATCATCGTCATGGGCGCCGTCGGCCTCTTCGACTACCGCAAGCTCGAGGCGTTCGGCATGGCCATCTACGGCCTCTCGGTGTTCGTGCTCCTCGCCGTCATGGTCCCGCACGTCGGGACGCACTCGCCACTCGGCTCCGCGCGCTGGTTCAACCTCGGGCCGATCCAGATCCAGCCGTCGGAGTTCGCCGTCCTCGGCCTCGTCGTCGCCGTCGCGACCTACTGCTCCCGGCGCCCCGAGGGGCTCACGTGGCTCGACGTCGTCAAGGTGCTCGCGCTCGGCGCGGTCCCGATCGGGCTCGTCATGGTGCAGCCGGACCTCGGGACCGGGATCATCATGTCGGTCGTCCTGCTCGTCATGCTGTCGGTCGCGGGGCTGCCGACCCGGGTGCTCGTGGTGCTCCTCCTCGGCGCCGCCGGGGTCGTCGCGCTGGTGCTCGGTGCCGGACTGCTCCACCACTACCAGATCCTCCGGATCACGAGCTTCCTGCACCAGTCGACACGACACCCCACCGGCACACTCGCCGGCGCCGTCTACAACCTCCAGCAGGCCAAGGACGCGATCGGTGCCGGCGGGTTGTTCGGCACCGGGATCGGCCACGGCGCCGCCACGAACCTCGGCTACGTGCCCGAGCAGCAGACGGACTTCATCTTCACGGCGGTCGGGGAGCAGCTCGGCTTCGTCGGGGCGGTCGGGGTGCTGGCGCTCTTGTTCTTCCTCGCGTGGCGCGTGCTGCGGGTCGGACTGATCGCCCGCGACGACTTCGGCCGGCTCGTGTGCGCGGGGGTGTTCGCCTTCATCGCCTTCAGCACCTTCCAGAACGCCGGCATGACCATGGGCATCATGCCCATCACGGGGATCCCGCTGCCGTTCATCAGCTACGGGGGGACGGCGGTCATCGCCTTCTTCGCGGGGATCGGGCTCGCCTTGAGCGTGTACGGCCGTCGGGGGGGATGAGCGTGGCCGAGAGGGTGGCCGAGCCGCTCGCGGCACCCTCCACTGCGGCGGCTCCGGTCTCGGGGCCCGGGACGAAGGAGCCCGCGCCGACGTACCGCATCGTGCGCGTGGCCTCGGTGGGTGTGGTGCTCCCGGACCAGTACCCGACGGTCACCCTCGAGGACACCGAGGGAGCGGGGGGGCGCCTCGCCTTCCGGATCGGCATGGCCGAGGGGGTGGCGTTGGCGCACGCGCTCGCCGGGACGGCCGCTCCCCGCCCGCTCACCCACGACCTGTTCGCGGCGGCGCTCGAGCGCTTCGGCATCGACGTCGTCGCGGCCAGGATCGTGGGACGGGCCGGCTCGACCTACCTCGCGGAGCTCGACCTGGTCGGGCCCGGCGGGGCGCAGGAGCTGCCGTGCCGGCCGAGCGACGCCATCTGCATGGCGCTGCGCCGCCCGGTCCCCGCCCCGGTCTTGTGCGACGAGCGGCTCTTCAGCGCAGGCGACGTCGTACCCTGACCGAGCCGGCCTGCTGCTACTCGGCGACGAGGAACTCTGTGTCGGTCGGCAGGCTGACACCCGTCGCGCGTTCGGTCACCGTGGAGGAGCCCTCCTGGGAGATTCGCATGAGCAGCGCGATCAGCACGTAGTTGGCGACGAGCGACGATCCGCCGTAGGCGACGAAGGGCAGCGTGATCCCGGTGAAGGGGAGCAGCCTGGTCACTCCCGCCATGATGAAGAACGCCTGGAAGCCGAGCACCGCGGTGAGCCCGACGGCGACGAGGCGGGAGAAGTCCGAGCGGGCCGCCTGGGCGATGCGCAGCCCGGAGCCGACGAGCAGCACGAAGGCGATGACGACGGCGGCCGCCCCGATGAAGCCGAGCTGGTCTCCCACGGCGGCGAAGACCATGTCCGTCGTGATGTGCATCCCGGGGAAGGGGCTCGCGAAGGGGTCGGTGCCGAGCCCGGATCCCCCGATCCCCCCGTGCGCGAAGTCGAAGAAGCCGTAGCCGAGCTGGGTGTTGGGGGCGGCGTGGAGCCACAGGTCGATGCGTGTGCGGACCTGGTGGAAGAGGTGGGCGGCGGCGAAGGCGCCGACCGCGAACAGGACGATCGAGAAGAGGATGTAGGTCCACCGCCCCGTGGTGACCCAGAGCAGCACCACGAACATGGTGAAGATCAGCATGGCGAAGCCCACGTCGTCCTCGAGACCGATGACGCCCATCGAGAAGGCCCAGAAGAGCAGGATGGGCACGAGCGGCCTGGGGTCGAGGACGAGGCGGTCGCCGACGCGGGCGGTCGGGATCGACAGGAGCTCCTTGTTCTCCGCGAAGTACGAGGCGAAGAAGACGACGAGGAGGAGCTTGGCGAACTCGACGGGCTGGAACGTGATCGGCCCGACCCCGACCCACAGGCGGGTTGTTGTGATCGGCCGACCCAGGTGCGGGACGAGCGGGGCCAAGAGGAGGGCGATCGCCACCCCGAGGAGCAGGTAGCGGTAGCGGTCCATGTCCCGGGTGTGCTGGACCGCCAGCAGCACGAGGACGTAGCAGACGATGCCGACGGCCGCCCAGGTGGCCTGGTTCTTGGCGGCGGGCGGTGTGAAGCGGACGATGATGACGTAGCCGATGCCGTTCAGGAGCGCTGCGAGCGGCAGCACCACGGCGTTGGCGTCGGGAGCGAGCCAGCGGTTGGCGATGTGGGCGACGAGCGCCATGCCCAGGATCACCGCGAGGATGGGCCCGACGTGGGGAGGGATCTTCCCCTTGGCACCGACCTCGGCGATGACGTAGAGCGCGACGGTGATCACCGCCGCGAAGACGAGCAGGCCGAGCTCGGTCCGCCGCTTGGGCTTCGGGCCGCTGCGCCAGGAGGGGACCCTCCGGACCGCGCCGACCCGGGCCCGCAGCACTGTGGTGGTCGCCACGGCGGGAAGCGTAGCGGGGCGTGTAGGCTGTGGCGGCTCCATGGCTCTGCAGCGCACGTCCCCCGAGCAGGGCGAGGGCGTGCCGGTGACCCCGGACGCGGCGGCCGGTCCCAGCTCCCCGGTGGCCCCTCCACCCGCCGGCCCGGTCCCTCCCGCACCGGCGACCCGTCCGATCGGGCCGGCGACGGCCCCGGCGCGCGAGGAGCAGCTCGCCGGCGAGCGGCGCACCGTGGCGGTCCCGCGCTCGATCGCCGCCTTCGGGCACGGACGCTTCACGAACAAGGAGCTCTCGCGCCTCGACTTCCTCTGGCGGCTCCTCGACCTCGCAGAGGACACCCGCCTTCCCCTGCTCGAGCAGGTGAAGTTCATGGCGATCTTCGCCGAGGCCCTGGACGAGTTCTTCCAGGTGCGGGTGGCGGGGATCCAGGACAAGCTGGTCGCCGGGGTCCGCACGCGCTCGGTGGACGGGTTGCGGCCGGGAGAGGAGCTGGCGGCGGTCCGGGCTCGTGTGACCGAGCTCGTGGCGCGCCAGGACGCCATCTTCCTCGGCGTCCTCGTCCCCGCCCTCGCCGACGCGGGGATCCGCCTGTCGGACTGGTCCTCGCTCGACGACGAGGACCGCTCCTACCTCGTCGACGTCTTCGACCGGCAGATCTACCCGATCCTCACGCCGCTCGCCGTGGACCCCGGTCACCCCTTCCCCTACATCTCCAACCTGTCGCTGAACCTGCTCGTCGAGGTGGCCGACCCGCTCACCGGCGAAGAGCGGATCGCGCGGGTGAAGGTGCCGCCGCTCCTCCCGCGCTTCGTGGTGATGCCCGACGGCGAGCGCTTCGTCCCCCTCGAGCAGGTCATCGCGGCGCACCTCGACACGCTCTTCCCCAAGATGGCCATCGGGGAGCACGACACGTTCCGGGTGACGCGCAACGCCGACCTCGCGGTGGAAGAGGACGAGGCCGACGACCTGCTCGTCGCCGTCGAGATGGAGCTGCGCCGCCGGAGGTTCGGGAGCGCCGTGCGGCTCGAGATCACCTCTGCTGCCGACCCGGCCCTCGTCGAGCGCCTGCGCGCCGAGCTGGACGTCCCCCGCGACGGCGTCTACATGCTGGACGCCCCGATCGACCTCTCGGGCCTGTGGGCCGTCTACGCGCTCGACCGCCCGGACCTGCACGCCGAGACCTGGACGCCGATGACCCCGCCGTACCTCGCGACCGCGGGCAACGAGCCGACGGACCTGTTCGGGGTGCTGCGCGAGCGCGACGTCCTCGTCCACCACCCCTACGACTCGTTCGCGACGTCGGTCGAGGCGTTCGTCGCGCAGGCCGCCGACGACCCGCAGGTGCTCGGCATCAAGCAGACCCTCTACCGGACCTCCGGGGACAGCCCCATCGTGGCGTCCCTGATCAAGGCGGCCGAGAGCGGCAAGCAGGTGGCGGCCATCGTGGAGCTGAAGGCCCGTTTCGACGAGCAGGCCAACATCGGGTGGGCGAAGGCGCTCGAGGAGGCCGGGGTCCACGTCGTCTACGGCCTCGTCGGACTGAAGACGCACTCCAAGACCGTCCTCGTCCTGCGGAGGGAGGACGACGGCATCCGCCGCTACTGCCACGTGGGCACGGGCAACTACAACTCGCGGACGGCCGCCATCTACGAGGACCTCGGCTTGCTCACGGCCGACGCCGACATCGGCGCCGACGTCGGCGACCTGTTCAACTACCTCACCGGGTACAGCCGGCAGTCCGAGTACCGGGAGATCCTCGTGGCGCCCGTCACGCTCCGCGAGCGGCTGCTCGAGCTCATCGCACGCCAGTGCGAGGCGGGCCCCGAGGGGAGGATCGTCCTCAAGGTGAACGGGCTCACCGACCCCGAGATGATCGACGCGCTGTACGCGGCGTCCGGGGCCGGGGTGCCCGTCGACCTCGCGGTGCGCGGGATGTGCAGCCTGCGTCCCGGCGTGCCGGGACTCTCCGAGACGATCAGGGTCCGCTCGATCGTGGGCCAGTTCCTGGAGCACTCCCGGATCTACCGGTTCGGGGGGTCGACCGGCCACCCCCGGCGGGGGGACGAGGGGGACGAAGCGGGGCTCCCCCTCGAGCTCTACATCGGCTCCGCCGACCTCATGGAGCGCAACCTGGACCGCAGGATCGAGGTGCTGGTCCCCGTCGGCGACCCCGAGCTCCAGGGGCGGCTCCTCGAGATCCTCGACCTCGTGTTCGCCGACGACGTGAACGCCTGGGAGCTCTCCGCCGACGGCAGGTGGCAGCGCCTTGCGTCCGTGCGGGGGATCGACTCGCAGCGCCGGCTCAAGGAGCTGGCGGTGGAGCGGGCGCGTCGCCGTCGCGACGTGGACCCGCGGCACGACGCAGAACACGCTGCGCCCGCCGCCGCTTTCCCTCCCGTCCGAACCTGAGCGACAGGAAGGCGGCCCCTCCTGCGGGGATGGGCAGCCAGAAGTTCACGAGGCGGTACGAGAGCACCGCCAGGATCGCCACGGTCTTTTGGACGTGGAACCCCACGAGGGTGGGGATGAGCACCCCCTCGACGACCCCGAGCCCGCTCGGGGTGATCGGGATGACCGCCAGGATGTTGGCGAGCCCGTAGGCGACGAGCAGGTCGATCGGCGAGATGACGTGCCCGAAGGCGAGCACGAAGACCCAGAGCGACGCGGCGTCGAAGAGCCAGTTGAGCGCCGCCCACTGGAGGGCGTGGACGAGCAGCGGACGCTCGCGAAGGAGGATCTTCAGGCGGTCGGCGATCGTCTGGACGAGCGCGGTGACCTTGTCGGCGCTCACGAAGGGCACCTTCTCCGCGAGGGTGCCCAACCGCTCGAGGGCCCGGCGCTCGCCTCTCGTGAGCAAAAGGACGGTCCCGGCGAACAGCGCGAAGAGGATCAGGCCGGCGATGGCGGCGTACCCGTACAGGGGGTTGTAGCGGGTGAGCGGGATCGAGATGAGCAGCGCCAGGAAGAAGATCACGTTGAGGACGACCGCCGAGCCGACGCCCTGGGTCGCCAGGGCGAAGGCCGCCGTGCCGCTCGGGACGTCGAGCTCGGTCAGGAGCCGGTAGGCGACGGCGGTCCCGGGCGCCGTGCCGCCCGGGACGACGTGGCTCACCGCAAGGCTCGACATGTTGACCCGGAAGAGCACGTGACGCTTCGGCGACCCGGGGGAGAGCATCGTGTGGGTGAGCTCGGCGTAGGCCACGAGGGCGGCGACCTCGAGCGCCACCCCGACCAGGAGACCGACGACGTTCACCCGCCCGAGGAGGTACAAGGAGCGGCGGGCGTTGGCGATGTCGGGGAGGAGGACGTACTCGAGCACGAACAGGAGCACCACGACCGCGACGGCCCACCGCAGCGGCGGGGAGCGCCACCACCGGAGCAGGCGGGCGCGTCGTGCCTCGTGCAGGATCCGGCGCGGGGGTGCCACGGCGCCCGTGTGCTCGGGAGGGGGCTCGGGCGCCGTGGTGGCGGGCGTCTCGGGCGGCCGTGCGGGGGGCTCCTGCCCGGGCCCGGCTCCCGGCTCCCCGCCGGGACCCGTCGCCGGGGAGGCCGATGCCACGAGCCGCTCGTCCACGGGCACATGCTTCCATGCGAGCGGCGCTCGCGGCGCCCTCGGGGTGCGACGTCGGGCGCGGCCGGCACCCGCCCCGAAGGCTGGGGCGCGCCCACCGGCCCTAAGCTGCGCCGCCGTGCGCATCCTCGTGGTGGTGCCGACGTACAACGAGGCGGAGAACATCGAGCCGTTGCTCCGGCGGGTGCGAGCGGCGCTCCCGGACGCCGGCATCCTGGTCGTCGACGACGGGAGCCCGGACGGGACCGCCGATCTCGCGGAGAAGGCGGCCGTCGAGCTGGGCGAGGTCCACGTGCTCCGGCGGAGCGCCAAGGCGGGCCTGGGGAGCGCCTACCGTGCCGGCTTCCGCTGGGGGCTCGAGGCGGGCTACGAGGCCTGCGTCGAGATGGACGCCGACTTCTCCCACGACCCCGGTGCCCTGCCCGCGCTCGTCGCGCCGCTCGAGGACGGCTACGAGCTGGTCGTCGGCTCCCGCTACGTTCCCGGTGGCGCCATCCCGAACTGGCCCTGGCACCGCCACCTCCTGTCGTGGGGGGGGAACCGCTACGCCGACGCGGTGCTGGGCCTCGGGGTGCGGGACTCGACGGCGGGGTTCCGGGCCTATTCGGCTTCGGTGCTCGGGCGCCTCGACCTCGACCGGATCAGGGCGGACGGCTACGGCTTCCAGATCGAGATGACCTACCGGGCCAAGCTCGCGGGCGCCCCCATCACCGAGGTCCCGATCAGCTTCGTCGACCGCGTCGCGGGCGAGTCGAAGATGTCCTGGGCCATCGTCGTCGAGGCGTTCGTCCTCGTCGGCTGGTGGGGTCTCGGCCGGCTCGCCCGCGCCCTCGTCCGGGGTGGGCGCCAGCCGTAGCCGGGCACCCGGCGCCGTCTGCGATCATGGTGCCGATGGGCGCCGACGCAGACCGGATCCTCGTCGTCGACGACGAGCCGTTCATCACCGACCTGCTGTCGGCCGCGCTGCGCTTCGAGGGCTTCCACGTCGAGGTCGCCGGCTCCGGCAGGGAGGCCCTGCAGCTTGCCCAGCCGGGCCGCTACGACCTCGTGATGCTCGACGTGATGATGCCGGACCTCGAGGGGACCGAGGTCTGCCGCCGGATGCGCGAGAGCGGGGTGACGACCCCCGTCGTCTTCCTGACCGCGCGCGACAGCACCGAGGACAAGGTCCACGGGCTCGGGATGGCCGACGACTACGTGACCAAGCCCTTCAGCCTCGACGAGCTCGTCGCACGGGTGCGCGCCGTCCTGCGGCGCACCGGCCACGACGGCCCCGATGGCGCGGAGCTGCGCTACGCCGACCTGGTGATGAACGTGGACACCCACGAGCTGTGGCGCGACGGCAAGGAGATCGAGCTCACCGCCACGGAGTTCCGGGTGCTGCAGTACCTGCTCGAGCACCCGAGACGGGTGGTGCCCAAGTCCGAGATCCTCGACCACGTGTGGGACTACTCGTTCAGCGGCGACCCGAACATCGTCGAGACCTACATCAGCTACCTGAGGAAGAAGCTCGACGAGGCCGGGCCACCCCTCATCCACACGGTGCGCGGGGTGGGCTACAGCCTCCGGCTCCCCAAGGACTGAGCCGGCGATGCACCTGCACCGTCGGCTGACGCTCGCGATGGCGGTGCTCCTCGTGATCGGGCTCGCCGTCGCCGACCTCGTCACCTACACCTCGCTGCGCTCGTTCCTCTTCGGGCGGCTCGACTCCCAGCTCTCCTACGCGCAGTCCAACGCGGTGCGGTACCTGGTGCACGTCCACCGTCGGGGGCGGACACTGGCGGTGGAGGGGATGAGCGACCGCCTGAGCCCGGACGTCTACGTGATCGTCCTCGGCCCGACAGGGTCGGTCGTGGCGACACGCCCGTCGGGGACGCCGCTGCACCCGACACCGCGCCCGGTCGTCCCGAGGTCGGTCCGGCTGTCGCCCACACTCGGTCCGACCCGCGGCCCCTACCGGCCGAACCCCTCCCACTTCACACTCGTGGCACGTGACGGGAAGGCCTACCGCGCCGACGCCGCCCGGGTGCCCCAGGGGACCGTCATCGTCGCGGTGCCGCTGGCCCAGACGTCGGCCACGATGACATCGCTCGTCCGGATCGAAGCCGGCGTGTCGGTCGCGGTGCTGCTCGTCCTCTGCGGCGTCGCGCTGTGGACGGTGCGCAGGGGGCTGCACCCCCTCGACGCCATGGCCAAGACGGCGGGCGAGATCGCCTCGGGGGCGGACCTCGCCCGCAGGGTGGAGCCCTCGGACGACGAGACCGAGGTGGGCCGGCTCGGTGCCGCGATCAACACGATGCTCGGCAGGCTGGAGGATGCCTTCGCCGAGAAGTCGGCGTCCGAGGCGCGTCTGCGCCAGTTCGTCGCGGACGCCTCCCACGAGCTGCGCACCCCGCTCACCTCGATCCGCGGCTACGCCGAGCTCCTGCGCCGGAGGGCCATCGCCGACGAGGACGAGCGCGCCAAGGCGCTGCGCCGGGTCGAGCTCGAGGCGAGCCGGATGAGCGGGCTGGTGGACGACCTGCTGCTGCTCGCGCGCCTGGACCAGGGACGGCCGCTCGAGCGCGCTCCCGTGGACCTGTGCAAGGTGGGCCGCGACGCCGTGGACGACGCGCAGGTGACCGAGCCCGACCGCGACATCCGGCTCGTCGTGTCCGGCGCGGTGACGGTGGCCGGCGACCGGGACCGCCTCGCGCAGGTCGCGCACAACCTCGTGCGCAACGCGCTCGTCCACACGACTCCCGGCTCGCCGGTGCGCGTGGAGGTCGCGGCGGCAGGGGCGATGGGCGTGCTCAGGGTGGTGGACGAAGGGCCCGAGCTGACAGCGGCTCGGCGCGCACGGGTGTTCGACCGCTTCTACCGGGGCGACCCGTCGCGCACCGGCGAAGGGACCGGCCTCGGACTCTCGATCGTGCGCGCCATCGCCGAGGCGCTCGGGGGGCGGGCGTGGGTCCAGGCGCGCCAGGACGGCACGGGCAACGTGTTCGGTGTGGAGGTGCCGCTCGTGGCGCGCGACGTGGCGCGTGAAGCCGAAGCTGTGCGCCCCGAGGTCTCCCGCGAGGCGCAGGCCCCTCGCCCGGCCGCCTCCCGCGAGGCGCGTCCGGCGAAGGAGCCGGCGCTCAGAGGAGCGCCGAGCTCCCCGGCCACAGGGCGTCGAGCACCGGACGGAGCTTGACCGTCGTCTCGTCGAGCTCGCGGCGGGGGTCCGACCCTTCGACGATCCCCGCGCCGGCCCGCACCAGCGCGGCGGCGCCGTCCAGCTCGGCGGAGCGGATGCCGAGGACCCACTCGCCGTCGCCCCACGCGTCCGTCCAGCCGACCGCCCCCGCCCAGTAGCCGCGCCCGGCGGGCTCCAGGGCGGCGATCTCCGCGGTCGCGGCGTCCCGCGGGACGCCTGCGACCGCCGGGGTGGGGTGGAGCCGGGCGAGCAGGGCGAGCACGGCGGTGCCGGCGCCGCCGGCGGTGCCGTCGGGGCCGAGGAGGTCGGCTCGCCCGGGGCGGAGGGTTCCTTCGATGAGCGTCCCGAGCCGCGCGTCGGTCCGCAGGCGCACCGGGGTCGGCTCGGCCGGCACCGCCAGGGCGCTGCAGAGCGGGTCGAGCGCGGCGGCGATCTCCTCCACCACCAGGCGGTGCTCGGCCCGGTCCTTGGCGGACGCCGCGAGGTGTGCCAGCTCGGCGTCGCCTGCGCCGCGCAGGGCCACGGTCCCCGCGAAGGCGTGGGAGCGCACGGTGTGCCCGTACCTGGCGACGACGAGCTCCGGCGACGCTCCGACGAGCCGACCGGAGGGGACGGGGATCGAGAACGGCGAGAAGGTGCCCTCCGCGCCCCACAGGGCCTGCAGCACCCGTGAGGGCGCCACGGCGCAAGGGGTTCGCAGCCGCACGCCCCGGCCGAGGACCACCTTGCGGACGCGCCCCGCGGCGATGTCGGCGAGGGCGCGTCCGACCGCGTCGGCGTAGGCCGCGGGGTGCGGGACCTGCAGGAGGGACACCTCGCCGTGCGTGCGGGGGAGGTCCCGGGCGGCGGGCCGCGGTGCTGGCGGCGCGTCGGGCCAAACGGGACCGCCGGGGTCGTCGCGCCGTCTGACCTCCACACGCCAGACGGAGCCGTCGCGCTCCTTGCACCACGTGACCGAGGGCACGATGAGCGACGTCGGCGCGGCGCGCGCGAAGGGGAACCCCCCGAGGGCGACCGGGCCCGCCCGTCCCGTCGCGCGCGCACGGCTCGTCGTCGCCTGGGGCGTCGCCTCGTGCTCGACGGCGCGGAGCCACTTCGTGACGGCGCGCAGCGCGTGGGGGTCGTCGAGCCCGCGGGGCAGCGGGAGCGTGGCGGCGATCCCGGTGCCCGCGAGCACGCGCTCGGGACCGGCGACGAGGACCCCCTCGTCTGCAGCCTCGCCGACCCGTGCGTCCGACCAGTCCCCGGCCCCCATCACGGTGGTCCGCGCGAGGTAGGCCGCGGGGTCAGGGAGCCCCGAGGCGCTCACGGTTCCCAGGCGGGACCGGTGCGCGTGCCGGTGAGGAGCTGGCTCAGGCCGCCCTGGAGGAGCTGCCGACCCACCGCGCTGAAGCCGGCGGCGCGCAGCATCTGGCGCAGCACCCGCTCGTCGGGGAGGTAGGCCACCGACTCGGGCAGGTAGCGGTAGGCGGCAGGGTCCGACAGCGCCGCTCCGATGGCCGGGACCACGTGGTGGAACCACACCCGGTGCCCCGCACGCAGCAGCGAGCGCGGCGGGGCGCCGACCTCGAGCAGGCAGATCCGGCCACCGGGCCGAAGGACGCGCGCCGCCTCGGCGAGGGACGCGCCGAGGTCGGTGAAGTTCCGCAGGGCGAAGCCGCACACGAGCCCGTCGAAGGAGGCGGTGGCGAAGGGGAGCGCCGCCGCGTCGGCGAGCGCTGCGGGAAGGCGCGCGCGTCGCGCGCGCGTGCCTGCGAGCATCCCGGGGCTCATGTCGGCACCCACGACGCGGTACCCCGCGCCGGTTGCGAGGACGCCGAGCGCGCCGGTGCCGCAGGCCAGGTCCAACACCGCCGATCCGGGGGGGAGGCCGAGCGCACGGACCGTCCGTCGCCGCCAGTGCTGGTCCATTCCCAGCGTGATGAGGCGGTTCACGAGGTCGTAGCGAGGGGCGATGCCGTCGAACATCGCGCGCACGCGCGCCGTCTTCTCCTCCCCGGTCGGCAGCGGCGTCCTCGTCACGCCGGGGTCGCCGTCACGCCCGGTAGTAGCGGAAGACCACCTGCGCGGCGCACGCGGGCTTGGCGGCGCCGCGGACCTCGACCGTGACGTCCAGGACCACCTGGACGCCCCCGGGGACCGCCTCGACCGACTCGAGCGACGCGCCCGCCCGCACCTCGGCGCCCACGGGCACCGGCGAGGGGAACCGGACCCGGTTGCACCCGTAGTTCACGCCGTGCGCGACGCCTTCCACGTGCAGTACCTGGGAGAGGAGCATGGGGACCAGCGACAGCGTCAGGTACCCGTGCGCGATGGTGGTGCCGAACGGGCCCTCGGCGGCGCGAACGGAGTCCACGTGGATCCACTGGTGGTCTCCCGTGGCATCGGCGAACCGGTCGATGCGCTCCTGGTCGATGACGAGGTAGTCGCTGTAGCCGAGGTGCGCGCCGACCATCCGCTCGAGCTCGTCGACGCCGTGGATCGTCGTGGGCAAGACCGCTCCTCTCGCGCCGTGCGCGGCGTCTACTTGAACCAGATCCGCTCGTAGTGCCGGCTCTCGGGGTGGAGCAGGAGCGCGACGAGGACACCTGCGAAGAGCAGGTTCAGGATGCCGCCGAACCCGCCGCCGGTCACCAGGGTGGCGAGCACCCCGAGCACGTAGGCGCAGGCGAGGACGACCGCGGCCCAGTAGGCGACGCGCCGCTCGTTGGCGATGCCGAAGGCGGCCGCGGCCAGGAGGATGAAGACGAAGAGGAAGGGGGACTCGCCGAGCACCAGGGTGAACACCAGCGCGATCGCCGCGTTCAGGTAGGAGAAGAGCACCGCCCCCTGGAGCGTCTGGGGCTGGGACTGGTCGATCCACTTGCCGGGCACCGTGCCATTCTGCCAGGCCGCGGCCTTCCAGGTGACGTCGGTACGCTGAGAGCGTGGAGGACACCAGGCGCCCATCTCGCAGGTCTGGCTACAACTCGCACGGTGAGCGCCACCACCGCGACGTGCGCTCCGGCGGCGCGCGAGCCGCCGTCTTCGGGGTGAGCGACGGGCTCGTCACGAACGTCTCGCTCATCCTCGGCGTCGCGGGTGCCCACCCCGGGGGCGGCGTCGTCCGGCTGACCGGGCTCGCCGGCCTCGTGGCGGGGGCCTTCTCGATGGCTGCCGGGGAGCTCGTGTCCATGCAGGCGCAGCGGGAGCTCCTCCAGCGCGAGCTCGACGTCGAGCGCGAGGCGCTCGAACGCAGCCCTGCCGCCGAGCGCGGGGAGCTCGTCGCGATCTACGAGCGCAGGGGGCTGACGCGCGCCTTCGCCACCCAGCTCGCCGACATGCTGATGCGCGACCCGAAGACCGCCCTCGAGACGCACGCCCGGGAGGAGCTCGGCATCGACCCGGGGTCCCTCGGCTCCCCGGTCGTCTCCGCGCTGAGCTCCTTCGTGACCTTCGCGCTCGGCGCGCTGCTGCCGCTGTTGCCCTGGCTCGTCGCCCACGGCGGCGCCGCCCTCGGCGCGTCCGTCGCCGTCGGGGCGGCGGCGGCCCTCGCCGTCGGTGCGCTGCTCGGTGCCCTCACCGGCAGGTCCGTGCTCAAGGGTGCCGGACGGCAGCTCGCCGTCGCGGCCCTCGCCGCCGCGGTGACCTACGGGGTCGGCCGCGCGGTCGGCGCGTCCACCTGAGCGCGTGCCTTGACGGTCCCGGCGTACTGGACCTCCCGGTGGTGCTCGGTGAAGCCGAGCGAGCCGTAGAGGGCGAGCGCCGGCGCGTTGTCGGCCTCCACGTAGAGCATCGCGGTCGGCACGCCGCGTCGCGCGAGGTGGTCGAGCCCTGCCAGGGTCAGCGCGCGGCCGAGCCCGCGCCCTTGGAAGTCCGGGTCCACGCCGATGACGTAGATCTCGCCGAGCGCCGGCGCGGTGTCCTCGGGCGCCGTACGGACCGGCGCGGTGTCCTCGGACGCCGCGTGGACCTTGGTCCAGCAGAAGCCCGCCAGGCGGCCCTCCGCCTCGTGGAGGAGGAACCCCTCGGGGTCGAACCAGGGCGCCCGCTCGCGCCGCTCGAGGTCCGCCAGCGTCCAGGTGCCCTGCTCGGGGTGGCCGGCGAACGCCCTGGCGTTCACCGCCAGCCAGGCGCGCTCGTCGCGACCCGGGCGGAACGGCCGGACGGGCAGCGGTCGCGTGGGCGCCGGAGGAGCACCCCCACCCTGCAGTGGCGCACGCAGCTGGAGGAGCGTCCGCGCGGGCCGGAGGCCGAGAGGAGCGAGCTCGTCGACGGCGTCCTCGGGCGCCGCGCGGACCCACGCGCGCACCGGACCCCCGCCGCGCGCGGCGACCTCGTCGAGCGTCATCGCGACGAGCTGGTGGAGGACGTGCGGGTCGGCGCGCACGTCCGGGTGGACCACGGTCTCGACAGACCACGTCCCCGTGCGTCGCGAAGCTGCGCTGAGGGCGGCCACGCCGTCGGGATCGCCGGCACGGGCCAGCACCGCGAAGCCCACCTCGAGCCGATCCCCCTCCAGGTCGATGCGCGCCTGGTCGCTCAGTCCCGGGAAGTCGTCGACTCGTTGGGCGGCGTCGAGGAGGTCCGCGAGCTGCGCCCGGATGCGGTCGTCGATCGCCGTGACGAGGGAGGCTCGGACGGCGGGCTCGGGCGCGGGGGGCACGCCGGGCAGGCTACCGGCGCGCGGCCGGATGTCCCGGGGCGGTTCCTCGGTAGTCTCGGCGTCGATGCCCGGCGCGCGCACCCCGAAGGCGAGGGCGAAGGTGGTCGTCGAGCGCCTCGCCGAGATCTACCCGGGGAGCGCCAAGGAGCTCTGCGCGCTGGTCCACGCCAACCCGTTCCAGCTCCTCGTCGCCACGATCCTGTCGGCGCAGACGACCGACGCCCGGGTCAACCTGGTGACGCCGGCGCTGTTCGCGGCGTACCCGGACGCCGATGCGCTGGCCCATGCCGATCCCGCGCGGCTCGAGGAGCTCGTGCGGTCCACGGGCTTCTTCCGCTCGAAGTCGAAGAGCCTCGTCGGCATGGCACGTGCGCTCTGCGACCGCTTCGGCGGCGAGGTCCCGAGGGCGATGGAGGACCTCGTCACCCTCCCGGGTGTGGGCCGCAAGACCGCCAACGTCGTGCGCAGCGTCGCCTTCGGGGAGCCCGGCCTCCCCGTCGACACCCACGTCGGGCGGCTCGCGCGCCGTCTGGGCCTCACGGCCTCCTCCGACCCCGAGGTGGTCGAGCGGGACCTGGAGGCACTCGTCGCACCTGCCGAGCGCGGCGCGCTGAGCCTTCGGCTCATCCTCCACGGGCGAGCCGTCTGCACGGCCAGGAACCCGCGGCACGCCACATGCGTGCTCCAGGACGTCTGCCCGTCGGCCGGGCTGCCGGCCTGACCGGGGAGCCGGGCTGGCGGCCTGACCGGGGAGCCGGGTACTGGACGAAGGACGCCCGCGCCGGGGCTGAACGGCGCTGATGCCGGGAGATCCTTGCGCCGCAAGAAAGGTTGCCGTGGCCAATTGCGCGAGGGGGCACTGGTTGTAAGATGGAGGTGGAACCGGTTCCCGCCACCTGGTTCCAGATGAGCGATGCGCCGGGATCCGCCGCCTGGCCCGCTCTGGCAACGGCGCCCTCGAGGGCGCCGTTGTCGCGACCCGGTCCATCCGCTCCCGTCTCCCGGCCACGCCCGTGGCGTCCACCGCCTCCACCGGCGATGGGGTGGTACCGAGGGTGTTACCATTGCGCGATGGTCACCAAGCGGTCGGTGTCCCTGTCCGAGGACGTCGCCAAGGCCGTCGAGGCGGCGGCGAAGGAGGACGGCGTCTCCTTCAGCGCCTGGCTGTCGGGCGCGGCGGAGCGCCAGCTGCGCGTCCGGCAGGGGCTGAAGGGCGTGGCGGCGTGGGAGTCGGACTCCGGCCGTCTCAGCGCCGAGGAGCTCGCCGCGGGCGAAGCCCTGCTCGGGCGCCTCCTGTCGGGCGTCTCGGGCATGGCGTCACGGGTCCGGCGCCGGCCGTGAGCCCGCGCGACGGCGTCGTCTACGGCGTGGGCGCGCTGCGCGCCGCGGCCCACGGGGACCGGATGATGTGGGCGCTGCACCGTGCCGCGCTCAGCTACGGGATCGTGCCGGTCGTCACCGTCGGTGCCGTCGCCGAGGCGTACCGCACCGAGAGCCGTGGCGACCGGCTCGACGCGCTGCTGGCCGGTGCGGAGGTGGAGCCCCTCGGGCGCGAGGGCGCGCAGCGCACGGGTGAGCTCGCGTCGAGGGCCGGCACCGCCGACCTGGTCGCCGTCTCGACGGCGGAGGCGGCGGCGCGGCGCAACGCGGCGCTCGTGAACACGCGTCAGGCTGCCCTGCGGGCGGCGGCCGCCGTCCTCGGGCACGACCTCGTCCAGTACGGGGTGTGAGCGGGCGGTCAGGGCCGCCGGCGTCCGTCCGACGCCCGGTCCAGCTTGCGCAGCGCGCCCCGCAGGTCGCGCTCGACCCCGAAGAGGTCGGCGGCGAGCTGCGCCTCGCCGTGGTCCCGCGCGTGCTCCGCGAGCCCCGTCACCCGCTCGGTCAGCTCCCCGAGGGTGGAGGTGATCGACGAGAGCTCGGCGCGCGTGGTGGCCATGCACGCATCATGCCCGGAGGCGACGGGCGCCGCGCGCAGGCCCGCGTCGCCTCGGACGGACGGTCCCGGAGCGCCGGTAGCATCCGGCAGGTGGCGGAGCGGTGCTGAGGAGGATCGACGTCCGAGGTACCGGCGGTGCCGCGCTCGCGGCGGCGCTCCCGCGGCCCGACGAGCCCGGGCGCGCCGAGCGGGAGGCGGTGGCCGCCATCGTGGATCGGGTGCGCCGCGAGGGCGACCGCGCCCTGCTCGAGCTCACCGTGGAGCTCGACCAGGTGGAGCTCGAGGAGCTCGCCGTGCCACCCGCGCGGCTCGGTGAGGCGCTCGCCCGGATCCCCGAGGCGCTCCGGCACGCCCTGCTCGTGGCGCACCGCAACATCGCCGCGTACCACGCGCACGAGCTCGCAACGGTGCCCGAGTACGGCGCGGACGGGCTGCGCGTGCGCCACCTGGTGCGGCCCGTGGAGCGGGTGGGGTGCTACGCGCCCGGCGGCCGGGCGCGGTACCCCTCGACGGTCCTCATGTGCGCGGTGCCGGCCAAGGTGGCGGGGGTGGAGCAGGTCGTCCTGTGCGTGCCGCCGGACCGCTCGGGCTCCATCGACGACGCCACGCTGGCGGCGGCGGCGCTCGCCGGCGTCGACGAGGTGTACGCCGTCGGCGGCGCGCAGGCCGTCGCCGCGATGGCCTACGGGACCGAGACGATCCGCCGCGTCGACGTCGTGGTCGGGCCCGGCAACCGGTACGTGGCGGAGGCGAAGCGCCAGGTTGCCGGCGTGGTCGGCGTCGCCTCGGCCTTCGCGGGGCCCTCCGAGGTGGTGGTCGTCGCCGCTCCCGGCACGCCGGCCGAGTTCGCGGCGGTCGACCTGGCGGTGCAGGCAGAGCACGGTCCCGACGGGCTCGCGTGGCTCGTCACCTGGTCGGAGGAGAAGGCCGACGAGGTCGAGGCCGCGCTGGCCGCGGTGGTCGATCGCTCGCCGCGGCGCGCCGACCTCCGCGCGACGCTCGAGAGCGGGGGCTACACGTGCCTCGTGGACGGTCCCGAGCACGCCGTGGCCGTGGCCAACGTCGTCGCGCCGGAGCACCTGGAGCTCCTCTTCGACGGCGCCGAGGCGTTGCTCGGCCACGTGCGGTCGGCGGGGGCGGTCTTCTGCGGACCGTGGTCGCCGGCGAGCCTCGGGGACTACGTGGCAGGCCCCAACCACGTGCTGCCCACCAACCGCACCGCCCGATTCGCCTCTGCGCTCCGGGCGGACGACTTCCGCCGCCACCTCCACGCGGTCAGCGCGCAGCCCGCGGCCCTCGACGCCCTCGGTCCCGCGGTCGAGACGCTGGCCGCGACCGAAGGGTTGCCCGCGCACGCAGAAGCCATCGCCGTCCGCCGTGCTGCGCTCGCCGGCTCAGAGGGCGGGCGCGGCGCAGGGGAGGGACGGTGAGCGCCGCAGAACCTCGGCCGCCCCGAGCCGTCCGCCGGGCGGAGCGGCGCAGGACCACCAAGGAGACCGCGGTCGAGGTGGCGCTCGAGGTCGACGGGTCGGGGCGCGCGGACACCTCGACCGGCCTCCCCTTCTTCGACCACATGGTGGCCCAGCTCGGGACGCATGCGGGCTTCGACCTCACGGTGCGCGCGGAGGGCGACCTCCACGTGGACGCCCACCACACCGTGGAGGACGTCGGGATCGTCCTCGGCGGCTGCCTGGCCGAGGCCCTCGGGGACAAGGCGGGCATCCGGCGGTTCGGCTGGTGCCTCCTGCCCCTGGACGAGGCCCTCGTCGAGGTCGCGCTGGACCTGTCGGCCCGCCCGTACCTCGCCTACGACGTGCCGTTCGCCCCCGACACGCCGGGGCTCGGGACCCCGCCGTTCGACCCGCAGCTCGCAGAGGAGTTCTGGCGCGCCGTCGCGACGGCAGCCGGCCTCACGCTGCACGTCCGGCTGCGCGCCGGGCGCAACACCCACCACGTGCTCGAAGCCGTGTTCAAAGGAGTGGCGCGCGCCTTGCGCGACGCCGTGCGGGTGGAGGGCGCGCAGGTGCCCTCCACCAAGGGCGTCCTCTCGGGCGAGGGGCGGTGAGCCGTCCGTGCAGACCGGGGAGATCGCGGTCCTGGACTACGGCATCGGGAACCTGAGGTCCGCCGAGCGCGCGCTCAGGCGCGTGGGGGGGCGTGCGCGGCTCGTGACGCGTCCCTCGGAGATCGAGGGCGCCGCGGGGGTGGTGCTCCCCGGTGTGGGCGCCTTCGGGCCGTGCGCGGCGGCGCTCGAGCGGACGGGCCTCGCTCCGGCGGCGATCGGCGCCATCGAGGCCGGGGTGCCGTTCCTCGGCATCTGTGTCGGCTTCCAGCTGCTCTACGAGGCCTCGGAGGAGTCCCCCGGCTGCCAGGGCCTCGGGGTGCTGCGCGGGACCGTCCGGCGCCTGCCCGCCGGGGTGAAGGTCCCCCAGATGCAGTGGAACGTCCTGAGGGCGCGCCGCCCCTCGGCGCTCCTGGAGGGCCTCGGACCCGAACCGTGGCTGTACTTCGTCCACTCCTACGCGCCCGAGGTCGGGCCCGAGACGGTCGCCGTCTGCGACTACGGGGGCACGGTCGCTGCGGCAGCCGAGGAGGGCGCGCTGTTCGGGACCCAGTTCCACCCCGAGAAGTCCGGCGCCGCCGGCCTCGGCATCCTCGCCAACTTCGTGGCGCGCTGCACGCCGCGGTGACACCGCCGCTCTCCCTCTTCTGCGCCATCGACCTGTTGGCTGGACGCGCGGTGCGGCTCGTGAAGGGGGACTTCGCCGCGGTCAGCGACTTCGGGGACCCGCTCGAGCTGGCCGGCCGGTTCCTCCGCGCGGGGGCGCCGTGGCTGCACCTCGTCGACCTGGACGCGGCGCGCACGGGGGAGCCCGCCAACCGCGACGTGGTCCTCGAGATCGCCGAGGTCGCGCGGCGAGCCGGCGCGCGCGTGGAGGTGGGCGGTGGGATCCGCGACGGCGAGGCCGCCGCAGCGCTGCTCGCCTCCGGCGTCGACCGCGTGGTGCTCGGCACCGCGGCGGTCGAGGCCCCGAGGCTCGTGACCGGGATGGCTGCCCGCCACCCCGGCAGGGTCGCCGTCGCGCTCGACTTCCGGCGAGGGCCCGACGGCACCCTCGTGCCGACGACCCGGGGCTGGACGGCGCCCGGCGCGACCGACCTCGCCACGCTGCTCGGCGCGTGGGAGGACGCGCCGCTCGCCGCGCTGGTCGTCACCTCGATCGCGCGCGACGGGACGGGCGAGGGCCCGGACCTGGACGGGATCTCCGAGGTGCTTGACGCGACCGCGCTCGAGGTGGTCGCGTCCGGGGGGATCGGGCGCGCCGCCGACCTCACGGCGCTGCGGCGGCTCCGGTCCCCTCTCCACCGGCGCCGCCCCGTCGGCGTGGTGGTGGGTCGCGTGCTCGCCGACGGGGGGCTCGAGGTGGCAGAGGCGGTCGCGGCGTGCGCAGCGTCCGCGTGATCCCGTGCCTGGACGTGGCGGACGGCCGCGTCGTGAAGGGCGTGCGGTTCACCGACCTCGCCGACGCGGGTGACCCGGTCCAGCTCGCCGCGCGCTACGACGAAGAGGGGGCCGACGAGCTCACCTTCCTCGACATCACGGCGTCGGTCGACGGGCGGGACACGATGCTCTCCGTCGTCGAGCGGACGGCGGACCAGGTCTTCATCCCCTTCACCGTCGGCGGCGGCGTGCGCAGCGCGCGCGACGCGCGCCGGCTGTTGCGGGCGGGCGCCGACAAGGTGGCCGTCAACACCGCGGCCCTGGCGCGTCCGGGACTCGTGGCCGAGCTCGCCGGCGAGCTCGGCGCGCAGTGCGTGGTGGTGGCCGTCGACGCACGCCGCCGAGACGGCCCCGGCGCGCCGGCCTGGGAGGTGTGGACCCACGGAGGGCGCCGCGCGACGGGCATCGACGCCGTCGCCTGGGCCGAGGAGGCGGTGGCGCTCGGGGCGGGCGAGATCCTGCTCACCTCGATGGACCGCGACGGCACCCGCGACGGCTACGACCTCGCCCTCACGCGCCGTGTGGCGGACGCGGTGGGCGTCCCTGTCGTCGCCTCGGGCGGGGTCGGGACGCTCGAGCACCTGGCGGAGGGCGCCGAAGCGGGCGCCGACGCCGTGCTGGCGGCGTCGATCTTCCACAGCGGCGCGTACCGGATCGCCGAGGCGAAGGCGGTCCTCGCCGCCCGTGGAGCCACGGTCAGGCCCCTGTGAGGGGGTCAGCGGTGGCGACGACCGGCCCCGCGCCACGCGCCAGCGCGTGACGCGGGGCGCGTCACGCGCACCACCCTCGACGCCGGCGGCGGCAGCGACGCCAGAGCAGGAGGACGACGGCCCCGACGACGAGCCAGGGGACCCGGACCGCAGTCCACCACGGCCACCAGTGAGGTCCGTGCGCGCTCGCTGCGAGGACGAGCACCACCAAGAGCGCCACGACCGCACGGCGTCGTCCGCGGCGACGAGGGAGCGCCGGCGGTGCCGCCGGCGGCACCGCCGGTCCGAGGGGTGGAAGATCGCTCAGCAGACCGGCGAGATCTGCCCCGGTCTTCGCCTGCATCGCCCGATCGAGCCGTTCCTTCAGCTCGGCATCGTCGATCCGCCCCGCGGAGTAGTGCGTCGAGAGGGCATCGGCGACCTCGTGGCGCTCGGCGTCGCCGATCCGCAGCGAGAGGTCAGGTGCAGGCGGTCGCTTCCCGGGGTCACGCGGCCGTCCACCGTGCGCGCGCGGACCTCGGACGGGGTCAGCCTGCCCGGACATCTCGACCCGAGGGCTGCGCCCCAGACGGCGATCGGTGTGGAGCCAGGCACTCGCCGCGCACGTCGCACAGGAGGCGCTGGGCGATGCTCTCGTCGGAGTCCTCGTCGGGGACGAGAATCCATGCCGCCAGGTACGCCGGCAGGCCGATGCCGGCCAGGGCCAGCGCAACAGCGGCCACCCGCACGAGGGCGACGTCGACATCGAGGTAGCCGGCCACGCCTGCGCAGACGCCCGCGACCATCCGTCCCTCCGCCCTCCGACGGAGCGGGACCGCCGGTTCCCCGCACGCACCAGTGTGGGTGAGCTGCTCCATGCGGAGATGGTGCGCCGGTCCGCCTCCCGCCGCTATCGGGGAGCCGCCGGTCTCCACCCTGAGGACCAGGCGACCGGGTAGGGGAGATCCCCGATGCGCCCCGGGGGTCTCGGCGCGATCATTTGGGATCACCTCTGACCCTGGACCACCAGCTGCTCGTCCGGCGTCGCACGCGAGCACCTCCTCGCCGGGCGGGCGTCACGCGCGCGTGGGGTGCGCGGCGTGCCGGCTCGAGCGCTCGGAGCGGGACCGGATGCTCGCCGGCGTTGCTGGAGGGGTCTCGCGGCGCCTGCGGGTGGACGTGACCCTCGTGCGCATCGCCTTCGCCGCCGCGACGGTGTTCGGTGGCTTCGGCGCGGCCGTCTACCTGGGGGCGTGGCTGCTCATGCCGCTCGAAGGGCACGAGGAGAGCATCGGCGCGCGCGTGGTGAAGGACCGCCAGGGGATCCTCCTCGCCCTCGCCTTCCTGCCCGCGCTCGTCGTCATGCTCGTCGTCGGCGGGGCGCTGCACGTGGGCGCGCTCACCTCGGCGGCGTGGCCGCTCTTCCTCTGCGCTGCCGGTGGCGTCCTCGTGTGGCGCAACGTGGAACCCGACGAGCGCGAGTGGCTGCACGCCGCCGCCGCGCCCGTTCTCAGGGTCGGGTCCGCCACCCGCGCGACGCGCCGCCTGTTCGCCCTGCGCATCGGACTGGGGGGCGGGTTCGCCGCCGCGGGCATCGCGCTGATGACCCTCCAGCGCGTCCACGTGAGCATGGCACGGATCGCGGGCGGCGTCGCGCTGCTCCTGGTGGGTGCAGTGGTGCTCTTCGGTCCGTGGTGGATCAGGCTCGCCCGCGAGCTCATGGCGGAGCGCCAGGCCCGCGTACGGGCCGAGGAGCGGGCGGACGTGGCGGCGAGGGTCCACGACTCGGTCCTCCAGACGCTGGCGCTGATCCAGCGTGCTGCCGCAGACCCGGGCCGTGTCGTCCAACTGGCGCGTGGCCAGGAGCGCGAGCTGCGGGCATGGCTCTTCGACGGCGAGGTCCCGAGCGCCGCGTGCGCCAAGGCCACGGACCTCGCCTCCGGGGTGCGGGCGATCGGTGCCGAGGTGGAGGGGTCCCACGGCGTCGTGGTCGACGTCGTCGTCGTCGGGGACTGCGAGCTCGACGAGAAGATGCGCGCCCTCCTCGACGCCGCCCGTGAGGCGACCGTGAACGCGGCCAAGTGGTCGGGGGCCCCGTCGGTGTCCCTGTTCGCGGAGGTCGAGGAGGACCGCGTGTCGGTGTTCGTGCGCGACCGGGGCTCGGGGTTCGACCTCGGTGCGGTCACGCCGGACCGGCGCGGCATCGCCCAGTCGATCGTGGCGCGGATGCACCGCAATGGGGGGCGTGCGGTGGTCCGCACGTCCCCTGGGGCCGGCACCGAAGTGGAGCTCAGCGTCGCCCGGGTGAGCCCCCGTTGAGCACCCGACCGGCCGGGACGGGACGGCGCCCCCGGGTGTTCCTGGTCGACGACCACCACCTCTTTCGCGCCGGCGTGCGCGCCGAGCTCGGCGACGCCGTCGAGGTGGTGGGCGAGGCCGACGAGGTCGCTGCCGCCGTCGAGATGATCCTCGAGCGACTCCCCGACGTGGTCCTCCTCGACGTGCACCTCCCGCTCGGAGGCGGGGAGTCCGTGATCGAGCAGGTGCGCCGGTCGTCGCTCGACGTCAGGTTCCTCGCGTTGAGCGTGTCGGACGCGCCCGAGGACGTGATCTCGGTGATCCGGGCCGGCGCACGCGGGTACGTGACCAAGACGATCTCGGGTCCCGAGCTGATCGACGCCATCTTCCGGGTCGCGGGCGGCGACGCCGTGTTCTCGCCGAGGCTGGCCGGGTTCGTGCTCGACGCCTTCGCGGGGATGCCTGCTCCCGGATCGGCTGTCGCCGTCGACCCGCAGCTGGACCAGCTCTCCGCTCGGGAGCGGGAGGTGCTGCGCCTGATCGCACGCGGGTACACGTACAAGGAAGTCGCGCGGGAGCTGTCGA
>Ga0209061_1000612_pt1 | contig 81289 bp, 62 predicted proteins | sample Coa_R1_10_FD_187157 | JGI IMG/M metagenome (GOLD analysis project Ga0209061, IMG submission 187157) | Surface soil microbial communities from Centralia Pennsylvania, which are recovering from an underground coalmine fire - Coalmine... | ecosystem: Environmental > Terrestrial > Soil >... | reverse complement strand
CATCCCTCTGCATGAACAAAACCTCAAGCTGAGAGAGGCCAAGCTCGGCGCCGACCATCCGGATACGCTTACCTCCCGCGACAATCTGGCTGCCGCCTACGAGCAGGTTGACCGCATCGCTGAGGCCATGCCCCTGCTCGAACAAAACCTCAAGCTGAGAGAGGCCAAGCTCGGCGCCGACCACCCCGACGCGCTCACCTCGCGCAACAATCTGGCTGCGGTCTACGAGATAGCTGGGCAGTTCGCCAAAGCCGAGAGGCTCTTTCGTACTTCTTTAGAACAGACACGCAAACGCTTCGGTACGGATTCTCCAGAAACAGCTGCCCTGCTGGCCGGTCTCGGTGCGAACCTGTTGCACCAGCATAAATACACCGATGCCGAATCGCTGTTGCGCGAATGTCTCAAAATCCGCGAGGCCAAACAACCCGATGTCTGGACGACGTTCAATACACGTTCCCAACTTGGCGAAGCGCTATTGGGCCAGAAGAAATATGCCGACGCTGAGCCGCTGCTGCTCACGGGCTATGAAGGGCTGAAACAACGTGAAGCCAAGGTTCCGCCATCCTACCGGCAACTCCGCTTGAGCAAGGCTATCGAACGCTTGGTGCACCTGTATGAAGCGACCGGCAAGAAAGATGAAGCCGACAAGTGGCGCAAGCAACGGGAAGCTAAAAAGCCATAAACTGAGCAATTTAACGGCTCCGCTTAAACTCCACACCCAAATCGCCCAACACCTTCATCCGCGCCGCCGCTCCTTTGGCATCCAGCGTGAAAACGACGAGCGGCTTGCCCATGTCTTCGATCGGCAGCAGAAATGTGTCATAGTGGTAGTGCTCCAGCGCGGCGCGCCAACGCTGCCATTGCCAAATCAGCCGACCATTCTCCAGCCGGATGCGTACCGTGCCGTAGGCAGGATGCTCGTAAGCGCCGGTATAGCCAGCCAACTCGCGCGAGGGTCGAGTATCGAAATGGCGGTGTTTCTGCTTCTCGCGCTCCTTCTGCTTCGCTTCCTCTTCATCCCGGTGCTGAGCCTCCGTGACGATGGCGTTCCAATCGTGCGGCGGCAAACCTAGCAACATCTCTAACAGGCTATTGCTCAGGGCGATGTTCATGCGCGTCTGATGCAGGTTGCACAAAAGTACGATGCCCAGCCGATATTTCGGCACCAGGGTGAAATGACAACGGAACCCATCGATCGCCCCGGCATGCTGCAACAGGCGATGACCGAAATGATCCTGGATCACCCAGCCCATGCCGTAGCTCATCTGATTGGTTCCAGGGAACTCGATGCGATCAATGGCGTCCATAGGAATGATGACTTGCGGCGTGTGCATCGCTTCCAGGTTGTGCGCGGAGATTAACGGCCTGCCTTCTATGATCTTGTTGTTCAGCTGAAAAAGCAGCCACTTGGCCAGATCGCGGGCATTGGAGTGAATCGAGCCGGCCGGCTCCGGCGTCTCCATTGGATACCACCCTATGAGACGCGGCTTCTTCTCTGCATCGAGCTGATGCGGATAGGCTTTATCGGCTAGTCCAGCTATCTCTGTAGTTGTAAAATGGGTTGCTTTCATATCGAGCGGATCGAGCAAGCGTTTTTGTACGAAGTCAGCCCAGGACAGTCCGGACGCCTTGGCCACCGCCAAACCGGCGACGGTGAACATGGTGCTCTGATATTGAAACGCCGTGCGGAACGGCTTATCCAGCGGCAGATGGGCGAAGCGGCGGATGCGTTCTTCCGGCGTCCACGGCGAACGGTACCACATCAAGCGATGGTCACGCAGACCGGTGCGATGCGTCACCAGATCGCGCAGTGTGACCTCGCGATCAACAAGCGGATCGGACAGATGAAAATAGGGCACATATTTCTGCGGCGGATCGTCCCAGCGCATCTTGCCCTCATCGATAAGCAAGGCCATCGCTGCTGTCGTGAACGACTTGGTGCAAGAAGCGATGGGAAACAACGTATCCGGTGTGACCGGGGCGCCCTTCTCGACAGAGCGAACGCCGTGGCCCTTCAAATAAATCACCTTATCGCCGCGCACAATGGCGACGGCGACACCGGGAACATGCCAGCGTTTGAGTGCGTGTTCTATCAAGGCATCAACCGCGCGCGGATTGAGATCGTCAGCATGCGCGGGCGGTGTGAGATACAACGGAATAGTGAGCAACAGGATCATACGGGCTGTCCTATTTTCGGTTTGGTCTCCAGGCCCCGCAAGTAAGCCCCTACAGGATCTCCCTCGGTATCTTTTGAAATTACCGAAACGTGCTGAATTCAACCAGGAAAATTGGGAAAAGGGGTGGCTGGTCCGTTGGGAGGCGCGAATAGCCATCCCTTTCCTTTTCACAGAACATGGAACGAGTAAGCCAGGCGCTCCTATTTTGCCGATATTAAACCCAGGCGCGCGGTGCGCTTGCATTTCTGTGCGCTTTAGCTATATTCGCCAGGCTGGATTGCGGATCAATCCTTTGCGAGGGCGAGCAAGGAGGCGGTGATGGTCTTGCAGGTCCATCTGCCACCAACCAGTGAGATGACCGTGCCACCGGGAGAAGGGACGCCGGTCCCGCCAGGGCAGGAGAAGTGGGCGAGCCGGCTCGACAGCGCTCGGCAGATTGTCCGCGCTGAGGCGGCCGCTCTCGAGCTGGTTGCGCAACGGCTCGATAATTCTTTTCTGCAAGCGGTCGATATGCTCCAGCGTTTGACTGGGCGCGGCACAGGGCGCGTCTGCATCACCGGCGCCGGCAAATCAGCTGATGTTGGGCAAAAGATAGCCGGTACCCTCAACTCGACTGGCACGCGCGCCTATGTCCTCGATGCCACGAAGGCCATGCACGGCGATCTTGGCATGCTTCATCCCGATGATGTAGCCCTGATTTTATCGCACAGCGGCGAGAGCGAAGAAATCGTGCGGCTGCTCGGCCCGTTGCGGGAGATGGTCTGCGCCCTCATCGCCTTGACCGGCAATGCTCACGGTACGCTGGCTCGCCAGGCGGATGTGGCCATCGTTTACGGGCCGCTGGAGGAAGTATGTCCCCTGGGTTTGGCCCCTAGCGCCAGTACCACAGCCATGATCGCTCTGGGCGATGCGCTCGCTTTTACGCTCAGCCGGGAACGTGCCTTTACACCTGAGGACTTCGCGCGTTTCCATCCTGCTGGCAGCCTGGGCCGCAAGCTGCTCAAAGTCGAATCGGTCATGCGCCGGGGGAGTGAACTGCGCATTGCCGCAGCCAATGATACGGTGCGCCGGGTTTTTGCTCAGGTCCGCCATCCCGGACGGCGCACCGGGGCCGTCATGCTGGTAGACGAGGCTGGCCGGCTGTGCGGTCTCTTCACTGATAGCGACCTGGCCCGGCTTATTGAGGCGCGGCGCGATGCGGCGTTGGATCGTCCTATCCGCGAAGTGATGACCGCCAACCCCATCACCGTGCCCGTGGGCGTCCGCGTCGGTGATGCCGTCGAGTTGCTGCGCCGTTATCACATCAGTGAGCTTCCGGTGATCGATGAGGAAGGCAGGCCGGCTGGTTTAATTGATATTACAGATCTTATTAGCGTTTATCCCCTGCGCGGGGGGTGGCAGTCCCCTGAGATGAGCGAGACTCAAGGAGCTAACGCCCTCCACGCAGACTTACCAGCTGCGAGGAAGAGCGCGTGAAGACGCTGCGCGAGCGCTGTAGCGCCATTGAGATGCTGCTTGTCGATGTCGATGGCGTCCTGACGGCCGGCGACATTATCTACGGCAGTCCGGAAGTAGAGATCAAGCAATTTTATGTCCGCGACGGCTCCGGTCTGCATTTGTGGCATCTGGCCGGCAAGCGAACGGGACTGATTACCGGCCGCAACTCGCCAGTGGTCCAGCGCCGGGCGGCGGAATTGGGCATCAGCTTGGTGGTGCAGGGAGCATCGGAGAAACTACCGGCTTACCAGGACATGTTGGCCCAGGCCGGCGTCGGCGATGAGGCGATCTGCTACATCGGTGATGATGTGCCGGATGTGCCACCGTTGCGCCGGTGCGGTTTGGCGGTGGCCGTGGCCGATGCCTGCCCCGAAGTGCGGGCCGTCGCTCATTACATCACGCAAGCGCCCGGCGGACGCGGTGCTGTCCGTGAAACTATCGAATGGATCCTGCGCTGTCAGGGGCGCTGGCCTGAGTTCGTTTAGAGGGAAACGAACGTGTGGACTCCCAAACGGATCATCCTGCTGGCCGGCGGCTTCGCAGCGTTCACGCTGGTATACATCCTTTATACCCTGACGGCCCTGGGCCGCATCAACACACTGCCTCCTCTGCCAGATCAATATAAGCCGAGCGAAAGCAACGATTCTTCTCCTGTCGTCCGTTTTCGGCCCATCACTCCGACGCTCCTGGAGCGCAAATTGGAGATGGCTTTTGGTCCGGGCTGCGAAGAACTGACCTGGCCCGTTCGCCTGGAATTGAATGCCAAGAGCATGGTGATCGCCGCCTGGAAATTTGAGCTGGCCGACAAGGGGCGGGTCAAGCTGGAGTTGATGAGTCTCGCCCTGTTTGGCAAGAAAAAAAATGATGGGCGCGATATCGAGATCAATACGCTCAAATGCCAGCAGGCGTATATTACTTTCGATCGCCCCATTACCGTGCTCACCCCCAGTGAGTTAAACGGTCGCAAGGTCGTTGAGGCGGAGTTGTTCGGCGATTCGCGGAGGCGCATTCTCATCACCAACAACCGCCGTACCGTTGCCCGCGAGGATGACCTGGTGGTCCGGATCAACACCGGACCGCTGTATTACATTGAGAAAACGCAGATCATCAAAACCAGCGATTACGTCCACCTCACCGATGGCGACCTCGTTTACAAAGAGGGCCGCCGCGTCTCGCCCAAGGCCGTCATCGATGCCAAGGGCATGGAGATGGAATTGGCGACGGCGGCACCGCCGCCTCGACCCGGTTTTGTACCGCATAAGCCGAAAAACGAGAGCATTACCGGCGTCAAACGCATCATCTTGAAAGAAGCCGTGAATATGGATTTAATCGTCGCCAATGGCGCACCATTCCCCAGCAACAACAAAGCAGAGCCACGAGCTGGAAGCGTAAGCGGCGGCAAAGCAGCTGTCGCTTACGCTTCCAGCTAGTCTGCCCCTCGCTCCGGTGAACCTGCTTACATCAACATCAAAACGCCGGGTCGATTCGAGTACGAAATCTGCAAGGACCATGACCGGGCGCGCTTCGATGTGCCGACCAACAACGACCTGCCTACCAGCCCCCAAGACGTCACCGTCACGCGCCTCAACGTGCAAAATGGTAAAGAAATGTATGATATGTTGGTATGCAAACATCTGGAAGTGCGCCTTAAGCGTCGCACCAATGGGACACCGGCCGCACGCGAGGCCGGTCCTGGCGAACAGGGGCTTGAAATCGAGACGGCCCACGCCACGGGACCCGATGTCACGCTCACTTCCGATGCCGAGAAGCTCGATGCCCACGGCAACGATTTCTTTCACGATGCCGTCCAGAAGCTCACCAAGCTCAAGGGCACGCCTTACATGGAGGCCACCAAAGAAGACAGCCTCATCCAGGCGCCGGAGCTGCGCATTCAAGACGTGCCCTTGCCGGCCTCTTCCTCTGCTGGTGCCGGCGGCGGCGGCAAAAAGGAAGGGCCGACACCCAAGACTTATCAGCAGATCGAGGCGAGCGGGCCAGGCAGCATCCACATGACCAACAAGACCACGGGCCAACAGAATGTTCACGCCTACTGGAAGGAGAAATTGCTGTCCACGCGCGATGGAGCGCTGGACCTGTTGACGCTGACTGGCTCGGCCCGCTTTGTGGACGATGAGCACCAGCAATCGCTTCAGGCGGAGTTGTTGAGGGTATGGCTGCTGGCGGAGGAAAAGCAGCCCCAAGCAGCCAAGCCGCAAGCGGCAACCGCCTCAGGCATGCCGGGAGCCTCGCGCCGGCCGCATCGCGTCGAGGCCCTACGTAATGTCCTGGCTCATTCACCGGAACTGAACATCCACGATGCTGCTCGTCTCGTCATCCACTTCCGCGATGTGCCGCCTGAACGTATGCCGCCGCCGTCTTCCGCGAAAACAGAACCCCGACCGTCCAGGGACGGCAATCCCAACCGTTCTCTAACGGCTGCGGCCCCGAGTCGCTCGGCTGACCGCTCTTCCCCAGTTACGGGTCCACCCGACAAGAAGCCTAGCGTTGCCGATCCGCCCCCCGAGGTTAAAATTCAGAAATCAGAGATCAGAAAAGAAGAAAAACGAGGTGGAATGGCATCAGCTCCGCCGGTCCAACCGACTGCCCCAGCCGAGCCGCAGCCGGAAGGAAGCAGCAATGTCAATCGCTCCCCTCCGGCTGCGGCTCCCAATCAGCAGAGCAGCCATGCTAACCGCTCCCTTCCGGCTGCGGCTCCGAACTCGCAGTCGCCGCAGACTCGGCCCATCGATCTCAGCGCCCGCTCTATCGAAGCCAAAGTGTTGCGCTGCAAGGAACGCATGGCCCTGGATCACCTGTGGGCCGAGGGGGGCGCCCTCGATGCCATCGATAAACGGGGCGGCGTCCAGGTCCGCCAGGAACCGGCCAAGCCGACCGAAGAAGGCGTCTACATCGAAGGTAATACCCTGGATATGAGCTGCTTTGCCGGCGGCAATGTCCTGGTCGTCACCGGCGATTTAGCTCAATTGAAGATGGATAAAATCTTCATTCTTGGTCCAGAGGTGAATATCGACCAGGTGGCTAACAAAGCCTGGGTTGTCGGCGGCGGTGCCATGCAGATGCAGAACACCGCCACGCTGGAGGGCAAACCACTGGCCCATGCCGTGCCGTTGACAGTGCATTGGAGCGACAACATGCTCTTTTCCGGCATGTTCGCCGAGTTTTACGGCAGCATCCAGGCTGAACAGGAAAATGCTCGTTTGGCCTGTCAGCATTTGCAGGTAATGTTCGATCAGCCTATCTCGCTCAAGGAAGGGATGCGCGGCACGCAGCCGGCCAAGGTGAGCAAACTCGTCGCTGATAAAGGTATCGAAGATAAGCCGGTGCGTGTCGAAGACCAGACTTTCGAGGGCGGCCGGCTGCAAAAGTATCAACTCCTGATGGGCAGCACCGTGCAGATGAATACGGTGCCGCGCGAGGAAGCCCCAGACCGACCGGGTGCCGTTTCCGCCGGTTCCCGCAAAAGCAACGACGCCAACGAAGTGAGGTTGTCGGGACCGGGCAGTGTGCGCATCCTCCAGCGCGGCGGCGTTGAAGCAGTCCCCATGCCCGACAAACTCGTGCCGGGCCAACTCGCTTCCAGCGACCGGCGCGACACGGGTTCTACCGCACGTCCTGCGCAAGAGCAAGAAATGAAGCTGACCTACATTACTTTCGAAAAGCTCATGCAGGCCAGCAGCTTGACAAACGTGGCCACTTTCTGGGGAGCGGTGCGCGTCCTCAATCTGCCCTGTGACGATCCCCACCGCAACATCGATCTCGACGACATGCTATCCAAGGAGTTGCCCGAAGGTGCTCTGTATCTCCGCTGCAATTGCCTCCGTGTTGGCACCTACCAAAAACCGGTCCACACCGGCGCCGGTCCAAAACAACTCCGTACCTATCAGGTGATGGATGCGCTCGGTCAGGTTTATGTGCAGGGCAAGGACTTCACCGCCCAGTGCGATCATATGACATTCAACGAAGAGAAAGACCAGGTAATTTTCGACGGCCAAGGCGACAACCAGGCCGTCATGTCCAAGGGCGACATCAAAGGCCTGCCGCCGAAAGTTCTCCGGGGCAAACGGCTCATCTACATTCGTTCTACAGGCCAGGTGATTGTCCAGGATATTGGCTCACTTGATGGGTAAGAAACGGCCTTCGTTTTTGCTGTACGCCGCAGGGCGCGCTGACAGCGTATCCTGCGGCGTGCAGCAAAACGAGGGAACGGCGCATTACTCCTTTTTATCCGCCGGCAGCTCGATGACCTCAATTTTGCGGAATTTGACTACGGTGCCTGGATCGTGTCCCTGCAAGGCGAAGTGTCCTTTCTTGTAGGTGTTCTTGGGATCCACGTAGTCCACCGTTGTCTTGCCGTTCACCTTGATGACGATGTGATTGCCCATAGCGATCACTTCCTGAGTGAACCACTCATTGGGTTGGTACAGTCTGTCCTTGATGATGATTTTGTCGCGGTCTTCCCGGGGCGGACCAAACGAGGGATACAGGCTGCCGCCGCGGATGGGGTCACGATGCGTACTGTTGATCTGGGCCTCATAGCCCTTGGGGAAATCCGGCCCCAATTGCGCGCGGAAATATTGGCCGCTATTGCCGCCGTCGTTAATCATGGCCTCGACGCGGTAGCGGAAATTTTCATAATCGCCACGTTCGCTGAACAGATGGCTGTGCGGACCGCTGCCGATGAGGATGCCGTCCTCAACGTGCCACAACGGCACTTCCTCGCCCTTCTTTGGGCCTTTTTTCAATTTGCCGTAGTAGGCGATGACTTTGCCGTCCGCCTCTTTCTTGATGATCTCCGCGATGTCGCCCGGATTGGGATTCGAGAACATTTTCCATCCAGTAAGATCTTTGCCGTTGAAGAGCGGCGTCCATTTTTCTGTTTCGTTGTCTGCACCAGCAAGGGCAAGGGCGAACGGCAACGCCGCCAGCCCGGCCAGCAGTATCGTCAACCTCAACAGATGTTGTACCATGTGTAAATGCTCCTTATGGGGGTTGAAAAAGGAAGTCTTACCTCTTCTTCTGTTTGGGGGAGGGGGAAGGCGCGGGCAGTTCGCTCGCTTGGGGAGCGACTTCGTTCAAGTTGGGTTTGATGTCCGCTTCGACGCGGCCGAGCGTCCAGGCCAAGGCGCCGCTGAGCAATTTCGCCATGATCTCGCTCTGCCACACGTCTTCGCGATGGCCCATCGACGTGTAAAAGACACGGCCTTTGCCGTGTTGACGCGCCCAGGTGGCCGGAAACCTCGGCCGTTGGTACATTGGGTTTTTCATGCCCTGGGTGTCCTGCACGAGAATGACGTGCAAGTCCGGGGCGAAGTTCTTGAGTGCATACCATTCTTCGTGCATCTCAAAATCTTTCTGCCCCTTGATGCCGGGAAAATTGGTATCGACGACGCGCATCCACGCTTTCTGCTGCTGGCCATGTACGATGAACTCCCCGCCGAGCATAGCGAGATAAGGATCGACCTGATCGCGTGCCTGGTTTCGCTCACGATCGCCAGGACTATGGAAGGTGTCGCTGGCGCAGTGGCAGCCGATGAAGCCTTTGCCGCCAGCCACGGCATCGAGCAGCGCCTTCTTGCCAGTGCGCGACATGGGCGGCGAATTATCCTGACACTTCTCGCTGAGCAAATCACCCTGTGTCTCGAACAAAAAACCATCGAATTTGGGAAACTCAGCCGACTCAAAGATACGGCCGTCTTTCTCGCAGACGACCTCGATGTTGTTTTTCTGGCCTAGTGCGCTGACGATACGTTCGGCCAACGACAATTCGCCGCCCTTGCGAGTGACGACGGAATGCTGAAAGCCGACCGAGCGAGTATACATGAGCAAGCGGCGGCGTGTGTCGGCATCGGCCGCCGTCTGTGGAAGACGGCCGGCGCCGAGGACCAGGGCGGCGAGGGTAGACTGTTGCAGCCATTGGCGTCGATTCATGGTAGTTCTCCTGTAGTGTGTGGAAATCCGGAAGAGATCGGCGTCAGTGTAAGAAATGGAGCGATCGATTGCCAGAGGTAAGGGAGTGGGATCGCGTAAGCACTTCGAATGTTTGCATCCTCAGGGCGTTTACGCGACCCCGCTCTCCTATAGAAATCTACTTGCACGCCTTTAAAAACGCCACCAAATCTGCCAATTCGCGCAGCGTCAGCTGTTGATCGAGCCCCGCTGGCATCACGGACACTTTGCTCGGCTGTATTTCCTCGATATCGTCGCGGGAAATGCGCGCTTCTTGATTCGGTCCCGTTGCCAGCACAATCGCCTCTGGGGCATCCTCGCGAATTAAACCGTTGTATACCTTGCCGCTCTTGGTCGTTACCTGTACCGGCTCATAGCTGCGCACCAGGCTGGCACTGGGGAAAACGATCGATTCCAAAAGATCGCGCTCGCTGCGGATCTTGCCGATGTGCGTCAGGTCGGGGCCGACCTTGCCACCGAGATAGCCGATGGCGTGGCAGGCCGAACACGCTGCTTTGCTGCTGTTGAAGACGGCCTGGCCGCGGCGCACGTCGCCGTCTTTCAGGAATGCCAACAGCTGCTCCAGCCGCGCCTTTTGCTTGGCTGCATTTGCATCCAGCACGGCGTACAGTTCCTCGGCCTGATGCTGTACGGCAGGAGGAAATTTTGCCAGACGTGGTTTCAGTGTCTCGACACGCAGGCTGAAGCGCGCCGGCGACGCCTTCAAAGTAGATACCAGGGCCAGACCTACTTTCTCATCAGTCGTAGAGGCGAAGACGTCAAGTAAGTGATCCACTTCCAGCGGGCCAGCACTCGGGAGCGCCTGGGCCAACTCGAGGAGTTGTTCCGCGTCGAGCTTGGCCTTGGCCAGCACTTCCGCAACCGTGGTGCGGACAGCGACCGGCTGCTCCGCATCCAGGTGCGCGCGCAGGAAGTCGAACAAGTGTGGTTCTATTTTCGTCAATCCGCCCGGAACCGCAGCGAGGGCGCTGAGGCGCATCGTTGTCGCCGCTCGGGGATTGCTGCCGATTTGAAGGAGCGCCGCTACCAAGGGTGCGGACTGTTGGGGTGGAATGCGAAGCTGACGAGCCGCAGCAATAGCTTCATTTTGAAGATCGGCATTATCGCTATTCAACACTGTGGTCAGGCGAGCAATCCATCCGTGTGGCGTTTCTTTGAGGTTGGCTCGTGCCATGACGCGGAGGGCGATGCGCTGGGCATTTGGGTCGGCAAAAGGTTCGGCCAATAACTGTTGAATGGCCTGGCTGGCAGCAAAGCGCGTCAAATGCTGCGTCAACTCTTCTTGTGCCGCGGGTACCAGTTTGTCTGCGGCGAACAAACGAGCGCGGAGAAAACGCGCCACAGCAGGCGCCCATTCCGGATGCCGACCAGCGACCCACCAGGCCGTTTCCTTCACTTTCGGGTCATCTGCGGTCAATTCCGCCGTTACACTTTTCGCGTCCAAACGGCCGCCGTCCATTTGATCCAGTGCAGTCAAGGCGGCGCGGCGGACCTGGTTATTATGACTTTGGAGACCTGCAATAGTAGTTTTGATATCGGCAATTTCGATGAGAGCATAAATCAACGAATGTTCCAAGGCGCGATCGCCGGATTGAGCGAGGGCGTCAAGCAGGGCCGGAACGGCGGATTTGTCGCCGAGGCGCCCTAGTGCCTCGGCGGCGGCGCGGCGATTGTGCTGCGACGGACTTTTCAGCAGCTCAATCAACGCTGGTACAGCTTCTCGATCGCGACGCACACTCACCGAATGAAGTGCCGCCTGGCGCGTGGTTTCGTCGGTATCGTTTAGTGCTTGCCGTACAGCGATGCGAGCGTCGACGCCATCAATGCGTGTCGCAGACCATATGGCGTTGCGCCGCATCTCTGCGGTCTTGCCCGAACGAATCGCCTTGGCTAACGCCGCTATTGCCTCGGTTCCCTTCTGTGCCAGCATCTCCACCGCCTGATGCCGCACGGTCGGTCTTTGGTCGTCGAGCAACTTCACCAGCTCGGCTGGCGCCATTTTCGACCACGCCAATTTGCGACCACGAGGATCGCTGATCTTTGCGGCTCCCTTGTGCTTGATACGATAAATTGCCCCCAGAATGTCTGGTTTGTGCAGCTGTGATGTCGGGCAACACAGTTTGTACCAGCCGCCGGTATCGATCACCAGCAAGCTACCATCGGCATCTTCGAGCACATCCGTCGGATGGAAATCGAGATGGTTCGAGACCAGAAAATCCTCATCGTGGCAGGTGAAGGATGCTCCAGCGGGAACCAGAATATGCCGCGTGACTTTGTGCATGTTGAACAAACAAGCAAACAGGTTGTCCTGATATTCGGCGCCGAAGGCGCGCGATTCGTAGCGTGTCAGACCGCAGGGGGCGGCGGCGCCAAGATGCGTTAACACCGGCATCAGCGCCGGGCTGGTCCACTTGTGGGCCGGATCGTAGATGACGTTGTGGTCTTTGCCGTAGATGCCGCCGTAAATAGCATGGATGAGTCCATCACGGCGACCGCCGCGAGGATGTTGAAAGAATGTTGTTGTGAAAATACGTTCGCCACCCGACGTGAACACGACATCGACTGGATTATCCATGCCGCCGGTCATCACCGGCTCGATGCCGGAGCCATCGGGTCGACAACGGAAAATGTGCGCCGCGCGCGTGACGAACGGCGCTTGGCCCGGCCGTTCGTACGTCTGCTGGGCGAATGCTCCCTTGCACCAATAAATCCATCCGTCGAGTCCGAGATATGGCCCGTGCAGATCGTTGGCGCAGCCGGTCAGCGTCTTGCCCTGGAACCACTCCACGCGCACATCGGCCACGCCATCGCCATCACGGTCGGTCAATTTCCAGATGCTCGGCGGCGCCGCCACGTACAGGGAACCGGCATACCACATGCAGCCTTCCGGAAACATCATCTTGTCGGCGAACACCGTGCGCCTGTCGAATTTGCCATCGCCGTCTGTGTCTTCCAGGCGGAGGATGCGATGCGGTTTCTTTTTGACTTGCGCAGCCACTGGCTCATTGGAGCCAGACGAATCCGCGACGTAGAGCCGCCCTTCTTCATCGAAATCGGCGACAATAGGCCGATCGACCAGAGGCGGCCCTGCGGCCAACTCGATGTCGAAATCGCTGGGCAGTGTGAAAATATGGCCGTTCAGCTCGACCTGGTGCGTCTTGGTGGATGGCGGTGTATCTGCAGAGATGCAGACGGCGGCGAGGGTCAAGAAAGCGCCGGGCAAGACCAGGTATTTCATAGGGCTTCTCCCCATATAGGATGGACGAAATAGAGCTGCCACTCCTACAGGAGCGGTATTCTCACCACTCTCTGAAGGGGTGCAGCTCGGAGCAACGCTCTCATTCTATGGCCTGGCGACTACTCCGCCGCCTTTGTTTCGGCCGGCTTGTGGAGAAACAACCAAACCCGACCATCGTTTTCGGGGTTTTGGCGTCCCCTCGGTTGCGATAGAACCACACACTGCCATCGCCGGCGCCGACAATCAGATGGAGTTTCCCGTCGCTATCTTTCGGTGCGGCGTTGCGGCCGGTGTTGCGATAAATCCACAATTGTCCTTGGCCGAATTGTTCAACAAGGCAGTGAAGTTACTCAGACAACAAGAGGAACTTCAAAGTCGTCTGATTATGTTAGTCGAAAATTGCTGTAAAAAACAGGGAACACTCCACCACGGAGAAATAGGTGATACTACACAGAAATTTTGATTGGATTTGACTGGGTGGGGCCACGGAGATTGGGCTGTCTTTGTGCTGGGAGGATTGCCGCCGGGCTAGCAGTTCCGTGCGCAGGCCATTCCCCCAAACTCACCAAGATTAATTGGCAAACGACTCTGCCAAAAAAGACAGGGGCGTGTGTCGGCGAGTAAGCTTTACCAATCGGCTAATGTGGGCTGTTGCTGTTCGCCTCCTTCGCCACTTCCTCCGCCCGGCGCAGCACACGCAGCAGATTGCCACCAAGGATTTTTACTATTTCTCTCTTTCCGTATCCTCTATTGAGCAGTTCCTGCGTGATGTACGGATAACACGACACGTCTTCGAGCTGTTTCGGCACACTATTGATGCCGTCGAAGTCGGAACCGAGACCGACGTGGTCGACACCGGCTACTTTGATGATGTGTTCGATGTGATCGACGACCGTGTGAACGCTGCCGGTCGGAATCGGATGCTCCTTGCGCCACTGCCGGATAGCGGCGCGAAACTCGCGTTCATCCGGGTACTTTTTCTGAAGCTCGCGGGCAATCTGGAACATGTCGCGTGTCAACCGTGCGGCTTCCGGGACAATGAAGCCGGAATAGAAATTGACCATCACCACGCCGCCGTTTTGCTTGATCAGCCGCAGCACGTCATCGGGTACGTTGCGTGGATGCTCGGCCAGGGCGTAGGCCGAGGAGTGCGAAGCGATCAAAGGAGCGCGCGTAACACGCAAGGCGTGGCGCATGGTCTCGGCGGAGACGTGTGAAATGTCTACCAACATACCCAGGCGATTCATCTCGCGCACCACCTGCTCGCCGAAAGCGGTCAGGCCATGATGCCGCGGCTCATCGGTCGCCGAATCAGCCCAATCGAGCGTTTCCGAATGTGTCAGCGTCATGTAGCGCACACCCAAGGCATACAACATACGCAGCACACCCAGCGAATTATCGATGGAGTGGCCACCCTCGACGCCGATCAGCGAGGCGATTTTGCCTTGTTTGTGGATGCGCACAATATCATCAGCGGTATAAGCCATCTCAAAAGTGTCTGGATATGATGCGGCCATGCGGCGAATGACATCAATCTGTTCGAGCGTCAGGCGCACAGACGTGCCTTTCTTGGCCGTATCCGCCGGGACGAAGGCCGACCAGAACTGAGCACCGACGCCGCCTTGCCGCAAGCGCGGAATATCGGTATGCAGTCCCAGTGCTTTCTGTGTTTGGCGCAGGTCGATCTTGCGGAAAGACAGGTCCTTTTTCTCGCGGAATTGCCAGGGCAAATCGTTGTGGCCATCGATCAGCAGGGCGCCGCGGTGGATGCGCAAGGCTTCTTCGGTCAGCTTCACCGGCGTGCGTGATTTCGGAGAGGGAGAGTCGTTTTTCTTATCATCGGCCGCGAGCAAGAAATTGAAAATCGGGACTGCTGCTGCCAGCAACGGAACCATGAGAAAAAATTTCATCATTCGATCTCCTCTGGGAGTTTGGATGGAGTCAGAATAGAACGGAGATAACAGGGATGCAATGGATCAACACAGAGTGGATAATTTTTTGATCCACGCTGCTTCGCTGTATCCGGGTTATTCGCATTCTATTTTGACACTTTGGAGACGGGGGCCAAAGAAATGATACAGCACCGGCAGCACCAATAACGTCAACAGTGTGCTGCTGAGAACGCCACCGATGACCACGGTGGCCAACGGCCGCTGCACCTCCGCGCCGACGCCGGTGCTCAATGCCATCGGTACGAAACCCAAACTGGCCACCAGCGCTGTCATCAACACCGGACGCAGTCGTGTCAGCGCCGCTTCTTCGATGGCCTGGTCCAATGAATGGCCGCGCTCGCGGAGTTGGCGAATAAACGTCACCAGCACCATACTGTTGAGGACCGACACGCCGGACAGGGCGATGAAGCCGATGCCTGCGGAGATGGAAAAGGGCAGGCCGCGCGCCCACAGGGCCAGAACGCCACCGACACTGGCGAAGGGTACTCCTGTGAATACGAGCAACACATCGGTCAGGCGATTATAGGTCATGTACAACAGTGCGAAAATCAGACCCAGCGCCAAAGGCACCACGATCATCAAGCGCTTCTTGGCTCGCTGCATGTTCTCGAATTCGCCGGCCCATTCCAGGCGATAGCGGCCACGCGGCAGCGGGACTTCGGCAGTGATACGCTGCTGCGCCTCGGCAACGAAGCTGCCGAGATCGCGGCCAGCGACGTTGCACTGCACCGTGATGCGTCGCTGGTTCCACTCGCGTGAAATTTTGGCCTGGCCTTCGACGACGCGCAGCTCGGCCAAACGCGCCAGCGGTACGTGTTCGCCGGATGGCGTTAACAACATCAGAGCACCCACCGCTTCGGGACTGGAGCGCCGATACTCCGGCAGACGCACCACGAGCGGAAAACGCAGCTGTCCCTCGACCACTTCGCCCAACGGTTTGCCGCCGATCGATTCGATCACATCCAGCACAGCGCGGGCCGGCACGTTGTAGCGCGCCAGCTCATCCTGTTTGACCTGGATCTGTAAGACCGGCAAACCGGTGATCTGCTCCACGGCCACATCAGCACTGCCGGGCACCTTGCGCAACACGTTCGCCAGCTTATCGGCCGTTTCCTTGAGAATGTTAAAATCGTCGCCGAACAATTTGAGGGCTATTTGCGCCTTGACGCCGGAAATCATCTCGTCCATGCGCTGCTCGATCGGCTGCGTGATGGTGATGTGCTGGCCCGGCAGATCTTGGAACAGTTCGCGGATTTGGTCGGCCAGTTCCGCCTGCGTCGCCGCCTTGGTCCACTGCTCGCGTGGCTTGAGTGTGATGAACATGTCGGTCTCTTCCGGTCCCATCGGATCGGTGGCCACCTCGGCAGTGCCACAACGGCTCCAAATGCGTTCGATTTCATCCGGAAATTTGGCCAGCAACATCTTTTCCATTACCGTGTTGTAGCGCAGCGATTCATCGAGGTCGGTGCCGGGCAAGCGAAGGATGCCGACCACGAAGGAACCTTCCGATAGCTGCGGCACGGCTTCGGCGCCAAGTCCGGCGCTCAGCAACGCGCCCAGCCCTAGCGAAGCCCCGGCTAACAGCAGCACAGCCACGCCGAACCGTAGCGACAGGCGCAGCAGCGGCGCGTACAGCCAGCGTGCCACACGTATCAGCCAAGCTTCCTTTTCTTCCAGGCGGCGCGGCAGAAACAGGCTCGTCAGCACGGGCATCAAGGTCAGTGATAAGATTAGCGATCCAGTTAAGGCGAAAATTACCGTCAACGCCATCGGACGAAACAGCTTGCCCTCCACTCCCTCCAAAGTCAAAATTGGCAGATAAACGATCATGATAATCAGCTCGCCAAACATGGTTGGTTTACGTACTTCAATGGCCGCATCGCGCACGATGGCCAGGCGGCTGCGTTGATCGTCCTTGTCGTGAGCCAAATGACGCACCACGTTCTCGACCATGACGACGGAACTATCTACCATCAGTCCGAAATCGATGGCGCCAAGACTGAGCAGACTGCCGGCGATGCCGAAACGCCACATACCGCAGAAAGCGAACAGCATGGAAATGGGAATGGCCGAGGCGACGATGAGTCCAGCCCGCAGATTGCCCAGGAAAATGAACAGCACGGCAATGACCAGGAGGCCGCCCTCAAAGAGATTTTTCTTAACAGTGTGAATGACCTGATCGACTAGCCGGGTGCGATCATAGGCTGTTATTAGCTCGATATCGGCGGGCAGCGTCTTTTTGATCTCCGTGAGCTTGTCTTTAAGGCGATCGGTGACATCGTGGCTATTTTCGCCCATGAGCATGAAGCACAGGCCGAGCACCACTTCGCCGCGTCCCTGACTGGTGACGCCGCCCAGGCGGATCTCATGTCCGATGCCGACTTCGGCCAAGTCGCCGACATGCACCGGCACACCCGGCTGCGGCGTGTCCACGATGATGTTTCTGATTTCCTCGACGTTGACCGTGCGGGCCAGGCCGCGCACCGGATACATAGCCCCGGATTGCTGGATGTTGCCGCCGCCCGTGACGAGGTTGTTGGCCCGTACGGCCTCTATCACACGGTCAAAGGAGATGCCATAATGCAGCAATTTATCCAGGCTGATGCGCACCTGATATTGTTTCTCGTAGCCCCCCCAGCCGTTGATCTCCGCTGTGCCGGGCACGGTGCGCAGGGCCGGTTTGATGATCCAATCCTGGACCGTACGCAGGTGCGTCAATTCCTTTTCCCTTGCTTGCGCGGCGGGCTGGTAGGGTCCCTTACTTGCGCGGTGGGCTGGCAGGACAAGATAATGGTAGACTTCGCCGAGGCCGGTGGCGATTGGTCCCATTTGCGGCCGCGGCATGCCTTCGGGTATTTTGGCGACACTTAATCTCTCATTCACCATCTGGCGGGCAAAATAAATATCGGTGCCGTCGGCGAAAACAACGACCACTTGCGACAGGCCGAACTTGGAAATAGAGCGCAGCTGCTGCAAACGCGGCAGACCGTTGATGGCCTGCTCGACCGGAAAAGTGATTTGCCGCTCGACTTCTTCGGGGGCCAATCCCGGCGCGATGGTATTGATCTGTACTTGCACCGGGGTGGTGTCGGGGAAGGCGTCGATGTCCAGCTGTGACAGCGACCAGCTGCCCAGGGCGATGAAAACCACGGCGCCGGCAATGACAATAAAGCGATTGTGTAGCGACCAATCGATGATGGTGTTCAGCATACTTATCTCCCCCCCCCGACGAACGGCTGGCGTAAACCGGCCATTCGCTATGTCAATCCTCGCCAGCGATACGTTTCTTGAGCATTTCCGACAGCAGCACGTGACTGCCGGATACAGCGATGTTTTGACCTGCTTCGACCCCACTAAGTACAACGGTGAAATCTTTGTGGCGCGGGCCGAGTTGGACACGATGCGGTTGAAATTCTATGGACGATGGGCCATGCACAAAAACGATATGCGAAGTGCCGTCGAATTGCAGCGCCTCATTGGGTACGATCAGGCGTTTCTGTCGTCCCACAATGATGCGCGCATCGCCGAATGTGTTCGGGCGTAAACGTCCCTGGGGATTGTCTACTTCGGCGCGGACAGTGACCGTTCGCGTCTTCTCGTCCACCTCAGCACTGATCCAGGTGATCTTTGCTGGCGGTGTATCCTCGTTGGGACCGTCGAGATGGAAGGCAACTTCCTGACCTTCCTTTAGTCGAGCCACCTCTTCTAGGCGGACGTGCAGACAGATCCACAATCGCCGCAGGTCAGCCAGGTGGAACTGCGGTGTCGCCGGTGTGACCATCTCGCCGATCACGATGTCACGCCTAACGACCATACCGTCGAAGGGAGCATACATCGGCAGCAGGTTGTTACCCGTCACGGTGCTGGGATCGAGATGTTGCAACAGCGAATCGGGAATACCCAAGGTGCGCAGTCGAACAGCGGCTTGCTCATCTTTCAAGGGCATCAGCTCATCCAGGGGTACGTGCAAGCCCAAGTTTTGAAGCGACTGCTGAGTTTTCGAGAGGGCGACGCGGGCCTCGCGCAGAGCAAATTCCGCTTGTTCCAGGTCTTTTTTAGGAGTGCTTTCCCCTGCTTGTTCCAGGCGCTGGTAGTAGGCTTGTTTCATCTTCACCAGCAGGAGCGTTTGCTGAAGATCGAATTTGAGCTGGGCCAACTCCGGGCAGGCGATAAGGGCGAGCACATCGCCTTTCTTGACTTCATCGCCGGCCTGCTTGAAGACACGCCAAGCCGTGCCGCTGGCGCGCGTGGACAGATGAGCGTAATGATTCTGATCGAAATCGATATGACCGTGGGCGGTGACGTAGTCGTCCATCAACTTTTCGTCAACGGATCCCGTCTTGATACCCGCCTCTTCCATCGCTTCCTCTGAAGGCAGCTTGATGGGCGGCAGTTCTTTCTCTCTTGCTTGCGTTGCGGACAGGCTTTCCTCCTCGTCCCCATGCTCGGTGTGGGAACGCGCCGAGGAGGGATTCAGTAACTCGGGTAGTGTCGGCACCTTCCAATCCCACTTGTAGCCCCACCAGGCGATACCGCCGAGGAGGACGAGCGTAAGCACGGTCGGCAACTGGCTCAATACCAGCGACGGCAATTTTCGCAATCGGGCAGACATGCTTATCTCCTCAAAAGGTTGAAGACTCGCGTTCCCATACTCCGCATGGGAACGCACGTTAGAAACGAGGAAAGGGAGACAGCATTACAGAAGGAGCGCACGGACGATCAGGTACACAGGAACGGGTGGCGCCTCGAAATGAATGATAACAGCTCGTTCCGCAGCGACGGAACAGGATAAGAGGAGCGTTTGCAGCGGCAGAAGCGGATCGAGTGCCAGTGCCGGAGGCAGGAGTGGTTCACAGGGGGGCGCAACGCCCATGCCGGCAGCCAAAGGAGAAGCGGGACAGCCAGCATCGTGATCGTCGTCGCTGTCGCGCTGGGGTTCGACTGGAATTTGTCGGTCGCTTTGCGCCAGCGCGAGCAACAAGCGAGCGGCGGGCGGACTCCATTGGCACGCACAGATCCCCGGCGGCATCAACAACCGCAATACGATGAGGACCATCAGCAGCGCGCGTAAGCAAAACACGTGTTAACTTTTCCTCAATTGCCGACTCTCTGAAGGCTAGCGGACATTTCCCTTTGTGGGGGAGGGTTCGGATGAGGGGACGGAACTCCTTGATACACTTGCCCTTCTATCCCCCATCCCCGCTCTTCCCCCCAAGAGGGGAGAGCAAGACATCCGCTAGCACTAAGGGTGCCCCTAGGGCAAGCTGTCCATGTGCCTGAGAATAAAGTTGGCGGCTTGCCTTGTGCGTTTTGTCCGCCAGTCGTTAGCGTAGAGTCGAAGAGCGCGGAAGTCAATAATCTCTCCTGTGCGCTATAAGAGCGGCAGCCGCAAGCTTAGGGCTAACGGAAAGCCCTGCAGGACACACGGCCAGCGTGTTTTCCGTTAGCCCTAAGCCTGCGGCCCTGATCGCAGCAGCGCTTACGTCAGGACGGCGTCATCCGAAGTTTGAGGGAAGAAACCCGTTACCAGGAAATCGAAGGCTCCTTCTCCGATGGCCTGAAAGCCCAGCCGCTCCACGCTGACAAACTGGCCGGCAGTGATGAAAGGATAATTGTTGAAGCCTTGGTAAACCAGTGTAAGGCCGTTGGTGACGAGAGCATTATCAATCAGAAGCCGATCAGGGACCACAAAATTGCGGGCACTATATTGGAGGAGCACCATGTCTTGTGTGACGGCAGCAAGGTTCGTGTTGACGGCATTGAAGTCTACCGGCCTGGCCGTCATACTCGCCACTAAATTGCTCATGTCGGTCGGCAGGGCATCGAAAGCTGCACTCGCTTGAGCAGCGGTAGGAACTTCCCGACTCTCCAGCGATTCGAGCATGGGCCGGAAGGTCGGACGTTCCGGCCGGCTGCGGTTGTGAGAACGAAATAAATTTGCGATCATCGTAGCATCCCCCAAGAAGGAAATCCAGTTGCTCCTCTTTCCCTATAAGAAAATATATAGCATACTTTTTCCATTCTGCTTAAATTATCACAGCCGTTTTTTTATACGGTGGCCGACAATAAGATATTGGCGCGTCCACAAATTCCGCGCCCAGCCGGCGGTCGTCAAGCATAATATCTCACGCCACCAACTACGGCGGTAGCGATGACCGATATGCACCACGGTCAGGTCCGCCTGAACGAACAGGGCGCGGATGCTGTGCAGCGTGAAAAAACGCAGATGGCCAATATCCAAGATGCCGCGCTCTCGATAGTCCCAGCGGCCACGCAGCAAACGGCGCAGCACATCGATATTCTGCACATTAGGAATGCTGGCCACTACCACGCCATCCTCGGCTAACAGTTCGACGGCCTCGCGCAACACGCGCCAGGGATCAACCAGATGTTCCAGCACATCGGCAAAGACAAGGGCATCAAACGACGCAGCTGGAAACGGAAAGCCATCTCGTTCGACATCTGCTGTCACCACGCTATCGAGCCAGCGGCGTGCGCGTTCGGCCATTTCGGGAACCAACTCGATCCCGGTGACGTGATGGCCGCGGCGGCGCAGCAAGCGGCCCAGCTCGCCACAGCCGCAGCCGACCTCCAACACGCGGTGGCACCGTGGCGGCACCAATGCCGCCACTTCGGGACGCGCCTGGTTGTAGTAATCTTCCGGCCGGCCACCCGCCTGCACCGCCGCTCCGGAGCACGGCAAGGAGGATTCCTGAGTTTTCATGGCTGTCTAGCTTAGCGTTTGGGTCCGGCCGCATCCAGAGTAAACGAGTCGAAAGTATAAGCGACGGCGGCTTTGCCGTTACCTACGCTTTCGGCTCATTGGCTGTTTTCTGTCTGCGCAGAGCGATCACAGCCTTACCAGCCCACCAGAGTAGCAGCGCTGCAACCAGCGCGACGGCGAGATTGCTGACAAAACCCGTTATTCCGACGGCAAGGGCCAGCGCCCAGTGATAGGGATGGCGCAGGTCTTTGAGCAGACGGCAGTGTAAGAGGCCGGAGACGGCGAGCAGGCCGGTGAGAATCGGCAAAGGAAAGCCCGCCAGCACGGCAGTAAGACTGGCGCCGATGGCGAAAGCGAGAATCAGTAACAAGGTCCCCATCAGAATGGGAGCGCCGCCACTGCGGGCGCCGAAGCTGCGGTGGGCGGTCATGCCTCCGGCGCCGTGACAGACAGGCATTCCGCTGATTCCCCCTGCCAGGAGATTGGCAAAGCCAAGACTCAAGGCCAGCCGGCCCGGCCGCACACGCTGAGCAGCCAGGCCGAAATAGGTATGAGCCACATCGGCGGTTGCCAGGCAGGCATTGGCAAAGGTCAACGGCAACTGGGGCAGCACCAGGGCAAGGGCCGCCGTGGTGAACGTCTGAATGCTGAGTTCGGGAACATGGAGCGAGGATGGTCCCAGCATGAGCGGCCCAGGATAGCGGAAAACGATGGAGATAGCCGCGAGCGCCACTAACAGGAGACTAATGTTGTGGCGCCGCAGCAACAGAGCAATCGTGATCACAACTATCGCGCCGCCCAACAACCACCATACCGGGCGAACGTGATCGCTGAACTCGGCAGGCGGCGAAGTAGTCAGGGTCCAGGCAAGCCGGCAAAATAACAGACCAACGGAGAGCTGAATGCCCCGGATGATCGGCTGAGGGAAAACCTTGGCGACGCGGTCCAGCCATCCAGAGACGCCCAGTACCACGAACACACTGCCCATCAGCAGTGCTCCCGCGGCGATTTCGGAAGAACCAAGTCCTTTAGCGATGGCAATTGCCCCAAAAGCCTTAAGCGGCTGAACCGGCACTGGCACGCGGTACACCAAGCCTGCCACAATGTACAGCAGACCGGCAGGCAGCAGCACAGCGGTTGGCGTCAAGCCATTTTTGACGATTAGCGCGACGGCGATTGGCACCAACACGCCCAGATCGGCTACAGCTCCCGCCAACTCAGCGCGATCAAATCGCAGTCGGTTCGGGACCTGTTGGGGGACCGATTGCGGAGCGAGAGCAGGTAAAAGGGTTTGCACCGGGGGCCGGTCCAGCCAGCTTGTCATCAAAACCTCCAAGCTAAAAAAGCACGAGTTGGCGACACTTCACAGAAGCATCGAATCTCATGACGCTTCTGCGAAGCATCGCTAACCGAGAACTGTAGCCTTTCTTATGCGAGACTTAGTAGGAAGGCAGCATCTTCAAGAACTTGTCCACTTCTTGATCGACAAGCTGATCGAACAGTGCCCCATTGGCACGATGAAATTGTGGATCGTCTCGATAAGTGTGCTTGACCTCGGTGCGTTTGCGTTCGATCTGTTCGCGGATATCGGCGGGTGTCTGGCGGTCCAGAAGGTCAGCGCGGATCTGCTCCTGCTCCACCGCGTCGTTGACACCGAGTATCTGAAAAAGCCTCTCCAGCTCCGCTTTCTGGCGCAAGGCGCGCAACTGCTGATCACGGAGTTGTTCTTGCATCTGGGCCAAGAAAGTGGAGAGTGAATGAAAGGCCGGCGCCTTCCGGAGGCGCGCGATTCGCCGCGCCTGTTCGGCGGCGCGGCGTTCTTCGCTCAAGCGAGCGACCTCGCGCTGAGCCTGGCGTTTCTGCATTTCTTTCGCTACATTCCGCCGCAACGTCTCCTGGAAGAAGAGGCGCGTTGCCTCGGTGTGCAGTCCGTCATCTACCGTCAGCTGCCCCTTCTCGGCGAAGAGAGTCAGTGCCTCATCGGACAGGCGCATCAGCAGCCGCATCGCTTCGTCATCAGAGAGGGCGCGTTCGAGGTCGTCGCGCAGCAAGCAGGCACGATCGAGCCGCCCTGCCTGCGGATGCGCCAAATAAGCGCGGAGCAAACGTAGGGCATCGTCCGGGCGCCGGTGCGCCAGAGCAATGCTGGCCGCATCCAACAGCGCCTCTGCTTGGCCGCGCCGTGCTTTCTCTAATACCGGATCTACAATGTTGCCATTGGTTGCTCCTTCCACATCGAGAGCATCCTCCAGCTCGCGGATTGCTTCATTCCAGTGCTGTTCTTGGAGATGAATACGGGCCGCAGCAACCTTCTGCTCGACTTGTGCGTTGGCCCAAGCGATGCGTTGCGCTTGCCGGCGTCTCTGCAACCAGGTGCATTCCACCAGGATCAACAGCACAGCGAAGACCACTATAAGAACAACGATGCGAAGACGCATGGATCTGCCTTACTGGATACTCCGCACCAACCCGAAGCGTTCGGCGAAGAACGCCTTCGCCGCCGCCGCGGGTTGGTGGGGAGAGTCGCTTCAACTGCCGACTTGCACGACCGGCGCGGTGGACACTTTTTCGTCGAGGATTTTCTCGAACACCAGCTTGTAGATCTGTTCCAGCCGTGGCAGCGGCACGGTCGCCAATAACAGATGCACCTTTGCTTGATTGCTCCAGTGCAGGCGGCGTTTCCAACGCCCCGGCTGGGCAACATCTACCTGATGTTCATCCTTGAGGCGCTCGCTATGGGCCTTGCGCCAGAAGTCGCGCAGCCGGGCATCGCTTTTTCTACCGTTCAGGGCGGCCAATTTTGCCGTTTCGACGACCCAGCGCGCCTCGCGCAGCAGTACAGCAGCGTCAACGGGTCCAGCGATAGCGTGCAGCACGCGCCCTTCCGGCGTACAGAAATAACTGGCCACGTTACCGCCTTGCTTCTGCTCGCCATGGATTGTGAAGGTGCCGACTTTTTGATAGAGGGCGGCGAAGTTATCGTTGAGGTATTTGCCGGCTTCGGCATTGGCCAATGCGTTCGCACGGAACGCCTCGGCGTTGTTTCAGGTGAAACAGGAATCTTCAAAATTGCCGGAGATGTGCATCACGAACAACAACTTGTGTTCGCGCCGGGCCACGTCGGCTGCAGCTTCGCGGTTGTTGAGGAACAGCACATGAGTGCCATAGGTCTCGCCGGTAGGCGGTTTCGACGGTCTTTCGGTAGGACTGACGTCGCGCAGGTGCCGAGAAGCGGGCGGCGGCAGAGGTGGAGGATTTTCCTCCATCCAAGGGATGTGATTGGCTATCACCTCCTTCGCAGGGGAGGGATAAGACACCGGGGCCGCTGAGAATATGGAGGCTTGCGGCGGCGGGGCGGGCGGTGGAACGGGGGCGGAGAGGGCGTTCCCTCTCCGCGACGGAGGCGGCAATGCGGCCTTGTGCGGATGCGTGGCAATCCATGCGAAAACGCCGGCCACTAACGCGAACGATAGGGATACGGCGGCGAAGACGGCCGGCCAATGGATGCAGCTCGGCTCACCGCCGGGCACATGGGGCAGCGGGGGAGGTGTTGAGGCCACGGGGTCATCCTCCAACAATAGATGTCACGAACTACAAACCGAACACCGTGAAGGGCCTGGTTTGCGCGTCTCTGTCCTGAAGAAACCCAGAAGTTTGAATTTTGTTGGCGCGAGAGGAAAGCGAGGAATCGGAGCAGGCTGGCATTGCATTTGCTCCTTTCACCCTTGCGGAAAGCCAATCCCAAGCGATCTTCGAGAAAGGAGCATCGCCATGACACGCGCTGCCATTCCGGCACCGTCCGTTCTTGTCCTTGCGGCCCAGACGGCCGAGGAACTCATGGTGCCCAATCCGATTTCTCTACGCGAGGACGCCACTATTCCCGAAGCGGTGGCCCTGATGACCGATCGCGGCTTCAGCGCCGCTCCGGTGATCGATGAGGCTGGACACCCCATCGGTGTCCTCAGTCGAACCGATGTTCTGATCCACGAGCGCGAGCAAGTTCGCCACGCTCTGCCGGCCGAAGACTTTCCTGCCGAGAGATGGCGCTCGCGGCACGAAGGATTTTCTATCGAGATCACCGATTCCACGCTGGTGCGCGACATCATGACACCGACTTTGTTCACGGTCAACGTGAACACGTCCGCCGCTGACGTGGTCAAGCGCATGTGCGATCTGAAAGTGCATCAGTTGTTCGTGGTGGATAACGATGACGCCCTGGTAGGCGTTATCTCCGCTCTGGACATTGTGCGCTCCTTGAAGCCAGCAACATGAAAGGTGTGTGCGGTTCTGGCACAGTTGGTCCGAGCCGCGGCCGCAAGGGAATAGCTTACCATCGCTCCCTTGCGGCCGCAGCTTGGAATTTTTTTGTCACTTTTCTCGCTTTTTGGGGACGATATACCGCAACAATTGCAAACCAAGGAATATCACAATCAATGGCACAATCAGAAAACGGAGTTTAGGCCACCATGCGGATAGAATTAGTAGCAATAGTACGCCCCATAGCAGCGAGCATCCTACCAGTGTCATCGTGCCCTTGAAACCGACTTCCTCGGTCGCTTCTTGATACTCCAGTACACTGGAGCGCCGTTTCTCGACACTGCGGCGGGCCGCATCATCCAGTTCCAGGGCCCGGATGGTGTCTTGCCAATTCGGGCACGGTTGAGCCTGTGCCGCGCGCTGCAATACTTGCTCGAATGTATCGATCAGGGCCGGCCAGGGATCCCAGTGCTGCCAATAGTCCTCATGGGACTCGCCATCTGCATCACGCCAGTGGAGGATAGTCGGGCCATTCCAGCCCAGCGGAAATAGCAACTCCGCGCACCCTTCGCTGCCGATCGCGGTCAGACGCCAGCTCGGCCGGCGTTCGCGCGGCAGCAGCTGGACATGAAATAATCCACCTTGCTCGAAACGACCAGCGACCAGCACCGGCACGCCCTCGCGCAATTCTTCCGCTTCGGCGAAGGCCGACACTTCTTGGATCTCGCCGCCGATCGTTCGGAGAATGTCCCAACCGGGGAAAGAAGGCTTGTGGCCGGCGATCCAGACACCGTCAAGCAATTCGCCTTCGACGCTGCGCTCCATCGTCAGCAAACGGAAAGTGCCGATGGGAGAGTTGTTGCCATCTTTGCGGCACACAAACTCGGTGAGGCGGCGGATGGCGGGGTGAGTCGATTCGGGCAACAGAGGTAGGAGAACGCAGCCGGTATCGTTCTGGATCATAGCTGCTTCGTAAGCGATCTCCGGTGTTTGATCGGGTGGATGGACGCACAGGACATGCCGTTCTGATTGCAGCGCGCGGCGGAGCTGCGCCGCGCGCCCACTCGCAGGACCGGCGACAATCACCGCCTCGACAGCAGGATCAGCCAACACTTCCTCGACATCGCTGACCCGGTGCACCTCGCTGCCCAGGCGCTGCAACACCTCCGTGCTCAAGGGCGCTGTATATACGACAAGGCGATGACGCCCGCTCTCCGCCAGAGCGCAGGCCATGTCAACACCATCGGGATGATCTCCCAGGAGTGCGAAACGCATGCGTATGTCCTTATGTGCTTATCTGCTCGCTCTTTTCATCTGCGGACAGAGACACACACCCTCGGATTGCCTTGTTCTTTCAGGGCGGCGTCTTCAAGGGGAGCTTGCGCGACAGGCCGAGCTTGTCCAGGTTGGCGCCAGGGATCCTCCAGCCAGCGAGCCGCTGATCCAGGGACCAGCGGTCGCCGTCGAGGGTACGGATCTGCATCAAATCGAGTTGCGCGCGGCGCAGGCCGGGCGCTCCCCACAGGGCCAGCCAGGCAGCGTGGTCCTCTGGCTTGTCGGGCAAAGGGTTCGCTGCGCAGACAGCCCCAAACCACAGCCGGCGATCGAAGGCGTCATTGTAGCTTTGCCAGATGAGCAGGCCGTGTGCCAAGGCCTCGCCCTCGTAGCGCACCAGGCTGGGCCGATGGATGCGGCCAGCAAACAAATTGACAAATCCACAATCGTGGCTCTGTACGATCACCGGCTCGATGGGCGGTCCTATCTGCTTGACATCGGGCAAGTACAACACGGCACCGCGTGCCGATACCGTCGCATGATCGAACAGATATTGCACATTGGCCTTGCCGGTGCTCCCCACCCTTTCCTCTCCACCTGCTGGGGAGGGAAGAGTGGGGGGGAGCGTGAGGTGGATAGCATCCTCGCCAGCGATCAGCAACGTCTGCGCCAAAAGCAGCCGGGCGCCGATACCTTCGACGGCGATGGCGTCACGGGCCGAGGCGAGAATGCTCTCGTTGACGACGCAAGAGCGAACGCGGTCGGTGGCGCTATCGCCGGAGCCGGCCAAAGCAATCAGGCCACGGAAGGCGACACCGCTGTCCTTGGGCGGCACTTCCAGGCGTGTGTGAAACAAACGCAGGTCGCCACCGCGCATTTTGATAAGCCACGGCACCACGCGCGACTGGACCGCCTCAGAGAAACGCAAGTTACCGTTGATGATGCTCAGATTGCCCTGTTCTACCTCGACAAGCGCCTCGGCAGGACCGCGTCCTGCCGGCACGAGGGCAAGCGGTTCCTTCTTCTTTTCTCCTTCCTTCTTTTCCGGCGACGGTTCGAAATAGAGGATCAGATTACTGCCCTTGACGTACAACGGCGTTGTCAAACGTTCGCCATCACCGCTCAAGCGCAGCACTACTTCGGGAGCCAGCCGGTAGCTCTTCTGCACCGTTTGCAGGTAGTTGCCCAGATCGGTTTGATTGAGGTCCACGCGGGCGCCGTGAAATAGTCCATCAGCAGCAATGGGAATTTCCGGAGGACCAGAATCATCAGGCAAAGCAGGTGCCTGGACGGGGTAACGATCGAAGGTCAGAGACAGCCAATTGTCTCGCGTCGGCGGCAGACGATCGAGGTCGCAGCCAAGCGGTTGATCCGCGTCCGTACTGGAAGCGAAGGCGACGACACTGCCGGCTGTGCGATATGTCTTGGCCGGCACCTCGGCCGCTTCAGGAAAAACCGCCGTTGGCCAAGGGTCGCCCAGAACCTCATCGCCTTCGATACGGTTCCAGAGGCGCCGCCAGGCCGAAAGGTCTGTCGCCGGAATTGTCATGGTTCCCGCCAGGAGATTGCCCCAACCAGCATAGAGACAATTAATCGCTTGCCAATGGAGTTGTTTCGGGTGGATGTTGTCATTCAGCTGCAGCAACTCGCCGCCGAATTCTGGCTCCTTGCGGCTAAGCAGCACATCCCAACCCAGCCACTCGAATACGATCGGTGCGATGCCGGTCCCACCGGATTCGGGGTCCGTGGCGCTCACCGCTCGCAACTCCAGCAGGTTCTTGCTGCAGATCAACGTCGAGCGTACGGTTTGGAACCGCGTTGGTCGATCGTTGGCCACCCGAGCTTGCAACAGGGGAGCATCATCGCCGATGAACAAACAATTCTCGAATAGCACTTGTGCTCCCGGCGCCTCGACATCGAGGACCGATATTTTGGATCCGCGCACATAGCAGCGCTCGAAACGGCAACGCCCCGCTTCCGGGCGTGTGCTGAGAAAGCGGGCCAGTGTCACGCCGTCGCGCGGCTTGCCGGCCACCGAGAAAGTGCAGCCGCGAACTGTCAAGTCGCCGTCCTCCACGCGCAACACCGCTGCTTGCTCCGAAGGTGCATCTGGCCATTGGAACGCCAAATGTATGTCTTGTAGAGTCAAGCTGCCGTGTTTGACATCGACAAACACCAATGGACTGGCGGGAGTGGGATCGCGCCGATTGCGGTTGCGCTGCTGTTTGTCCAACACACGTTCGATGTCCCAGACCAGGAGAGGCTGATAGCCCTTGGCCGCTCGAATAACAAGGCTGCGATCGGCGAGGGAGGCGGGAACATCGAAGAAGGGACCGTTATCACGCAACTCGATGATACCCGTAGCGCCTGCCGGGATAGCCGCACAGGCAGCGGCGAGCGAGGGGAAAGTCTTACCCTCCCTTTGGCCCCCCGTTGCGGGGGAGGCCGGCAGCCGGCCGACAATCAGCTCAACTGTCGGCCCCGAAGGAGAGGCCGCGGCCCATGGCGCTTCGATCTCCTTACGAAGCGCGGCGAAATCGATGGGCTTGGAGGGTCGATAAAGAGCGGGCCATTTTGGTTTCTTGGGTGAGGTCGTCTTCGGGGGGGAGCGGGGATCCTGGGGGAGGACTGGCGTCTCGTTCGTCCGCTGAGGTTGTGGAGAGACCGGCGTCTCGTCGGTCCTTTGAGGAGGGAGGATAGGCGTCTGCACTGACGGCAGCGGCGCCGGTGTCCGCTCGGCAAGAGATTTTTCTCGATGCCCGCGACGCAGGGCCAGAAGGACAAGGAGCGCAACGAGAAGAATGATCGCCGTGGCGCCGCCGAAAAAGTACCAGATATAAGGAGCAATTGTGTCCTTATTATTGCCCACCGGCATCTCTGCGGTGGCTTTGCCGCTCTTGATCGACACTTCCGCCGTGGCCTTGCCGATCTTGGTATCGGAGCGCGGACGGGCCGGCAACGACGATGAAGAACGACGGCCTTCGTGGACACGCCGTTTCTTCTTGGGCGGCGGCTCGTCCGGCGTGCTGGCTTCCTGGGCCAAAATTTCCAGCGCTTGCCGGGGTGTCAACAGCGCTTCGCCACGCTTCAGGATGTCCAGATCACGCAGCAGATCGGCCGGGGTTTGGTAGCGCTGCGACGGCTGCTTGGCCATCAGACGACGCAAGACTGACGCCATCGCCTCATTGACGCGCGGATTGACTTGCCGCACATCAGGCGGTTCCTCGTGCATAATGCGGTGCAGACGCTCGCCCAGTCCGCCCTTGGGAAAAGGAGGATGGCCGGTCAACAGGTGATACCAGGTGCAGCCCAGTGAATACAGATCGCTGCGGATGTCCGCCAGACCGCTGTCGCGCGCCTGCTCCGGCGACATGTAATCTAGCGTGCCGATTGTGGTGCCGGCGCGGGTGACGCGGAACTCTTCGTTGCTCGCCTCGCGAGCCAGACCGAGATCGGTCAGCTTGACTACGAGCCGTTCGCCCTGCCGCGTGACGAGAAAATTCGACGGTTTAATGTCGCGATGGACGATGCCTTGCTGATAGGCGTGATCAAGGGCCAGGCAGCCTTGCCGGATGATTTCCAGCGCCTCATCAGGACCGAGCGGTCCTTTGCGGTTGCTGTATTCAAACAGGTCAATACCGTCGACGAACTCCATGACGAGAAAATAGGTATGCTTGGTCTCGCCGAATTCATGGAGGGTGACAATATTTTCATGGCGGAGCTTGGCGGCGTGCCTGGCCTCGCGGCGAAAGCGCTCGACCATGGCCGGCTTGGCAGCCATCTCCGGCGACAAGACTTTCAAGGCGACATCCTGGCCGTTCTCGGTGTCGCGCGCTTTATAGACAGCACCCATGCCGCCGCTGGCGATGTGGGACAGAACTTCATACTTGCCGATCCGGATGTTCCGGTGCGGCCTCTTGGCGGCGGCATCCGAGGACATGACGCTCCCGAGAGAAAATACGTTGAAGAGAGAGAATAGAGGAGAGAGGAGAACAACATATACCTCCTGCGCTATCCTCTCTCCTCTTATCCTCTATCCTCTATCCTCTATCCTCAATTTTCCGGCAGTTTGTCCTCACCGGAGACTATCTTGGCAATGGGGTGGATGAGTAAATTGCTGACTTTGTTGCCTGTATGGTAGCCCCACATGCCTTGGATCAACTCGAAGCTCATCAGGCTGACGAGGAAGAGAAAGACCGTGGTTAGCAAAGATACCAAGGGGACCATGACTCCCCAGTCGGCCGGCGGTGCCGGCGCGGCGGCCGGCGCTGCCGCCGCCCTCACTTCCTCTTCTTCTTCCACCGCTGGCGCTTCCAGATCTTCGTCTAGCTCTCCGCCGAGAGCTTCCTCTTCCTCAACTGCCGCGCCGGCGGCCCTGCGCTGGACCGTGGCCGCACCTTCATCGACCTCTTCTTCATCCTCCAGAGGCACCACCTGGCTGCCGCTCTCCTCGCCCTCCAGCGACAGATCGAACTCTGAGCTTTCCAGGTCGGTCTCGCCTTCGTCCAATGCCACAACCTCGGAGCCGGATTCCTCGTCCGCAGCCTCTCCTTCGAGGGACAGTCCGCCGCTATCATCGAGCGTTAGCTCGAATTCGCTATCACTGTCGGAACCCGTTGTTGCCACCTCATCCGAGCCTTCGGCATCGAGACTCAATTCAAATTCGCTGCTGCTGCCTTCACTGGGCGAAGCATCTTCATCCTGCAGGCTTAGCTCAAAATCGCTGCTGCTATCCGTGGTCGGCGAGGAACTACTCTCGTCTACATTTAAGTCGAAATCACTGCTGGAATCGGTCTCGTCTTTGGCGGCAGCCGGAACCGGTCTGGGGGTGCCGGATTCGAGGTTGAGATCCAGCGCCATCTCTGCGCTGGATCCGGGTTCGAGAGAGATACCGCTGTCGGCGGGATCGCGCAAGTTGATGCCGCTGGCGCCCTTGCCGCCGGTCATTTGGCCGAGACTGAGTTCGTCATCGCTCTTGGCCGCAGGCAGCTCACTGCTGCTGATTTCCAGCAGCGGCGAGGATTCGCCCATAGGCTTCAGTTCGAAATCGCTGCTACTGTCAGTTTCAGTCTCTGCTTGCGGAGGTGCGGCCGGACCATTCACGTCGATATCGCTTTCCGACAACTCAAACGGTGATTTGGTCGGCAAGGCCGGTGAACTGCCGGGCTTGGGCCGTTGACGGCTGGCCTTGGCCCGCGCCTCTTCGGCTTTGCGCGCTTCCGCATCCAGGTCGATCTCTTCGGTTACGTTCTGATCAACCTTACCGCTGTGGCCGATTTCCTCGATGCGAATGTCGCTGTCCGAGGCTTTCTTGCCGGCGGCGACATCGCTGTCGTGCTGCGATGGTTCAATCTTAACATCGCTATCGCTGGGCTGGTCGAGCGGCACAATACGGACGCCGCTGTCATCCTGAACGGGGGGCGCGTGGCGTGTTTTGCTTGAGCCAACTTTGGGCGGCGGCGAAACCGGCCCTTTCGAGGCGGGAGCCTTGCTGCCCGCATCGACGGCGAAATTTACATCGCTGCCTTCGAGGACCAGGCGTACATCGCTATCGCTGGACGCCTTGGGCGGCGGCGATTTGGACACTGTTTTGCGCGCTCCAGAACCCGATCCAGAGTGCGAGGGCTTCTCGACCGCGGTCGGTTGCTTGCCCAGCTGGACCTCATCGCTCTCGTCTACGTCCAGGCTGAAATTAAACACTTCGCCGCCGCGGCCGGAATCGCCGGGCTTGCCCTGGACAGCTTCACCCAGGGGCAGCTCGGGATCGCTGCCGAAGCCGCGCTCGCGGGCCATTTCATCGATTTCTTGAGAACGGAAACGCCAACCACTGCGGTCCTGGAATGCGCGAATTTCTTTCTTGCGCGCCATCTCTTTGAGCTGTTCCGGATTGATTCGCAGGATCTGGGCAGCTTGTTCTAAGGTGTAGTATTGCTGCGGCATGATGTTGACCCCAAAACGATCCGAGGCGGAAAAGACGACCTCGGGCAATGTAGCGTGTGGCAGATGCTCTCTTCATCGATTGTAAACGTTCTGGCCTTGAATGCAAGGCCCGGAGAAGCCAGGGAACGTGGCGGAAGACGCACGATTGTCCCGACGGCGCCTGTTGTCCCGAAAATGCGGGCTTCCCGACGCGAAACGAACCGGAAGTGTCAACGACGGGCGGGGCGCGAAGCCTCTTCTTCCAATTTCAAACTTGGCGCCAGGACCCAAAAGCAATCACCATATTCCTAATCCACAAATCCTAATTGCCGTCAAAACTTGGATCTCTCTCAGGAACATGATTGCACAAGATACGGAGACAAAGGCCGTTTCCCCCAAGGTCCGTTGAAAAGTCGGTCCGGCCGTCCTCCTCGCAGCTTACTCGCCAACATTCCAGGCCGGGGAGTGAGGGAATCAGCCTGGCAAGCTCCTCGGGTAGCTTGGTGTTCCTTGCCGTCCTACTTATTGGGATAGAGTTTTTTGATCTTCTTGGCGATTTCCCTGATTTCTTTGAGGGAATAACCTTTTATTTTAGTGATAACTCTATGCAACAGCTTTCGTTGACCTTCTGTCAACTCTTCCTCCTTATACAATTCTCTCAATTTGTCTGATGTCCGGCTTCTTTGCCATGTCTCTGGATGCCTTCCGTTTCGGAATGCCTGGGAGTGGGAAACTATCGCATTTCCAGGTCTGTATCCCGCAAATCGGTGACAAACATATGGCCGGGCTTATGGGTCAACAGCAGCGAGGGTCGGGCCTGCATGGCGACGGCTTGTGGCGTGACGCCGCAGGCCCAAAAGACCGGCTCCTCGCCGGGACGGATGTCGACAGGATCGCCGAAATCGGGACGGTTGATGTCTGTGATACCGAGAGCGGCCGGATTGCCCATATGCACTGGCGCTCCATGCGCCAGCGGAAAACGGCGGCAAATCTGCGTTGCTGCCTCCGCCTGCGTCGGCGTCAACGGCCGCATCGATACAACCATCGGTCCAGCGAAGACGCCGGCCGGACGACAGGCAATGTTGGTGCGGTACATCGGCACATTACTATTCTGTTCGATGTGCCGTATAGGAATGCCGGCCTTCATCAAAGCATTCTCGAAAGTGAAAGAGCAGCCAAGCAAGAAACCCACGAGGTCATTGCGCCACCAATCGAACAGGTTGGCCGGCTCGTCGATTCGTTCGCCGTAACGATAGGCGCAATAGCGCGGCACATCGGTACGGAGGTCGGCACCGGGCGCGGCGTAGCGCGGTTCGGGACAGCCGGGGTCGGTGACATCAAGTAGAGGACAAGGCTGCGGATTGCGCTGGCAGAACAGCAGAAAATCAAACGCGAGATCGCGTGGCACCACCACGAGATTGGCCTGGACATAGCCCAGTGCCAGGCCCGGCGTCGGTCCCGTCAGCTCACCGTTGCGGGCTTGCCGTCTCACTTCGGCCCCGGTCGCTCTTCGTAGGTCAGACATTGTGCTTTCTCCAGTAATTCACCGATTTGCTGCAATGGTTCCGCGTAGTCGTCAAACGCCAGCCCATCTACGGTCACAGCCGGTTGTGCGGTGACACCATCCACCAATGGTCCTTGCTCCACCATGATGCGCAGCAGTTCCCGTTCACGTTCAACATCAAACAGCGATGCAGGCAGACGCTGGCGGCGCAGGACAGCCACACCAGCGGCCAAGGCATAGGCTCCCCAATTACTGACGCCGGCGACAATTAAATGATCCGTTGGTACACGGCAGGCGATGCGCTCGCCGTTAGCGATATTGCGGGCGATCACTTCCGGTGAGATTTTACCCATGCCGATTTCGTTGCCGCCATCGCCGATGCCGATGGTGGGAATAGGCGGCGTCTGGTAAGCGGGATCGAAGAACCGATGTAAAGGGGCCATTTCTTCGGTGATATCTCGACCGTGCATGTTATGGCAACGGTTGTCGAAGCCTGGTCCGACACGCTCCAAGGCGACAAGGTGCGTCCGCTCGGGCAGGATCAGGCTAACGGCCGGCGCCACGAGAACCGGAACAGTCTTATTCAAATCGCATGCTTTCAGGCCTATTTCCAGTGCTCTCCCGCAAAAGTCATCTGTAAGCAAGGCAACCTCGATCCCCAGCGCTTGGCCGGCCCGTGCCAGAAAGAGTGCGCCGAGAGGACCGTCGGTCTCGCCGCATGGCGGCTGCGCGTGAGGGATGAAAAAGCCGGTCACGATAAGGAGTACCGGCTGCGGTGTCTCGGCGATGCTGCGGCAGGCGTTGGCCAAATCGTCGCGGCAAGCTGTGAAGAGGTTCTCGTGCGGATCGCGGGCCAAGCCGCGATTGTTGACATCGCGCTGGATTATTTCACGGATTTGGTCGAGTACAGCATTCCTCATTGCTGTCCCTCTCGTAGCAGGTAAGCGAAGCGTCCGCGCCACGAGCGCGGTACGTCAGCGGTGAGCGTGATCGGTTCGTAACGGATCGGATGCAAGAACGTCAAGGCGCGGGCGTGCAGGGCGATGGCCCGGCCAAACGTGCGAACGGCCCCATATTTGGCATCGCCGTAGATAGGATGGCCATGATGCGCCAGCTGCACGCGCAGCTGATGTGTGCGGCCGGTCTGTGGCCGAACTTCCAGCCAGGTCAAACCGCCATACACGGCACGGCGATGATAGTGCAAAAGCGCTTGCCGAGCGCCTTTGTCGTGGGGCTCTACAATCTCGACGCGTCTGCCGCTTTTGTCTTTGCACAGCCAATCTTCGAGAGTGCCGGCCGTCTGGGAAACCTCGCCTTCGACGATGGCCCAATAAACTTTTTCAACTGTGCCTTCGCGGAACTGTTGGGCGAGCCGGGCTGCCGCTTTGCTGGTCCGCGCAAACAACAAGACGCCGGACACCGGCCGATCGAGACGATGGACGATGCCCACGAACACATTGCCGGGCTTGTGATATTTCTCCTTGAGATATGTCTTGACAGCGCGATCGAGTGTTTCTTCGCGGCCTTCGTAATGGGTACTCAGGACGCCGCTCGGCTTGACGACGGCGAGACAGTGATTGTCCTCATAAAGTATCTCAAAAGGTGGATCACTCACGGTCCCAACCTCCGTGAGTTATTGTAACCGAAAATGTTCAGTTAGCGACGCCTCTGCGAAGCATCACTACCCAATAAAAGGGCCTTTTCACTTGAGCGGCACAGGGTGGAGGATCTCGGCGGCGGCCGGCTCCAGGGGAAGCTCGGATGGGGGCGGCGTCTCGGGCTTGGCCGGATCGATGGGATGGGGAGCCGGCAACAGCATCGGCTCGCCTTCTTTTGTCGGCGGTGCTGGCGCGGGACTGGACGCTGCCGAGGGCCGCTGACCAGGAGGCATCAGGCGAACGGTAACATCGCGGTCGGCCTCGAAGACCCGGCCATCGGCAAGCTGGAATTGAGCGGTGATACGCAGCTTCTCGGTAGTCGGCCAAATCTTCCACGGCAGGTTCAGCAAATAGCCGGTGGTCAACAGGCCATTGACCCAGGTTTTCCGGAGCTGCTCCGGTGGAATCATCCACGAGGACAGGGGCCGCTTGGTCCCTTCCGGCGTGATTTCCTGGGCCAAAATAAGCAATTGCCCCGGGGCTTTGATAACGTGTCCGTCGGGATCGCGCGGCTCGACCTGGACTTGCAGAGCATCATCGCCGGGATAAAGATCCTGGCTGCGGCCACCGGTCTGCCGGCCCAGCGTCAGCGTTTGCACAGGATAAGCGGCCGGCGGCGCACCATGAGCAGGCATCCCTAATTGGCCGCGCAGCATATGCACCTCTTGCTGCAAGGTCTGATTGTAGACGCTGCAACGATCGAGTTCTTCCCGCAGCTGACGAACATCATCCTCGCGGGCGCGCAATTCACTTTCGACGCGCTCGCAGCTGCGGCATCCACTGGCTGCAATCATCAGCGACAGAGCTAAGCAGCAAGCCATGAAGCAGCGCATGAGGCCGAATCCTTGGAAGGCTGTCCTGGATTGTCCTTGAGCCGTTGCGCGACACTTCGCAGAAGCATTGCGCAGCGAAATCAAGGATTCATTGGCGGTTTCGGGACGACCTGTCCAAGCGGCAAACGCTCCAGAACGATATCGACCAGGCCATATTCCTGGGCTTCAAGGGCCGACATGAAATTGTCGCGGTCCGTGTCGCGTTCGATTCGTTCCAACGGCTGTCCGGTGAGCTTTTGCAGCAGCTCATTCATGAGCTTTTTGGTACGGAGCAGATGGCGCGTGCGGATTTCAATATCGGTGGCGGCGCCGCGGGCGCCACCGAGCACCTGATGGATCATCACCTCCGAATGAGGCAGGGCATGACGCTTGCCCTTGGTGCCGGCGGCCAATAAGGTTGCGGCCATGCTGGCGGCCATGCCGACACAATAAGTCGCTACATCACAGGTGATGAAGTGCATCGTGTCGTAGATGGCCAGGCCGGCCGTCACCGAACCACCCGGCGAGTTAATGTACAGTTGAATGTCCTTATCGGGATCTTCAAACTGCAAAAACAGTAATTGCGCCACGATCAAATTGGCGCTGTCATCATCGATTTCTCCTTGCAGGAAGATGATCCGGTCTTTCAGGAGCCGGCTGTAAATATCGAAAACCCGTTCTTCACGGCCGCTCCGCTCCACAACATACGGCACGAGTGGCATGGCACCAATCTCCAAGCCAACCCGGCTCGCCTTTGTTCATCGGCTGCCGGGTTGAGGTAAAATAAGGAATTTCCGAAACCCAATGATGAATATCTTGTTGAGCCGCGAGCCCCAGGCGAGCGCGACCGCCCTCGCCCAGGTCTGAACAAGCGTTTAGGACTTTTTGTCAACCATCTTGGCCAACACTTCATCGATGAGACCGAAATCCTTGGCTTCCTGAGCGGTGAAGTAGCGATTGCGCTCGGTCTCCGCTTCGATCTCGCTGAGAGGCCGGCCGGTATGATGGGCCAGGATCTCGTTCAGACGTCTCTTTTCCTTGAGGATCTCTTTCATTTCGATTTCCACGTCGGAAGCTTGTCCGCCGATGCCCTGGCTCCAGGGTTGATGGATCATGACCTTGGCGTGCGGCAGGGCGAAGCGTTTGCCCTTGGTGCCGGCGGCCAAGAGAATGGCCGCCCCGCTGGCGCAGATGCCCATGCAATAGGTGTTGATGGGACACTCCAGAAACTGCATGGTATCGTAAATGGCCAGCGTCGCCGTCACCGATCCGCCCGGCGAATTGATGTAAAAATGGATGTCCTGATTGCGGTTCTCGTATTGCAGATAAAGCAGCTGCTGAATCACGAGATTGGCCGTCATATCGGTGATGACCGGCTCGTAGATATTACCGCTGGAGCAGCCGAAGAAAATGACACGGTTATCCAGCAGGATATCGGTGGTCCCATATTGCCGCTGCCGCGTATATTCGCGATAGCGCTGATTGCGCGGGTTGAACGGATCAAACGGATCAAACATTGCAAACTCCTCTAAGTTTAGCTGCGAGCCGCAGCCGAGTGCAGGAGCCTCTCGCACCTGCCTGTAGCTTACAGCTAAACGAAGTTATTCTGTAGGGGATGGTTCCGCCGGAGGTTCCGCCGTCGGATCGTGAATCTCGCCGGGGATGGCTTGCGCCTCGATCATCGATACCGCTGGTTGATCTTCCTGCCCTAACGGTACATCCTCATATTCGGCATTGTTGAGGATTAGATCGAGCGCCGCACGCTCGATCATCTCGGCAGCCAAGGCGTCGAGAAGGTCTTCGCGTTCTAGTCGGGCGCGGACGCGGCGCGGCGATTCGCCTTCCTGCTCGGCGATGCGTTCGATTTCCTCATTCAGATCCTCGTCGGTGATGTCAATTTTTTCGACTTCGGCGATCTTTTGAAGCACAAAATGCTCTTTAAGCGCCTGGGCCGTGCTTTGCAAAATGTCCTGTTCGAGCAGGCGGCGCCGGGCCTGGATCTCCTCGTCGGAGATGCCGTCGGCCCGCATTTCCATGATCTTGCGCGCCATGGCACGATGAGCCTGACGACGCAGCAGATCGGGCGGTAATTCCCAGGTAGAGGCGGCCGTGATCTGCGCCAGCACCTGCTTGCGGGCCGCCTGCCGCTGCTGATACTCCAGGCGGCGCTGAAGGACAACCTGGATCAACTCGCGTAGCTGCTCCGGCGATTTGATGCCGAACGTCGTATTGAGGAACTCGGGCGTCAACTCCGGCAATATAACCTTTTTAACGTCCTTAATCGTCATAATAGCCTTGACCATTTGGCCACGCAGTGAGGGATCGGCAGCAGCGCTGGACAGCTTAATGTCCACTTCGCGCACGTCACCGGCTTTGGCACCCTTGATCTGTTCGGCAAAGTTATCCGCGATGCCGTCCTTGAAGGCAAGCTGTTTGTTGACGCGCAGGGTCGCTTCGTTCAACTGGCCGATCGCGTGGTCACCGGCCTTGATGACGGCATCGACGATCACTAAATCGCCAATCTGAGCATCTCCCTCCGGTTTGGGTACAATCTGCCCGTAGGGCGTCAGCAGCCGGCGCTCCTCCTGAGCAACTTCTTCGTCGGTGAAGGTGTGAACGGGCCGGCGAATCTTCAGCCCCTTATAATTGGGCAGGTCGAAGTGCGGCCGGACCTCGACCTCGAACTCGTAGACCAGCGGTCCCTGGCGCGGCAGTTCGATATTGCTGGGGTCGATGTTGGGAGCGCTCAACGGCGCGATGTCGTGGTCCTCGGCGAGTTGCTGCAAGCTGGCCAGCAACACTTCACTTTTGACCTGATCGGCGACTTCTCGGTGAAAACGGCGTTCGACGATACGACGCGGCGCTTTGCCCGGCCGGAAGCCGGAGACGTTGGCATCGGCAACCAACTCGCTGATTTTTTCACTGAAACGATCGTCGATGTCCTTGCGCTCAACGGTGACCTTGATGTGCTTTTTGCACGGGCCGATGTCGCGGATTTCGACATGTTGCTGGAGCTTGACCGGCGCTTCCACGGTGGCTGTGGTCTCGCCGTGTTCTTGTTCGGCAGTATTGGGGGAGGTTTTTTCGTCCGTCATGATGTCCTACCTTCTAGGAGTGCCGCGCGGGGCGCCAAGTGCCCCGTTTCTGGCGGCGCGGTTAATGTATTCTAGGCGTCGGCGGACGAGAAAGAAGTCCTCCGCGCCTGTGTTCGTGGTGATACAATACCTAAACCAGCCCGCAGTGCCCGCAAGGGATAGGAAGCATCTCTTGCAGACGCTGCGGAAGGGCAAGAGGGGGATTTGCCATGCCACGCTTCGCTGTCATCCTGCCGGCCGCCGGCAAATCGTCGCGCTTCCGTGATCGAGAAAAAAAACCGTTCGTCAACCTCGACGGCCGCGCCGTTTGGATGCGCTGTGCCGAATTGTTCGTCACCCGCGATGATGTGTGCCAGTGTCTCATCGTCATCGCGCCGGAGGACCAGGAGACGTTTCGCCGCCGTTACCAGGCTAACCTGGCCTTTATGAATGTGCAGATCGCTGATGGCGGCAAAGAGCGCTTCGATTCCGTGGCCAATGCCTTGGCCAAGGTTAAAGAGGAAGCGGAGTTCATCGCCATCCACGATGCTGCCCGTCCCTGCCTGACTGCGGAGTTGATCGAGAGCGTGTTTGCCAGCGCGGCCAAGACAGGAGCGGCGCTGTTGGCCGTGCCAGTGACGGATACCATCAAACGGGCCGACGACAAGGGGCGGGTGCAGGAGACGGTGTCGCGCCAGGGGTTGTGGCTGGCGCAGACGCCGCAGGTGTTCCGCCGCGATTGGCTGGTTGAAGCCTATGCCAAACGAGCACAGCTGGGCCGGGATATTACCGATGATGCCCAGCTGATTGAGGCGCTGGGCCATCCGGTGCATCTCGTTCCGGGATCGACCACCAACATCAAGATCACTACGCGCGAGGATCTGACGTTGGCCGAGGCGGTCCTGAAAGCGCGGCCCAAGCCAAAGGCGCCGCGGCCGATCCACCCCTTTGAAGACGAGTACAAATGGTGATTCGCCGGGGCCGTCATGAGCACCATGCTGTCCGAATATTGGCCGCATCTTGCCGCGGTGTTCTCCGTGCTCAACATCGCCCTGATCGTGGTGTTTCTTCCTTGGGTACTTTTGAGCAAAAAAGATGCAACCGCCACGGTGGCCTGGTGCCTGCTGGTCCTTTTTGTGCCATTATTGGGAGCGTTCCTCTTTTGGGGCTTTGGCTACAATTATCTGCTCCATCGCGTCCGCCGCCAACGCGGTGAACACAGTGGACGAAGCAAGCAGCTTCCACGCCCTGATGGACCTCCGCAACAGACCGACCGGGGCGAATACGACCTCGGCGAGTTGGCCGAGCGCGTCAACGCCTATCCCCTGCGCCGCGGCAACGCCCTGACGGTATTTCACGATACCGAACTTGCCTACAACGCCCTTCTCGATGCCATCGCTGCGGCACAGCATTACGTCCATCTGGAGTATTTCATTTTCCGTTCGGACGCAACGGGAATGCGTCTTTTGGATTTGCTGGCACATAAGGCCAAAGAAGGCGTCGAAGTGCGGTTGCTGTACGATGCCATGGGCAGCTTGCATCTCAAAGGCCGCAGCTTGCGGCCGCTCGTGGAATCCGGCGGTCAGACCGCCGCCTTCCTTCCGCTCAATCCGCTACATTCGCTCATTCGCGTCAACCTGCGCAACCATCGCAAAATCACCATCGTCGATGGGCGGATCGGCTTCACCGGGGGCATGAACATCGGCGACGATTATCTTGGCAAAAGCCCCGTCCTCGGCTACTGGCGCGATTCGTTTGTGCGTCTGGAAGGGCCAGCCGTCGCTGATTTGCAGAGTGTCTTCAGCGAAGATTGGGAGTTCACCCGCGGTGAAACGTTGGCTGAAGAAAAATACGCGCCGGCGCAGCCGGAGGCTGGCGAGGTGAGTGTGCAGATCGCCAATTCGGGGCCGGATCAAGAGATTAACACGATCCGTGAAATCTATTTCCTTGCCATCATCAGCGCTCGTCGCCGTTTGTGGATTTCCAGCCCGTATCTGGTGCCGGATAACGGGCTGTTTGACGCTCTGCGTGCGGCCCGCTATCGCGGCGTCGATGTTCGCATTCTGACGCTATTGCGCCCTGACCACTATATTTCCTACTATGCGGGACTGTATTACGCCGCAGATTTGCTCTCTTATGGTGTGAAAATCTATCTATATCGCAAAGGGATGATGCATGCCAAGATGATGATGGTGGACGGGTGTTGGGGTATGGTCGGTTCGGCCAATCTGGACAATCGCAGTCTGCATTTGAATTTCGAGATCGGCTGCATTTTGCACGACGCCGAACAGGTGGCCCAGCTGGAGACAGTCTATCAGCGCGACCTTGATGACGCTGTTCCCCTCGATCAAAAGACGCTGGAAGCACGCTCACTGGCCTCGCGCGCCCTGGAGAATGCCTGTCGCTTATTCACTCCTGCCCTATGAAGGAAGGTTAGCTGCGATTTATCGTTTTGCGCGAAACGATGAGTCGCTCTTGCCGCGCTCGCCTACAACTCGCAGCTAATTTATATGCAGTTGTTTCGGAAACCGAGGAAAAACCATGAGCAAGTTAACAGAAAAAGCCGTCCTGGTGACGGGCGGCGGCAGTGGCATTGGTCTGGCAACGGCACGGCTCCTTCTGGATGCAGGAGCGCGCGTCGCCATCAGCGGGCGCAACGAAGACAAGCTGCGTCGCGCCGCTGAGGAGCTGAACGCTGGCGACCGCCTTTTTTATCACGCCGCTGATATCACTAATTGGAGACAAGTCGAATCGCTTGTAGAAGAGACCACGCGCCGGTTGGGCCGTATCGACATCTTGGTCAACAATGCCGGCCTAAACATCAAAGAACGCACCTTCCGCGAATTGACGCCGGAGAGTTGGCACCTGCTGCTGGGAGCAAACCTGCACGGGGCGTTTTACTGCATGCGGGCTGTACTGCCGCAGATGCTCCAGCGCCGCGACGGCCTCATCATCAATATCAACTCCATTTCCGGCAAGCGCTCGAACCCTCTGGGCGGCCTGGCCTACAACGCGGCGAAATTCGGCCTGCGCGGCCTGGCAATGGGGCTGGCGGCAGAAGAGAAGGACAACGGCATCCGCGTATGCAACATCTATCCCGGCGAAGTGAACACGCCGATCCTGGATGTGCGTCCCACACCCGTCGGCGAAGAACGCCGCCGCACTATGCTGCAACCAGAAGACGTGGCCGCAGCGGTGCTATTTATTGCCACACTGCCGCCTCGCGCCAGCATCCCCGAACTGGTCATCACGCCGGCCAATGCTCTGTACGTGTGAAATAACATCCGAGCCGCAGCCGTAGGGGAGTGGGAATAAGATCGCTCCCCTGCGGCCGCGGTTCGGACACGCGATCTGAGGAGAGTGAATGCGAAAACGCCGGACGCGCGAGCACGTGATCGCCGATTTGAGCATCAACCATGTCGAACGTTTCATCCGGCGCTGCGGCTGGACGGCCGAGCGAACGCGGCACGATTACGGGCTTAATCTCGACATGCACCCTTAACAGTGATCCAGCAATTTGCGCGGTTCCGAAACGAATGCCTGAGTCGCTGATAAGGAAAAGCTCCCATGATCACGCGTAGCATGGTTACGTTTGCCGAACTACGGCAACTCCTGGTAGACCTCGGATTTACTGTGAGCCAACGTGGCCGGTTCTGGTCCTTTGAGCATCAATCCCCCCTGGAACGGAGTTAGATTGTCGGCCCTATCGTGTCTGAGAGCATGTGACGCTTCGAGACATCAACAAGACGCGTTGTCTTTCTGGACTGGCGCGGCGTGTTGGCGCCTGAGTCAGTCAGCGTTTTCTCACGGTCGCGGCTCGCTTGGCGTGGGTGAGACCGGCAGCGGCGGCCCACCAGCATAGAGGCGCACATCCACGCGCTGCGCTTTCGACAGATCGATCCCTTCGTGAGTCAAATCGAACTCCAGCCGCGGCTCTTCGCTCAATTGCAACGGCAGGCGAACGATGAAGGTGCTGCCGCGGCCCAGTTCGCTTTGTAGCGATACTTCACCGCCCAGCAATTTCGACAATTCGCGGACGATGGATAGGCCCAGGCCGGTGCCGGCGTGCTGGCGCGTCAGGGGATTGCCGGCTTGCCGGAACTTCTCGAAAATCAGCTCTTGCTCTTCATGGGCGATGCCGACACCCGTATCGCTGACAGTCAAGACGATGTAGCCGCCGCCATTGTAGCGAAGAGAGGAAGCAGTCGATGCAGGCGGCGCACCCAGACGATCCATCTCGGCCTTGAGCTGCACTCGACCGCCTTCCGGTGTAAACTTGATGGCGTTGGACAGCAGATTCGACAAAATCTGCTGCACTTTGACTGCGTCCTGACGCAACAGCGGAATGTCCGGGGCGAACTGGCCGCGCAGGTCGATATTCTTCTTCTCAGCCAGCGGTCGGAACATCGCCAACATGCCGTCGCACACGTCGTAGATGCTGAATTCCACCAACCGCACTTGCATCTTGCCGGCCTCGATCTTGGCCAGGTCGAGAATGTCGTTGATGAGGTTCAACAGCTGCTGGCCGCTCGATTGAATATTGGCGACCCAGCGCGTCTGTTTTTCGCTCAGGCCATTGCTCGACAACAACACTTCGCTGAAGCCAAGAATAGAGTTAAGCGGCGTGCGCAGCTCGTGGCTCATGGTGGCGAGAAAATCGCTTTTGAGGCGGTTCGATTCATACAGCGCCATATTGGCCTGGGCCAGCTCATCGACTTTGCGATCGAGGTCTGCATTCACTTTGCGCAAGCGGTCTTGCATGCTAACAAGGTTGCGTAACATGCGGTTAAAGGCATGGCTGAGGTCTTCAAACTCATCGCCGGTCTGGATTTCGCTACGCACGTTCAATTCGCCGGCGCTGATGGCGTCGCTGACTTCTTTCAAGTGCTTGACCGGCTTGACGATGACGTAGCGGACAATCAGGTAGCTGCCGAGCATGATGAGGAAGGTAGTGGCGAAAGCAATGGAGATCAGGATGGCGCGATTAGCGTGAAAGCCGGCTTCGATGGGCTGAGTATCCACATCGATTTTGACGACGGCTAGCAGGCTGCCTTCATGCAAATCGGCGTTGCGTTGACGATGACAGTCCAGGCACGAAGCGGTAGCGCGAACGGCGCCGTAGTAGTAGTCGCGCTTACTGGACAATTCGAGGGAGTTGTCTTCGTGTTTGTTGGGGTCTTGCTGGAACTCCTTGATTTTTTGTAGAGTAATCGTATCGGGAATGTCTTTCGAGTGAGTAGCATTGGGCTTGAAGATGCTGATTTTGGGCTTAAAGGGCAAGGGCGATTCCTGTTCCCAGCTGTCGCGCAGCTCGTTCATGGCTTCTTCAAGGCTTTTCGTCTCAGCGGCGCGTTCCTCGTGGCCCGACCGATTTGTCAACGCCAGATGACGGCCGACGATCTCGTTGACAACCGTGAGGCGGCAGGCCATCTTGATCTGATCGTAGGCCAGTGATTCCGTCTGCCAGTGATAGAGCCAAAAACTGCCGGTCAACAGCAGTACGATGAAAAAGCCGAACAAAAATCGGCACTTGCGTTCCAGGCGATATTCGCCGAGCAGACGTTTGAAAGCACGGTAGGACATACGACTCTTGGCTTTCAGGGCGAACGGCCAGCGTCAACTGGCTGGTGGAACTTACCAGCCAGCTAACCTTGGCCGTTCGCCTGTTGACAGCGTGGACAAAAGTGCGAGGAGCGGCCGGCCAGGCGGCGGCTTTCGATAGCAGCACCACAGCGCGGACACGGCTCGCCGGTGCGATTATAGACACGGAACTCCTTTTGATACTCGCCCTGTAAACCGGAGCCGCCTACGTAATTGCGGATGCTGGCGCCGCGCCTTTGGATGGCGCGGCGCAGTACCGTAGCGAGAGCGCGGCGCAGCCGATCGGCCTCCGCGTTGTCGAGATCGCAAGCCAGCCGGGCCGGATGCAGCCGCGCCTCGAACAGCGATTCATCCGCATAGATGTTTCCTACGCCGGCCACCACCCTTTGATCGAGCAACACAGCCTTAAGGCAGCGTCTCGAGCCGCGCAGGCAGTCACGCCAGTACTGCGCCGGCACAGCGAACGGCTCTGGTCCCAACCGCGACTTGATGAAAAAGTCCTCCAGCGCTTGCCGGTTGGGATAGAGCGTGACACTGCCGAAACGGCGGATGTCGCGAAAGCGCAATTGGTGCGTGCCCTCATCGAGGTCAAAAATCAGGTGTGTGTGATCGGCCCGCGGCGCCGTCGCGGGCACGACCATCAACTGGCCCGTCATGCCCAGATGAAAGGCAAGAATGCTCTTGTGTTCCAGTTCCACCAGGATCCATTTGCCGCGCCGCGTGACATTGTCGATACGTTGGCCAACCACAGAGGCGTTCCAGGCGGGACGCCAGCGAGTGCGCAGCGCTTGCCGGCTGGTCTGGCGTACGTGCGCCAGCCGACACCCTTTCAGGCAAGGCCGCAAATCACGCACCACAGTTTCCACTTCCGGCAATTCAGGCACGGATCACCTCGTCCCTGGTTTTCTGGCTAAGATTATAAGATATGAGACCCCGGCGCACCACACCGGTTGCTGTCCCAACCTCACCGGTTAGGCCGCAGTGTAAGCAAGGGAAGGGCATGCTCTTGCTTGGGCCAGGGGCTGGCAGGTGAGGTTTTTGGTGCAGATTTTGCACTCTTCTCTCTAAAGAAAATGTAAGGAGGAACAAGCGATGCTCTTCCGTGATCGAACCGAGGCGGGTCAGATCTTGGCCGATAAATTGGCGTCTTACGCCCATCGCCCGGATGTGTTGGTGCTGGCGCTGCCGCGCGGCGGCGTGCCGGTCGGGTATGAGGTGGCCCAGGCGCTGCACGTACCTTTGGATGTTTTCTTGGTCCGCAAGCTGGGTTTGCCTGGCCAAGAGGAATTGGCAATGGGGGCCATCGCCTCTGGCAACACGCGCGTACTCAATGAGGAGGTGGTGCATAAATTGGATATTCCTGAAGAGGTGATCGATGCCGTCGCTGCCGAGGAGCAACAAGAATTAAGCCGTCGTGAGCGCGATTACCGGGCCGGACGCCCGCCGCCTGATGTTCGCGGCCGAACCATTATTCTCGTGGATGATGGTCTAGCTACCGGCTCGACCATGCGGGCGGCGGTAGCGGCGTTGCGGCAACAAGAGCCTGCCCGCATCGTCGTCGCCGTCCCGGTTGGCGCTCCGGAGACATGCGTGGAGCTGGGGTATGAAGCCGACGAGGTGGTATGCGTCGAGACGCCGGAGCCTTTTTACGCCGTGGGAGCCTGGTACGAGAATTTCTCGCAAACGACCGATGAGGAAGTCCGCGATTTGCTGACCCGCGCTGCCGAGGAGCAAGCTGTGGTCCATTAACGAACCGCCGGCGTAAGCGATGGATGTCCTGTCTGTCGCTTACGCTTCCGGCTCGTTCGATTGGCTCATGCGCAGCAGCACTTTCCCTTGTCGTCCCGGCTGCAATGCCTGGCGCACGGCGGCATGAATGTCTGCTAGCGCGTAACTTTTGCTGATGTCCGAAACCAGAATGCCATCTCGCATCAGTTTGCCGATTTGTCGAAACAGCCACAGCATTGTCCACGGCTTCTGAGCACGGACCCACTCCGACAACCAGAACCCTTCGATGCGCTTTTGGCCAACCATTAGTGTGCGCGGATCAACGCTCAGCGGCTCACCGGCCAAGGTGCCGTAAACGATGAGCCGACCACCGCGTCCCAGGGCGCGAACTACCTCGGAACCCATCGCCCCGCCAACCGCGTCAACGGCGTAGTACACGCCTTCGCCGCCGGTCAGCGCCGCCACGCGCTCCCCTAGCGGCTCGTCGTTCGTGGCGACGGCGGCTGTGCCGCCCAGGCGCAGCAATTCTTCCGCTTGCTCACGGCGGCGTACGACATTGAGCGTGCGAAAACCGAAATGCTGGCCCAGTCGGATAATCATGCGTCCCAACGTGCTGCCGGCTGCCGTTTGCAACAGCCAGGCGCCAGTCGGTACTTGCAAAATGCAGCGTGTCAGCACCAGAGCGGTAGCGGGATTGACGAAGAATGTGGCCGCCTGCTCGTCGCTGAGTTCCTTGGGCACCGGCACGGCCTGTCGTGCTGGAATGACGACGTACTCTTTCCAGTTGCCGCTGCCGCTGTTGAGGACGGCAACGCGCCGACCCTGGACACGTCGTGCCAACAGACCGGAGCCGGACTCGACGATGCCGACCCCCTCGAAACCCGGCGTCGCCGGCAGCGGCGGTTGCCGGCCATATTGGCCACGTACCATTAACAAATCCGAGGGATTGATCGGGCTGGCGATCATCCGCACACGTACCTCGCCGCGTCCTGGGACCGGCTCCGGCACCTCGCGCACTTGCAGCACTTCCTCTGGTTCACCCCAGCGATCGCAAACGATGGCTTTCATGTCGGTTTTCGGTTTTCGGTTTTCGGTCAAACAGAACAGAGAACATTCAGATTTGATACACTATTAACCGAAAACTGAAAACGGAGAGCTGAGAACCAAGAATCGAAAACCGAAAAAATGCCGTCCGAACGCCTTCATCAATACACCGCTCTGGTTGACGACATTCAAGCCTTTCGCAACTACATTCGCGCCGAGCGCGGCCTGGCCGACAATACGCTCTTGGCCTATGGCCGCGATTTACATCGCTTCGCCCAATGGGTTGCGGGTGGCGGCTTGGCAGACTACCTCCATCCCAGTTTGCGCGACCTGAGCCATTATCTCGAATTTCTCCGCGCCGAGAAGCTGGCTCCGCCGAGCATCGCCCGCCATCTCGTTGCCCTGAAAATGTTGTATCGCTTCCTCCGCCTGGAGGAACGTACCAACGAAAGCACGGTCGATCTGCTCAGCTCGCCAGCTCTGTGGGAGCGCATCCCGCATGTGCTCAGTCCTGAAAGTGTGACCAAGCTGCTTGATGCACCGCAACCGTCCGAGCGCTTTTTTCTTCGCGATCGCGCCATCTTGGAGACACTTTATGCCACCGGCTGCCGGGTGTCGGAAGTGGCCGGCCTGAAAATGGAAGATTTACATCTCGATTCGGCCTTTTGCAAATGCTTCGGCAAAGGCAACAAGCAGCGTATTGTACCGTTAGGCCGGCCAGCACTCAATGCCTTGCGGGCTTATCTGCAAGAGCTGCGGCCGCGCCTGGTACGGACAGCGCCGGACGCTCCGTGGGTGTTCGTCAGCCGCGGCGGCAAAGGACTGACGCGAGAAATGCTGTGGATCTTGGTTCGCAAGTACGCCCAGCGGGCCGGACTGACCGGCAAAGTCAGCCCGCATACGCTGCGGCACAGTTTCGCCACGCATCTACTGGCCGGCGGTGCCGATTTGCGCACTGTGCAGGAATTGCTCGGCCATGCCAACATTCGCACAACGCAGCAATATACGCACGTCGATCGCGAGCGGCTTCGAGCCATTCATCGCCAGTTTCATCCGCGCGGCGGCGGAAACCCGGCAAGCGAGGCGTGTTGACGCTCCGGTGAATGCGGACCGGGGCATTAACACACCCCGCTCGCCTGTTCTATCGAGATAAGCCGAGGACTTCGGGGGGGATGATACGGGTTACGAATTCGTCAGGCAGCTTGGCCACGATGCGCTTCGTTGCATGCGTCGGCCAAGGCAGCGACCAACAAAAGGCGAATTTTTGGTCCTGACGGTCCTTGCGTGTGCGGCTGCCGCGCATATTAACGACTTCGTTCAGATAGTCGAGGATGTAGTCCGCTGTCTTGAGCCGGCTGCTGAGGAGCTTGGAGCCGGCCAACTCCCCTGCTTTGGGAATTGCTTTCTCCTTGACGCCTCCCTTCTTCTTGCTGTTCTCCGCAAGGAGCGTTTTCAGCGCATTGTTCTTATTTAAGAAATCTTTGGCTTTGGCATCATTCTCGGCATAAAGAAAGAGAGTGGGAATGTTGGCCTTCTTGCCTTCCTCGACCAAGGCGTTGATAAGGGGCTGGCCCAACCGCCTTTCTTCCAGCGTCGGATAGATGGTCAGCCACACGGCGGCGGCCACATCTTTGCCTTCCGGCTCGTCCAGGCGGCTAAACTGCGGAGACATGCCGGGAAATAGTCTATCCGACTGGCTATCTTTTTGGCGCCGCAATTCGCTGGCCAACCACAAGGCGCCCAACGTGGCCCCTTGGCCGGCGCCGATAAGAACGATGTTTGAAGCATTGACTTCGTTGGCATCGTTCAACTCATTGAGTTTGGCCCGTGCGGCGGCAATGTCGTTGACCAGGTTGATGAAATAGCTGGGGTAAAAATCTTTTTCATCGATGGTAGGAGGCGGGTTTTTCTTGGTGGCGCCTTTGATCGCTCGGGGGGAGCTGTTGTGGGCAAATTTCCAGAAATTTGGACTAACGGATTTACTGTTGCCGAACCCACGGAAGTCGAAACTCAGGACCGCATAGCCTTCTTTTTGGAGCTGTCCCGCCAGTTGCGGCCAGCCGTCCTCTTGACTGCTTCCACCCTTATTGTGCCGAAAGTCGTGCAGCAGTAGAACAACAGTATCCTTCTCCTTCTTCCCAGCGGCAGGCGCGCTGCGGTAGAATGTACCGCTTAGCTCGACTTCATCGCAGGTTTTGAAGTTGATTCGTTTGGACTGAATGCTATCTGCGGCGGACAGAGGTCGGGAGACGGGAAGCAAGAGCAGAGATAGAGCAGCCAACGGAACAAACGAAACATGCGGCAAAATTCGCATCGCGATCCCTCCAAAAAGATGTGTGCCCCACCCAAACATTAGGATCTTAAGGGTTTATTAACAACGGGTCAAGCACTCCGAAGGTGAAGAATGAATGAGCGCAACCTCGTTGAACTGCATCGATGCCAGGCGGAGCGGTTCGGTCCGCGTCCGGTTCTGCGCTACAAACGTTACGGAGTATGGCACGATTTGACCTGGGAGCAGTATCGAGCCGAGGCGCTGGCCGCCGCCGCCGCGCTCATCGAATGCGGTATCGCGCCGGGCGATCGCGTCGGCATGGTCGCGGAGAACAGCGTCGATTGGCTGATCGCTGATATGGCCATTCTTGCCGCCGGCGCTGTCAATGTGCCGCCGCACGCTCCCCTGACGGCCCGGCAAATTCTCTTTCAGCTCGCCGATGCCGAAATCAATTTTCTCTTTGTCTCCAACCGTATCCAGCTCGACAAAATACGGCAAATTCGCGCCCAGCTGCCGCCCTTGCGCGGCCTGGTCGTTTTCGATCGCACGGCTCGGACGGAGGAAACGTTGTCCTGGGAGGCGTTTCGGCAGCGAGGCCGGCGGGCACTGCCCCGTCTGGCGGAGGAACTGGCGCACCGCGAGGCCGCCCTGGGACCGGATGACTTGGCGACGATCATGTACACCTCCGGCACGACTGGCAATCCCAAAGGCGTGATGCTGACGCACGGCAACCTGTTGAGCAATGTCCGTGCCTTGGTAGCGCGCTCCGGCCAACAGCCCGGCGATGTGGTTCTCAGTTGGTTGCCGTACACACACATCTATGCCCGTACCGTCGATCATTATAGTACACTGGCCAGCGGCGTGCTGCTGTGTCTGGCCGAGTCTGCCGATACGCTGGTGCAGGATCTCGCCGATATGCAGCCGACGCATATGGCCTCGGTGCCGCGCTTCTACGAGAAGATACTGACTTGGGTTGCCGATCCTGACCCGCAAGTGGTTGGCCAGCGACTGCGCGAGCTGTTCGGCCCGCGTGTCAACTGGTTATCTTCGGGCGGAGCACCGCTGCCGTATCCCGTGGCCCGCACCTATGCCGATGCCGGCGTGCTGGTATTGCAAGGCTACGGCCTGACCGAGACTTCCCCGGTCATTTCCTTCAATGCCAAAGATGCGTACAAGCTAGAAACCGTAGGTCGGCCGTTGCCGGGCGTTGAGGTGAAGATTGCCGCGGATGGCGAAGTGTTGACGCGCGGCCCGCACGTTATGAAAGGCTACTGGAAAAACCCGCAAGCGACTGCCGAAGCCATCCGGGACGGTTGGTTTTACACCGGCGACCTGGGGGAGCTGGACAGCGATGGCTTTCTCAAAATCACCGGACGCAAGAAGGAGTTGCTCGTTCTTTCCAACGGCAAGAAAGTGGCCCCGGCTTTCATCGAAGGACTATTGCAGGCCGATCCGTGCATCGATCAAGCGGTAGTGTGCGGCGAGGGACGCAATTACCTGACGGCGTTGATCGTGCCGAATTGGACCAACGTCCGCGCCGCGCTGGCGGAAGCGCGTGGGACGGGCGAACTCTCTGAGATCGAATCAACGACGTCCCCGGCGGTGATGGAGTTATTACAGGGCCGTATCCAAGCAGCGCTGGCCGACGTATCCAGTGCAGAACAGGTTAGGAAATTCCTGATCGTGCCGCAACCGTTCAGCGTCGCCGCTGATGAGCTGACCGTGAGCCTGAAATTGCGCCGGAATGTTATCTTGGCAAAGTACGCCCAGCAAATCGAGGCATTGTATCGTGACACAATCTGAGCCGCGCCCGTGAAGGAGCGGTCGGCCTTAGAACTGCCGGACAAAACCTCCTTTCCCCTCGTGGGAGGGGGCTGGGGTAGGAGGTGTCAAGGCAAGGGAGCCCAGGAGGGGTGTCCCCCCACCCCAACCCTCCCCCACAAGGCGGGAGGGAAAAGTCCGCTAACCCTTACCGTCCCTTACGGTCGCGGCTCGGTTTGCCTTGGATAGCGGTACAAGCGCGCTACCAGCCAGGCCAGCGATCCCGGCTCGTTGGCAGGGCGCTCGAAGTGCCAGCGGCGATGGCTCGGCACCAGCTCATCGCCGACTGGCCAGGGTTGAAAAGGATTGTGACCGAGAGCAGCAATCAGCTTGGCGCTGTTCATGCTCACGTTGCCAGCGCGGGGCGGGATCGGGCCAGCGTCGCGGCGCGGACAGCCGTGGAGCAGATGCGGATCGTAGCCGCCGACCCGATTGACGATTTGAGCGATCTGATAAAGTGCCAAAGCTCGCGGGCCGCCCGCATGGAACAGACCGGATTGTTGGCCGGCCAGAAACAGCTCGAAGACGCGGTTGAGATCCTCGGTGTATGTGCAGGAGCGCACCTCATCGAAATACAGCGTGGCCGGTCGACCGTTGCGAAAACGTGATTGAATCCAGTCGATGGCGCCGGCGTGGCGATTGAAGCTCGGCCCCATCGGCAGCGAGATGCGCAGCACCGCCGCCTGCGGAACGGTGTCCAGCACCACCCGTTCCCCTTCCGCCATCGTCCGCCCGTACACGGTCACTGGATCGACCGCATCCGTTTCGACGTAATTGCCCGTACCCTTGCCGGAAAAAACGAGATCCGACGACAGATGAACCAGCCGCGCTCCAAAAGCGCGGGCCGCCGCCGCAATGTTGATGGCGCTGACAACGTTAGTGCGCCACGCCATCGCCGGATCAAGTTCACACGATTTGAGAGCGCAATTGCCGGTGCAGTTGAGGACGGAACGGAAACCATAGGTGCGAAACAGATCAAACAGGACCTCGCGGTCTTGCGTGTCCACAGCGAGTATATCGGGGCCGATCAGCTGCCAGGTCTGCGTCGGTCGAATGCCGAGGATCTGTCCGGGATAGCGGCGCTGGAAATACGGCAGAGCATTATAACCAGCGACGCCGGAGATGCCTGTGATGAGTAGCGGCAGCGGGATGGAAAGAAAACGGGATGGAGAAGGCATGAGGGAGGATCACTCTTCTTTGTCAGTCCGCAGGGTCAGCACGGGAATCACCTTGCCCCTTGCTGGCGCGGCGAGCTGGCGGAGCTTTGGCTTAGAACTACCGGACAAAACCTTCTCTCTCCTCGTGGGGGAGGGTTGGGGTAGGAGGTGTCAAGGCAAGGGAGCCCAGGAGTTGTCTCTCTCTACCCGAACCCTCCCCACAAGGAGGGAAAAGTCCGCTAGCCCTAATGCCGGGGGCGGGACTCGAACCCGCACGGTCTTTCGACCATGGGCTCCTAAAACCCACGTGGCTGCCTGTTACACCACCCCGGCCCCTTTCTGGGCTGGATGAAGTATACAGACTGGATCGCCGTCGGTACAGGCTGGGCGCCCTTGGACTGACGACGATCCGATCCGCAGCGAGTCGCACGCTCGCCAAAGGCGAGACGGGTCAGGAAACGAGGAGGGAAGGCTTCAGGAACGCGAACGCACTTTGTCCGATAGCACGAGGATGATCTTGTTGAGCATATCCAGCTCGGCCTGCACGCTGTCGCGTTCGCGCACCAAATCCCAGCTAAAGTGGGCTTCCAGGGCAGTATTGATGCGATTGAGATCTTGGTGGAGAATCTGGCAATAATCGAAGGCTTGCGATAGCTTCCAGGCTTCGGGACTGTAGACAGCCTTGAGATCCCAGCTGCCGTCATCGGATAGTTTCTCGACGGTGACGTAATCGATGACGTAATTGATGGGGGTGCCGCTGGTTTTTTTGGATACTCCTTCAGTGGTGATCCAGTAGCGCGTGTCTTCGGTCTCCAATTTGAGTTCCAAACGGCCCCAAGGCTCACAGACCTGGTGCAAAGTCGGCCGGCTTCGCAACGATTGTAGTGTGGGTCGGATGGTAGGTGTCATGGTAAGTTACCTCTCTCAACGAGTGCGCGGGTTTTAATGCATTTGACGTGCCAGAAGCGGAAACCCAGCCGGGGCGGCCTGTGGTGATGTGACACAACCGATGTAATTACAATAAGTTAAGGAAAGTACCTTGGAAGAACAGGCGAAGCGAAGTGCCAGGACGGCCCAGGAAATCCGTTAATGATCGTTAACGGAGGCGACAGGCGTTGATTCCAGAAGTTTACACATGCCGGCTCGCAAGCCGGAAGCGTCTGCAGCCGTCTGTCCGGGGTCGCGGATGCTTCCGGCTTGGGGGCTTTTTTCTTGAAAGAAAAAGTTTAAATAATGATTGCTTCTTTCTCCCGAGGGGGTACAATTGCTCTACTTGGAGATGCAATCCCCAACATCTACGACCATAGCTCCGCCCCCTCGATGAACTCGGAGGCAGCCATGAACGAACCCTCTCCCATCCGCGATCCGAATCTTCAGCGGCTCGTCCAGGATTTCGACGCGCTGGCTGACCTGGTGCAAACGCTGATTGAGCGTGATCGTGACCGCATGCGGCACGAGACGATCTCTGCTCCGGAGATGACCTTCACGACCGAATGGCAAATGGAGCCGAGCGCCGAATTGGCGCATTCGCTGTAACGCGCCCGAATGTTCCTATGACGATCCCGTATCTCGCCAAAGGCTTCCGCTACGCCGGGCTGCACTGCGGTATTCGTCCCGATCCGGAGCGCCGCGATCTGGCCCTGATCGTCAGCGATGTGCCGGCGGCGGCAGCGGGTGTGTTCACCCAGAATCGAGTGCGTGCTGCTCCGGTGCGCCTCTGTCAGGAACGCTTGCCGTCCGATGAGGTGCGGGGCATCGTCATCTGTTCGGGCAATGCCAACGCCTGCACCGGGCCGCGCGGCCTGGAAGATGCCCGCACCATGACCGCTGTGGCGGCACAAGCTATCGGCTGCCGGCCGGAGCAGATGCTCGTCTGCTCCACCGGCGTTATCGGCCGTCCTTTGCCCATGCCGCAAATTGAAAACGGCATCCGTGCCGCTGCTGCTCGGCTCGCCGACACGCCCGCTGCCTTTGATGATGTCGCCCATGCTATTCTCACTACCGATACACGCCTCAAGACAGCGACACGGCAAATCGACCTCGATGGCGTGGCCGTCCGGCTGACGGGCTTGGCCAAGGGAGCAGCAATGATCGGGCCGAACCTGGCCACCATGTTGGCGTTCGTGTGCAGCGACGCCGCCATATCTGCAGCCGATCTTGCCGTGATCGCTCGCCGCGCGGCCGAGCAGACGTTCAACTGCATCAGCGTCGAAGGACACACCAGCACCAATGATACGCTGATATTGCTGGCCAACGGAGCCAGCGTGAGGCAACGAGCCGGAAGCACGGGCGATAGCCTTTCCGTCGCTAACGCTTCCGACTCATCTCGTTTGGCCGCCGCTGTGACGGAGGTATGTGGCGAGTTGGCCCGCGCCATCGCTGCTGATGCCGAGGGAGCCACACATCTGATTACCATCGAGGTTGAAGGGTTGCGCGACGACCGCGAGGCCTATCGCGTAGCCAAGACGGTCGCCGAAAGCGCCCTGGTCAAGACCGCTCTCCACGGGGCCGATCCCAACTGGGGCCGTATCGTGTCGGCGGCAGGCTATGCCGGTGTCGAATTCGAGGAGGAACACCTATCATTGTGGCTGGGGGATCTGCTGCTGTATCATGCTGGCGTGCCGCAGCCGTTTGATGTTAGCACAGCCTCGGCCTATCTCAAACGCGAACATGAGGTTCACCTACGTCTGCGCTTCACCTTAGGTCCGGGGCGCTGCACCTTCTGGACGTGCGATCTGACGCAGGAATACGTCCGCCTCAACGCCGAATATACGACGTGAATAATGGAGGGCACGCAAGCTGTGTGCCCTCCATAACGTTGCTTCAGTCGATGCGCGCAAAACGCCAGACCGGAACATGCGGCGGCAGAGAGCCGGAATAGTACGCCTGGGGGCCGATAGCCTCGCGCAGTTTCTTGAGCGCCTGCCGCCGCACGGTCACATAGTAATAATCGCAGCGAGCATCGCGCACCGTGTCCCAAACCTGATAAAGCCGATCCGCTTCTTGCAACGCTTCGTGTAACTCCCAACGCCCGGTTGGGTCCAGCGCTTGCCGGCTATCCAGATGCTGGCGATAGGCGCGGTTGAAGGACAAGAGTTCGTTAATCAAGCCGCGATCGGGAAAACGAATACAGTCGCACAATGGCGGCGCATCGCTCAATTCCTGGTAGCGCCGCCGCAATAATTTCAAGTCGGCGGCAAAATCCTCCGGCCGAGTCAGCACGTAGCGGACCTCCCGTGGGTCGAGGATTTCCCAAGAAATGGCGACCGTTTGCAAGGTCGGCCGAACCGTCGCAAACTCCTCTGCGGCGGCCGATTCGACCGCATCGGATGGGGGCGTCAACAGGGCCACAGCCAGGGCACAGTTCAGCGGGAACATATTGGCATTCTCCTGTCACAAGGATGCAGAGCGTCCGCGCGGCCGCCGAGCAAGCGGCGCGGATGCACCGGCAGACCTCGAACACGAGGGACTGTCGCGGATGTCCGATTGTTGGGCGAAGGACGGAAACGGCAGGTCGCGCTGAGGATGCTTCCTGGAAGGGGACCCGAGCATTGGGTCATTCGGAGCAGCAACCTCTTCTCTGTTAACCGTAGCTCAGGAATCCTTTCGCATCGAACCGGCGAGAGTCCTTCTCGCTCCATTTCGCCCTTTGAAGGTCCGTTTGTAGCGGACAGACTCGGCCTTCATCTTGAAATCTATCCTGAAATCTTGTTTTTCTCCAGCCGAGTTCGTCCCTTTCTCACAAGGCTAATCGTGCAATCGTCGTGCCAATTGGTGAACAAGAAGAGCGTTGGTCGTGTCTCCTCTTTCATCCCCGTGCTTCGGCGCGATCCTGTGCGTTATAACTTGTCTCTGAAATTGCCGTTACGTCGATTGGTCTTACAAATCATCGTTTTCGACTCCGCTATCTCTCTCGATCTCTTTTTTGCGTAGGCGCGAAAAATCAAAAATCCCACATACACTTTGCTACGGTTGTAGGCAGGAAATGAACAACCCCTTGGCTGGTAACACACGCCGCTTACGCGCAGGCATTCTTGACCTGCAGGGAAGCGGCATGCGCTACCAACGTGACCCAGCGGGCAGAATCTTTAGCGCCTAGAAAATGTTGCGTCGCCGCCCGGATTGGAGCAAAGGATCATGAAGACCGGGCGGCTCGTCGGGCGATGAGAGCGGCGACATAGCCGCCTTTGAAACCGCTATCGATGTTGACAACGACAACGTTGGCGGAGCAGGCATTGAGCATGGTTAACAGCGGCGCCAAACCGGAGAAGGCAGCGCCGTAGCCGATGCTGGTCGGCACAGCGATGACGGGACAATCGACCAATCCGCCGACGACGCTGGGAAGTGCTCCATCCATGCCGGCCACCACCACGATGGCATCGGCGCTCGAGAACTGTTCGCGGTGCCGCAGCAAACGATGAATCCCTGCCACGCCGACATCGGCCAGCAGTTTCACCTCACAGCCAAGGGCGCGAGCCGTGACAGCAGCTTCTTGGGCCACCGGCAAATCGCTGGTGCCGGCCGTGAGGACAACGACCCGACCGGTGGTCTGCCGCGGCGTCGTCGATGGCGCCGGCAGCCAGAAGGTGCGGGCCAGGCGATCTTGTTCGGCCTGCGGAAAGAGGAGAGCGAGATGGGCCGCTTGCTCTGCATTGACGCGCGTGGCCAGGCAATCCTGATTCGCCTCAATCAATTGGCGAACGACGCCTTCGACCCATTGCGGAGTTTTTCCCTCACAAAAGATCACTTCGGGGAAGCCACAGCGTTGTCGGCGGTGCAGATCGACCTGAGCGAAGCCGAGGTCGGCCACCGGCGGCTCCTGTATCCGCCGCAGCGCTGTCTCCACACTCAGTTGTCCGGCATAGACTTGTTCCAGGAGCATCCGCATCTCATCAGCAGTCATGAGTGGTCCTCAAGGAAGTGTTCCGTCGTGATGTTCTCAACTATTGTAGAAGCAGACACCCCCGCCGTGACTGTCCCATTGAACTTGACGGTGTCCGCCTGTCTCTCTACGATACGGTAGTTATCGCTCAGCGGCGATATGGCCCCGTCGTCTAATGGTTAGGACACGGCCCTTTCAAGGCCGCAACAGGGGTTCGAATCCCCTCGGGGTCACTGGAATACCCTATTGCTGAATGACTTGTGATGACGGAGGAGGACTCTTTTCCCTTCGCGCATCAGATGGTGTCTATTCCTATTTTTCGCTATTTCGGATACCGACTTTCTTGACTTGTTCTCGCACCTTGGCGAGGATCTTCTCTTCGATCTCCGGTCCCCATTTCGCTGGCATGCCGTAAGGAATCATCGACGTATCCCCTTCGTAGCCGCCTTCTTGAAGTACACGCAACGAAGGGATGTAGGCCATCACGTCGTTGGCGTAGCCGGTAATCCACAGCGGACGATCACGGCCCAGTTCGCGCTGGAGACGCAGTGAATAATCGACCACTACCTCGCCGCCCAGCGCGATCCATATCAGTTCGCCCAGCCGCCAGGTTTGTACCGGATAATAACGATATTGATTATCGATCTTGTCGCCCCGATCGAGCATTTTCAGGTAGTGCTCGGCTCGATTGCGGACGGAGTGTTGTTTGCTGCGGCGTTCCAGCTCCCATTGGGCGCGGCTGGGCAGTTTGTCGAAAGGCAGGGCGATGGTTGTGTAGGTAGCGGCGCTGGCGCCGGCGACCGGCGTTAAATGGCCGGCAAGTGTGTCCTCCACGGCGTCGGCCAACTCGCGGCCGTATTTCTTGCACAATTCGACCGTACCGCGCGGCAGTGGGTTGGCATCGGCGCCGCAGCCCATCCAGAAGAGGGCCGTCGCTCCGGGATGCTTGTCTTCCAGGTATTTCTGGGCGAAGCCAGCGTAATCGCCACACCATTGGTAGAATTGCAACGTCGTGTTGTGGCAGGCGTAGCCGAAGACAACGGCACGGAGCTGACCGTTGGGCGTGTCCACACGCAGCACCGGCACAGCATGATCGACGGGGCCATCGGGATTGGCGGCGTTGATAAAACCCTTGTCGGTCGGCTTGCGGCGATTGACGGCGAAACGTGCTGTGCCCTTGCCGAACGACAAGCGCGCCGGTTTCAAATCGGCGAGGGCGTGGAGAATGACATCGATCATCCAGTCTTTGAGTTTATCGGTGTAGGGACCGATCTTGGCTGCTTCGTTGGGCGGCATGTCGTACATGGTGGGCAGCGAATCACGGAGGACAGGACCGCAATGCGTGTGCGAGACGGTGAGCATCAGCCGTTCGCGGGGCAGCCCCGTGCGTTTTTGTACCTCTGCGGCGACCGGCGCGGAAAGCGACCGCGGGATGCCGACCAGATCGCTGCTCAGCAGCACCAGCCGACTGCCGTGCGGATCTTCCAGGGCCAGTGCTTTGACGTACAGTTCGGTGAGCTTGCCTTCTGCGGGCTTGTTGCGATTGGCATAGCCGGCCATCCACATAGGCTGCTCCGGCGTGATGATCTGCACAGCCACGCCCACTTTCCACTCGGCCGGCTTGGGCGCGGCAGTCGCCATGTGCCCCCCAGCAGAGCTTGGGGACGAAGGCACTGGGAACAAGAGAATAGGCAACAACAGCAGCAAGGATACGATACGCATGATGGTCCTCTTGCCTTGCTCACCCACCTATCTTTTACACTTCCGTCTCGTGCTTTCTGCAAGGCAGCCGTCGCTTGGTGCTAGCGGACAACCCGTAGAGCAAATATAAGGGAGATGCGCAGTCCGCCAAAGCCACCGAGAAAATGCCACTGCTGTCGATATACGGCTGTCCCCCGACCAGGCGTCAGGGAACCACGGAATCCGGTAGGCGATGCGCCACATCTAGCTGCCTTGAAGTTAACCACGGTAAGAATGTCCTGCAAGCATTCTACAGCGCTTGCCGCGAGAAGCAGCATCCCTTACAACGGGATTGGATCAACCCTAATGGAGAAACGACCCATGCCGCGCATTCCGTTGTCTCTGAGTCTGTTCATTCTCTTTTTTGTGTCGGCGCCGCTGGCCGTCGCGGACGACGCCAAGGATTTCTTTTTCCGCAAAGGCGATTGCATCGTCTTTCTCGGCGATAGCATCACCGAGCAGTACCAATACTCCACCGATATAGAACTGTACTTGACAACGCGCTTCCCTGACGGCGGCATGACGTTCCTCAACGCCGGCATCGGCGGCGACACAGCCACCGGCGGCGCACGCCGCTTTGCCGAGCATGTCCTGGCCGAAAAACCGACGACGCTAACCATCGATTTCGGCATGAACGACGGCGGCTATGGCGCTTTCAATCCTATGGCCGCCAAGAATTATCTCGCCAAGACCGAAGAGATGCTCAAGGCCGCTCAGAAGGCTGGCATCCGGGTCGCCCTTATCTCGCCTAACGCCGTCGAGGTTCGCGTGCGGCCGCAATTGAAGACCTATCTGGAGACGCAGCAGCGGTTTTACGCGCCTCTCAAAGAGCTAGCCGAAAAGTACAAGGTGCCGTTCGTCGATCAATACGCCGTAACGCGCAAGGTGTTGGAAAAGATCGAAGCAGACAATGCCAACGTCCATCCCTTTCCCGACGGCATTCACACCAACGGGGCCGGCGGCCTGCTCATGGCCCATACCATTCTCACCGGCCTGAAAGCGCCTGCCATCGTCAGCACTGTCGAAATCAACACCGCTGCCAAAGAGACCAAGACGATCGATTGCACTGTCGAGGAATTGAGTGTAACCTCCGACACGATCTCATTCCAACGCAAAGACATGGCGCTGCCAATGCCAATCCTGCCGGACTGGCGGCCTATTCTCCCCTATATAAACGACTTAAAAGACCTTAATTATTATGGCCTGAAAGTGACGGGACTGAGCGACGGCAAGTACGCCCTGAGTATCGACGGTCACAAGGTCGGCGAATATCCAGCGGAGGAGTTGAGCAAGGGCGTCAATCTCGGCAATCTCGGCACAGGACCGCTATTCGAGCAGGGGCAGGAAGTGTTCCGGATGATAACGGCGAAGAACGAAATCGTCCACAAACGGTTTCGCCAAGTAGTGATGGCTCAGCCGGTGTATTGGTTGGCCGATGTCTACAAGGAACGCAAGCCGAAGGAATTGAAAAAACTCATGGAGGAGATCCAAGCGCGTCAACAAGCGATCTACAAGAAAGCCCAGCCGGTGGTCCATCGCTTCGAGCTGAAGGCAACGAAATAGACAGTGAAACGCTGCTCCAATTCGCTATTTCTAGGCGAGCGGCGCAGAAAAGGCAGCCTACGTCGAGCTGGTCGGTGTAGGCGACGTTTTGCGAGACATGCCGCTTTTTGCGGCTGCCTGCATCTCTCCGTTCCTTTGGAGTCAACTTGCCAGCCGGCATGGGAGCTTGTTCAGAGGAGGTGTATGTGGCCGTCGAAAGCAGTATTATGCCGGAGCCGAGCGCCGCGGGAGACGGACTAAGTGAGGTTGAACGCCTCCTGGAGACACGCCAGCGCCTCTTCACCGTGCGCACGATCGACGACCACGCTAATGCGCACCTCACTGGTGTTAATCATGCTGATGTTGATGCCGCGCTCGGCCAATGCGCCGAACATGCGACGGGCGACGCCGGTGTGTGTGCGCATGCCGACGCCATGCACGAATAGTCGGGCGATGCCGGCATCGGCGGCCACGCGTGTCGCCGGATCGAGTGTGCCGACCACTTCGCGCGTCACTTGCAGAGCGCGGTCGAGGTCGGCCTGCGGCACGCTGAACGATAGCTCGGTACGACCGAGCGATAGGTTCTGCACGATCATGTCTACGATGATGCCTGCCGAGGCCACCGCCTGGAAAACACGCGAGCAACATCCCGGCTTATCGGGCAGACCAAAGATGGTGATGCGTCCCTGATCAGTGTCCAAGAGCACGTCGCTGACGACGATGTCTTCCATACTAGTCAATTGCTGCGTCAGGGCGGCAAGGTCGCGGTTAGACTTCGGCGAGATAGCGCCGGCAGGACGGCGCTGGAATTGATGGCTGCCCTTGCCGCCGGGCTGGCCAGCGCCCGGTCGCGGCTGGCCGAGACCAAACGCCTGATGCACCGCCCGCAACGCTTTGACGCCTTCCTTGCGGCTGACCAGGACAGAGATCTTGATGTCGGCCGTGGTAATCATTTTCATGTTAACGTTCTCAGCCGCCAAGGCTGCAAACATGCGTTCGGCAACGCCGCTGTGCGTGCGCATGCCGGTGCCGACGATCGACACCTTGCTGACCTGTTCATCAAATTCGATGGACGCACCCAACTCAGCGGCCAACGGCCGCAGCACACTCAGCGCTGCCGGCAGTTCGTCGCCCAGCACGGTGAAGCCGATCGCTGCCTTGCCGCCTTCGCCGACGTTCTGGGCGATCATATCCACGACGATATGGTGATCGGCCATGGCCGCAAAGACGCGATGACTGATACCCGGTTGGTCCGGCACGCCGTTAAGCGAAATCCGCGCTTCATCACGGCCCAGAGCAGCGCCGCATACTACCACGTCGCGCATCCACTCTGCCTCCGGTACAATCCATGTTCCCTCGGCATCGCTGAACGATGAGCGAACATGAATAGGCACATCGAATTTTTTGCCGAACTCGATACTGCGCGAGTGCATGACACCGGCGCCGACGCTGGCCAATTCCAGCATTTCGTCGTAGCTGATAAAATCCATCTTCCGCGCTTCGGGCACGATGCGCGGATCGGTGGTGTAAACGCCGTCCACATCGGTGTAAATTTCACAGCCCACGTCGCCATTGCACTCCTGGGCCGGATCGTGTTTCATGACGGCGGCCAAGGCGACGGCGGTGGTGTCGGAGCCGCCGCGGCCCAACGTGGTGATGTTCCAATTTTCATCGATGCCCTGAAAACCGGCGACGATGACAATCTGCCCTTCGGCCAACGCCTGGCGCATGCGGGCCGTCGAGATGCTTTTGATGCGTGCCTTGGTATGGGTGCTATCGGTGACGATGCCGACTTGAGCACCCGTGAAGCTGATAGCGCGTTCGCCAAGCGTTTGAATGGCCATCGCCATCAGGGCGATAGAGATTTGCTCGCCAGTGGATAAGAGCATGTCCATCTCGCGGGCCGGTGGCTGCTCGCTGATTTCCTTGGCCAACTCGATTAGCTCATCGGTGGTATCGCCGCGGGCGCTGACGACGACGATAACCTGATTGCCTTCCTGCTTGGCGCGGATGGCGCGCCGTGCTGCAGCCATGATCCGCTGAGCATTCGCTACACTGGTGCCGCCGAATTTTTGCACGATCAGACGCATTTCTGCTATCTACTTTCCGCAATAAATCACATGTTTTTCTTCCCGCGTTCCCTCGTCCCCCAAAACTCTGTTTGGGGAACCCCAGAAACCAAGGAACACTTTCTTTGTAGCTGACTGTGATTCACGCGGCAGCGCGGCGCGGGCGGGACTGGATGTCAAACAAACCGAACACGTCTTCCTCCGTCAATCCCAAGGACGGTGGTGGGCCATTTTGTTCGATCAGCTCATTGAAAAGCTGCCGTTTCTTTTCCAAAACCTCATGAATGCGTCCCTCGATGGTGCCTTGGCTGAGGAAGCGCGTTACGAACACTGGGGACTTTTGGCCCAGACGATGAGCGCGATTGATGGCCTGGTCTTCGATGGCAGGGTTCCACCAGCGATCGAACAGGAATACGTAATTGGCGAATTGCAGATTCAGTCCCACACTGCCGGTGCCGTAGCTCATCAGCAGGACATGCTTGGTCGGATCATTCTTGAAACGATCGAGGATGCCTTGCCGCTCTTTGTGCGGCACCTGGCCATGATACAGCAACGGCCCAAACTCATGCAGCGCGGCGGCCAAAAATTCCAGCGGCTCGACCCATTGCGAAAAGACGATGGCCTTGCGGCCACTCTCGGCCACTTCGGTCATGTCAGCCAGCAGCCGTTCCAGCTTGGCGCTCTGCTTGGTCAGCGGATCGAAATTGCAGATCTGCTTGAGCCGCATGACCAGCTCAAAGACATGCTGCACCGTAATGGTATCGCCCAGGGCGTTGAGATGGATGACGCCTTCTTTCTCGGCCCGATCGTAGGCCACCCGCTGCGCCGGTGTCAGTTCTACTTCCGTGTCGCGAATGATGCGCGGCGGCATGTCCCCGGCTACTTCTTCCTTGGTCCGCCGCAGAATGCAATCGCTGGTCAGGGCTGGCAACTGGCGGGCCGGTGTCTCCGGTGGAATACGATCCGGATCGACAAAGGCGAAAATATTGACAAGGTCATCAGTACGGTTTTCGATGGGTGTACCGGTCATGGCCCAGCTACGACGGCGATGCAGGCGGCGCACCACTTGCGCCGTCTTCGAGTCCTTATTTTTGATACGCTGCGCTTCATCGAGGACCACCACGTCGAAATGCACTTTTTCGTCGCCTACTTCTTCGGCGTCGCGCGTCAGCAACTCGTAGTTGATAAGCTTCAACGGACAATTGGAGACGTGCCAGATGGCCCGGCGTGTTTCGGTATCGCCGGTGATGACCTCGAACGGTACGTCCGGCGCCCACAGGCGCAGCTCACGCGTCCAGTTGATGACCAGCGGTTTAGGGCAAACAACGAGAGCATTGCGAATCAGTCCTGCGTGGAAGAGTAGGCGCAAGGCGATGAGGACCTGGGCGGTCTTGCCCAGTCCCATCTCATCAGCGAGCAGGGCGGCATCGCGCGGCATCAGGAAAGCGATGCCACGGAGCTGATAGTCATACGGCTGAAATGGCAACGACACCTGTTTGTTGGCGAAGATGTCTTCGAGTGGCGGCTGTAGCAGGTACAGCAGGCGGTCCTTGAACTGCACTGTCTCGCGCGGCGGACGCAGCCTTGTCCGCTTTCCGTTTTCTGCTTTCCGTTGCTCGCTTTCCGATCCTGGCTTGGGAAAGACAGAGAGCGACGGACGGCTAGCAATTTGATCGGGCGGCGTCGGGAAGCGCCATCCTTGCGTCGTCACGTCCAAGGTGATTTTGCCGAGCGAACGCACCCAGGGTGGATGATTCAAGAGAGCTGCTTGCCGGACGCTCACTTCCAGCGGTCGCTCAAAACGTGGATGCGTGTGTACTTCCACCGAGAGCGATAAATCGAACTGGTCAATGTGGAGAAGTGATACGGGATCTTCCGGTGGAGGTGTTGGCAGCATTGTGCCTGCTGCTATCGACTCCATTATGCTGTCTCTCACTGGTGTGCAATCCCTCATGCAATCTAGCTCGCCGGAAAAATCGTCATAGCTGGAGGCAAAGATATTCTGGCGAAGCACGGGGGGCCGCGTCGCCTACTAGATTCGGGCGGAAGGAAGAAAAGACTTTAACGAAGCAGGCTTCTGACAATTTTTCCGCACCATTCTGTGCTCTTATAATCATGTTGCAAAAACTTTCTGGATCGGCACCGATTACCGAGGATAATTCGCGTACGCCCCTACGCCGAAAAACAACTATTCAGCCAGCACGCTCTTCTCCTGGTTGCTACTGTCCGCTAGGGTGACAAAAGTGCCATCGCCCCATACCCAGAAGCCAGAGCCGATGACCGAGAACTTTTCCCTGCCTGTCGTGCGTCTGAAAATCGCTCGCCGCTCCGCCCATCCGTGGATTTTCCAAAAAATGGTCGAGAAGCCAGCTACGCGCCTGGCGCCGGGTAGTGTTGTGGACATTCTCGATCGTGGTGGTCAATGGGTCGGCCGTGGCTTCTACAACGGCCATTCGCGCATTGCTTTGCGCGTGTTGACCAGCGATCCAGCTGAAGTCATCGATGACGCCTTTTTCGCTCGGCGTATCGGCCAAGCTGTTGCTCTACGCCGCGATTGGCTTGGCCTGGACGCTGTCAGCAACGCCTACCGGATTGTCCATTCTGAAGGCGACGGCCTGAGCGGCTTGGTCGTCGATCGATTTGGGCCGTTGCTTGTGTTGGAATTTTTCTCCGCTGGCATGTATCGCTTTCGTTCGGCCATTGAGTCGGCGCTGGGGAGTCATTTTCCGGAGAGTCGTTTCTACTGGTTCGCCGAGGAACACATTCAGAAGCAAGAATCGTTCGATTGCCGTTCTCCGGAGCTGCCGCCGCCGGAGATCATCACGGAGCATGGCGTGCGTTTTCGCGTCGCACCAGGCAGCAAACACAAGACCGGGTTTTTCCTCGATCAGCGCGACAATCGCCGTCGTCTGGCGTCGTTTTGCCAGGGCAAACGCGTGCTCGATCTGTGCTGCAACAGCGGTGGTTTTGCTGTCTATGCCAAAGCACTTGGCAACGCCAGTGAAGTGGTGGGCGTGGATCTCGACGAACAAGCCCTGGCCCTGGCGCGGCAGAATGCTGGACTGAATCAGGTGCGTGTGCGTTTCGTGCAGGCCGACCTGTTTCCCTGGCTGCGCGACATTATCGCTGCAGGGCAGCGTTTTGATGTGATTGTCCTCGACCCCTCCAAACAAACGCGCGAGCGCGAAGAGCTGGGCTATGCCATGAAACGCTATCTCGACATGAATCGTTTGGCCTTACAGGCGGTGTCGCCAGGCGGCATCTTTTTAACCTGTTCCTGTACCGGCCTGGTGAGCGAGGCCGATTTTCTCGATACTATCCGCCGCGCTGCCTGGCAAGCCGGCCGCAGCGTACAAGTGCTGAACATCGCTGGCGCCGGGGCCGATCATCCGTTTCTGTTGCACGTGCCGGAGGGGCGGTATTTGAAGGCTGTGTTCTGCCGTGTGGATATAGTACAATCGGTAGCGTCCCATTGAGGAGCGAAATCATGCAGATGGTGAAAAATTGAATTCCGGATCAGGAGGGGTGCGCGAAAGAGGGTTCGCCGTCCTGGTCCGCTGGGGACGAGGCGATTGTTACCCAGATAACATCTTCATCATTCCCGAACCAGGATTGCAAGTATTGCGGGAAATGGGAATCTCTTTTGTGGAATTGGGGCGTGGAGGGCTGGATTATGCTCAGAAAGCGTGCGGCCATGCTCGAAATCAGCGATCCTGTTCGTATCCCCGACGAGGAGTTCTCTTGGAGCTTCGTCCGAGCAGGCGGGCCGGGCGGACAGAACGTCAACAAAGTCGCTTCCAAGGCCGTGCTGCGTTGGAACATCGCCGCCAGTCCCAGTCTTCCCGAGGACATTAAGGCACGGCTGCAAAAGCAGCAGCGCCACCGCATTACTAACGACGGCGATCTGTTGCTTAGCTCGCAACGCTACCGGGATCAGGAACGCAATCGTCTCGACTGTCTGGAAAAATTGGCGGAGATGCTCCGCGCTGCGGCGACAGCGCCGAAGGTGCGGCGTCAGACGAAACCCTCGCGCGCCTCACGCGAGCGTCGGCTGGCAGCGAAAAAACGGCATTCCGCGCTCAAATCGTCCCGTCGCATCCAAGAGGAGTAAGGCTAACAGGAAGCGCTGCCGGGCAGGCTGATAGTATGCCGCGATCTAAATGAGGGTACGCGATTGTGCAACAGCCTGGAACCCTTGAAGGGATGGGCAGGAGGGAAAGAAAATGGGAATAGCCGAGGTAACTCAACAAGCAGGTCCCACCCCTGCAGGAAGATATTCCCATGCCTATTAAATAGTGGACCCCAAAAACTGGACCACTAGCTAACCGCTATTTCTCAGAACCGCTCTCGTTTCGCCTTTGGCGGATACTGGGAAGACGGTTGGAGACGAATCGGATCGTCGTTAGACCGCACCCACGCATGGGGCGAGGGCTTGCCGCAGGCCGTCATCTTCTTTTCTGACCTCAGGATGGACACGCCGGCCCGGCATTCCCACAGCTGGGCAATGATGCGGGCCAAGTGCTTGAGCACACCGGTCGTGTTGGCGATGTCCGGTCCGACGGCCGCAGCAATGCCCGCAGCGGGTGAGCGCCGCCGCTTCGACGAAGAGGGCTTGCATGGCGCCCCGATAGTTGGTGGCAAGAGATTGTCACTATATCTCTTTTCTCTTTATGCCAATTGCGGAACCATTGCGCCAGTCCTCGGGTGAGAAAGAGGGGCCCGGTGCGAGAAAACATCGGTTCCTCACGACTGGAGCGGATCGAGGTTGCTACTTAGGGACAAGCTATTCCATACTGCTCGCCACGACAGCCTTCATTTTCTCTAGCCCGGTGCGCGCCACCGCCAGGGCGTCGCGCTTCCAGTATTCGCGATTGAATAGCTCCAGCGATAGCACCCCACGGAAACCGATGCGGCGCAGATCGCGCAGGAATACCTTCAAGGGAGCGATACCTTCTCCAGGATAGATGCGCTGGGCGTCGGTGATGGCGGCGCGCGGCGGATCGGCGGGGTAGTCGTTCATGTGCAGGACGTGCAGGGCCGAGCCGTTGAGCAGGTTTATTCCCTCGAAGCCGGAGCCGCCTTTGTACAGATGATAAACATCGGCCAGAATGCATGCCTCTTTGTGGCCGCTCTCGATGGCGATAAGCGCAGCCTCGCCCAGGCGACTCAGCGTTTTGGAGAAGCCCCACACTTCAACCTGGGGGATGACGCCAATTTGCGTGCCGATGTCCAGAAGCACTCGATAACGTTCGGCCGCCGTCAACGGGGAAATAGCGGCTCCGGTGGTGGCGCCAGAGGGCGGAGCAGCGATGCGCTTGCCGCCGATCTGTTTCACCATGTCCATGCCGCGCCGGGCGTTTTCCAGTCCCTTTTTGCGTTTGGCGTCATTGTCCACGATCCATTCGAAGAAATCGATGGCGCTTTCGACGCTCAGACCGCGATCGGTGATGCGTTTGCCCAGGTCTTTCAAGCTACCGCCACTCTTGACATAGTCCTCGAGCTCGCGCACCCACGGTTCGATGGCTTGATAACCGGCCCGGGCGGCAATCTCGATTTCCTCGACGATCGACAGCTTTTGCCCCATGAGGGTCGCTGTATTCAGACCGTAGCGGAACAGATTGTCCTCTTTACTGTCTTTTTTGTCCTCTGCTGATGCGGCAAGAGGCATCATCAATCCGCCGGCAGCTACTGCCGTTGCGGTCAGCCACGTTCGTCGTGTCAGGTTTGCGGTCATAGAGTTCCTTTCCAATCCGATTAGCGACGCTTTGCAGAAGCGTCCTGTAGCTCCGACGACGCTTCGTAGAAGCGTCGCTAACCGGAGCCCTTATCCGCCTTGCAGTTTTTTCAGAGCAACCTTGGCGGCCTCGCTGATAGCCTTTTGTGGATCGCGCGTGGCCGCAGTCAGACGTGTTACCACTGCCTTACTCTGATCGCCCAGGCCATCGGTGCCAAGATTGCCCAGCGCCTCGATGGCCGTGATGCGGACTTCGAGAACATTATCATCCATAGCGGTGAGCATGTCGTCGATAGCGGCCTTGCGTTCGTCGCCGAGTTCTCGACCCATCTGACTGATGGCGTGCAGCGACAGCGAGCGAACAAACTGATCGTCGTCCTTAAGGGCCGTCCGCAGGGCGGGCAAGGCCGGCCGGGCATCTGGCCCTATTTGATCCAGCGCCTCGGCACAGGCGCGGCGCAAGACCGCATCAGAGTCTTTGGCCGTCAGCGCGGCAGCCAATGCCAGCACAGAATCGGCGGCTTTTGATCCCAGTTCCCCCAGCGCTTCCGCACAGGCGCGGCGCAGCTCGGTATCATTCTTGGCGTCGGCGAGGATTTCCTTCAAAAGGGGCACGGCTTCGGAAGAGCCGATGTGGCCCAAAGCATAAGCACAGTGGACACGAGTTAAGCGTTCCAGCTTGGTGTTTTTAAGGGCGTTCTGCACCTCGGCGAGGGCTTCATCAGCGTTGCGGCCGAGCAGCCGCAGGGAGCGGGCCGCCTCGGTGCGGGTGCCGGCATCGGCATCTTTCAGGGCCAAGGCCAAGACATCGACGGCGCCGATTGTCCGTCCTTTCATCTCGCCCAGCGCTTTGGCGGCGGCGCGGCGAACGGCAGCTTTCGCATCGCTTCGCAACGATGCTGCCAGAGCATCGCGGATTTTATCGATGGGAATGTCATCCTCCTCGCGGGCCTTGGCGGCGATGCTGCCCAGCGCCAGGGCGGCGCGAGCGCGAATGTTCTCTTCAGTATTCTCGCGCACGGCGGCGATCAACGCCTGGGTCACCTTGCGGCTTTTTCGCGGCCCAATCAATTGCACGGCTATCAAACCTGCCTGACGATCACGCAGCTCTTTGCCGTTTTGCAATTGCTCGATCCATTCAGACAACTTCTTGCCCCGAAAGGTGGGTTCTTCATCCTCGGCGCGGAGCAGGCGAAACGAGCCGGAAGCGTAAGCGACGGATATACAGAGGATCGGCATAATCATCCACGAACGAATCGAGACCATGGCGAAAACCTCGCTCTTGACGAACGCTGCGTAAGCCGCTAAGAAAGACGAGCGGTCCTGTATTCCGTAACGTCGCGTGACAGCCTGTGGTCCACCGACCTCAGGCATTTTTTATGTTTACCAGGGGGCGATGCCTCGCAGGAACATCGTCAACTGAAATTATATTTCCATCAAGGTGAAGCACCATGCCCTGCACCTGTGTCGTCGGTCTGCAATGGGGCGATGAGGCCAAAGGGAAAATTGTCGATCTGCTCACCGACAGCCATGACTTCGTGGTCCGTTATAACGGCGGCGCCAACGCCGGCCATACCGTTGTCTGCAATGGGCAGACTTTCAAATTATCGCTGTTGCCCACAGGGGTGCTGCGCCCCAAGGTACAGGCAGTAATTGGCAACGGCGTCGTCGTTTATCCGCCACGCTTCCTGGAAGAAGTCTCTAACCTCCGCCAGGCTGGCGTCGCCATCGGCGCCAATCTCGTTGTCAGTGACCGCGCCCACGTTATTTTTCCTTATCATCTGGAAGAAGAGCGCCTCAACGAAGGCGGGACGGGCAAAGCCATCGGTACCACCGGCCGGGGCATCGGTCCTTGCTACCAGGACAAGGTGGGCCGGCAGTTCGCCATCCGTCTGGGGGAAATGCTCCACCCTGATCACCTACACGAACGGCTTGTTCTTATTGTGGAGCGGAAAAATCGTCTTTTGCGCGCTCTCAGCTCGGAGGCGCGCCAGTTCGACGCTGATTCGATTTGCCAGGATTATTTGGCCTGTATGGAACAAATCCGTCCGCATGTCGCCGACACTTCGCGCTTGCTGCACGAGGCCCTGGGCAAGGGGCAGGGCATTCTCTTCGAGGCCGCCCAGGGTACTCTGCTCGACGTGGACCACGGCACCTATCCTTACGTGACCAGCTCCAACAGCTCGACGGCGGGCGTGTGGAGCGGTTCAGGTGTGCCAGCACGCAAACTCGATCGCATTGTCGGCGTCATCAAAGCGTATTCGACGCGCGTCGGCCGCGGTCCTTTTCCCACTGAGTTGGACGATGGCCCCGACGGCATCGGCGAGCGCATCCGACGGACGGGCCGCGAGTATGGCACTGTCACCGGCCGGCCGCGCCGTTGTGGGTGGTTTGACGCCGTGGCCACGCGCTACAGTGCCGCTCTCAACGACGCCGATGAGTTGGCTGTCATGCTTCTGGATGTACTCAGTGGTTTGCCGGAGGTCCGCATTGCCATCGCTTACGAATTGGACGGCCGGCGCGTCGATCACTTTCCCACGGATGCGTTTGTGCTGGAACGTTGCCGGCCGGTTTATGAAACGCTGCCGGGATGGCGTCTGGACATCTCCGCCGCTCGCCGTCTCGCTGATTTGCCGGCAGCGGCGCGACGCTATGTCGAGCGCCTCGGCGAATTGCTGGGGCGACCCGTTACGATCATCTCTGTGGGGCCGGATCGGGAACAGACGATATTGGCCAAATGAGGACGATTAGGCGATGACCTTGTCCACTCGTTCCCCGAAATCGCCGGAGGCGCTGCAACGTCTGGCCGAGGTTGGCCTGAAACCGGAGGGCCTGCCCGATCACATCGCTATCATCATGGACGGCAACGGCCGCTGGGCCAGGCAGCGCGGATTGCCGCGTATCGAGGGCCATGCCCGCGGCGCCCACAGCGTCCGCACCACTGTTGAAGAATGCTGCCAGCTCGGCATCGGGCAACTGACGCTGTATTGTCTCAGCAGTGAGAACTGGAAACGGCCGCGGACAGAACTCGATTTCCTTATGACGCTGCTGGAGCGCTATCTCGTCGAGGAACGCCGAGAAATTCTCGATCAAAACATCCGCTTCACCACTATCGGCCGCCGCAGCGATTTGCCCGCCAACGTGCTACGCGAGATCGACGAAAACATTCGGCTCAGTCAGGATAACACCGGCATGTGTCTATGCCTGGCCATCAACTACGGCGGCCGCACCGAGTTGATCGACGCCGTCCGCGACATAGCCCGTCAGGTGCGCGACGGCAAACTTGGCCCCGACGCCATTGATGAGGCGGTCATCAGCAATGCGTTGTATACCGCCGGTATGCCCGATCCAGACCTGCTCATCCGCACAGCCGGCGAGATGCGCGTCAGCAATTTCTTGCTCTGGCAAATCTCCTACGCCGAATTATGGGTGACAGAACGCTGCTGGCCGGACTTCGACCGCGACACGCTGCACCAGGCCCTGCGCGCCTATGCAGGACGCGAACGCCGCTTTGGCGGCATCCTCAGCGATGACTAGCCGGGACCATTGCCATGCTCAAAACCCGGATGTGGATGGGATCGTTCCTGATTCTGCTGGTTATCTGTGTTCTTCTCTTCGATCCGGCACCGTGGTATCCCTTTCTTCTGTTATTGGCGATTTTTCTTGCTGCGGCCGGCAGTGTGGAGCTGCATCAGCTCCTCGGTGCAACGCACGGTTTGCCGATGTGGTTGAGCGGGGGGGCTGTCCTGCTGGTCCTGCTGGCCAACTGGCCAGCCCATCTGTGGCCGAGTTTGTTCGGCAACGACTCCTGGCGTCTTGTCCTCGCTGTCTTCACAGTCGTGGTGTTGCTGAGCTTTGTTGTGGAAATGGTCGCGTTTCGCCCGCCTTCGCAGAGCGCCGAAGTCCCCCCAACGAGTAGTGGCGGCGTGGTGATCCGTCTTTCCTTGCTAGTGTGGATAACGGTTTACCTTGGATTATTACCCAGTTTTCTGGTACAGCTGCGTTGGTTCAGCGTGGCCGCGCTCGCTCTGGGTATTTTTGTACCCAAGTGCTGCGACATTGGCGCCTACTTTACCGGCCGGTTGCTGGGCCGGCATCCGATGGCGCCCATGCTCAGCCCCAAGAAGACCTGGGAGGGGCTGATGGGCGGACTGCTCTTGTCAGCGGCGGCGGCGGTCGCTATCAACCGCCCCCTGTCCGTGGTGCCGGGCGGCGATCCGGCCGCTGCCGCCTTCGGCCTGGTTGTCGGCGGCGCCGGCGTCCTGGGAGACTTGGCGGAATCGATGATTAAGCGCGATTGCCGGCGCAAAGATGCCTCGCAGCTGATGCCCGGCTTCGGCGGCGTGCTCGACGTGATCGATTCCATTCTCTTCGCCGCTCCCATCGCCTACTTTTGGCTGCTATGCTAAGGGCTGGCTGCAGGGCACGCTGACCGCTTGCTCTACAGTTTTGTCCCCATGCACTAAAGGAACTTGTCTTGCACAGGGAGTGTCATTGAGATATGCGTCCCCTGGTTGTATCCCCGGACACGGAGATGAGCGAGAAAACCATCACACTGGATAGCCGTGACGAAGCAGTGCTGCTGTTCGGCAGTCGCGATCAATATCTGCGGGAAATTCGCACGCAGCTAGGCATGCAACAATTAGTCGGCCGCGGCAATCAGATTTTGCTCAAGGGTAGCGAGGACCAGTTGGCCCTGGCCATGCGTGTTTTCGAGCAGTTGCGGAGCTTGTTGCGCCAACAGGGCAGTTTATCGAGCGAAGATGTCAAGACGGTGTTGGAACTGGTGACACAAGGAGGCGAAGCGATTGATCTGCCGTCCGGCAAGCCTGCCGAGACGGTCAGCCGCTATGTCCGTCCACGTACCGATGGCCAGGCCCGTTACGTCCGCGCCATGCGCGAAAATGATCTAACCATTTGTGTAGGTCCGGCGGGAACCGGCAAAACTTGGCTGGCCGTCGGCATGGCTGTCAGCCTGTTGCGTCAAGGCACAGTTAAGAAAATCGTCCTGGTACGCCCGGCAGTCGAGGCTGGCGAACGTCTCGGCTTTTTGCCCGGCGACATCGCTGCCAAGGTCAACCCATACCTGCGGCCGCTCTTCGACGCCCTCAACGACATGATGGAGCCGGAGCAGGTCAAGCGCTATATGGAAAATGACATCATTGAGATCGTTCCGTTAGCGTATATGCGTGGCAGGACCTTAAATCAGGCCGTCATCATCCTCGATGAGGGGCAAAACACCACCGTGCCGCAGATGAAAATGTTCCTGACGCGCATGGGCAACGGCTCGAAAATCATTGTCACCGGCGATGTTACTCAGGTAGATCTGCCCAAGCAAACGCGCAGCGGCTTGACCGACGCTGTTCACCGCTTGCGCGATCTCGAACGTATCGCCATCATCTACCTCGATGAGCACGATATCGTTCGCAATCCGTTAGTTCAACAAATCCTGCGGGCCTACGAGGAAGAACGGCCCCGCAAGAAAAAGGAGTAACGCAGTCCGCGATCTGAGCCGCGACCGTAAGGGAGTGGTGCGGAAAGCGAATTGCGGACTAATATTATGTTTGGTCCTTTCAAGAAGCCTTCACGGCTGAGCCAATGGAATGGCCGGCGGCGCTCTTCACGCCGCGACGATCCGGAGTTGCCCAACCTGTTTTGCCGCGTCGTATTGTTGCGGCTGATGGCCGTGCTGGCAGTAGTGCTCGGCGCCACTTACCTCGCGCACAACTGGGGCGGTCTGATAACATATCGCGTCGATGAAGTCCGGCCTTACGACCTGCGCGCTCGCGTTGCTTTCGAGATTGTAGATGAGGAAGCGACGACTCATAAGCGCGAGGAGGCGATGAAAAAGCTGCCGCCAGATTTGCAACGCAATCCCAAAGCATGTAAGGAGGCCCGCGAAAAAGTAGAGCCGGTCATGCGTGAGATCCCTCCCGGTGCCTTGTTGGTCCAGCGCGACGTCCCCATTAGCGATAGCCAGTATGAACTGTTGAAAGCGGAAAACCGCGCTTACTGGGCCAGTCAAGGCGGCGCTATCTGGCGGCGCACTTTTTCCATCTTCCTTATCTTCACCTTGTTGGCCTTGCTCGTCATCCTTTATGTGGTCCGCTTTCAGGAAGGTTTGGCTTCCAGCCTGCGCATGGTTGTCGGCGTATGCGCCATTGTGTTGCTGACCCTGGTGATCGGTCTATTCTTGTGCTACGAGGTCTGTTGGCACGTGGTCCTCATCCCCTTGACAGTGACGGCCCTGATTTTGACCGTCGCCTATAATCCGCCCTTTGCTTTGCTGATGTCGCTAAGCCTGTCGTTGGCCATGATCGTCATGCTGGACGGCTCCCTTAACGATTTACTGGTGGCCATGGGCGGGCAAGCGACGGCCATTCTGACCTTGCGCAATATCCGCACCCGCACGCGGCTGGTCAAAGTCGGCATCGGCGCCGGCTTCGCCTACCTGGCTATGACCTTGGCCACGGAATTGTACACAGGTCAGACCTGGGATCTGATTATCAGCGATTCCATCTGGGCACTGGTATGGGGTGTCTTGGCTGGCTTTATCGTCAGTGGGTCGTTGCCAGTGGTTGAACGCTGCTTCGCCATTGTCACCGATGTTAGTCTGCTGGAATTGGGTGACGGCTCGCATCCGCTGTTGCAGGAATTGGTCCGCCGCGCTCCCGGTTCCTATACCCATAGCATGACCGTGGCTACCCTGGCTGAGCCGTGCGCCGAGGCCATCGGCGCCAATCCGCTCCTGGTCCGCGTCGGCAGCTATTTTCACGACATCGGCAAGATGCTCAAACCGCAATATTTCATCGAGAACCAGTCCGGCGAAAACCGCCACGATTCATTGGAGCCGGCCTTGAGCACGCTCATCATCATCGGCCACGTCAAGGACGGCATCGCTCTGGCCGAGCAGTATCGCCTGCCGCGGCCGATCATCGATTTCATTCAGCAGCATCATGGCACCACCCTGGTCGAATACTTCTTCCGCGAGGCGCTGCGGTTGCAAGAGAGTCAAGGTCATGCCGTAGCGCGGCCGGAAGGCCAACCCCATCCGCTAGAGCCGAGCTTCCGTTATCCTGGCCCCAAACCACAGAACCGCGAGAACGGCATCGTCATGCTCGCCGACGCGGTCGAAAGCTCCAGCCGCGCCCTCTCTTCTCCGACGCCTGCCAGTCTGCGCAAGCTCGTCCACGATCTGCTCATGAAACGCCTGCTCGACGGCCAATTCGAGGAAAGCGGCTTGACCCTGACCGAGTTGCACATTATCGAAGAGACGCTGTGCAAAGGACTGATCGCCCTGTATCACTCGCGCATCAAATACCCGGAGCCGGCACCGAACGAACGCAAGGCGTCGTAATCCGAGCCACGAACGTAAGAGAACAGAGAAGAAGACCGCCCTGGGGAATAGGAGGGAAGAAGCCGATTCTTTTTCTGGCTCCCTATTCCCTCTATTCTGAGCCGTCTTCCTCACTCCCGTCGATTCTGCCGGCAGCATAATCGGTCCTCACCCAGACCATTTTCCCGGAATGGACCGCAAGATCCCATCTCTCCGCGTCCGATAGAAATGGTGCTGCGGAATGCAGCGCTTTTTCGCCGCTTGACGAATAAGTGAGGCCATTCATGGGACGCTTCGTGCTGCGTGTGGGGATAGGGACCAGTTTGCTCGCTGCTCTGCTGACATGTGGTTGTCAGCATAATCGTTGCTGTTGCTCGAAGGGCTACGCTCCGGCCGCGGTGGCACAAGCCGTACCGCTCGCCTCGCCCTCGCGCCCACCCCTGGCGACGAGCACTCCTGCCCAAGCCAAGACCATCAGCCCGCCACCAGCTTCTTCGCCCGTTCCTACTGTCCATACCGCTGCTAAGCTGAATCCCGCCAGTCTCGAGCAGGATTCGCTGTCTTCCCGGACAGAAGCCTGTTCGGAAGTGCAGGCACCGGTTTTGGAGCGCTTTGGGCATGATCCGAATTACCGCTGGCTGATGGGCACTCTGGATTATTCTCGAATTCAGGGAGCCTGGTTGTTGCGCTATGTTCCCTTTGAAGAAGACGATCGCTACGGCGGCTGTGTGACGCTGATGGGGATCGTATCGGAGAAAGTGCTTAAGCCAGGGCAAAACGTGCGTGTGGAAGGAGAATTGATAGATCCGGAAAGTCGACAATTGCGTCCGGCCTTTCAGGTGCGGAACATTCGTGTCCTCGGCTCGTGAGATCACCTTGTCTACCCCCCTGTGAGCGGAACACCCCCAGGCCGGCGCCGGCCTGGGGGTTTCTGTTTGCAGGGATTTCTCGTCAGCTCGCTGCGCCGGCAAGCGATGGACTTGCCGGCGTAGCGGGCTGACAGAGGCCCCTGGACGGCCGAGAAAGCACGGCAATGCGCTGGATAGGCCGGTTTTTTGGGAAAGCTACTCAAGAGGGGCGGGCTTGCGAGCCGAAAGAAAGAAGCAGAATTCATCTGCCCGCCGCGCCGGCAAAGGCAAGTGGGGTTACGTAAGCGCCCCAAGAGGTTCCTTGGGCATGGCGGGCAGGTGGCAAACCAACCGAAAGGCGCGGGTCGCCGGCTCGGGCGGAGGGGATCGTTCCCTGCCGAATGGCGGTGGCCTTTTGCCGAAGTGAGGCTCCAACGGAGGATTACTCTCGTGAATGCTGCGTTTTTGCTAGTAACAACGGCGTGGTTCGCCGGGGCCGACCCGGCGCCAGCCACTACCCCCCATGCCGCTCCGCTGGCTGGGGCGGTGGCCAGCGCCCCTCTAGCGGGTGGGGCAGCCGGCGGCTGTTGCGGCAGCGGCGCCGGTTATGTTGATGGCTGCTGCGGCTGCTGTGATAGCTGCTGCAAACCGGGTTTATTGCAACGTCTACGTGCCCGAAGATGCTGTAACTGCTGCGAATGTTGCAATACCTGCTGCGACGGCGGCTATGCAGCCGGCGGTTGTGGTAGCAACGTCAGTAGCAGCTGCTGCGGCAACATCAGCTGCGGCTGTGGCTGCGGCTGTGAACCGTGCTGCTGCAAACCCAGCCTGTTGCAACGGCTCCGCGCTCGTCGTAATTGCTGCTGCTGCGATGGCGGCTATGATGGCTGCTGCGGCGGCTGCGGCACAGGTGTTGGCGGCGTCGGCGGTGCTACCGTCCCTCCGGCTGTAATGCCGAGCGGTGCGGAGCCGCTCAAGAACCTTCCCAAGGAAACTACCCCCAAGAAGAGTGGCACCGTTCAGTCCCACAGCCAAGGTCTGACGCCGGCCAGCTCTTCCAATGTCCTGGAAGCGAACCCTTTCTAATTGCCCACCCCTCCGCGTAAATGCTCCTCCGGCCCCGTGACGACACCCCAACGTCACGGGGCATTTTAGTTTAGTAAATCTAAAAATAAAAAGAGTAAGGGAATTAGAGATAGAGAAAAACTTTTTCTCTACCTCCAATTCCCTTACCCCCTACTTTTAATGCGACGACTTCGTCTCGGGAGCGTCCGAGTAGATGCGTGTCGCTTCCATCTTGATGACCGGCTCGGTCAGGTTGGTGCTGGTCATCTGAATCTTGAAGCGCACGATGCCTTGATCAGTCGCTTTGACGTTGATGCGGAAGACTGCATCAGCCCGAGGCGCCAGTTTCTCGATTGGTTCAAAAACAATTAGCTTGCCCTCTTCATGGAAACGCACCGGACCTGTAGCGCTTTTGAACTCCATTTTATCCGGTATAGTGGCTGCCAACTTAATATTGGTCTCCACTTTGGAGCCTGTGTTACTGATGCGCACCTCATACGAAGTTTCACTATTCACCTCGATCGGATCTTCGGTATCTACCATCTCCAACATCAGGGCCGACAATCCCTCGATGCGCGTGGCCAGCTCGGATTCGGCGCTCAGGTTGTGGGCGCCGACGGCGCTGACCTTGTGTTTGAATTCGCCGGGATTGACGGCCTGGACCTCCAGCTTGACCTCGCGTGCTTCACCCGGCTTGATGTCGCCGAGGAACCAAGACACCGTATGCGCCGAGAAATCGTGGCGTCCGCCATCGCTGGCAGCCAAGACTTTGAAACCTTCAGGCACCACGTCGCTGAGAGTCACGTTGGTCGCCGGTGCATCGCCGGGATTGCAGACCTTGAGTGTATACAGCGCCTTGCGGCCGAGATAACGCAGCCCCGGCCCGGCCAACTGTAGTTCCAGGCGTGGCATGGTGACGCTGACTTGCGCCGCCTCCTGGGCGCGCAGACCGCCATCGGCTTCGGCAGCCACTTCGCACTTTTGTGTTCCGCCTTTCTTGGCTATGCACATGACCGTGACAGTACGCGTCTCGCCGGCTGCCAGGTTGCCGATATCGAAATCGATTTTGTTGCCGCGTGGGCACTCTAACCCTTCACTCAGATTAGCGTGAATCTTGACCTGATCGGCTGAACCGTCGCCGGGATTGGTCACTTCTAACTGGAAAGCAGCCGTTTCACCGAGCAACAGCTTTGACGGCCCCTGCGCTTTGAGCGCCAGCTTCGGCTCGCGAACCTTGATGTGCAGGACCGCAGAGCCGGTGAACGTCACCCATGCTTGCGGCGAAGCATCGCCCTTGCGTTCGGCCAACAGTTTCAGGCGCAGGACTTTTTCCTCCTTGGGCTGCAAAGCACCCAGTTCCCAAACCAAGACATTGCCCTCGGCGACGGCCTTCGGCTCGGTATCGCCGCAAGACAGATTAGCCGGGATGCGCACGCGGACCATGACTTGCTGGACGGGAATAGTGCAGATGTTACGGACCACCAAGCTGTAAACGTTGGGCTGGTTGACTTTGGCTGCGGTGGGCCCGATCCATTGCAAACTGACGGCCGGCTCCTGATGATTGCCCATGTCTTCGGCAGCCAAGGGTGATTGCAGCACGCGCTCTTCATTGGGGTCGGCCGGCTGCCCACTTGGCTCGGTCGAGCCGCCTAGCGGCGGAAGAGTGGTTCCGCCCGGAATGTTGCCCAGAGGTTGCGGCGCCGTACCCGGTCCAGCCCCATATCCGGCCGGTCCCTGGATTTGTCCTTCCATCGGCAGTTGCGATCCGGACGGCACGGGCGGCTGATTGGGCATATTGGGATAACCCGCCGGTCCTGCAGGGAGTTGTTCCATCGCCGCGCCAGGCGTCGGCGCTTTGGGGGATGGAGAGCCAGACGGCGGCAGGATAGATGTGCCCGGATACGGGTCGGCGCTTATCGGAGTCGAGGGAGTCGTGCCAGGCAGGGAGGTGGGAGAGTTGGACGACCGTGGCCGGAGAGGCATTTCGCCCGGAGGAGCGGCTCCTCTTCCTGATCCTGAACTGTTGGGCTCCGCCGATAGATCATCGGCCGAAGGCAGCCTGTCCGCCGGCGGAGCGCCCGCCAGGGCAGCCCAGCCGATCAGGCAAGCTGTGAGCAAAGCCATCGCGGAGATGGCAAGAATACGCTTCATCCCTATACCTCCCCCCCTTGGGATAAACAAGGTCCCCCCAATGGACGCCAGCCCCCAGGCTGATAAGTGTAGTCCTTTGTGAAGGGCGGAAATATAGTGAGGAGATTTTTCCAGTCAAGAGAAGTTTTTCATAGGGGTCTGCCGCTGGATTTTGGCAAACGGAGTTGCGTCCTTTGGGCGAGCGGGGTTGCGTTGGCACCTCGAACAGGCTTTCTCACTCCCTC
>Ga0209061_1000611_pt1 | contig 81677 bp, 73 predicted proteins | sample Coa_R1_10_FD_187157 | JGI IMG/M metagenome (GOLD analysis project Ga0209061, IMG submission 187157) | Surface soil microbial communities from Centralia Pennsylvania, which are recovering from an underground coalmine fire - Coalmine... | ecosystem: Environmental > Terrestrial > Soil >... | reverse complement strand
GGAAGTGGGCGACTAGGGATTCGAACCCCAGACCTACTGCGTGTAAAGCAGCCGCTCTAACCAGCTGAGCTAGTCGCCCTTGTTTGCCTGCTCTTTACGAGCTGAGTGGTAAATTTGCCGCTAAGACGATTATGGCACCCTCGCGGGTGCCTGCTTTTGCTTCCGGGTGCCCTCGAGTGGACTCGAACCACCACGCCCTTACGGGCACAGGCCCTCAACCTGCTGCGTATACCATTCCGCCACGAGGGCATAGCTCTTAACGGATTACGCAGCCTATTTTATACCGATCATTGTGATTTGTCAACAGGTTTTGGGCCATTTTTCCAGGCACCCTTGCCCGCGACGTAAGTCTGCGTGCCCTATCTCTGGCGGATGATGGCTGTACTGCGACCCGTGAAGATAGGCTGCTGCTGGCTGTCGGTTCCCGTTGTCTCGGTGATAAGGAAGGTCATAGGGCCGCTGCGCCCGTTGCGTTCGGTCACCTCCACGACGCGGGAGACGCATGTTACCTGCTCGCCGATGCGCAGAGGGCGCGTGTAGCTGTATGTCTGCTCGCCGTGTAAGAGCTGCATTTTCGAGCCGTCGAGGGCCAATCCGGGAACGCCCAGGCGGAAGGTCGTGGGAAATGTCGGCGGTGCGTACTGCAAAGGCTGACCGCTTTGCAGTGTGGGATCTCCTGTCGCCTCCATAAACTTGCGTACCGCCTCCTCCGTCACCTCGAAGGTGCGCGGCTGCGATGTCATACCGACCAGGCTGCTGTCTAATACCATATGTTTCCTCCTGTTAAAAATATGCTCTTGAGATAGTATGTCTCATTTCTGGCCGGACATCAAGCCGTGTGTACGAACGCGAACCTGAGATGCGCCGGAAATTCTTCACCGCTCTCAGAATGTCAAACTGGCTGGCATTCCCTCTTTTCTTAAGAGGTCGGTATACCTGTTGATAGATTAGCTATTTCTAATCTAATCTTAATGGCATTTTTATTGCAAGCTACAGGCAAAGTCTGCTATGCTAAGCTCAGGGGGAAAGGTGAGAATGAGTGTATTCATTGAACGGGCTGATGGCCTGGAAAGTCAGGGGAAACTATGACCAGAAACACTGAGCAAGCATTCACCACGCAAAAACTGGCTGGCAAGACGCTGCTGCTGGTTGAACCGGATGAATCGGTGGCATTTTTCCTGCGCCTGCTCATTCAGGAAGAGTTCGATTGCGATGTTCTTGTTGCCCCTACCGCGAGGCAGGCCCTCGAACTGGTGCGCCAGCTTCATTTTGATCTTTTTATGCTGACGGATGCCTATGGTATGGAACTCTACGACCATCTCCACACGCAGCCCGGATTGGAGCATGTCCCGGCTATCCTGCTCACCGCTAACCTCGCTCACTGGCAGAACGAGATCATGAGACGCGATCTTATCGGCTTAAACAAGCCCTGCAAGCCAGTCGAATTGCTCACCACCATCAACTTCTTGCTCACACTGGAACATATCAAAACGGGGAGCGCGGCCTGATACTTCGATCCTGGTTCGCTTGCCAGTATATTTCTTGAATTAGTAATATACTTTGGCCGCGCCCTGTTTATCTCCTGGAGCAGACCTTTCAGACGACGGCCTTGAGGTAGCCAAGTCGTTCCAGAGCCATGTAGGCGGCACCGATCTGGCCCTGGACGGCGAAACTGCCGTTGTGAATCAGGTCGAGAAGTTCGCTGGCGGTGACGAGTCGGTTTTCGATGACTTCGACCGGGTCAACCTTCTGTTCGCCCGTTTTGCGCACGTCGCGAGCGAGATACCACCAGATGCGGGTGCGTGCTCCGGTGGGGTTGGCGTACATGTGCGCCAGCAATTCGATCTGGTCGTCCGCGACGCTGTAGCCGGTCTCCTCCATCAGTTCGCGCCTGGCCGTGGCCAGCGGGTCATGCTCGTCCGGGTCGATAGTGCCAGCGGGAAATTCCAGCACTTCCAGCCCGATACCGTGCTTGTACTGTTTATTAATCAGGAAGCGGCCATCCTCTGTGACCGGTACAATACCCACCCAGCCACGATTTTCAATGATATAGTAATCAGCAATGACCGGGCCATTTGGCACGGCTACCTCTTCGCGGCGTACTTTCAAATAGGGAGTATCGATCACCTGCTGGTATGAGAGCACCTTCCAGGGGCTGTGTTCAGATTGTGTCATAACGTTCCTTTTTCAGAGAGCTTAGATAGAAGCTCAGCGATTCTTCCAGAGCGGTTCGCGCTTCTCAAGAAAAGAGCGCAAACCCTCCTGTGCATCCTCCGTATGCATGGTGGTGGCAAGATAGAAGGCGTTGACCGCGTCGAGAGCACTCAGCCGCTGTTGGGCCTGAGCCGGGGCATATGGTGTTGCTACACCGTTTTCAGACGGCGCGATTATCCTGCCCTCATCTTCGCGCGGCTCTTTCTGACCGCCCGTTTCGATGCCCAGACGCGTGGCGGCCCTGGCGTGGCGCAGGGCAATGGCGCTTTTGTCACGCAGCATATCCAGGATACGTTCCAGCTCATCCTTCAAACCGCTCGCCGGAGCCGACCAGGTGACGTAGCCCAGCCGCGCCGCCTGCTCCCCCGTCAGTCGATCATGTCGGCATTCAGGATCGGTGATGGTGAGCAGCGCATCGTGCGCCACCAGCAGCAAATCGGCGGCATAGGCAAGCACGCTGGCCTCTGGCGAAAGTGAGGTATGCACAACCGCCAGGACGGGCGCGGCCAGTTCTTGCAGCGCCTGCCGCGCCTGCTCTACCTGCGCGGGCGCGGGCGAAGCTGGCTTCTGCGCTGCTCTCCTGGCTGCAGGAATTGGAGCAATGAAATCCAGGATGATAGCCTTCACACCGGGTTCGCCCGCCTTTTCCGCGTCCGATCCGACGGTATAGAGCGTGCAGGCACGGACGAGTTCGTCGAGCAAGAACTCGTCTGGTTCTGAACTGAGTACCATGCGAATCGTCTCTGCTTCAGCGACGACCCGCAAGGCGCGATAGGCTTGCTGCATGAAACGTAATCCTATTCGGCTGGCTACCCAAGCTTCATGGTCTCACCGGTACCGCGCAGAATGAAGCGCTGAATCTTGCCCGTCGCTGTCTTGGGCAACTCCGGCGTGAACTCGACCCAGCGCGGATACTTGAATGGGACTAACCGCTCCTTAACAAAGTTCTTGAGTTCGTTCGCCAGTTCCTCCGATGGCTCGTAGCCCTGCTTCAGCACAATGTACGCCTTCGGCTTGACCAGCGTATCGGCATCGAAATCGCCCACGACGGCTGCTTCCAGCACAGCCGGGTGCGCGATGAGCGCGGCCTCGACCTCAACCGGCGAGACCCATTGTCCGCCTACCTTCAGCATATCATCTGAGCGCCCGCAATACCAGTAATAGCCATCGTCATCCTGAAAATACTTGTCACCGGTGTGTATCCAGTGGCCGTTGATGGTGTCTTTCGTCTTCTCATGCTTGTTCCAGTACTGCGAGGCAATACTGTCACCGCGAATCAGCAGGTTGCCGATGTCGCCCTGCTTGACCGGATTGCCCTGTTCATCCGTGATCTTCGCCTCGTAGCCCGGCACCAGTTTCCCGGTGCTGCCTGGTCGAATCTCGCCGGCGCGGTTGCTGATGAAGATGTGCAGGATTTCTGTGCTGCCGATGCCATCCAGAATCTCCACGTTGAACGCCTTCTCCCAGCGGCGCAGGATATCGGCGGGTAATGCCTCACCGGCGGAAACACAGACACGCACCGACGAAAAGTCAAAGCGCTGCTCCGCGTTGGGCAGTGCCAGCATACTGGCGTAGAGCGTCGGCACGCCAAAGAAAATGGTCGGACGATACTCCTCAACGACCTTGAACATCTCCTCAGCCAGCGGTCGCCCTGCATAATGGACGGCGCTGGCCCCGACGCCAAAGGGAAAGTACAGGTTGTTACCCAGACCATAAGCAAAGTAGAGCTTGGCGGCGGAAAAGGTGATGTCGTTTTCGGTGATGCCCAGTACCGGCTTTGCGTAGTACTCTGTGCAGTAGACCATATCGTGTTGCAGGTGGACGCAGCCTTTGGGGAAACCGGTGCTGCCCGAACTGTAGAGCCAGAAGGCGCTGTCATCCTTGCTGGTTTCCGCCGCCACTAGCGTGCTCGACGCATGCGACACCCACCTGTCGAAATCGTGCAGCGTGGCCGTCTCCGCGATGCCTTCTCGCGCCAGCCCCACCACGACGGTGTGCCGCAGGTACTTCAACTGCGGAAAGATCGGTTGCAACTGCTTCCAGACCGCCGCGTGAACCAACAGGACGCGGGCGCGACTATCATTAAGCATGTAGACGTAATCAGCCGGGCGTAGCGAGGTGTTTATCGGGATAGGAACAGCCCCCATCTTGATACCGCCAAAAAAGCTGGCGGCGAACTCCGGCGAGTCGAGCAGGATCAGGGCGATGCGCTGCTCCATGTCGACGCCCAGATTGAGCAGGCCATTGCCCACGCGGTTCGCCAGTTCGGCCACCTGCGCGTAGGTGTAGCCTCTTCCTTCGTAGTAAATAGCCGTCTTGTTACCTCGCCCCTCGGCTAGATGGCGATCAAGAAACGCCGTAGCGACATTGAACTGCTCGGGAACGATAACAGAAGGTACGGGTGCAATTGTCATCGGTCACACCTCTTTCCTGTGCGGTACGCACAAAGAAATAATTTGTTTGCTTATCCTGATCAACTCTTTTCCGCAGCCTGTGAGCCATATCTCTGTTCATTATCTCATGAGAAAAAGAGGCTGACAAGCGAGTGTTTCCTGTCAGGATGCGATTGATCGCAATACCGTGCGAGTGAAGAAGTCGGCGATCTTTATTAAGCCCCTGGCCGCTCTCGCAACGAGCAGGAAGCGACGAGAACTTTCAGGACGTGCATGAGCGTAGCTGTCTGGCTCAGATAAGTGAGTGAGGCAGCGACTCCGGGTTGCTCTCCTCAGGTTGCTGTTGTTGGGTCGCAGGCTGTTTTCCAGCTACATCCGGCGGTGTTCGAAGCCTTCTGAGAAACAGGCTCAGCGCCAGCACCACAAATCCGACAGCAACGCCTACCGCCCAGATAGAGGTGCTGCCGTCCCATGTTACTACATAGCCCAGGAAGGTGACGGCCAGCAGCACGATGATCACACCAACCAGATTCTCTTTCAGGCTCTCAAGGTTATGAATGTTGAGCCAGGAGGGCAGGGGCAGGTGGTCATTGATAAAGAGACTGTAGAGTCCCAGCGAGACGATATACAGAATTGGCCCCAGCAGAAATAGATCTATCATCTCGATACATTCGACCGCAATATGTTTGGCTGCATCGGGCGTAAATACAGGATGTGTAAACTCCGCAATGATAATCCCCCCTATAGTTAACCCTCCATAGATCAGTACGAAAAGCGCGGACAGATAGGCTCCCACTACCGCTATGATGACCAGATACCGGCTCCCGGCAAGGATGCGCCCAAGCATGAAACATTCCTCCTTTTCCACGTTCGCCCACTAGATTTCCTCAGTATTTTAGCACTGAGTGTCAATGAATTACCAAAAAGTCGATTTTAACTGCTACTCCACTGTTTCAGATCGTTTTAGTTTTCGTGTTTTCTAAGCCCAGATGCAGCAAGAATTCTTTATTGCCCTCTCTCCCATGAATGGGAGATTCGGTGAGGCCGAGAATGTGGAAAGGGGTGTGCAGGGGAATCCATTCTTGCAGGTCATGCAGGACGCGGGCATGCACCTCCGGGTTGGTAATCACGCCCTCGCCGCGATCCACCTCGGCCTTGCCCGCCTCGAATTGCGGCTTGACCAGCGCCACCGCCCACGCTCCCGGCGCGAGCAGAGGCACCAGCGCGGGCAGCACCAGGCGCAGCGAGATGAACGAGACATCGATGACGACCGCCTGGATGGCTTCCGGCAGGCTGGTCAGGTGGCGAATATTGGTACCTTCCAAGACGACCACGCGCTCATCGTTGCGCAGCGTCCAGGCGAGTTGCCCGTGTCCCACGTCTACGGCATAGACGCGCTTCACCCCGCGCTTGAGCAGCACATCGGTAAAGCCGCCGGTCGAAGCGCCGACGTCGAGCGCGACAAGGCCCTGCGGGTTCAGGTGGAAGGTGTCCAGCGCCTTCTCCAGCTTCAGCCCGCCCCGGCTTACGTACTTCAGTTCTTCCGGCGTCTCGGCCAGTCGCAGCGCCGCTTCCAGCGGCACCAGCGTCCCGGCCTTATCAACCATGCGGTCGCCCACGTAGACCTGTCCGGCCATAATCAAAGCCCGTGCGCGTTCCCGGCTCGGTGCCAGTCCGCGTCTCACCAGCGCCACGTCCAGCCGTTCCTTATTCGTTGCCATGTTTATCATCCTGCATGTGATAATAAAGTAATGCTGCGGCACCGACAAGCCCAACGTTGGGGCCGAATGCGGCAAACCCCGCGTATCATCCATGCTGTTCGCCTTCTCTCACGCATCCATTCATGCGCGCTCCACAAAGTCTCTTATTCTGCATGATAGCCTATTTCATAGCCCGCGACAAGCCATAAAAACTGAAAAACATTGCAAATTCTGACAGATGTAGTCGTGTAACAAATCAGAGAATATAATAGTTGGTGGACCGTAAAAAAATCGGCTCGAACATGGCATGCTGAGCACAGCGAAGAATGAGGTGCGAGAGGGGCTTTTCCATGGCATCCGGAGGGCTACACAAAGCAGGAAGACAGGTAACGAGATGGATACGCAGGACAGGATAAAAAGTGAGGGAAATCCGGGCAGGACGCCTCCGACAAATACGACTACTACAGGAGTCGGAGGACCAGGCGGTAGAACGCGCTTTAGATATGGCTTTGTCGCGGGGCTGGCTGCCGGTATCGTCGCATCCATTGCTATGATTGTCGGCAGCACGATATTCGGGGGCATCTCGCTGCCGGAAGAATTCGGCTCGGAGATTACCGCGCTCATGCCGCCGCCTATGTTTGCCTACCTGCATCAGCTCATCGGAGGGGACGCCAAGTTCTACCTGTTCTATATCATCCTGGGGGGCCAGTGTCTGGTCTTCGCGTTGAGTGGCGGCCTCTATAATCTCGCGATTGGCTCACGCTTTGTCACCTCGCGCACCGGCTCAACACGCACGCAACTCGACTGGCTGGATGGCGTGGTGCTGGCGCTCGCGCTCTGGCTGCTTACCGGCTTCCTGCTGCTCCCGGCAACCGGCGCGGGCATTTTTGGCGCGCAGACCTCCATCGGCCTGCAAAACAGCATGGTGAGCCTGGGCGTTGTCGGCCTCATCTTCGGTCTGCTCTTCGCAGCCTTTCAGAACTGGCTGGTCATTCTTCTCAAGAAGAGAGGGCAGCACAAAGCGACAGAGAGTGAGGACGAAGACGATGGGTATGGCTTTGGTCTTTCGCGGCGCGCCCTGCTCAAGCGCGGCTTCATCATCGCAGGCATCGCCTTGCTGGGAGTTGCCGCGTATCGCTTCATCAGCGAGGGGGGCGGCCCGGTCAGCGCCCCGGTAGGGAAGCTGGTGCAAAACTTCAAGAGCAAGATCGTTCCGCCTCCAAAACCCAACTATGGCACCGTTCAGCCCGTACGCGGACTCTCGTCCGAAATCACTCCCAACGATCAATTCTACGTTGTCTCTAAAAATCTCTTCTCCGATCCTACCATCAACGCCGCCAAATGGAACCTGTCCGTCAATGGCGAGGTCGAGCATACCCTGACCTTCACCTATGAACAGTTGCTGGCGATGCCTATGAAAAAGCAGTATGAAACGCTCGAATGTATCAGCAACGATGTTGGAGGCCCGTATATCAGTAACGCGCTATGGGAAGGCATTCCGCTGAACGATCTGCTGCAACGGGCGGGTGTCAAGGCCGGGGCAAGTAAAGTTGTCTTCTCCGCCGCCGACGATTACAGCGACAGCATCCACCTGAGCAAGGCGCTGGAGCCGACGACACTGCTGGCTGTACGCATGAACGGCGCCCCACTGCCAAATGAGCATGGTTTCCCTGTGCGCATGCTCGTGCCAGGTATCTATGGCATGAAACACTGCAAATGGCTCACGGATATCGAGGTCGTCAATACCAACTATCAGGGCTACTGGCAGCAGCGCGGCTGGAGCGACGCAGCAACGGTCCAGATTATGTCACGCATCGATACACCCCTGATCGGGGCAACCCTGCCCGCCAACCGGCCTACCTTCATCGCGGGCGTGGCCTTTTCCGGCAACAAAGGCATCAGCGAGGTTGACGTCAGCCTGGACGACGGGCAGAGCTGGCAGCGTGCCACCCTCAAGCGCCCATACTCAGACCTCACCTGGGTGCTCTGGGAACTGCCCTGGACTCCGAAAGCAGGCAGCTACACCATTATCGTGCGCGCCATCGACCTCGAAGGCAACGTCCAGGATCCCAACCCCGCTCCACCCCTTCCAAATGGGGCAACAGGCTACCACACCATATCGGTATCCGTCTCTTAAGGGAGACACATATTTTTGTATGGAGAATGTTTGCTTCACATATTTGCGAAGCAGAAAAATTCCTCAAAAAAGTTGTCCGGTTTTGAGCTTCTGGATGATTATAGTAGTGTAGGCTCATCAAGGGGGAAATGGGGGGAACCCGTACAGGCCACATGTTGACTGACATGCAGGTGGTAGAGAGTTTGCAGGCGAGGGACAAGGAAGCGTTTCGTTCCCTGGTCGAACGATTGGAACAGCCCATCATCGGCTATTTGCATCGACTCGTCGGCGACCGTGAAGTAGCGCTGGACCTGGCGCAGGATACGTTTCTACAGGTATATAAGGAGATCGGCAAGATGCCTGAAGATCTCTCGCTCAATGCCTGGATTTATCGTATTGCTACAAATTACGGGTTGCGCTATCTCAATCGAAAAAAGCTGCGCTCGTTTATCCATCTGGATGCGAGCGAAGATTATCATCCCAGCTTCGCGGTCGAAGGGCCGGAGGGGCAGGCGGAGACGCGCGTCCTCGTCGAGCAGGCGCTCCGCTCGCTTAAGCCTGAGGATGCTGCCTGCTTGCAGTTACACTATGGCGACGGGTTTACCTATGAAGAAATTGCCCAGATACTGCGACTCAGTCCGGAGGCTGTGCGGAAACGCGTCTCGCGCGGAGTGATTAAGTTTCGTGCGTCGTATGGCACGGCACCCAGAAAGCAGTTGTAGAAGAGGCGGAACAGTAGGCGTTATGTCGAGTCATCGGCCACCCACAAGTACACGGGCTTCATGGAAAGCCAATAACGGAGGGCAGCATCCATCCGATGATCTGCTACTGACCTACGTGCGCCGACAGCACCTTGACAACTTGATAGAGATAGAACAGCATGTCGCTGCATGTTCAACCTGCCAGGGAAAATGCAACGAATTTCAGCAGAGCAGCAGACTGATTTCAGCATGGGCGCAGGATAAAGGGCTGCAATTCTACCCGACAATAACGAACACGGTCATGCAGAAGATTGTCCTGGAGAGCAAGCTGTCACCGCGAAAGCGCATGTCTGGGCGTTTGCGCCAGGGCTACAAATACTCTCTGCTAGAAGCTGTTGTGCAAAGAATCATGGGGCAGGAAGAGGCGCGAAGCAGGAGGCAGGCAACAGACGGCTATGTGTCGCCGCTCTCTCCCCTTACAGATGAGCCGTTGCCGGGTCCATTTGCCGAACTGCAAAAGCATCCCCTTCCTGGTGAAGGGCAGCGCCCGGGAACAGGTCGTTCCCGGCGTGCGCGCTTCACGAACAGGTCAATCATCGCTCTCGTAGCGGTAGCGGCGATTATCACTTTTTTGATTATCGGCGTTGTTGCGTCGCCCGGAGTGAGAACTTCTATAGGAGGCCATTCTTATTCCAAAGGAACAGCGGTGACTATACCTCCTCACGATTACACGTCGACGCCAGCAAAGACGAAAACGCCAGTAACGCGAACCGGATCAGCATCTGATCCTACGCCTACAGATATAGGCACGGAGCCAAAAATCTGGCTCTGTAGTACCCAGGGCGAGGAGAAGCATTATATTATTGAGATCTGCGGTTCCTATTTTACACCAGGGCATCGTGTTTGGCTGGCCGCCTATGGCTCCGACAACATCACCCTGCCGCGAACCGCAAATAGTTCAGGGGATATAGATATCACGCTTTCTGCCGTTGATGGTTGTCACTCTGTTCCTCTGTTCATCACAGTTCTGGATGAGGGTAGCCAGAAGGTGGCAGTTTTATCAAATATTACGCTCAGCAGTTGTCCCTCAAAACACCATTGAGGGCGAGAAGCAGGATTGAGGTAGAGAGAATCCTCCTCTCCTGCCATAAGGCGATGTGAAAACATCGCTTAAGGGCCGGGTCGTGCTCATGTTTGCATCGCATGAGCGAGTTGCTCACTCCCCCCCCAAGGAGCAACGACGATTCCGGCCCTTTCCTTTTTGGGCCTCCTTGCAGCTCTGGGAATCTCGTAGGGACGCCTCGTGTGCGCCCATCAGCAGCTAATCTAAGGTAGCCAGGTGGGCGCACACGAGGCGTCCCTACGATTGTAAAAAGCTCAGTATAAAGGAATTGACCAGTTCTGGCTTCTCCTGCTGCACCCAGTGGCCGCTATCAGGAATGCGCCTGATCTGGATATGATCTACCCATTGTTCCAGACCCTGCGTCAGAGGAAGGCCGAGCGCGATATCCTGCTCGCCCCAGATAAGCAGCGTAGGTGCTGTGATACGCCGGATGTCGCGTCCCGATCGTCCCGGTCGTGGAAAAAAGGGGGAAGGGGTGCGAAATAACTGGCGATAGTAGTTCAGGGCCGCCGTCATCGCCCCCGGCTTGCCCATCGCCTGTTGAAATTTTGCCGTTACCTCGCGTGGAAAAGCCTCTTTCTGCACGGCGGCACCGCGCAACATGCGGCCAATTTCGTTGGCGTGGTTGCGCAGCAGCACATATTCGGGCAGCCAGGGAAGCTGAAAGGCGAAAACATACCAGCTTTTGCGCAGTTGCTGTAGTGTACGCAGTTCGCGTTCCATCGCCGCCGGGTGCGGCGCGTTCATGACAATCAGGCGCTGCGTCATGCCTGGATAGCGCATGGCGAAAGCCCAGGCCAGCACTCCGCCCCAGTCATGACCCACGATAATCGCCTGCTCGCGCCCCAGCCCCTTGATTAATCCCTCGATATCACGCGTAAGCGTCGCTACATCATAGCCCTTGCGCGGCTTATCGCTATCGTTGTAGCCGCGCAGGTCGGGTGCGACCACCCGATAGCCATGCTCTGAGAGGAAAGGAAGCTGATAACGCCACGAATACCAGAACTCCGGGAAGCCATGCAGCAGCACCAGCAGTGGCTTTTCCCGCTTCTCCTCCTCGCCCACCGTCACATAGTGCATGCGTATGCCATTCGTGATGATATCGTGATGCCGCCACATGTGCGCAACAATATCCATGAGCTGTCCGCCTCTAACTATTCAACGTCGCGGCTGTTGTAGACGATAGCGCGCTTGACCTGCTCGATCAGGTCGGTGACGTGGATGCCGCGCGGGCAGGCATCGGCGCAGTTGAAGATGGTGCGGCAGCGCCAGACGCCATTGCGCTGGCCCAGAATTGCCAGGCGCTCCTGCGTTGCCTCGTCACGGCTATCAAAGATGAAGCGATGGGCGTTGACAATCGAGGCCGGGCCGACCCAGTCAGAATTGCCCCAGATCGACGGGCAGGAGCCGGTGCAGGCACCGCACAGGATGCACTTGGTTCCCTCGTCATAGCGGGCGCGCTGCTCCGGCGATTGCAGCCGCTCCGTACCCGGCTCGTTATCATATGTAATCAGGTACGGCTTGACCGATTTGTACTTCTCGAAGAAGCCATCCATGTCGACGACCAGGTCTTTGATGACCGGGTAGCCAAGCATCGGCTCAATCGTCACCTTCTCGCCCACGTCGCGCACAAGCACCTTGCAGGCGAGCCGGTTGCGCCCGTTGATACGCATGGCATCGGAGCCGCAGACGCCGTGCGCGCACGAACGCCGGTACGTCAGCGACCCATCCATGGTCCACTTGACGATATTCAGCGCATCCAGCAGGCGATCAATCGGGTCTGCCTCGACTGTGTACTCGGCCCAGTATGGCTTCGCATCCTTCTCTGGATCGAAGCGTTTGATACGCATCTGTAAATTCATGGTTTTCTCCAGTAATATCCCCGTAGGTGCCGATCAATCGACGCTGCCCACGATCGATCGAGGCCTACAAGATACCGTTAGCCGCGGGATTCAAGCTCTTTCCCGGCCTTCCGTTCGGGTGGGAAACACTAGTATTTCCGCTCCTTGGGCTTGAAGATGGGATCATCGATGAGCACGACATCCTTGTAATCAAGCCGCACACCGTGAGCTTTCGTCCCTTTATAGGCCAGCGTGTGTTTGAGCCAGTGTTCATCGTCGCGTTTCGGGTAGTCGGTGCGATAGTGGGCGCCGCGACTCTCGGTACGGGCCAGCGCGCCGTGGATGGTGGCCTCCGAGCAGTCGAGCAAGAAACCAAGCTCGATAGCCTCGACCAGTTCGGTATTGAATGTTTTGCCCTTGTCCTGCAACTGCACGCGCCTGTACACATCCTGTAAGCCATCCAGCGTATCCAGAGCGCGACGCAGCCCGCGCTCGTCGCGTTCGACGAAGACACGCGCATCCATCTCGTTCTGCAACGTCGCGCGAATACGGTAGGCCGACTCGCCGCCTGTCGAGGAGTAGAGGTGGTCCAGCATGGCGCGGGCATAGCCCTCCGGCTCCGGCGGCAGCGGTACGTATTCGTTCTCGGCGATGAACTTCGCCATATGTTTCCCGGCACGCCGCCCAAACACGATCAAGTCCACCAGCGAGTTAGTTCCCAGGCGGTTGGCGCCATGTACGGAGACGCAGGCGACCTCACCTGCGGCATAGAAGCCGGGCAGCGGTGTCCAGTTGGGGTCGATTACGACACGGCCATCGTTATCGGTCGGGACGCCGCCCATCGCGTAGTGCGCTGTTGGCTGAATGGGAACCGGCTCGGTAATCGGCTCGACGCCCAGATAGTTGCGCGCAAAGTCGGTGATATCGGGCAGTTTTTCGTTGATGACTTTCTCGCCGAGGTGGCGAACATCCAGGTAGACGTAATCCTTGCCATCGACGCCGCGCCCCTCGTGAATCTCCTGCAAGATGCAGCGCGAGACAATATCACGGGGTGCCAGGTCTTTAAGCGTGGGCATATAGCGCTCCATAAAGTACTCGCCCTTGCCGTTGAGCAGCTTAGCGCCCTCGCCGCGCGCCGCCTCACTCAGCAGCACACCCACCTTGTAGATGCCCGTTGGGTGGAACTGGTACATCTCCATGTCCTGCAAGGGGATACCGCGCCGGTAGGCAATCGCCATGCCATCGCCAGTGCAGGCAAAAGCGTTGCTGGTAATGCGCCAGGCGCGTCCATAGCCGCCGGTGGCAAACATGACGGCCTTGCCGTGGAAGGTATGAAGCTCACCCGTGCGAATCTCCATTGCCACGACGCCGCAGACGCGCCCTTCGTTGAGCAGCAGGTCGAGGACGAGAAATTCGTTGAAGAAACGCACCTCGTTCTTGATGGCATTCTGGTACATCGTCTGAAGCAGCATGTGGCCCGTGCGGTCAGCCGCGTAGCATGAGCGACGCACGGGAGCCTCGCCATAGTTGCGCGTGTGCCCACCGAAGCGACGCTGGTCGATGCGGCCATCAGCAGTGCGGTTGAAGGGCAGGCCACGGTGCTCAAGCTCATAGATGGCATCGATGGCATCACGCGCCAGAATCTCCGCCGCCGGTTGGTCTACCAGGTAGTCACCGCCCTTGACGGTATCATACATATGCCATTTCCAGTGGTCTTCTTCCTGATTGCCCAGTGCCGCCGCCACGCCACCCTGAGCCGCGCCCGTGTGGGAGCGCGTGGGATAGACCTTTGTCAGTACGGCCACGCTCGCGCCCGACAGTTGTATGGCAGCCATCAGGCCAGCGCCGCCGGAACCGACAATGACCACATCAAACTTATGATACATAGAAGCTCTTTCCTCGTTCTATTGCGGTAGACAGCTGGGACCTAAGCTGCCCGCGACTGGATGAAACGTAATCAGCGTAATCGTCCCCAGCATAAAGAAAATCAACGTTAACAAACCTACGCTTGACACCCATACAAGACGCCAGCCACGCGAACGAACATAATCATCTATCACCACGCGCAACCCGTTCATACCGTGCAGCAGGCCCAGTGTCAGCAACAGCCAGTCGTAGAGCCGCCAGAACGGATTTGCATAGCGTATGGCAACCAGTTGATAACTGGTACATGACACGTCGGTTGTGACGTGATTTAACAGCAAGTGAATAATTACCAGGAAGATGAGACCAAGAGCCGACAGACGCATGAAGTACCAGCTAAAGGTTTCAAAACCCGCGCCACTGGCCGGTCTCGGTCCATATCCAGTCGAAATACGCATAGTTGCTCTCCTACATTCACCGGCCCGAAAGAAGTATTTCTCCCCTCCCAGGTCAATCTACGCGAACGCTTCTACATATCGATCTACATGCCAGCAGGCATATTGCCGGTAGGCCAGCCAAAGACGGGGCCGATCACAAAATACGCCATGGGCAAGAAGCAGACAATTGTCACCACCAGCACAATCACGAACATCGTGGCCTGGTAGCGTACCGCCTTCGGCCAGAAATCGATCAGCATAATGCGAATCCCATTAAAGGAGTGATAGAGCACGGCGGCGATCAATGCCAGCGAAATAACGCGCACAATGGCGGTACCAAATAACGCAATGCCCTCATCATACACGTTGGGGCCAAAGTTCAGCAACGAGATGTCCACGATATGGACGAGGAGAAAGAGCAGAATGCCTAGCCCGGCTACGCGATGCAGCAGCCAGGACCACATACCCGATTGACCTTTGTACATGCCTTCCTCAATTCTTCCTGGCGCGGCGTCGGCTGGGGATATATATCTGTCAACCCACTACCATCGCTCACGCCATCATAAAACGACGACCGACAAAATGGGCAAGAAAGCTTGTTCGCGAGTACAGGTATGGGTATAGATACGGGTACAGGATACTCCCGTGAGAGAACGTCGGCCAGGAGCCGGAAAGAGGTCAAAATGCTCGATTGAGATCAACGTTCTATACATGCCTGCATGCCTCGCGACAACGCCTCAAATCAGCACGGCACCCCTTTGTGCCATGCCAGAATAGTCTCGTTGTCTCTGCTTAATTATACTCCACTATGCAGCTATGCGCAAACCATTTGTGATTTAGCAAGTAGCGAACGTCTTGCACAGCGTCCGCAAACAAAGCAGAGCCGCGAACAGAATTCCTGTTCGCGGCTCCGCCCTGGCCCCGCTGGCTGCCCCTTGCGGTACAGTAGCGACAATTTGATTGTTGCTCCAACTCTGTACCTGGGCCGGGATATTCTTAAACGTCAGCTTGCCTGTTCCCTGTTGCGAACCAAAGCCATAGCAGGTGATGGTGACGGTGCTGCCTGCAGCGCCACTATCGGGCGTTACCGTGCTCACGATTGGTACGCTGCTATCGGTGCTGTAAACACCAACATCGTCAATCAACCAGCCACGAAAACCATTATCGTACAGGTCAACGCTATCGAAGCGAAAACGTACCTGCACACGCGAGCCAACGTAGGGTGTCAGGTCGGCGCTGGCGATATGCCAGGAAGGCGGCGTATCAAGTCCGTTATTGGTGTAGGGGTATCTATCCGAGCCACCAATCGGATCCTGCGCCGGGTTGAGCACGCCGAGCGAGTTCCAGTAGTGCCGCCATCCGTCGAGACATCCACGTACATCATATCGAAATGCGCCGGATCCACGCTCTCGATCTCCCACCACGTGGCGAACGTCAGGGTCGCGTTCGAGGCTGAGGTCAGATCGATTGACGGTGAGATCAGCGCAGCCGAGTTGGGGCAAGGATGGTGTATCTGTTCCCTGCTGGCCCTCTCCCCTGCTGTAAAATCCGGGCTACCAGGATCCTGCCGCCCGGCCCCGTATTGGTGAGCGAGGTCAGCCGGTTATCGGCATCGTAGCTGTAGATTGTGGTCGCGCTATGTCCCCTGGCATCGGTCACCTTCAGCGGGCGTCCATCGGCGTCATAGGTTGTGATGCCGTCTCAACGCCGACAGCATCGACAATACTGAGCAAATTGCCATTGCTATCGATTGCCGGGAGGGTCGATCATGCTCAGCAGGTGATTTGAGCTATCATAGGTGTAGCTCGTCTTATTGCCGGGTGGATCGGTCACCTGTACCAGGTTGTTGTTGCTACCGTAAGCATACTGCACAGTCAGGCCTGGTGGAGGAAAGCTTCTCTATCTCTTTTTGTTCGCAAAATTTGCTCTGGCGCGAAAATTCCCCGGCAAAGCACTAAAAAAATTTGCAACTCTGGTATATAATAAGGATAGGAGAAATAAACCCACCGGAAGTTTTGTCAGCGATCTGTGATTTGTGGAGATGCATGCAAAAGACATTACCTGGGGCGGGCTGTGCTTCGCCCCTGCAAAGGTAGACCGCCCGGTTTTTGCAGGGGTGTGAAAAGCATTGGCCCGCCCACATATTTTCCTTTTCCGCCTGTGTATCTCCTCCTCCACCATCTTTACCTCCATTTCACCTCACGATATAATGTATTGTAACCTGGCAGCGTAGTAATCTCTGTTGAAAGAATTTTCTTGCCATAAGAAAACAAGCAAGCAGGAGAGAAATCTCAGTAGGAGCGTGTTGTGGGTACGCTGCACGGGAAATCAGCCAGGACAGAACCTGCTGCGGCAGGATCAGGGCAGGCCAGCGTGGATGTGCAGGAATTTCAAAAGTTCTATCAGGAGCATCTCGGCTCAATTTATCGCTTTGTCTATAGTAAGGTTGGCAACCGGGAAGAGGCCGAAGACCTGACATCACAGATATTTATTAAGGCAGTACGAGGGATAGATCGCGAGCGCGGGGCATTGAGCATGCAGCGCTGGCTTTTTCAGGTTGCCCGCACTACCATCGCCGACTACTGGCGCGTGCATTATCGCGTCTCTGTCAGTTCGCTCGATGAGCTGCTGGAAGCAGGTTGGGAAGGCCCGGTGGATGAAGAAGGCTCGATTATCAGCGTCAGACCCGAAGAACGGGTGAAACGTATTCTCCAGGCGCTGCCTGAACATTATAGAGAAGTATTAACATGTCGTTTTCTGCTCAACCTCTCTATTCGAGATACCGCTCAGAAAATGGGGTTGACAGAGGCCAACGTCAAAGTATTGCAGTTCAGAGCGCTGAAACGCGCCGCCGATCTCGAATCGGTTGTTACCAGTTAAACTGGCGGAGACAGTGTATGCAAGGGGATGACCAGGAACGATTTGAAGACTATCTGGAGCTAGAGCAATTCATCGAGGAGCTTCAGGCGGGTCATGCTGCCCATCCTCCTGCGGAGTTGACGCCTGAGAAGGCGAACATCTACCGCATGGCCGCGCTTTTCCGCTCCGCGTTCCCCGATGCCGCCGAGCCGCGACCGGAATTCGCCGCCGACCTTCATGCTCGCCTCACAGAGGAGATTCAACAAAAGGCAGAGAAACGCAACATATTCTCCTTCCTGCGCAAAAAACAGGAACAGACTGGGAGCCAGAGAGCCGGAGGAACGAGCGGTGGGCATGAGAGGAGGCAGGTGTCACGCCGCACTCTGCTCGCCGGTGGTGCCGCCGTCGCCGCCTCGCTCGTCGCCGGAGCTGGCATCATGCACGAAGTTGATCAGGCTGCTGCTACTCCACAGGCGACAGTAACCGGGAAAACATGGAAAGAACCGCTCATTGCAGCCGCTCAACCCACCACCTGGTACTATGTCACTACTCTGGCCGAACTCGGCAATAAGGTGGTACGCTTCGCCACCGATACCATTGTCGGCTACGTCACCTTTGATGACACGAAGGGCGACCCCGATGAAGGCAGTGTTATCGCCATGTCTGCGGCCTGCACCCACATGGGCTGCCTCGTCCAGTGGCAGGCATCCACTCAGAAATTTGTCTGTCCCTGCCATGGTGGTCTCTTCACCGAGTATGGCAAGCCCGACCCGCAATCTCCTATGCCCTACCTGATTGCTCTGCCCCGTCTCAACACAAAGGTGGAAAACGGCAAAATCTACGTCGAAGTACCGGGTAGTAGCAGTGATCCTTCTCCTACCACCAGCACGTCTCAGACCTGGAAGAAACCGTAACCTCCTGTGCTATACTCTTATTGATTGAGCTTGAACAAACAAGATCGGTAAGAGGATTGTCTGTCTGGCGTATCTCCGGTACGTGCCTGTTATAGACGAAGCAAACAGTTCAGCTTGCCACGCGGACAGGCGCGAGGCCCTACTCATCCCTTCATCCACCCGCTGTCTCTACAGCAGATGGGCAGACCTTTTCCCGATCTTCTCAAGAGAGAGCATATGGGAGAAGGTCATATGGCACAGGATGAACGTTATGCTTTGAGCTTCAGTGGTGGCAAAGACTCGATGCTCGCGCTTGACCGTGTGATACGCTCCGGGCTGCGCGTCGCTTACCTCGTGACGATGTTTGACGAGGCCAGCCAGCGTGTTCGCTTCCACGGCGTCCCCATCGCCCTGATTCAGGCGCAGGCCGACGCGCTCGGCATTCCCCTGCTGCGCTACCCCACGCGCCCCGAAATATTTGAAAGCGTCTTCCTGCGATCGCTCGTCGAACTGCGCCAGCGCGGTTTGAGCGGCATCATCTTTGGCAACATCCACCTCGCCGATGTACGCGCCTGGTACGAGGAACGCACCACCGCCGCCGGTCTTATCCACGTTGAACCGCTCTGGGGCGGTGCGCCCGGCGCCCTCGTGCGCGAGTGCATTGCTCGCGGCTACCTTGCGACGCTGACCAGCATCGAGCTGGCACGAGCTAAACCGCAATGGCTTGGCGCGGCCCTGACCGAGCGACTGGTGCAGGATTTTGAGCAAACTGGGATCGACCCTTGCGGTGAGCGCGGCGAATATCATACATTTGTGAGCAATGGGCCGCTCTTTGCCCATCCTGTACCCATCAGGACGGGCGAAGTCGTGGCAATGCCAGGGTATCAACTTGTCGACATTCTTTTAGATGGAAAGTAGGAACAGAATTTATATGGCACAATTTCCTGAACATTTCTACTGGGGTGTGGCAACCGCTTCCTATCAGATTGAAGGGGCGGTCAACGAGGGTGGACGCGGAGAATCTATCTGGGACCGCTTCAGTTCTGTCCCCGGCAATGTGCTTAACAACGAAACAGGACGTGTCGCCGACGACCACTATCATCGCTTTCGGGAAGATGTACAGATCATGCAGCAACTTGGCGTCAACGCTTATCGCTTCTCCATCGCCTGGCCGCGTATCATGCCCACGGGCAAGGGGAAGGTCAATACCATTGGCCTCGACTTTTATGACCGGCTGGTCGATACGCTGCTCGGCGCGAACATCGAGCCATTTATTACTCTGTATCACTGGGACTTGCCGCAGGCGCTGCAAGACGCGGTGGGCGGCTGGGGCAGTCGCGAAACCGCCTATGCCTTCGCGGACTATGTGGAGGCGGTTTCGCGCCGCCTGGGAGACCGCGTGCATCACTGGATTACGCTCAATGAGCCGTGGGTGGCCGCCTTCATGGGCAACGAGACGGGCGAGCATGCGCCGGGTTTGCGCAACTCGAAGCTGGCCTGGCAGGTTTCCCACAACTTGCTGCTCGGACACGCGCTGGCCGTTCCCATCCTGCGTGCCAACGGCGGCGCGGGTACCGAGGTCGGCATAACGCTCAGCATGTCCCCCATCTATCCGGCCAGCGATAAGGTGGAGGACGTGGAAAGCGCGCGCATGATCGATGCGAAAAACAATCGCTGGTTCCTTGAGCCGGTCTTTCGCGGCAGCTATCCCGAAGACATGCTGGAATATCTCGATGAGCATCAACTGACCCCCCACATGGAAGAAAACGACCAGCAATTGATCGCGCAGCCGCTCGATTTCCTCGGCCTCAACTACTACTTCCGCGTCATCGTGCGCCGCAAGCCCAACGGTGGCCCCTTCGACACGGAGCAGGTACAACCGCAGGGTGAGTATACCGACATGGGCTGGGAAGTGTATCCGCCAGGCCTGCGCGAACTCTTGCTGCGCATGCACAACGAATACCACATTCCCCGGCTCTACGTGACCGAGAACGGAGCCGCGTTCCTCGATGTCGTGTCGGGGGACGATCTCGTCCACGATGCGCGGCGCATCGAGTACCTGCGCGAACACTTCCATGAAGCGCTGGCCGCCATCAGCGAGGGTGTGCCACTCGCGGGCTACTTCGTCTGGTCGCTTATGGACAACTTCGAGTGGGCGCAAGGCTACAGCAAACGCTTCGGCCTTGTCTACATCGACTATCCCACGCAGCGCCGCGTCCTCAAAGATAGCGCCCGCTGGTACCGCGACTTCATCGCCTCCAACGGATCAGAGCTTTAGCCGCTATCACGCGAGCTTCCCATACTTGTTCCAGCGATTGTGGTGAGGAACGAGCGAGCGCCTTTTCTCTATGCTTTTTAATCTATCGAGACGGCGGCAACCAGAACAACGAGGCCGACGACACCGGTAATGTCGCCTCCATCGCGGAAAATATACTGAGAAACGAGCGGGACATAGTACTGTGTGAACGTGATCAGAAAGTCGATGGTGAAAAAGAAAAACGCGGCGCACATGAAGAGGCTGAAGCGCGTCGGTTTGCTCGTGTAGGCGGAGAAATAGGACACCAGAATGAGCAGGACGATAAACAGGCGCCCCATCGCCAGCACGGTTCTTATCGTGGGGTCGATAGGTGGCAGCGCTGCTGATGCCAGCAAGGGGACCAGCAGGAGCACAAAGGCCAGAATGTTCAGATTCATCAGGTTGCGCAGATAGCCCTCTGAACTGCGTGCCAGGCTGAGCAAAATAAAAAGAAATCCCACCGCCTGACCGATATACAGGAACCAGTCGGTATGCAAAGGGACCACCTTGACATAGCTGGCAGTGAAATCGGCAGCCGAGGAGAGCGAGACCAGGAGCATCGACAATCCCAGGATGAACAGGCGAGATTGTCGCAGGCTGGCATAAATGTCGAACGAGCGCACCGCAATGAAAAGGGCGACCAATGCGAAAGATACGTCTAACAGGTTAGGTAGAAGTCTGGGATCCATGAAGTTGTTTCTCCTTGCTACTCACCGGAGGTTGTTAAATAACGCCTGAGCATCAACAGGCTGCCCCTCCGCTGTGTAGATTTCGATACACTGCAATCTCAGCAGCTCTTTTAAAGCTTTCTGAGCTTCGGATAGAGTCATCCCGGTTCTCCCGCATAACTGGTTCAGCGTCAGGTGGCCATCTACCGCTTCATACAGGCGATGAGCCTGTCTATCCGCAATAGAGATGGTTTTGGAGAAGGGATTGCTTGAGAGCATGAGGTTGGCATCCTGCTTGCGCCTGAGCACGAGATCAGACAGGGCAGGCACTGCTTCCTGTACAGAAGCCTCCCGTGGCGTCGCGAGCGGACCCGTTCCGGCAGGTAAGAGAAGGTGGCGATTTTCAGCCAGGACAATCGCCTGCTCTACAATAAGACCGATGGTTGCAACCAGATTCTGAGCAGGCTGCTGGCGGAGAAAAAGCAAGGTGATGAGGGAAAGCCCCGTTTCCCTTTGTGCGAGGGTATACTCCGTTGGGGCAAAACGCACATTTTTCTCCGCTACATAATAGCAGCAGGAACTCAGACCGTAGCGCTGCAACAGCATTGCCAGGTAGCGAGGAAAGATTCTTTCCACCGGCTGCGCATCGGCAGTCTGCTGACTTCTCGCGATCTGTTCAACAGTCGCCGCCACCTTTTCACCAAACATGTATGCTGGCAGAGAACGGTCCTGACTGGCCATAACACGCAGTTGGGCGGATGGTTGATCAGACCAGCGCCCTTCACACGTCCAGAACTGCGCAGTCGATACATCGAAACGCTGGACTATTAAAGAGGCAAGCCATTGAAACATCTCCTCCGGGCGACGCATAGCCTCAACTGCCTGTTGCAGTTGCCTGAAAATCATGAGCCGATAGCCACTCGTATTCTGCGAGGAGAAGGTGTCACCGGGTCGTTCCATACAATCTCATCACCTTCCTGGAAAACAGTGCTTTCTATCACATGTGGATATCCTGCTATCCGCACTGACGCCTGAACGCTGTATCTATTCTACATCTACTGTTTTCTCTAGACAGGACACCTGCGCCTGTTGCTGGCCTACTTTTCTCAAAAAGGAAGCTGTACAATACAATCCCTGTAAAACACCCTCTAAAGATAGCAAATAACGCCATTGAGGTTCAACGAAATAGCCAGAATGTACTAGAGATTACCCTCTAATGTACCAGGACGGCACAAAAAGAGGTATACTCGTGGCAAATGTATGAGATCAACATGCTTCCTGTTTTTGTTTACAGGCCTCTGAGACACTCCAGAGCCTGTAGAACTATCTAGAAGGGGTTCTATGATGGCATACAATGTCACTACCATGCCCAACAATGCCACGGCTATGCCGGATAATAGCGGCAATAACGCCGCTGTTCCAGAGCTTGAACGTGGCATCGAGACGCGAGGTATCGAGCGCGTTCCACCTGCCGCCCGCGCGGACGTGCGCATATCTGGCAACTTTACCATGTGGTTCTCCGCCAATATGGTCATTTCTACCGTTGCGCTGGGGGCGCTCGCTGTTCCCGTCTTCGGGCTGGGCTTCTGGGATAGCGTTCTCGCGATCCTTATTTTTAACGTGCTGGGCGCTCTTCCTGTTGCTTTCCTATCCACACTTGGCCCAAAACTCGGCCTGCGCCAGATGACGATCTCCCGCTTCTCTTTTGGCTGGTCTGGCGCGGCCATCATGTCCATTATCAGCGCGGCTGCAGACGTTGGCTGGTCTACTGTGAACGTTATTGTGGGTGGTCAGCTCGTAGCGGCGCTGAGTAATGGGGCCATTCCCCAGCAGGTCGGCATTCTCGTCATTGCCATGCTGACAACGCTCGTCAGTATTTACGGATACCGCTACATTCACCTGTACGAACGCTTTGCCTGGGTGCCAATGGCGGTCATTTTCTTGATCCTGTTCATCGTTTCCGGGCCAAAAATGTCGCTCATTCCCACGCCCGCGTTTGGTATAGCCGAGATAGCCTCCTTCATTTCCTTTGGCGGCGCGATCTATGGTTTCGCTACCGGTTGGGCCTCCTACGCCGCCGACTATAACGTCAATCAGCCGCAGGAGACGCCTTCCAGTCGTGTTTTCTGGTGCACGTTCCTGGGCATTGCGCTCGCCTGCTCGCTGCTGGAGATCTTTGGTATGGCCCTGACCACGGCCTACAAAAATCCGCTCGATGGCAATGTTCTGGCCTCCGCCGCGCAGCCACTGGGGGGCCTCGGTGCCTTCCTGCTCGCGCTGCTCGCGCTGAGCGTCGTTGCCAACAACATCCCGAACGACTACAGTCTGGGACTGTCCGTGCAGGTGCTGGGCAGGCCCTTCCAGCGTATCAACCGGGCGGTGTGGGCGCTCGTCGGCGCGGTAATCTACGTGCTTGTCGCCGTGCCAGCGTCTGGCAACTTTGACACAACCCTTTCCAACTTCCTGCTCATTATCGCGTACTGGCTGGGTCCCTGGTCCATCATCCTCATCCTCGAACACTTTGTCTTCCGCAAGGGGCGCTACAACGCCGAGGACTGGAACACGCCCCAGAAGCTTCCCATCGGCTGGGCCGCCATTGCCTCCTTCCTTATCGGTCTGGGAGGAGTGCTGCTGGGAGCCGCGCAGGTGTATTATGTTGGCCCCATCGCCAGACTATTCAACCCACCCTACGGCATGGACATCGGCTTTGAGCTAGGCGTCATCTTCGCCGCCATCGCCTACCTCGTCCTGCGCCGCATGGAACTCCAGAGCACGAGACGATAAGACAAAAGCGTGGTAAGCGAATAACGAACACGATGGCCGCGAACGAGTAGTTCGCGGCCATCGTGTTCGTTATTCGCTTACCACTCCCTTCACAACCTCGGCCAGGGCTTTGATGAAGAGTGGTGAGGTGTTGAGGGATTGAGTGCGGGCAAACTGGATGTCGTTGGCTTCGGCCTGCTCGCGTGCACCGATTTCGATGTCGTAGAGAATTTCCAGATGGTCGGCGAGGAACTGCACCGGGGCGATCAGCACGTGGGTCTGCCCGGCGGCGCGCAGTTCGGGCATGATGTCAGCGAAATCGGGCTTAAGCCACTCTTCCGGCGTGTGACCGGCGCTCTGATAGCAGAACATCCAGCGTTCGGGCGGCAAGCCCACCTGCTCCGCCACCGCCGCAGCCGTCTCCTTCAGGGCGTCGATGTAGCCCGGCTCGTTCTCCACCACGCGCTTCGGCATGCTGTGCGCTGTTAAGAGCACGGGGACGCGCTCGCGCACCTGCGGTGGAAAGCGGTCAAGCGCCTCCTGCACGCGCTCAGCGATGGCCTGCACGAAGTAAGGTTGGAGGTGCCAGTCCTCAGCGATGCGCAATTCCAGGTCGTCGCGATGCAGCGCGGCCACCGCCTCACGCAGCGCGCGCACGTAGCCGCCCATGATGATGGGCGAATACTGCGGCGACATGATAACGCCCACCAGCTTCTGCGCGCCAGCTGCGACCTCCGGCACCACATCGGCAATGAAGGGCGGGGCGAAGCGCATACCGGCATCGACCTGGAACGCAGGGCCGTTGGGATGCTGCGCGTTCAATTCCCCCTGCAAGGCTGCCGCCTGCGCGCGGGTAATGGGCAGCAGGGGCGAGCCGCCGATCAGGCTGTAGCGCCTGCGAAACTCGCGAATCAGTTCTTCATCGGGCGCACGGCCACCACGCACGTTTTGCAAGTAGGTGGGCACATCATCCAGCGTGGCAGGCGAGCCGTAGGTCATCAGTAGCACGCCAATGCGTGTTATGTTCTGTTGCATCTCTCACTTCCACATCTAACGAGTGGTTGACTCGTGAACGGCAGCGACGAGGCGGCGCAGCATGTCGGGAGGCGTGGGAGCCAGCACGCCGTGTCCGAGATTGAAGATGTGGCCCGGACGGTTATCTGCCCGGCGCAGGACATCGCGCATGCCCTCCTCGACGGTCTCCCAGGGCGCGAGCAGGAGCGTGGGGTCGAGGTTGCCCTGGATGCCCCGGTCATAGCCGATGCGCGCCCAGGCATCGTCGAGATCGACGCGCCAGTCCACGCTGATCACATCTCCGCCCGCCTCCCTCATCAACTCCAGCAGACTGGCTGTGCCAGTGCCGAAGTGAATAGAAGGAGTGCCAGTCTCTTTGATGGCCGCAAAGATGCGCTGGCTGTAGGGCTGCACAAAGCGGCGGTAGACGCTGGGGCTGAGCGCGCCCACCCAGCTATCGAAAAGCTGCACCACATCGACTCCCGCCCGCACCTGCGCCAGCAGGTAGCGCGTGACAACCTCGGTCAGCTTCTCCATCAGAGCGTGCCAGATCTCCGGCTGGCCGTACATCAGCGATTTGGCGATACCATAGTCACGTGAGGGCCGCCCCTCGATCATATAGCAGGCAAGCGTGTAGGGCGCGCCGGAGAAGCCGATCACCGCCTTCTGGCCCGCCAGTTCGCCGCGCACCAGCCTGATCGCCTCCATCACGAAAGGGACTGCTTCGTCGGGGTCGATGATGCGCAGGGCCTCGACATCGCGCATGGTGCGCACGGGATTATGAATGATGGGGCCGATCTCCGGCTCGATTTCAAACGAAATGCCCATACCCTCAAGCGGAAGCATGATGTCGGCGTAAAGCACCGCGCCATCAACGCCCAGTTGCTCTACGGGCATCAGCGTCACCTGAGCGCAGAGTTCGGGCGTCTTCGCCATCGTTAAAATATCGTAGCGTTTGCGCAATTCACGATACTGGGCAAGACAGCGCCCGGCCTGGCGCATAAACCAGACGGGCGTCGCATCTGGCTGGCGCAGGGAACAGGCATCCAGGAAACGTGCCAGCCCCGTTCCCGGCTGCACGCGAGAAGTGTCTATCTGTTGCTGCATGGATATTCCTTACATTACATTAAATTTTGTGTGTGCGGGCAACTCCAATTGCCCTGTTACCTGTATATAATAACGCAGTAAGAGGCTAATAACAACAGGAAATCTTCAAAAACTTACGGGATGGCAAAAGTTTGCTGGAGATTTTGCAGATTTGGTTAGATGTGATAAATTTTCAGGTCGGAAAAACTGCCTTCTGCGCCGGAGGTGGAGGCAAGCGCACCGGCGGCGAATCCAATCTGTCCGCTGCTATAGGTTGCGTCGTGATTCTCTCCGACGAACGTGCCGTTGATGTAGAACTTGAAATCGCTGCCGCTGGCGATTACCGTCAGTGTGTTGGAGCTGCCGGAGACGATTGCATTACTCAATGTGTTCTGGATGAGGTAGGTGTAGCCTGCCGCGCCGGGGTCGTGGCGTCGGAAGAAAAATGCGCCCTGGTTGGTGATTTCAAAGTCGTAGAATTGCTCACCACTGGCACGGAAAATAAGACCGGCATCGCTGCCTGAAAGTAAGGAGACGTTGACCTGAATGACGGCATTAGCGAATGTCAGCGCGGGAACGGGCGAGATGCAGGTTTGCAGGAGACCCGACTGCTGAATCACGACATGATAGGTGCCATCGAGGAACTGGCAGTTGCTATTTTCCGGCCAGCGTCCCCCGGTATTAGCCAGCAGGTTATCCTCTAGCACCGGTGTGGTGCTGGTGGCACCGGTCAGGACACTCGCTGTCGCTGTAGCCCGAACCTGCGCCGTTGCTGTGGCCCTGGTGGCACTCGCCGCCGCCGTTGTCATGGCGCCGACAGTGGCAGTGGCGGCGGCTTCCTGCTTTGAAACGCCTGTGACATAGACAAAGCTCATCAGGATACTGACAATGAGCAGGAAACCAACACCTACGGCTGCCGCGACCACAACAGAATTGTACCGTCTGCGCCGTCGCCGTCCGCTGCGGAGTGGGCGCGAAGGCGTAACCGGAGTAGGGGGCAATAAGGTGTGCGTTGTAGCCAAACCTGTCTCGATCAGAGGGTCAACTGCCGATAGCGATGCCTCGGTCACAGGCGGCTGGTAGTCCATGTGACCTTCAACCGGCACTGTTGTGGAAGTTGTGAGGGGATATGCCACATCATCTTCATCGACTATTCCAGCCACTTCCATCTGGTCGGGGGCAAGAGCGGGCCGCGCCAGACTATCTTTGTATACCTGCCCCGTGGCTACAAGCGGCGGCAGGTCAGGGATAGAAAATGCCGCCTCGAATTCCGCAAGTTCGATTGGGGATGGCTGTGTCTCTGCCACCTGTCTCATCTCTCCACGGATTGACTGTGGCTGCAAAGCACGTTTATATGCACGAGCCAGCGCCATGGGCGAACGAAAACGGTTCTGTGGCTCCTTTTCCAGCGCGCGCAGGATCACCAGATCCACCGAGCGTGGAATGGTTGCATTGTAGTATGAAGGAGGTGCAGGAAGCTCGCGCAGATGTTTCCAGAAGGTGGCAATGGGCGTCTCAGCGGAAAAAGGAACACGACCCGTCACCATCTGATAGAGCACTATACCCAGTGCATAGATATCACTGCTCGGCGTGGCTGGCCCTAATGACAATTCGGGGGCCATGTATTCAGGTGTGCCAAGCAGCGAACCCGTCTGCGTCAGTCCCTGCGCCCCCTCCAATGCCTTTGCCAGGCCAAAATCCGCAAGGTAAGCATAGTGTGGACTGCGCAGGAGAATGTTGGATGCCTTGATGTCACGATGAATAATACCAGCATCATGCGCGTACTGGAGCGCGCTGGCTATCTGCTCCAGCAGGAGAGTGGCCTCGTCCAACGACAGGCAGCCACCTTGTTTCACATAGCCTCTGCCACTTCTCCTTGCCCGTCCCGACCGCGTACTTAGACGCCTGCTCAAGGTACCATATTCCGCGTAGTACATCGCGAGGTAGCACCACGGCTCCTGCTCTCCAAATTCGTAAGCAGGCAAGATGTGTCTGTGACGCAAACGGAGAATGGCTTCAGCCTCGCGGTGAAAGCGCTCCAGGTATTCCGTGTGTACGGCGCTTACCACCTTCACTGCTACCTGCCGCCCCTGATGCTGGTCATAGGCGAGGTAGACTTCAGACATTCCACCTTTCCCTAAGCGACGCAAAAGACGATACTGCCCCAGAGCTGTCCCTTCTAATCCAGGCATTTCTTTCTCGATCCTTCCCAACCACGTTGCTGTCTTTCTTCCCGCAGGCGCAGCGCAGCGCAGTGAGCACAAAACACAACCATTTCTTTACCTGTAGCTTGTATAACTATCTATAAGTATACGGTAGTAATACGTTAAAGGTCACAGATTGGTACCCTGTACGCTTCAGACAGGCTCAGGAAGCCACGGGAGGATATTGAATGTCGGCGCGCTCTACTCCCCCGGCGTATTCCCAATCTATCTATCTCCATGACCATGTTTGTGTCCATGTTTCTGCTTTGGCGGTGGTGGCGGTGATGGTCGCTTTGGCGGTGGTGGCGGTGATGAACGAGGGTAGAAGATTACACTATCATCTGTAGTGCTGGACGCTGTGGTGGTGGAGGCAGGAGGCAGCTTCCCGAAACCACTCCTCTTCCCTGCATTCTCCAGCGCGGTCGAAAACAGCGCGCTGGCTCCCCATACCGTCTGAGTATGCGCTGCACTGCTATAGAGCGAGTAACCGAAAGAGAAGGGAATAGCTACCAGAAGCGTTGCTGCCAGCACACCCGTCATCACCTTGCGAGAGAGCGGAGCGCGCCTCTCCACATCAACGCGATTCTGCGTCGCCACGCCCGTTATCCGGCGCATATCGAACAAGTTTTGCTTCTCTGGCGCAGTGGGAGTCGCCACAGGCAGTGGTCCCATAGGCACTCTGGCTGCCGTGGCCGGTGGAGCGGTGATACGCCACTCCTCACGTGTCCTTCTCGCGTACAAAAGCGACTGCGCGTAGGCGCGAGCCAGCGCCTGCGCGCTTTTAAAGCGCAGGCGCGGGTCCTTTTCCAGCGCGCACATCACCACCTGCTCGACGCTGACCGGAATGCTAGGCTCTAGCAGTGATGGAGGCAGGGGCTGTTCCTGCATATGCTTCCAGTAGACAGCAAGAGGCGTGGTGCCTCTAAAAGGCGTCTTTCCGGTCAGCATCTGGTAGAGCACGATGCCCAGCGCGTAGATATCACTGCTTTTGCTGGCCGACTGCTCGGCCAGTTCCGGTGCCATATATTCCGGCGTCCCGATGATGTAGCCGGTCTGCGTCAGCTCGCTGCTCTGATCAACCTCTTTGGCCAGCCCGAAATCCGCCAGATAGGCGTGCTCTCCCCGTTGCAGCAGGATATTCGAAGGCTTGATATCGCGATGAATGACGCCATGGTCGTGGGCAAATTGCAGGGCGGCGCATACCTGCACCAGAATCTTCCCGGCCTCCTCCGGGGTCAACCGTCCCTTCGTATGCAACAGGTCCCGTAAGGTGCCATGCTCTATATACGGCATGACCATGTAGAGCCACTGTCCCTCTTCACCATAATCGAGCGTTGGCAGGATATGCTTATGTGACAGGTTACCCAGAGCTTTGATTTCCCGCTGGAAGCGACTCGCGTGCTCGCTATCTTCCCTGCTGACTATCTTGATCGCCACTTCCTGCTGCGAATCTTGATCGCACGCGAGATAGACCTGTGACATGCCGCCACGTGCCAACCGCCTCTTGAGCAAATAATGCCCGAATATTGTACCTTCCAGTTCTTCCATAGACTGTATCCTTATCAGGAAATAGTTGCTTTCTGAAATAATTGCTTGCTTTCTCCTATAAGGACACGGCTCTGGTGGGCATTTGGTGTCACCCAGGCACTTATAGTTCGATCTCATCTCCTATGTGCAAGATGCGTGTTGATTGGCCGCGCCGGAAGATTTTGACGCTCTGCTGGCCCATGACACGCCAGTGTGCTTTGCCCGTCTCCTCAGCCGGGGGAGCCAGGCGCACCAGCGCGGTATTCTCGTCAACGCCAACAATAGTGCGACCATCGGGCAGTGTGTTGATTAAGCCCTGAAAGACGACATTGCTGATAAAATTAGCCATGCGATCAAAGTGTGGAAAGACGACAAGCTGCGGCACGATGCCCATTGCCCCGGCCCATGCCGAGTGGCCGCTCTGCACCATCTGCCGGATGGAGATGGTGTAGCCTCCCAGCGCCATTGCCCCCGCGCTGCATCCGGCCAGCACCGCCCCCTGCTTGTAGGCTTCCGTGATAATCTCCCAGGCAGGGGAGCCGCGCATGCTCTGAATAATCTGCTGAGGGTCGCCGCCGGAGAAGTAATAAAAATCGGCCCCACGCAGCAGGGCAAGCTGTTCGGGATCGTTGGCACTGGCGGCATCGATGATGCGCGCGGGCCGGATGTCCTTCACGCCCAGCTTTGTGAAGTGGCGCAAACCGAGATCATTCCAGTAGCTCGGCCCGTTCGCCTCGCGCCCGCTGGCCGTTGGCAACAAAACGACACGCGCCATGTCCGCGCCGCCCAGCGTTTCTAGCAGGTAGGCATCGGTCGTATTCATAACATCCAGATATTCACCAGAGCCAACCAGAGCAATAGCCCCCGGCTGCCGGTGAGCAGTATCTTCTGACACAATGGTTCTCCTTGTTTTGGTATGTATGATAACATAAACATATTAGCGCGGCTATTCCGATGATATATGTGAGGTTTGTATGGCAAATGAGAGATTGAACATTTTGCTGGTGGCGACGGAGGCGGTTCCTTTTGTGAAGGAGGGGGGTGTGGCGGATGTGATGGGGAGTTTGCCGGGGGAACTGGCTGCGCTGGGCCACGATGTGCGCATCTTTTTGCCCCGCTATGGGAGCATCGACCCGGCCCGCCTGGGACTGCGCTTCACAGGCGTTGAGGGAACGGTCCTTATGGGCGCGCGGGAGCGCCGGGTCGCTATTTTAGAGAGCAAGCTGCCCGGTACGCCGGTGACCGTCTATTTTCTGAATAACGAGGAGCTTTTTGGCTGGCACCAGCAAACATACCTGGGACAGGAGCAGCGCGATGAGCAGCGCCGCTTCCTGCTGTTCTGCAAGGGCCTGCTCGAAATGCTGCCGCGCCTGGGCTTTGAGCCGGACATCATCCACCTCAACGACTGGCAGGCAGCTCCGTGCGCGGCCTTTTTGCGCACGACGCAGCGCCACCTGCTGCGCAAGGGAGCAACGCGCATAGTCTATACGATCCACAACCTGCAATACCAGGGACGCTGGGACTCGTCGATTCTGGAAGAGGCGGGGCTGAGTCCTGAGCGGGTCTTCAATGCCGACGGGCTGGAGTTCTGGGGTGATGTGAACTGGATGAAGGGCGGCATCATGTACGCCGATGTGATAACGACCGTCTCGCGCCGCTATGCCGGGGAGATTCAGACGCTGGACTATGGCTGGGGGCTGGACGAGGCGCTGTTCCAGCGCCACTCACGCGTCTTCGGAATCCCCAACGGACTCGATTGGAATGCCTGGAATCCCGCTACCGATAGAGATATCGCAATGCAATACAATGTGATAGACGCGCCGGAGGCCAAAAAGCGCAATCGCGGCGCGCTGCGTCAGGAGTTTGGGCTGCCGGATGAGCCGGAGGTGCCACTGATCGGCATTGTCAGCCGCCTCGTCGATCAGAAGGGGTTTGACCTGATTGCCGGGCTTGCCGGCGAGCTGCGCGACCTGCGCTTGCAGCTTATAGTGCTGGGAACAGGCCATGCGAGCTACGAGCACCTGTTCCGCGAGCTTGCGGCGACCACCAGCAACGTGCGCGCCCGTATCGGCTTTGACGCCGCTCTCTCACACCGCATCTACGCGGGTTCTGATTTCTTCCTGATGCCCAGCGCCTTCGAGCCGGGCGGCTTAGGGCAGTTGATCGCGCTGCGCTACGGCACGCTGCCGATTGTCCACGCGACGGGTGGCCTCGCCGATACCGTGACCGATCTGGACGCCCATCCGGAGACGGGCAACGGTATCAGCTTTGGCGCGTATGCGACGGAGGCATTGCAGGACGCGCTGCAGCGCGCCCTGCGCCTCTACGCCCGGCAAGACCGCTGGCCCGCCCTCGTCGAGCGAGCAATGGCCTACGACTCGCGCTGGTCGGCCAGCGCCCGCGCCTACAGCGACCTCTACCGGCGTGTGTTGCGTCTGCCACCGATGTGAAGCAGGGACTTATGCGACCCCTGCTTCCGTATCCAGCCGTTCGGCGTAGGCATGATAATCGGGGGCGAGGCGCTGGTAGGCGCTCGACAGCAGGGGCGACGTGATCATCAGATCAGCGGACGCCCGGTTGCAGGCGACAGGGACGTTCCAGACTACCGCGATGCGCAGGAGCGCCCGCACATCCGGGTCGTGTGGCTGCGGGGTGAGCGGGTCCCAGAAAAAGACCAGCAGGTCGATCTCTCCGCCCGCGATCATCGCCCCGATCTGTTGATCGCCGCCCAGCGGGCCGCTTTGTAGTTTGTGAATCGCAATACCGAGTTCCTGTTCCAGTAATTTGCCCGTTGTTCCCGTTGCGTACAGCTCGTATTGCTTGAGCAATTCTTTATTAAAGCGCGCCCATTCCAGTAGCTCGTGTTTTTTCTCGTCGTGCGCAACGAGCGCGATACTCTTTGCATGTTCCATAATTCACCTCCTGTCTCTACTCATGCGCGCAGAGATGGATTCCATGGCCTTTTAGCGATGCACAGGCTCAGTCGGCTTCTCCTTTGCCACTGGAACAGGTACAGTGTGGTGCTCGCATGTTGGCACCATGCGCCACTCCCGCTCGGACACTTCGTAGACGATAGCAACTTTTGCCTCTCCATCACAACCATGATAGACACAGGGCAGCGACGGCTCTATCTTGATCTGGCGAAAACCATCAGTCATTTGTATTTCCTCACTTTCGTGAATGAGTTCGTGTTTAAAACATCACCGGAATAGTCGATCAATCGGCGTTGTGTCCGATAAATCGGCAACTACACTCCTTGACAACGGGCAATACCGTGCAATATACTGCACTAACAAAATAATAGCACGAAGTTTCGTGTAATGTCAAGGAGAAACATGCAATTTCAAGGGAGAAAACGCAATGTTAACGGCAGAACGGCGTCGTTCGATTATGCAGGCGCTCCAGCGTGATGGAAAGGTGCTGGCTTCAGAACTGAGCAAGAGCTTTCATGTTTCGGAAGATACTATCCGGCGCGACTTGCGCGAGCTGGCGGAGGCTGGTATGCTCCAGCGCGTGCACGGTGGGGCGCTGCCGCGTCCATCCAGCAGCGCCAGCTTCAGCGAGCGCAAGCAGCAAGCGACAGGCGCGAAGGAGGCTATTGCGCGGGCGGCGCTGCGCTTCATTCGCCAGGATCAGGTGATTATCCTGGACGGTGGCACGACGCTGCTGCAAGTGGCGCAGCAATTGCCCCGCGACCAGCGTCTCACCGTAATTACGCATAGCCCACCCATTGCGATGGCGCTGACCGAACCGGAGGACTCGGCGGTTGAAGTCATTTTGATCGGTGGACAGATGAATAAGCACGCGCAGGTAGCGCAGGGGGCGTCAACGGTGGAGGCGTACCGCCATATCCGGGCCGACCTCTGTTTCCTCGGCATACGCGGCCTGCATCCCACCATCGGCATAAGCACCTCCAATCTGGAAGAAGCCTACGTGAAACGGGCGATGGTGGCCAGCGCCGCCGAAGTTGTGGCTCTCGCCTCCGCCGAGAAACTGGATACCGCCGCACCCTACATCATCGGGCCGAGCAGCATGCTCACACGCCTTGTGACCGAGCGTGCCGTCGCGGAAGAGGTACTTGCACCATACCGCGAACAAGGTATCGCTATCACTCGCGTTTAACTGATTTTACTATTGATGCTGCGGCGGGACAGTTCGCGCTCCCAGCCGTGGGCGAAGGTGCGGTCTTCGAGCGTTTCGCCGCTTGCGAGCGCATCAGAAGGGAAGTCTTGCGGACGCAGGTCGGTACCGATCTTGCAGTTGCGACCAACTTTGAGGTTATCGGGCAGGCGCGTCCGCTTGCCGATGAGTGTGATGCCGGTGTTGAGCAGGTGTGGTTCCTGCTTGTTAGGTGTCATATCATCGCCGTAGCCGATCTGGCAGTTTTTGCCGATGATAACCTCTTTATCTGTGATCGTGTGATCAACCACGCTGCCCGCGCCAATGACGGTGTCGAAAAGGATGATGGAATCGCGCACAACCGCGCCCTCCTCGACGACAACGCCCGGTGAGAGCACGCTGTGTTCGACCCGCCCCTTGATGATGTTGCCGTGCGAGATGAGGCTCTCCACGATCTGCGCGCCCTCGCGAATGGAAGCTGGAGGACGCTCCTCGCTGCGCGTGTGAATAACCCAGGAAGGGTCGTAGAGGTCGAAGGTGGGGTGATCGCCGAGCAGGTTCATGTGCGCCTCCCAGTAGGACTGGATGGTGCCGACATCCTGCCAGTAGCCGGTGAAAGGATAGGCATAGACGCCCTCGCCATGCTCCACCATGCCGGGAATAATGTTGCGCCCGAAGTCGTGCTGGCTGGGCGTGCCACCTCCTGCGCGGGCATCTTCAAGCAGGACGCGGATGAGCGTGTCGCGGTTAAAAACATAGATGCCCATCGAACCGAGCGTGCCGCGTGGCTGTTTGGGCTTCTCCTCGAAGGAGACGACGCGCTGCCCGGTATCGGTTTCCAGAATGCCGAAACGGTGTCCCTCCTCGATTGGCACCACTACCGCGCCCAGCGTGGCGGCCGCGTTGTGCTGCTGGTGAAAGTCAATCATCGGCCCATAGTTCATACGATAAATATGGTCTCCGGCCAGAATGAGGACGTAATCGCAGGATGATTCCAGGATGAAGCTCAGGTTCTGGTAAACGGCATCAGCGGTTCCCTGATACCAGTCCGCTTCACCGCGCCCGACGTAGGGCTGAAGCAGGTGAACTCCTCCGTGAGATCGGTCGAGGTCCCAGGGACGGCCAATCCCGATATGGTCGTTGAGCGAGTGGGGACGATACTGTGTGAGCACGGCGACATCAAAAATACCGGAATTTACGCAGTTGCTGAGGGCAAAATCAATGATACGATACTTCCCTGCGAAGGGAACAGCGGGCTTGGCACGTTTCTGGGAAAGCAGGCTCAAACGCTCACCCTGCCCACCTGCTAAAATAACCGCCAACACTTTACTCATCGAGCAACCAGTCCTTTCTGTTTGGAGTTCCTACAGCGGCGTATCTCTATCAGTTCGGAAAACTACATCATTATATTCTATAAATGACAGGCGCGAGAAAAGGCAAGAGCGGAAAACGGTCCAGGTTTTCCGCTCTTGCCCCGCTTACAGATGTAGTATCTTATGCAACTGCTGCTACGGGAACTTTCTCCTCTTCAGTCGCGCCTTCCTGGACGGCAAGAGGGCGTTTGAGGACGAAGAGCGCTGCCGCCGTGACCACAGTGCCAATGACGATGGACAGGGTATACAGAGGCAGGTTGCTGACCACACCCGGAATGAACATCACCCAGATGCCACCGTGGGGGACGTGCAGACCGATGCCAAAGAGTCCGACCAGCGCGCCGGTCACTGCCGAGCCGATCATGATGGAAGGGATCACGCGGAAGGGATCTTCGGCGGCGAAGGGGATGGCCCCTTCGGTGATAAACGATGCGCCCAGCACCCAGGCAGCTTTGCCGGCTTCGCGCTCATCATGGGTAAAGCGATCTTTGAACAGTACAGTTGCCAGCGCCAGGCCCAGAGGAGGCGTCATACCGGCGGCCATCGACATCGCCATGGGCAGGTAGACGGGATTATGGGGGTCAAGCAGCAGACCGGTAGCGAAGGCATAGGCAGCTTTATTGACCGGGCCACCCATGTCGAAGGCCATCATCAGGCCGATAATCAGGCCCAGGATCGCCGCGTTGACTCCTTGCAAACCCTTCAGCCAGCCGATCAACGCCTGGTTGAGGAAGGAGACGGGGACGCTGACTACGAAGATCATAATCAAGCCAACGATCAGCGAGCCAAGCACGGGCAGCACGAGCACAGGCATGATACCGGCCAGGTTGCGCGGCAGTTTGATGCCCCGGTTGAGCCAGTAGATTGTATAGCCTGCCAGGAAGCCCGCGATGATGGCGCCCAGGAAGCCAGAGCCGCCGAGGCTGGCGATCACGCCGCCGATCATGCCGGGGGCGATACCCGGACGGTCAGCAATCGAATAGGCGATGAAGCCTGCCAGGATAGGCACGTAGAGCAGGAAGCCTGCCTTCGCTCCGATCACGAAGAGGGCCGCGCCCAGCGATTGGAGGGGATTGGCGGTGAAGCCGGTGACCAGAACAGTGAGGTTGGAGGTGTCGAAGAAGGCGATTTTGTAGCCCCCGACGGCGAAGGCCAGGGCGATCATGATACCACCCGCCACGACGAACGGGATCATATACGAGACGCCGGTCATCAGGTGCTTATAGGGACCCCGGCGGGACTGTGACCGCGCAGCCTTTGCCGCCTGTACTTCCGCTACATAGTCCTTCGCGCCTGCCTTCTGTGTCGTAGCTTGCGCCAGCGCGTTCTTGATAACGGCCTGACCATCATTGATGGCGGCATTGGTCGAGGTCTCATAGACCGGCTTGCCCGCGAAGCGGCCGGTATCCACTTTGGCATCGGCGGCAATGACCACCACGTCGGCTGCCGCGATATCGGCAGAGGTGAGCGTGTTTTGCGCGCCAACGGAGCCTTGCGTCTCCACTTTGATCTTGTACCCCAGCGCCTCGGCCCCCTTTTCCAGCCCTTCAGCCGCCATAAAGGTGTGCGCTATGCCCGTGGGGCAGGAGGTGATCGCTACAATATGTTTCGTTGCTGTCGCCGCGGGAGCAGGTGCTGGAGCGGCTTCTGCTGCCGCCGCGCGCAGCGCGTTCTTGACAACGCTCTGACCGTCTTTGATGGCGGCATTGGTCGAGGTTTCATAGACCGGCCTGCCCGCGAAGCGACTTTGATCCACTTTGGTGTCGGCGGCGATAATAACCACGTCCGCGTTTTGAATATCGGCAGGAGTCAGTGTGTCCTGCGTGCCAACGGAGCCTTGCGTCTCCACTTTGATGCTATGGCCCAGCGCCTCGGCCCCTCGCTTGAGGCTTTCGGCTGCCATGAAGGTGTGCGCTATTCCTGTGGGACAGGAGGTGATCGCAACTATCTTCGCCATGTTCGTTCTCTCCTTGTGATGTAGAGATAAAATCCTTTTAAAACATTGCTCGTTCTAACGCACTACAGGGAAATACTACTACAGGTGTGAATCGCCACTTGCTGGATGTATGCCTGAAGCTCTTCGGGGGCAGGCAAATTGGAACTGAGACTGGTGATTCGGCCAAGCGAATAAGCTGTGGCAAGACGGGCGCAATCGGCCAGGCTCATGCCCTGCACGAGGCCGGCGAGCAGTCCGGCCACCATCGCATCTCCGGCTCCCACGGTGCTCTTCACCGTCACGGTGGGCGGCGTTGCCACCAGCGCTCTCTCCTGATCGACGAACATTGCGCCGCGCTTGCCCATCGAGACGACAACTAGCCTGATGCTATCGCTCAACAGCTCGCTGCTCGCCAGCTCGATATCAAACTCATTTGCCAGCGCCTGCCCGGTCAGCTCCCGCAGTTCATCGATATTCGGTTTGATGACGGTCGGACCCGCCAGGACGCCGTGACGCAGCGCCTCACCGCTGGTATCCAGCACCACGCGCTTGCCAAGTTCCTTGAGGCGCGTGATGATTGTGGCGTAGGTCGTGGTCGGCACTCCAGGAGGTAAAGCCCCTGCCAGCACAAACCAGTCACAGGTGAGCGCGAGTTGCTCGATCTGTCCGAACATGGCCTCCATCGCTTCCGGCAGGGGCGTCAGGCCGGGCATGTTGATATCGGTTGTGTACTGGTTGGCCTCGTCGACGATCTTGACGCCGGTGCGGGTTTCGCCGGGGATGCGTACAAAATGATCATCGATATGCTTGCGCGCGAAGAAACGCTCGAAGATTTCAGCATTGTCCTGGCCGAGAAAGCCGGTCACCGCGACTTTGTGGCCGGTGTCAGCCAGGAACGAGGCGACGTTGACGCCCTTGCCGCCAGCATTGAACTGCATAGCCTGCCCGCGATTGACTGTGTTGGTGCGAAAATTGTTCACCCGCACGGTCTGGTCAATGGCCGGGTTGAGGGTAACGGTTGCGATTTTCATAGACTTCTTACCTCCACTGCCGTGCGGCACTGCAACGCCTTCTGCGCAAGGGTCCGCATTTCCGCCAGCGAGCGAGTGCGAATCTCCGCCTTGACCGCCGGTATGCTGGGAACGCTGGCGCTCAGTTCGGTCACGCCGAGGCCTGTTAGAATGACGGCGCCTTTCGGGTCGCTGGCGAGACCGCCACAGACACCGACCCATTTCCCCGCCCTCTCCGCCGCCTGCACGGTCTGCGCGATCATGCGCAGGACGGCGGGATGCAGCGCGTCGGCCTGCTTCGCAAGTTGTGGGTTCGTGCGGTCCATTGCCAGCACATACTGTGTCAGGTCGTTGGTGCCGATGGAGAAGAAATCAATTTCCTGCGCCAGGTAATCGGCCATCACGACGGCGGATGGCACTTCGACCATGATGCCGAGCGAGAGCTGCGGCGCGTCCAGTTCTCGCCGCACCTGTTCGGCAATGGCCCGCGCCCGCGCCACCTCTTCGAGCGTAGCAATCATGGGGAACATAATCTTGATCGGCCCGTAGGCGGCGGCGCGATAGATGGCGCGCAGTTGCGGGATGAACAGGTCTGGCCGCGCCAGGCAGAGACGAATGCCGCGTATGCCGAGGAAGGCGTTATCCTCTTGTGGCAGGTTGAGGTAGGGAACCTCTTTATCGCCGCCGATGTCCAGCGTGCGGATAATCAGCGTGCGACCACCCAGCGCCTGCGCCATGTCGCGGTACGCCTGGAACTGCTCTTCCTCGTCGGGCGCGGATTCGCGTTCCAGGAAAAGGAACTCGGTGCGCATCAGGCCGACGCCCTCGGCTCCTGCCGCGATGGCACCCGGCGCTTCGCTGGCGCGATTGATGTTGGCGGCAACCTCGACACGATGCCCGTCCGTGGTGACTGCTGGAGCCATGCGCGCAGCGTTGGCGACTTCCTGCTGCTCTTGCAACTGCTGCTGTGCTTTGCGCGCAGCCTCTACATCGCCGACAGAAGGATTGACGTAGAGCTTGCCAGCCGTGCCGTCCAGGATGGCGGGCGTGCCGTTGACAAGATCAAGCACTGCCTCCCCGACACCGACAATGGCGGGGATGCCGAGCGAACGGGCAATAATGGCGGTATGCGAGGTCGGGCCTCCCTTTGCCGTACAAAAACCGAGAATGCTGTCGGTGTCCAGGGCGGCGGTGTCGGAGGGTGTTAAATCCTCGGCAATCAGGATAACGGGAGTATCGGGTGAGACGGGCTGCTCGTCGCCTGGGCCAACGAGGTGGCGCAGGACGCGCTGCCCGACATCACTCAGATCAACGGCACGTGCCGCCAGCGTGGGATCATCCAGTTTCTGCACCTGCTCCACCCGCTCATTGATCGTCTGCTGCCACGACCACGCCGCGCTGTGGCCCTGATAGATCAGGGCGATGGTCTGCCCGATGAGAGCGGCATCATTGAGAAATTCGGCATGGACGCGGAAGATCGCCGCCTTGCCCGAACCGAGGCGCGTCTTGACCTCCTCGTACAGTTTGTCAAGCTCGCCATGAGCGGCATCCAGCGCCTGTTGAAATCGATGCCCCTCGCTCGTCGGATCGCTGCCGGGCTGATCTTCGACGACGATAGCGCGCTGCCTGTACTGGCGCAGCGGCCCGATTGCCAGGCCACCGGAGGCGGTGACGCCGGGAAGGGTGAACACCGTGGACTGTGGCGTCCATGCCGCTTCACTGGTGGGCGTGGCGGCTGGCTGCTCCTCCGGCTCGTCTCCCAGACCGCTCTCGATGGCTGCCTGTAACGCTTTCAATGCGGCAGTGGCATCCGGCCCCTCGGCTGAGACGCGAATGGCCGCGCCGCTTTCGGCTCCCAGTTGCAGCAGGGAAAGCAGGCTTTTGCCATTAGAAACGGTGTCACCATGCCGCACTTTAATGTTGGACTTGAATTGCCTGGCAAGATCGACGAAAACGGCGGCGGGCCGTGCGTGCAGGCCGGTCTTGTTGCGCACCACCGCGTCGAAGGAGGTGAGATAATCTACGACCTCTGCCTGCTTTGCGGGAGCAGGCGCTGTCGGACGCTCCCCAGTCAGGGCTTCAATGATAGCGCGGGGATCGGTCGTTTTCGTCAGGCGCTCTACCTGCTCTTTATCGCCTAACACGCGAGTCAGGCGTTTCAAGACCTCGATGTGTTCATCCGACTTCGCTGCGATACCTACAATGAGATGGACGGTTTCACCGGTATTCCAGGGTACGCCATCAGGCGACTGCACGACTGCAATGCCGGTACTATGGATCAGGTCGCGGTTCTCTGGTAAGCCGTGGGGAATGGCAATGCCGTTACCTAGATAGGTGTTGGCGACCTGTTCGCGGCCTAACATACTGGAGATATAGCCAGCATCGATATTCCCGCTATCGACCAGGAGCTGGCCTACCTGGCGAATAGCCTCTTGTTTGTCCGCCGCGTGGGACTGCAAACGGATCTGGCGCTCATCAAGCGTAATCATCATCGCCTCCTGGCGTTTCAAGAGAAAGGCTCTACTTCGACGTATTCACCTGTCATCAACCTTGATAGTATTGTAATCGATTACAATAGATTTGTCAAGTGTTTTGGCTATCAAATTTGTTTCTTGCAAGAAATATTGCGAAATGTGATTGAAACATGCCCAAAATGAGCCAGAAAGACAGGAATAGAGGTGACTAGAACCGTAAACGTTTACAATATTGCTGGTATTTTGTTGAAGATGCTGGTATAATACAGGTAAACGATTACATAGAAGAACAGACTACTATGAAATTTGGCAAGCAGGCCTGATTCTGGTTGTTCAAATTCATTATGATATGGCATTTAAGGGAGATAGATATGGTAAGTATCAAAGACGTTGCTGAGGCAGCGGGAGTGTCGACGGCAACGGTTTCGCGGGTGCTCTCGAACGGGCAGCATGTGCGGCCAGAGGTGCGCGAGCGCGTGCTGGCGGCGGTGGAGCGGCTGGGCTACCGGCCAAACCTGGTGGCGAGAAGCCTGCGCTCGCAGCATTCCAACACCATCGGCTTGATCGTCTCCGATATTCGCAACCCATTTTTCACTTCGATCAGCCGGGCAGTGGAGGACGCGGCATACGAGCAGGGTTTCAGCGTGCTGTTGTGCAATACTGATGAAAATCCAGAGAAAGAGATCATCTATCTCAACCTGATGCAGGATGAAAATGTGGCGGGTCTCATTTTCTCCCCAACCCGGCAAACTATCGCCAACTTTTCCGCTGCGAAGCTGAACTTCCCCGTCGTGATAGTAGATCGTGCTGTGCCGCACGGGGATGTCGATGTTGTGCTGCTGGACAATGTAGACGCCGGATATCGTCTCACCACGCATCTTATCGAGAGCGGCTACCGGCAGATCGCGGCCCTGTGCGGCGAGATGAGCACGACAGGGCGAGAGCGCGAGGCAGGCTATGAGAAGGCGCTGCGCGAACACGGCTTCACGCCTCTGCCGGAGTACGTGAAATATGTGCAGCCAAAGGTCGAGGCTGGTTACGCGGCCACCCTGAAAATGCTGGCTTCCGCACAACCACCCGACGCGCTGCTCACCACCAACAGTCTGCTGGGCGAAGGAGCCTTGAAAGCCATCCGCGAGCGCAACCTCACCATTCCCGACGACATCGCCCTCGTCACCTTCGACGAAACCACGTGGGCCGCGCTGGTGCAGCCCGCCATCACCCTCATCGCCCAGCCCACCTACGAAATCGGCCAGGCGGCCACCGAACTCCTTCTGCAGCGTATCGCCAACCCCAACCGTCCTACGCGGCAGGTGATCCTGAAAGGGCAATTACTGGCGCGCGGGTCGAGCGCGCCACGCCAGCCGCATGCTATTGTCGTTCCTGCTCAGTCCGACGCACCAGAATCTCGTTGATGTCGGCACGTGGAGGCTGCGTGACGGCGTAGATGATGGCTACCGCGCTCTTCGGCCAGACGTGCAAGATGTTTTGCCGTAACAGGGTAAGACTTGTCTCTGATCATCCAGAAACCTTCTTCCGGCAAAACAGTGATGAAGGGCCATACCTGCGCGTCGGCGATATTCTGTTGCGCTATCGTCACAGCCATACCTGCCTGTTCAGCGACCTCATCCGTTTCGCGACGAAGAGCAAATGGAGTCATTCATCGCTGGTTTTCCTTGAGCCTGATCCTGCTCAGAGTAGCGAGGCGATTTTCCTGGTCGATGTGACCACTAAAGAAGGGCGCGTTCGTCGCAAGCTGGTTGCATGAAATGGCTAAGCCGGATGCGTTTACCGCTGGCATAAGCTATTTCTGTTGATAGGCGGGCAATCAAAAAACGGGCGGCATCACCGCCCGTTTTTTGAGAATGCTGTCTAACTGTTCTATAGCGACTGCGTCAAGCTTCCGGCCGGGCGAAAAAGAGGAGAAGAGATGTTACAATAAGGATAAAGAAGGGAACGATACTGAGAGAGCAGGAGCAAGAACATTGGTTGCTTTGAAAGGTGTGCTGGCGCGGCGCCCGCTGGGGATGGTGTTTGATATTGATGGCACAATCAGCCCGATAGCGCAGGTCTCAGACGAGGCGCGGCTCTATCCGGGCGTGGCGCAGCTTCTGGAAGAGGCGCAGCAACATAGAGGCGTCCACGTGGGGATTATCACCGGACGCGGTCTGGAAAATGGCGCTGGTATGGTCAATGTAGAGGGACTGACATACATCGGCATTCACGGCCTGGAGTGGAGCGAGGGTCTGCCAACCACGCACGAGGTGCAGGTGCTGCCGGAGGCGCTGGCCTATCGTGAAGCCGGTAGCGCCCTGCTCGATCTGGTTGAGCAACACCAGGATGAATTGCCCGGTATCTATATTCAGCGCAAGCGTATTGGCGGCACTGTGCATTACCGGCTGGCTTCCAACCCCGAGCGGGTGCGAGCACGCCTGTTCTCACTGCTGGAAGAACCCGCCCGGCAACGGAACATCCGGCTGACCGAGGGCAAACTGGCGTTGGAGATACGGGTGCCGCTGGAGATTGATGTGGGCAAAGGAGGGGCGCTACTCCGCTTCGTGCGGCGTTTCGACCTGCAAGGCGTCATTTTTGCCGGTGATGACCGCACCGATCTTGACGCCATTCTAGAGATACCGCACCTGCGACAGCGGGGCATCGCCGCCCTGAGTATTGTCGTGCGGCATGCCGATACCCTGCCCGAACTCCTTACGCACGCCGATGTTATCGTGCAGGGCGTTGAGGGGATGGCGGCATTACTGAGGCAAATGGTGGAGAGCCTGTAGAGAGTGATCGTCGACTGCCCCACTCAGGCCGACGGCAAGCATCGGCCTGAGTGGGGCAGTCGACGATCACTCTGTATTGCCTGCTCGCTAGCCTATGCCCACCTTTTGCAGGTCTTCGATCTCCCCTAATGACTCCTCAATAGGAGGGGCAATGCGGTCGAGCACTTCGTTGATGTCACGAATCTGCTTTGTGAGCCAGCCGTTGAGGTCGTTTTTCTCGACCTGTTGACAGGCCAGTCGTGCGCGCCGTCTCCGCTCCTCCGGGGGCATGGTCAGGGCAGCGTAGAGGGCCTGAGCGGTCTCACTGACATCGACGGGTGAGGTAGGCAGCGCTGCCTTGCCCAGTTGCTCGAACGACCCTGCCGTGCGCGAGAGAACGAGCACTCCGTCTCGCTCATTGACAACCGGCCCCTCTTTGCTCACCAGATTCATCCCGTCAATAATGGGGTTGACGAGCAGCACGTCATAGTAGCGCATCGCTGCCAGCGCCCGCGTGCGGTCATTCTCGAAGATGGCCTCGATTGGCTTCCAGGTCTCTGTTCCATACCGTCGGTTGACCTCATCAATGATCTTATGCACCTCGGCTGTGTAACGCTGGTAGACAGGCAGCGTCTGGCGCGAAGGGACGAGAAAGGCAAGGAACTTGACCTTGCCAGTGAGTTCGGGGTGTTCGTCAAGCACCTGCGCATACGCCTGGAAGCCGCGTACAATGTTTTTGGTCGGGTCGACGCGATCAACGCGCATGATGGTCTTCTCCTCGCCCAGAAAAGGCGCGATCTTCGCGGCTGCGCGCCTTCCGGGGGTGCTCTGAACGATACGGCGCTCCTCGTATACGGAGATGGAGATGGGATAGGCACGCACTCTTGTGCGCTGCCCGTGCCACCAGATGGCCCCTTCCTCAAAATCGACGACGGCCCCTTCGAGCATGGTGCGCGCGCCCTCGATGAAGTTGCGGGCGTCGCGCTGCGTCTGGAAGCCGATAATGTCATTGCCCACCAGCCCCCGGTAGATGGCATGCGAGATGTTGCTGGGCAGGAAGTGCCAGACACGAGCATCGGGCCAGGGAATGTGGATAAATTGCTGCATGACAACCTCTGGGTGGCGCTCGCGGATCATGGCAGAGGCCAGGTAAAGGTGATAATCATGAAGCATCACAACGGGAATCGATTCTTCGCGTTCAATCTCGGCGCAAACCGCGTCGGCGATAGCCCTGTTCGCAACGGTGTAGCCATTTATCCAGGCGTCCTGCATACGTTGATCCGGCATAGGAGGTTCGCCCGGGTTATACAGGTAGTGTTGTAAGAACCAGAGCACCTGATTGCTCACCTTATCATAATGCTTGCGGTAAGCCATCTTCGGAATTGCCACGTAGCGCAATTGCATTTTCTGACCGCGTAACGGTGACTGTATTAATCCATCCGCAGATTGCTTCAAAGCAACGCGGTCTCCCTCCGTCATCGCCATAGCCACCCATGTTACATCCATACGATTTCCAGCATCAATGAGCGCCGTCACCATTCCACCGGCCCCGCGCCGATACTTCAGTTCGTTTTCCTGCGTCATATAGAATTCAACAGGACCACGATTAGAAGCAATAATCAGGCGTTCAGCCTCTATCTGCTGCGACGGCATACGATCCACCATCATAGGCATGGGTTCAATCCTTTCACTGCACAAGCGCTTTCTGTTCTTCTCTCCCTGCCAGAAAATTGTTCTGCTCTGACTCAGCTACTGGCCCATCTGCTTGCGCACGACCTGGCGCTCTTTTTCCCTTTCTCAGGCTCCAATCAATCCTTTCACAAATAGCCTGATATAAGAACAGTCACAATAGCACTTGCAGGCACACAAAGACCCCCAGTTAATAATAACATATTGACCGGGGCGGTACCGAAAATAGTACCATCAAAAGCTATTTCCACGCTTCACCGGCGCGCATCCAGCGCATACCGTAACGACTCGCCTCTCTACTGACAAACCTTAAGCATTCGCATCCACTAAATGACACGTTTGAACCTACCTCTTCAGGGACAGACTTCATGAACGTATTTATGCTTGCACCCGTCACTATTATTTTAACAGATAACAAACATACGCGCAGGCAGCAAAAAGTATACGAACAAAGTAGGTACAATGGTGTAGAATTGCTATCCTTGCGCTTCTGGATTTGCTTCCTATATGTTGTGCTAGAGGCTCATTGAAAGCACAACATATAGTATCCATAACGTGCATTAAATAGGTACCATCAAAAAATGTAAAGATAGGGTACAATACCAATGGCAGACAAAAGCGCGCAACAACAAAACGGGATGAGAAAGGACGAAGAAAAATATGGAGCGAATAGATGGGCGCGGCGCGACGCAATTACGTCCGCTGCGTATCAGCGTCGATTTTCTGGATTATGCTGAGGGGTCGGTCTTGATCGAGGCGGGCAATACACGAGTGCTGTGCGCTGCGACAGTAGAGGAGCGCGTGCCACCTTTCCTGGAAGGCAGGGGACAGGGATGGGTCACGGCGGAGTATAGCATGCTGCCTCGTGCCACGCAGACGCGCACCCCTCGCGAACGCGAGGGACAGGGTCACGGCGGAGTATAGCATGCTGCCTCGTGCCACGCAGACGCGCACCCCTCGCGAACGCGAGGGACATATCAGCGGGCGCACGCAGGAGATCCAGAGGTTGATCGGGCGTTCGCTACGTGCCGCCGTTGATATGCAGGCACTGGGGCCGCGCAGCATTATCCTGGACTGCGACGTGCTGCAAGCCGATGGCGGAACGCGCACGGCCTCGATTACCGGCGCGTATATCGCCCTGCGCCGAGCCTGCTCGCTCATGGTGAAGCGAGGGCTACTGCCGGTCAATCCGGTCAAGACGGCGGTGGCGGCGGTCAGTGTAGGCATCGTGGATGGCTACATGCTGCTCGACCTGAACTATGCCGAAGATTCGCGGGCCGACGTCGATTTCAACGTGGTGATGACGGCTCAACACCAGTTTGTCGAGGTGCAGGGAACGGGCGAGCAGGGTCTCTTCGATCACCCCATGCTGGACAACCTCGTCAATCTTGCCGAACAGGGCATCACGCAACTCCTGGAAATCCAGCAACAGTACATATAACATACCCTGATACGGTACTTTTGTACCGCTAGCTCCATTCTCACAGGGAACATACGTTTGGTAATAATAAAGAAGCGGCCAGACGCAGAGAGATTGTATAGCTGTGTGGCCCATTATTACCGGAAAACGTTAGAAACTTGTGCTTATTTCAAGAGCTATGTTAGAATCTCCCATCGAGAACCTGTAATGGAGAGTACCGTCCTGTCACGCCTGTCCTGTCGAACCGGCGACGGGGGCGAGAGGAGCCTGGAGTAAACATGAAGATAAATCGGAGCTGGCTTACGCGCATTCTAGATTTCATCAATCCGCTGCGCGACCCGAGCCTGACGGTAGCAGCTGTACTCACCTTTATCGAAGAGGCTGGCCAGCATGACCCCTGGTACTGGATCATTGTTTTTGGCCTCGTCAACTGGCTGGCGGTGCGCGGCCTTGTCTGGCTCATCGTCAATTTCACCTTTGCTTCCACGTTTATCTCGCGTCGTCTCTGGTGGGCAATCCGGCATCCGCGCCTGGCGTGGCGCATCCTCGATGCTGTGGGGCATGAAGAGATTGTGATTGGTGGGCTGCCCACGATTGGCGAGGGGGTCGTGCTGCCTGATGGCACCACGATCATGAGTCCGGTGCTGGGGGCCAGCGGTATCCATGTGATAGGCGAACTGCCCGCCGGAACTGAGGTTCCCATGCTCGGCATGCCAGACGGAACAATGGTACCCGACCTTTCCGCCCTTGCCAGTACCGGTATCTTTGGCACTATCGGCGGGTTGCAGGGTGCATACTCCGGTGGCTCACAGGCGGACGCGGCTATGGGCTTTCCACAGATGGGCAACAGCGATTTCACCAGCCAGCCTACGACGGACAACTTCCCCAGAGCATTTCCCCAGCGTCCATCGGCAGAAGAGGAGCGCCTGCGCCAGCAGGTTGCCGCCTATGCGCGCCTGCTGGATGACTGGATTCAATTCACTGAGGAGAAATGGCGCACGGTCAGCGATAGCCAGCTTGGCTGGAAGCCGCTACGCGGGCGCTGGGGCAGTTGGGATGATATCTTTGCCGACGCCTACGCGGCGCAGACGTCTGATCCGATGGCGCAGGCTGCTCAGGACGCGGGCGATGCCACGGCGCGGCGCTTTGAAAACGCGAAAGAGAAAGGCTCCGCCGCCTCTGCCGTCGCCTGCTTCCTGCGCGATATGATGACGCTGCGGCGTGGCCTGGACATGATGCAGCGCCAGTTGGAACAGGCGGGAGCTCCACCCGCCGACCTCTCCCTGCAGCAAACTGGCTCGTTCCCCAGCAACAGGTCCAGCGAGCCGCTACGCGGCACTGCCGGTGGAGGCTTCGGCGGCAACTCTCTACGCGGCCCACTCATTCGCCGTCCATCACAGATCTTTGTTGATGCAGATACGCAAAAATAAGCTAAGAATAGAGTATAAGAGGCATGGATAAATATTTCCCCGGATCGGTCGTATATGTGCGCCCGGAACTGGATCGTATGGCCGAATATATCCCGGGCGAGTCGCTGGAGGCTTTCAGCGCTCGCACCGGCATTCCCGTTGACAGGCTGATCAAGCTTAATAGCAATGAAAGTCCCTATGGACCGGCGCCGACAGTGTTACAGGCTCTGGGTGATCATCGTAGCTACAATGCCTATCCCGATACCAATGCCACCGCTCTTCGCGCTGCCCTCTCGGAGTACACCGGACTCGATAGCCGCTACATCGTGCTCAGTCATGGCAGTAATGAACTGATCAACCTGCTCTGGCATATCTTTCTCTCGGTGGGCGATACCATCATCTGCTGCCCTCCCACCTTCTCGCTTTATACCTTCATCACGACCGTGTGTGGGGCCTACGTCGTGGAGGTACCGCGCACGTCCGACTACGAAATCGATGTCCCCGCCATCGTCGCTGCGCTCACGCCGGAGACAAAACTGATCGTCCTCTGCTCGCCCAATAATCCAACCGGCAATCCGGTCAGCGAGGAAGATGTTCTGACCCTGCTGGAGACGGGGCGCATCGTGGTGGTCGATGAGGCGTATGTCGAGTTCTCGCAGCGGCCTACCGGCTTCGCGCACCTGGTGCCGCAGTACCGCAATCTGGTGGTGCTGCGCACCTTCAGCAAATGGGCGGGTCTGGCTGGCCTGCGCATCGGCTATGGCCTCTTTCCTGACTGGATCGTCGATTATCTGCGGCGGGCGCAATGTCCCTTCGAGGTCAACGTGGCCGGTCATATCGCCGCCATCGAGACCTTGAAGCAGCGGGCATACACGCTGGAGAGAGTGCGCCGTATCATCGAGGAACGCGAGCACCTCTTCACGCTGCTTGCTAGCTACTCCTACCTCGAACCCATTCCATCGCAGGGCAACTTCATTATGGCCCATGTGTGCGAGGAAGAGGTGAAGATGGAGCAGGTGCGCTCCATTGTCGAGTCGCACGGCATCCTGCTACGCTACTTCAAACACCCCTACCTGCGCAACTTCCTGCGCGTCACCGTCGGCCTGCCGGAGCACACCATCGCCCTCGCTCGCGCCCTGGACGAAGTCAAAGGGAGAGAGTTAATGTCAACGGCGCAATAACGCACAAGCGTCGTTGAGAATTTTCTCTTGTCGGCTCCTATCTCTGAGGTGTACAATAGCAACGAAGAATAGGAGGTTATTTTTATGCCCAATATGAATGAAGCTACTACCATAGAAGATGTTATGGCGCGGGAGATCCTCGACTCGCGAGGTAACCCGACCATTGAGGTTGAGGTCTTACTGCTGGATGGCGCACGTGGGAGCGCTGCTGTTCCATCGGGCGCGTCCACGGGTGTGCACGAGGCAGTAGAGTTGCGTGATGGCGACAAGAGCCGTTACGGCGGCAAGGGCGTTCTCAAGGCCGTGCGCAACGTTAACGAGACCATCCGCGAAGCAATCGTGGGGCTTGACGCCAGTGACCAGATCATGCTGGACGAGGTGATGATTCAACTGGATGGGACGCCAAATAAGGCACGGCTGGGGGCGAACGCCATTCTCGGTGTCTCGCTGGCGGCGGCAAAGGCGGCTGCCAATGCCTACCAGTTGCCGCTCTACCGCTACTTCGGCGGCGTCATGGCGCGCACGCTTCCGGTTCCCATGATGAACATTCTCAACGGTGGCAAGCACGCGGCCAACTCCACAGATATGCAGGAGTACATGATCCTGCCCGTTGGCGCTTCCAGCTTTCGTGAAGCCCTACGCATGGGAGCCGAAGTTTATCAGAGCCTGAAGAAAGTGCTGCATGATAAGGGACTTAACACCAATGTCGGCGACGAGGGCGGTTTCGCCCCCTCGCTCGGTTCCAATCGTGAGGCGCTGGAGGTCATTGTCGCGGCCATCGAATCGGCTGGTTACAAACCGGGCAGCGATATCTACCTCGGCATGGACCCCGCCGCCAGCGAGTTCTATGAAAACGGCAAATACGTGCTGGCACGCGAGGGCCGTACCCTCACCTCCGCCGAGATGGTCGATCTCTACGAGCAGTGGGTCAGCGAATACCCGATCATCTCGCTTGAGGACGGCCTTGCCGAAGACGACTGGGATGGCTGGCAACTGCTCACGCAGCGGCTGGGCAATCGCATCCAGCTCGTGGGCGACGATCTCTTCGTTACCAACACGCAGCGTCTGCGCCGTGGCATTCTTGAACACATCACCAACTCGATTTTGATCAAGCTCAATCAAATTGGCACGCTCTCGGAGACGATGGAGGCCATCTCGATGGCGCAGCGTGCCTCCTTCAGCGCCGTCGTCTCGCACCGCTCCGGCGAAACCGAAGACACGACCATCTCCGACCTCGTGGTTGCCACCAATGCCGGACAGATCAAAACCGGCGCGCCCGCCCGCAGCGAGCGTGTGGCAAAGTACAACCGCCTGCTGGTCATTGAGGACGAACTGGGCGAGGAGACGGCACGCTATGCCGGTTTCAGCGCCTTCTACAACGTCTCTACCCTCTACGCGAAAGCTTGATGCGTGATGGAACAGAAAGGACGTGCAATGGGCAAAGGGCGCGCCTTTTGCCCATTGCACGTCCTTTCTGTTCCATTTAAACGCTTTTTTGCTATACTATAGACAATACAATATTTGTGATTTGCGGGAAAACACAAAGACCTGCAAAGAGAGGGATTATGCAAAATAGTACATCACAGGTTGCCGCCGGGCCGCAGCGCCGCACGGCACACGTTATTCACTACAATTTGAGCTATATTGTCCAGGGCGAGGAGCACGGGCCGGATGGCGCCATCGTCCTGTTGCACGACCTGCCTTCCGGCGCGTTTACCTGGGAGCAGGTGATGCCACAACTTGCCGGTTTGAACCGCGCCGTCTACGCCGTCGACATGCTTGGCTATGGCCTCTCAGAGCGTCCCTGGCCCTCGGACACCTCCATCTGGGGTCACGCCGACGATCTGAACTTCCTGTTCCAGCAGCTTGGCCTGACCAGCATCGTCCTTGTAGGCGTCGGCGTGGGCGGAGGCGTGGCGCAGGTGCTGGCAACCCGCCTGTCGCGCGATCGCGTGGCCGCGCTGGTGCTGATAAATACCATCTGCTATCAGTATGACTTTGCTCCCAACTGGCCGTTGCCGGACATGGAGAAGCGCCAGAACCCCGACATGCCCCAGCGCACAAAGCTCGAAGACTTCATCAAGGACCTGCGCGATACTCTGCCACAGGGTTCAGCAACACCCGATGCCTTCGCGCAGGTGCTGAGCGATTACGTCGACCAGTGGGACGACGAACTTGGCAAGGAGATGCTCTACCAGCATATTCGCCTGCTCATCCCCGCCTACAGCAACTCCGTCTCTACCGACCTGAGGGTCATGGGGAAGCCTGCGCTCATCATCTGGGGCCAGGACGACCAGCAATTCCCGCTGAAGTACGCTCAGCGCCTGCACCGCGAGATTCCCAACTCCCAGCTTGTCATTGTCCCGAACGCCGGTCACCTGATTCTCTTCGACGCTCCCAACGCCGTCGCCAGCGCGCTGAACGACTTCATCAGTGGTCTATAGCAGCGATGAACAAAGAATGGCCCGTGAGCACCGCTCATGGGCCATTCTTTGTTCATCGCTGCTACGCCGTTTTCTTCTGCTGTACGAGGGACAAACTCCGTTTCGCCTGGCTTTCACGCTGCCGCGCCTCCGCGCAGCGATTATATTCTTCCAGAGCCTGCATATATGAGGCATACAGATCCTCAAGCGCCTGCTCGTTCGCCCCATTCTGTTCAGCCATCACCAGCTCATACCATCGCTGCTTCAGACGCTTCTCAGCATATTCCAGATTCACCGGGTTGACATCCTTTCTGGCATCTCTGCTATAACCTACGACGCTTTGCGGTTGCGATATTCCTGCGTCAACTGGCCGATCAATTCCCTGGCGCCGTTGAAGCTCAGTGCATCGGGATTCTCCGGCTCCGGCTTGCCCAGCCGCTCGCAGAGCTTGCGAATACTCGTCAATTGCTGCTCCGTCGCCGCTGTAGACTCGCCCTCTGCCTCTCCGTTCGCGTTCGCAACAGGTGTCACTGCACGCAGTCTGCTGCCAATCGTACCGGCACTGGCGCTATGTCCATTGCCCCCACCATTGAAGCCACTCTCTCCCGCTGGAACAACACGCTCCACAGGGCTGTCAACGATGCGATGCTCCTCGTTGAGTTCTGGCGCGAATTGTGTGCCATATCCCAGAGCAGCCAGCGCGCGTCCTATGCTGCCTGTTTCAGCCTTCTCAAGGTAGTCCGGGAAGGATGCCGCCTTTTCCATCTTTGTTCCGGTCGCGATACCGCCCTTGCCGTCCTTAACGATAGCACGGAAGATGGCGATGCCTTTGGCCGTCTTGATAACTTTCTCGCTGCGCCGCTTCTCTTGATTCCACACGTAAGTCTCTTCCTCAGTCTCTTTATCGAGATCAAGGTGAACCAGTTCAGTCTCGATAGTTCCCTGCGGGCACTCCTGTCTGAACCAGACCAGACGCCATTGAACGGGCAGGTATTCTGATGATCCCGCCCTGCTCTTGATGTTCATCAGGTGTTCTCTGGGATTGAATGGGAAACTGCTGGTGTTATTACTCATTGCTCCAAGCTCCTGTTCTGTCGTCTATGATTTTATCGTGCTTCCTGGAAGTACCTTTCCCGCGCACTGGCAACCATCGATAACGTGTTCAAACTTAAATGTACTGGCCGAATGTATAGAACTTTTGTTCTAACATTATAGCCGACGCGACGGCTTTTGTCAAGTTTTCGGCTACCTTTCTATTCTTTTTGCGCGGGTGAAAAAAGGTAATTATGTATAGAGCTGTCCCTTACGTAAGGGACAGCTCCGAGCAGGATATTGGCGAGGGCAGGTAGTCGACTACTTCCTATTCCTCAGACTATTAGTGTATGCGTAGGGCCAGCGCCAGACCAGCAGCAGGACGAGATTCGTGAGCAGGGTGATGACGGCGAAGGTGGCGGGTGGGATGGCGTGGTCAACGAAGATGCCGCGCAGGGCCATGGCGACGGGCCAGGAGAGAATCCAGGCGAGGATGGTGCGCTGCGCCATTTTGCGCGGACTGCTCATAAGGAAACGGCGGTAGGCACCGACGAAGGGCGAGACAAGAAACCAGCCGACCGCGAAAGGCAGGGCTGTGAGGAAGATCTGCCAGAGGTTGCTCAGGCTGGCTGCCTCGCCGTGGCTGCGCCGACCGATGGTAGCGAAGATGAGGAAGACGATCAGGTCGCCCAGCGCGAGCGTACTGATGCGCTGCCATTCAGGGACGGGCTGCTTCTCCTTGCGCGCCTTCGCATGCATTGTGGCTGTATGCGCCGCGCTGTTTGCAGCGACCCGCGCCCCGTTGTCTGCGCTGACACGGGCCGATCTTTTTGTTTTTGGCATGAATATCGTCCTTGCAATGATGGAAAGTATTCCGCGTTTACACCATTATACCCTATTTTTCCTCTGTTTGCGCCTCGCGGTCTTGCGCGCGTTCGTGTTCATGCACAAGTTCTTCGACGGCGGCGAGTTCGGTGCGGACGCCGCGAATGCGCATGACGATGAAGCCGAGATAGATGAAGAGGGCGGCCCATACGACGGCGTAGGCCGCAACCAGGTAGCTTACTCCTTCTCCTTGCATGTTTTTATCCTTCTAGCCTTTGCTAGCTATTCTTTGCTGTGCCTACAGTTTTAAGACTGCTTGCCGCTACGCGGCTCTCTGATTGGGAGGAGTGGAGTGTGTGGGATGTGCCGCTGACGCGGCACATCCCACACACTCCACTCCTCCCAGACCTATTCAACGGTTGCGCGCAGGCGCTGGGCCAGGGTTTGCATTCTCTGGTACTGGTAGACCTGGATCATCAGGAAACAGTAGAGCAGAGTGAAGGTGGCCAGCGAGATCATGAGGGCGAGCAGCATCTGCGGCGGCATGCTGGGCGAGGAGCCGATGGACAGCACGGCCTGCGGGTGCAGGGTGCGCCACCAGTTAACCGACTCGTAGATGATGGGTACATCGATGACGCCGATGATGCCCAGCACAGCGCCAGCCCTCGCGCTGGCCGGAGTGCGTCCCATGTAGCTGCGCAGCATAAGATAGGCGATGTCGATGAACCAGAGGATCAGCGTCGTGGTGAGGCGGGCATCCCATGTCCACCACGTCCCCCAGATCGGACGTCCCCACAGGGAACCGGTGATGAGAGTGATGGTGATAAAGACGGTGCTGATCTCGCCCGCCGCCAGCGCCACCCAGTCCCAGCGTTCGTCCTTTTTCCATAGATAGACGACGCCTGCGATGGCGAGCACGCAGAACGAAAGCATGCCGACCCAGGCCGAGGGAACATGGAAGTAGAAGATACGCTGCACATTGCCCTCGATGGCATCAGGCGGCGCGTAGATCAGATCCGCCCAGATGGAGGCCATCATACCGGCAAACGCCAGCGCGGCGAGCACGATGGAGGCGATGGGCAGGGGTGCAGGCTGCCACTTTGCCTTGCTAGCGGCTCTGACCGCTTCTTGCGGCTTAGAGCCGGTTGTTTGATTTGCCAGTGCCATAAGATTATTCCTCCAGGCCACCCCTTGCGGGTGGCCCTACTCTATACGACCCCCTCGAGTCCCACCCACGTCGTGACTGGTTCGCTTCATGGGCGCGCCAATCGTGAGAGTAGGGCCACCCCTGGCGGGTGGCCTGGAGGCGGGACCTGGGGCGAAAAGTAAAGCATTACTCCTCTATTACATACTCAAACGTGAGCATTGAGACGCTCAGGAAGATGATGTCGAAGGCGATCATCAGGCCGAGCCAGGGTGGTTCATTGGGCGATGGGCCACCCGGCAGCATCAAGATGCCGGTAGCACGGACCGCGCCGATGACGACCGGGACGATCAAAGGAAAGACCAGTAACGGTAACAGGACATCACGGGCCGAGGTCGCGGCAGCCATCGCGGAGAAGAGCGTTCCCACCGCCGCGATGCCCAGCGTACCGGCGAGGACGATGAGCAGCAGCGGACCCGTGAAAAACGGGACGTTGAAGAGCGCCGCGAAGACGGGCAGAGCGATAAGTTCTACGGCACCGATAAAGAGCATATTGCCCAGCAGTTTGGCAAGGTAGATGGCCTTGCGGTCAACCGGGCAGAGCAGGAGGCGATCCAGCGATCCTTTCTCGCGTTCGACGGCGATGGTGCGTCCCAGGCCAAGCAGGCTGGCGAAGATGAAAGCGACCCAGAGCGCGCCCGGCGCGACGGCAGCCTTGTTCTCCACGCGCAGGTCGAAGGCGAAGTTGAAAATGACGAGGACGAGCAAGGCAAAAAGGCCCATGCCCATCCAGACCTGCTTGCTGCGCAGTTCGCAGCGCACGTCTTTCCAGAGAATGGCCCATACCTGCGCGCAGAACGTCATCGCAGCACCTCCTGATAAGCCCGGCGCACGCTGTCAAGCTCCATTTCATGTGCCGGGCGGCGGTAGGCGACACGACCATTGTTGAGCATCAGGATGCTGTCGCTCAATGCCAGGGCGCGTTCAAGACGGTGCGTGGTGAACAGGGTAGTGCCACCGTCGGCAAGGTGCTCGTCTAAAAGCGTTTCCAGCAGCGCGTTGCCCTCCTCGTCCAGGCCCGTATCCGGTTCGTCGAGCAGGAGCAGGCGCGGGGAGTGCAGCAAGGCCCGCGCCAGGGAGAGGCGCTGCACCTGCCCGCGAGAGAGCGTGCTGGCGCGCTCGTTGGCCTTGCGTTCCAGACCGACGCGGCCCAAGAGAGCCTGCGCGCGCTCGCGTCCACCACGCACGGAGTACATGCGCGCAAAAAAGAGCAGGTTCTCCAGCGCGGTCAGCTCGTCGTAGAGATAGGGCTGGTGGGCGACGAAACCGACGAGCGAGCGCACTTGCTGCGCGTCATCGACAATATCCAGTCCGGCGATGGAGACGCTGCCCGCGCTCGGCTTCGTCAGCGCGGCCAGGATGCGCAGCAGCGTCGTCTTGCCCGCGCCGTTCGCGCCCAGCAGCGCCACGCGCTCGCCCTGCTCCACTCTCAGGTTGATGCCGCGCAAGACGGGTTTTAGACCGAAACTCTTTTTCAGGCCGCGTATCTCCACGTAAGGGCCGCTCACAATGCCTCCTTTTCGCTCAGCAGGGCGCGCAGTCTTGCTTTGGTCTTCGCGCGCTTTTCCTGGTAAACAGCTTTGGAGATTTTACCCTCCTCGAAGCTCTTGTCGAGCGCCAGCAACTCGCGCAACAGGGCCTGCTCTTGCTCCCGCGGACTGTTTCCCTTGTTGCTGATGCTGGCCGCTTTCGCCGCTTGCGAAGTTTTTCCATTCGCGGCCTTGCTGTATCCTGTCGACGCCTTGCCCCTGCTCCGCGACTGGCGGCGCGAGCGGTAGAGGAACCACGTCACGGCCAGAACGGCAAGCATGACGAGCAGCCCGGCGATCAGCCAGGGAACGGTGGGATTGATGCTGTTGTCGCTGGGGATGAGCGCCTGGTTGACGGGCAGTCCCTCGATCTCGGCGTGTACCTCGTTGCCCGCCAGCAGCTTCTGCGTCTGCAAGAGCAGGTAGGGATGATTGTTGGTGGTGGTGACACCCTGCGAAGACAGGGCGCTCGACGTGGCGTGCAGTTCGGTTGGCACCAGCAGGGAGAGTTCCACGGTTGGAAACATCACATCGTAGCGAAAATCATAGACCGAACTGGTGTACGGGATGTCGAAGGAGAAGGAAAACTCCGAACTCCCCGGCGGCAGAGCAGCGTCGCTGGCGAAACCTGTATTCACGGCGATGGCATGATAGCCATTGAAGCCGTCGCTGAGCGAGACGTTGCGCGCTCCCACCGGCAGCGAGAAGAGCAGGGCGTTAGGCTTGCCGGTGCCGTTGCCCGTATTGAGCGAGCCAACATAAGTCTCCATCCCTACATTCTGGAACACGTAGAGTTCGGAGACGGTCACGCTATTCTTCGCGGCATCCGGCTTCTGGAAGAGGATCGTCGCCTGCACGATGGCTATGTTCTTCGTGCTCGTCGTCGCCTCGTAGATGGTCAGGTTCACCTGCTGCACCGGCTTCTTATTTAGTTGGACAAGGGCGCTGGTATACTGCGCCCCCTCATAGTCGGTGAACAGCGCGTAGCTGATAGACGAGTCGGTATCAAGGTTGGAGAAAGAGAATGTGCCATGCGCATCCGTCGTCATCTTTGTCAGGTCGCGCGCGCCGCCTCCCTGCGCTATTTGCAGCGTCACACTCTGCCCTACCACGGGCGCGTTATGGTTCGTCCCATCCAACAGTTGCCCGTAAATCCGTCCCTTGCTGGCCGCGAAAGCGTGGGACGGAAGAAACAGGAATGAGAGCACGAGGATAGTAATGAGAAATATATTACCTGATCTGTTCATCCTGTTCCCTTAGCTGGCGCAAGTGCTGTTCGATCAGTTCGTCGAGTTCCTGTTCGCGGTCGTAGCGGGCTTTGAGTGCGCGTAGAGCGCGGCGCGTGTAGCGCTCGCGCAAGGCGCGGTAATCGGCTTCGGTGATGTTGCCAAGCTGATAATCAAGTTCTACTTCGTGCAGCGCGGCTCGTGCCGCCTGCTCTTGCTCCATTTGCCTGCCTTCTCTGCTTTCTCTGCTTTCTCTGCTCTCTCTGCTCTCCCCGCTTTCGGCTGAAGCATCCGGCTCAGCGTTAGGAGAAGCAGGCGTGCTATCGCCTTCGCTGTGATGTATTGGCAGCTTGCCTTGCCTTGTGGCACGCGCGCCGGTATAGAGCGGCTGGAGTACGAAGGCAAGCGATAATAGACCGAGCACGACGGCAAGTAATATACCATCCATTTAACCGGCCTCCATCTGCTGTTTTTGTGTATAGTGGGGCGCAAAAATGGGATCGTCGGCAGCCAGTTCCTCTTCAAGTTGCTGCCGCAGAACCGCTAAATCTGCCTCATCGTCCATATCTGTTTCGTGGTCTTCGGCTTTACTGTTCGATAGGCTGGCATCGGCACTGCGCCCGGAGGCCGACCAGTCGCGCAGGATAAAGAAAAGGAGAACACAGCCGCCAGTGAAGAGGCCAAAGGGGATCAGGTAAGCGAGCATGCTGAAGCCCTGCCAGGGCGGCGACCAGAGAATTTGCTGGCCGTAGCGACTGACGAAGTACGAGATGACCTGTTGCTCCGATTGGCCGGATTGCAACTTCTGGCGAATGACAGTACGCATCTGCTGGGCGATCAGCGAGGGCGAATCGGCCACCGATTCGTCCTGGCAGACAGGGCATTTCAACTGCGAAGCCACGTCCTGCACCTTCTGATCGAGCGTCTTCTGTGGCGGCGTCGTAATCATAACATATGACCAGATGGCAGCCAGGATTGCTACCACGACCAGCGCAAGGAAAAGAGGACGCCATCGTTTCATATGGTTGCCTCCTGTTCGACAGGCGACCTCTTGTGATCGCCCTCGCGCTGTCCAATCCCGACGCGCTGATTAATCCGGGTTACAGGTTTGCGGCGGCGGTCGGGCCACCAGCAGACGATGCCGCCGAAGACCATGAGCGCGCCGCCGTACCAGACGAGCGGGGTGAGCGGGTTGACGAAGATATGGATGGTGGCCGAGGTCGCGCCCTGCCAGTTGTAGAGAATGATATAGACATCGGTCAGGCCGAAGGTGGGTATGGGTATAATGCTGGCCGGTTGATTATCGAAGTTCTGGTAGTAGGTGCGACCGGGGTAGAGATAGCCAAGCAACTGGCCGTCACGCCAGACCTGTAGCTGGGCTGTAATGGTTTCGGTGCCAGGATTGACGGCATCGACGTTGCCGAGATAGGTGAACTGGTAGCCGAGCACGCTCATGCTCTGGCCGACGTTCAGCACCGCGTTATCCTGCGTCTGGAAGAATTGCGAGCCGATGATGCCAACGGCCAGGCAGACCAGCCCCAGGTGGACAATGTAGCCGCCGTAACGCTGGCGATAGCGCTGGATAAGCTGGTAGAAGGCGACCGCATAGGGTTCGCCGTGCTTGTGGCGCACGCGCATGCCGCGCCAGATCTCGTAAAGGATGGCTCCGGCGGTGAAGGCGCAGACGGCAAAGCCAACGTTGGCCCAGATATCGCGCACGCCCGCCAGTGGCAGGATGGCGGCACAGATGGCAGCGACAAAGGCAGGGACGCCGATATTGCGCCAGAGGGCATGCATGGAAGTACGACGCCATGCCAGCAGCGGACCGACGCCCATTGCCAGGATCAGCAAGGCGAAGAGCGGGCCATCGACATGATCATAGAAGGGCGCGCCGACCGACATCGTCTGTTTGCTCAAGGCAGCCGAGATCAGTGGGAAGATGGTTCCCCAGAGCGTGGCGAAGGCGATGCCGACCAGCAGCAGATTGTTGAACAGGAAAATGCCCTCGCGTGAGACTACCGAGTCGAACTCCTGCTCAGGGTGCAGCTTCGGCAGGCGGAAGACGAACAGGACTGTGCTGAAAACGATGACGATGACCAGGAAGGCGAAGAAATAACCGCCGATATCGGAATAGGCGAAGGAATGCACGGAACTGATGATGCCGCTGCGCACCTCGAAGGTGCCAAAGATCGAGAGGGCGAAGGTGGCCATTACCAGGCAGAGGTTCCAGACCTTGAGCATGCCGCGCCGCTCCTGGACCATCGAAGAGTGCAGGAAAGCGGTCGCCGTGAACCAGGGCAGCAGAGCAGCGTTTTCCACCGGGTCCCAACTCCAGTAGCCGCCCCAGCCGAGCACGTGATAAGCCCACCACGCTCCCAGCAGCAGCCCCGTCGATTGAATCGTCCACGAAGCCAGCATCCAGCGCCGGATGGTGCGCAGCCATTCGTTGTCGAGCCGCCCGCTGAGCATGGCGGCAACAGCGATGGCGAAGGGAACGGAGAAGCTCATGTAGCCCATCAGCAGCATAGGCGGATGAACAAGCATACCGGGGTCCATGAGCAGCGGGTTAAGGCCGACGCCATCGGCAGGTGGATTGGGCACGCGCACAAAGGGGCTGGAGACGGTTGCCAGCATGAACAGGAAAAAGACCTCAATGCCCATCAGCGTCGCCAGAACGTAGGGAACCAGCACCGCGGGCGCACGGCGCGAAGTAAAGACAAAGATGGAGGAAAATACTGAGAGCATCAGCGCCCAGTAGAGCAGCGAACCCTCCTGGCCTCCATAGAAGGCGGCGGCGGTATAGTACCAGGGCATGCTCAGGCTAGACTGCTCCGCCACGTAGCGCACGCCGAAGTCATGTACAAGGAACGAGGCAACCAGCGCGAACGAGGCGAGTATCAGCAGTGCGGCCACAACCAGCACGCCGCGCCTCGCGCTGGCAACCAGCGCGGGAATGCCACGCAGCGCGCCCAGCACGGCTACAATAATGGTATAAACGGCAAAACCCAGTGCCAGGACGATGGCAATAACGCCCAGATCTGAAAAATGCACAATGATCCCCTCTTACGGCTTACGGCGTGGGTGTCGCGGCCTGAAACTTCGATGGACATTTGGCGAGCAGCGTTTGCGCCTGGAACGGCCCGCTTCCCGTGTAGTTGCCCTCGACAACGACGGTAATGCCGGGAGCGAAAATATCGGGAACGACACCAGTATAGGTGACGGGCAGCTTCTGCGACCCCTCGGTAATGACAAAGGAGATGGTCTGCCGCTCATCATTGCGCACAATCGAGCCAGCTTCCACGACTCCGGCCACGCGCACATCCTGTGTTACACAGGTCTTGCAACCTTTCAGTTCCGATACGGTCATATAGTAGACAGCATTTGCCTGCGTATTAGAGACTACAAGATAGATGATCGCACCTAAAACAGCGATACCCGCGATGAGGAAGCTGAGGCGCAGGCGCTTCCGCTTCCGTGGGCGGGTCCCCGGTTCCGGCTGCGGGAGTTTTTCTCCCAACTCTTCCTCGTTCGTTATCAGGTCAGTAGGCTGCACGCTACAACCTCCTAGTGGGGCGCGAGCGACGCTTCAAACAGGCCGTTGAGCAGCGCGCCCAGTAAAAATACGAATATACCCAGGGCCAGCAACAGTTGTGGCGCGGCCTGCGAGAGCCGCGTCGAACGCTTCGCCAGCCGACGAATGTTACTTTGTGCCATATACGCCGCCAGCGCGAACATCGCCAGGGCAGCGGCGATCTTGATGCCGAGCACCAGCAGGTAGGGCCAGCCCAGCGTCGTCTGCGTCAAGCGGTCGAACGTCAGGAATGCCCCGCTTAGCAGCAGGACACCAATGCAGATGCTGACCACGCGCCGGAACAGGGCCGCGATCTTCGCCGAAACCGCCGGAGCAGGCCCGACCACACGCAGCGCGGGCACTACCACAAACTGGTAGAAAATACTGCCTCCCACCCACGCTGCAGCCGCCAGCAGATGGGCCACACGCATAATCACGCGAATTTCAAACATCGCAAGCCCATTCCCAGACGCAATTAACGGGTCGCCAGTTGCAGGTCGTGCTGGAAAACCTGCTCGTTGAGCGGGCCTGGCTCCCAGGCGACAATCACGCCCTTACGATTGATAAAGAACGTTTCCGGCGTGCCGGTGACGCCATAGTTAATGGCGGTCATACCACTGGCATCCATAACGTTGGGATACGTAACACCGTATTGCTGTACGAAGCCGAGGCCGGCGGCCTTTGTATCTTCATAATCGACACCCAGGAAGACGACGCCGTGCGCGTGCGCCTGCTGCCACTGGCTCTGCAAAAATGGCGCCTCCTGCTGGCATGGTATGCACCACGAAGCCCAGAAATTGAGCATCACCGGCTGCCCTTTATATGCCGCCAGACTCACAGATGAGCCACGCGCGCCACTCAAGACGGAAAGCGTAAAGCCCGGCGCGGCCTGACCCACCAGCGCGTTGCTCGCGGGAATGTTGGATGTAGACGAAGTTGACTGGCGCGCGGGTGTCAACAACTGGCTCCAGAGCAAGATGAGCAGGCCCGCGTTCACCAGGCTCACCACAGTAAAAATGATAAGGGTGCGCTTGCGCGTCCTTCTGGGCTTCCCGTTCAGCTTTTCATCCGCGTCGTTGGCAGAAATGCTAGAAACATCCTTGAAAGAAATATCTTTCGTTCCCATAATTCCATTCTGGCATATGATTCCACACAACATTCCGCCTCAGCCTGTCCCGTCACTATGAATCGGGCTGAGGAGAGCATACCAGTTTGAATTATGAGGTGCGTGCCTGATAGCTGACTTACAGCTTCAGGCGCGCACCTTACAATGACCTGAACGTTTCTCCGCGCCGCCATGAGAATTCTCTCCCAATCTTTCACGCTTTGCTGAGCGGGGAAGGTTTCAAGCTGAGCCAATGAAAAGCCATAGGGGGCGAGCACAAGGCATCGCCCCCTATGGCTTTTCACGATTATTGCCTACACTGTGACGTGTTCCTGTGTGTACTGTTGCTGGAGCTTGCCAGATTTCGCCTCCATGAACAATTCGATCATGGCCTTGTTGAAGTTGGGGATGTCCTGGGGGAAACGGCTCGTCACCAGGTTGCGGTCGCGCACGACAGATTCGTCCAGCCAGTGACCACCAGCGTTGCGGATATCATCCTGCAAGGTGTAGTAGCTGGTGAGCGTGCGACCATTGACCAGATTCGAGGAGACAAGCAGCCAGGGACCGTGACAGATCACTGCCATTGGCTTGTTCTTCTCATCCATTTTGATGACAAAGTCTCGCGCCTTCTCCACCATTCTCAGTTTGTCGGCATTCAACGCGCCGCCGGGAACCACCACTGCATCGAAGTCGTCCGGGTTGGCCTGATCCAGTTGCATGTCGACCTTGAATTTCTGACCCATCTGGTCATGGTTCATACCCTGTACCTCGCCCGATTGCGGCGAGATAAGGACGGTCTTCGCTCCAGCCTGTTCCAGCGCCTTGCGCGGTTCGGTCATCTCAACCTGTTCAAAGTTGGTATCGACCAGGATAGCAACACGCATGCCACCAAGCTGATTGCCCTGATTCCTTTGATTTCCTTGCATCTTTCACTCTCCTACCATCAACTAAACAACAACGAAACAATCACACTCTTGATGAGGCAAGTTTCTCCTCCCTCACCAATGTGTACACGGCTCATGCGCGCCAGTGGGAGACACAGCATTTTCATAGAATCGGCACTGTCCAGCGGGTGAGCCATTGGCGGGCGCGGTGATCGCGCATGTGGATGAGGGCAGAGTGAGGGTAGATGCGCACGGCAAAGGAGGCGAGCACGTCGGGGTCATCCGGTCTGTATTCCAGCTTCAACCTGTCGGCGCTCCAACGCGGGCCATGATGTTTGCCGGTATACCAGGGCGACATAAGGTTGAGATGTGTCACAGGATGGCTGCCCAGGGTCTCGGTAAAGACGAGGTTGGGCGAACCCCAGCCGGAATGCGTGTGGCCGCTGATATAGAGGGCCGCGTTAGCGTGCCGGGCCAGGATGGCGCGTACCTCATCCGAATTCTCAACATAAAAGAATGGGTCCGTCGAATCTTCGTCCAGATTGCGCTCCTGGTCGCGGTCAAGCACGGTATTCTGCAAGGGACAGTGGGCAAAGACCACAGCTATACGCTCCGGGAAGCGGGCCAGCGTCGTATCCAGGAAGTCCAGTGTCTCCGGCGCAAAAACCACATGCGGATTCTCGCGGCGCTCGTCCGGAGCATAGGGATTGGGCTGGTCGAGCATGATGCAGAGGATATTATCCACCGTCCAGTAATAGCGCACAGGTCGATCCCAGGCGGTGCTGTACTCCCCGGCTGTGTGAAGTTGATCGTCGCGGCTCTCAGGGTGAAACTCGTGGTTGCCGATGCCGGGATAGAAGGGAACACTGCCCAACTGCGCGGCAAGGTCCTTTTTTGCCAGCCGGTAATTTTCCGGTGCGCCCGTATCAACGATATCACCGGGACTGACACAAAAGGCGGGCGAGCCCTCGTCGAGCCAGAGCGAGCGCACATCCCGAAACATAGGTTCCAGGCGCCGCGAGTGGATGGCATGCCACCTGTCACAGGCGCGGTAATGCAGGTCACCAAAAGCCCAAAAGTACAACAGCTCCTGCTCAACAGGGCCTGCTTCCTGCAATGATCCATCGTTCATGCGAAATGTTCTCCTGACTGGTATATCTACAATGCCATTGTAACTTATGAACATTAAGGTACTGTAAATACGCGTTTAAAACAGGAAAGGCAAAAATCCTCTATATCAAAGCGGGGTAATCTGCTATAATGAGCGTTACCCTCCCATGTGCTATGGGTGGGGTTGAGAACAATTCTGTCGGGGCGAACCCTTGTGGTCGTCCGGGGCAAGGAGGACGTGAGATGGCAGGATCGGAGTCGGAACAGCAGAGCCGACAGGAAAGGGAGCGTGTCTTAGCGACGGTAGAGGCCGAGGGAGTGCGTTTTATCAACCTGGAATTTACCGATGTGGTCGGTATGGCAAAGTGCGTGACCATTCCGGTAGAGCAGTTTGCCGATTGCCTTGAGCATGGCAAGTGGTTTGACGGCTCCGCACTGGAAAGCTTTGCGCGCATCGCCGAAAGCGACATGTATCTCTATCCCGACCTTGCTACCTTCGCCGTGCTACCGGGACAGGCGCTGCACCCGCAGCCAACCCTTACCTCCGGTTCCAGGCGGGCAGACTTCGCGCAGGAAGGCGATGTGGTGGCACGAGTGATCTGCGACGTGCGCCTGCCCGATAACGAACTCTTCGACGGCGATCCCCGCACCACGCTGCGGCATGCACTGGATATGGCACGCTCGCTGGGCTATGAATTTCTCGTTGCCCCCGAACTGGAATTCTTCCTCCTGCAACAGGACGAGAAGATACCGACTCCACTGCCACATGATCGCGGCAGCTACTTCGACCTCTCGACCGACCCGGCAGCAGCCGTGCGCCGCTCGATGGTGGAGGCGCTGCACCAGATGGGCATCAAAATCGAGGCCAGCCATCACGAAGTCGCCGCCGGTCAGCACGAACTGGACTTTGAGATGAGCGACGCCCTGCACATCGCCGATGGCCTGATGACGGCCCGCTACGTGCTCAAAGCTATCGCGGCCCAGCACGGCCTCTACGCCACCTTCCTGCCCAAGCCGTTCTATGGCGTCAACGGCTCCGGCCTGCACATGCACCAGCAGCTCGTCCACAGCGGCACGCGCCAGAACGCCTTCGTCGATGAGCGCGGAGAATTCGGCCTGTCGGAGACCGCTCGCTACTTCATCGCCGGGCAACTGGCCCACGCCACCGGCATGTGCGCCATCCTCGCTCCTCTGGTCAACTCCTACAAGCGGCTTGTCCCCGGTTATGAAGCGCCTGTCTTCATCAACTGGGGTCGTGTCAACCGCGAGGCGCTGATTCGCGTGCCTCGTCCCGGACCCGACCGCCAGCTCTCATCCCGCATCGAATTGCGCTGCAGCGACCCCAGTTGCAACCCCTACCTCGCCCTCGCCGTCATGCTGCGTGCCGGACTGGACGGCATCCAGCGCAAACTCTCGCTCCCACCAGCCATGGACGAGAGCCTCTTCCTGCGTGACGAGAACGAGCGCCTGCACCGCCGCACTCGCCTCCTGCCCGCCACACTCGGCGAAGCCCTCGACGGCCTGCGCGAAGACCCGCTCATCCGCGAAACCCTCGGCGACTCCATCTACGAAGGCTTCCTCGAAGCCAAAACCATCGAATGGACCGACTACCGCAAACAGGTCCATACCTGGGAAATCGAACGCTATTTGCCGGTGTTTTAGAGGAAACTCTGACAGAGGTAGTAACAAAGCTCAGTGAGGTAGGCCTTCCTGCTATTACCACAAAGTCGCTTGTAGCAAGCTAATTCCTGTCTCTTATCAACGATACGGATGCTTGACGATTTCTACGAATAAGATATCACGAAGATCCCAGAGTCCTCTTAAACATCTATCTCCCGCGAACAAAACCTCTCGCGGGAGACAGGTCGATGGCAGGACTCGTTAGTCGTACCCGGCACGCATAAACAACGTTCCTATGTTATAATTGACTCAGAACAATCGTTCTTACCTTTAGAGAAGGTATTTGTCTTCCTGGGAGAAATAGATAAAGATGCCTATACGCCAGCTTGAGCCGGATGTGGCGGCCAAGATTGCTGCCGGAGAGGTGGTTGAGCGGCCAGCTTCGGTAGTGAAGGAACTGATTGAGAATAGTATTGATGCCGGGGCGACACAGATTCGCGTCGATCTGACGCATGGTGGGTTGCAATTGATTCGCGTCACCGATAATGGCGGCGGCATTGCCATGGAGGAGTTGCCGCTGGCACTGGCGCGGCACGCGACGAGCAAGGTAGCGGTGATTGATGACCTTGAGCATATCCGCACGCTCGGCTTTCGGGGCGAGGCGTTAGCGAGTATCGCCGCCGTAGCGGAAGTAACGTTGCTGAGTCGGGCGCGAGGAGCACTGCAGGGCGCGTCGGTGAGCGCGGCCAACGGGCAAATTTCGGAGTCACAGGTGGCTGCCAGCGCGGAGGGGACAACATTGACGGTGCGCAACCTCTTCAGCGCCGTGCCAGCGCGCCTGAAATTTCTCAAGAGCCGCAATACGGAGGTGAGCCACTGCCTGCACATGCTGGAACAGTACGCGCTGGCCTATCCCGAAATTCGCTTCAGCGTCTATAGTGAGGGGAGGCAGGTGTTCGCCACGCCCGGCGACGGACAGCTCGCCAGCGTGCTGATCGAGATTTACGGCCTGCAGGTGGCGGAGCAGATGGTGCCAATCAGCAGCCTGGAGGGCAATGAGAAGGACAACGACCCGGAACGGCCCGTCGTCTCCGGCTACATCAGCCTGCCCGCCTGCTACAAGAGCACACGCCAGTACATATCCTTCTTCGTCAACCGACGCTGGGTGATGAGCCGCGTGCTGACTGCCGCTGTTGAGGAGGCCTACCACTCGCTGCTGCTGGCCGGGCGGCATCCCATCAGCGTCGTCAACATCACACTTGACCCCTCGCAGTTGGATGTAAACGTGCATCCGGCCAAGACTGAGATTCGCTTCCTCAAGGAGCGCCGCGTCTATGCCGCCGTGCTGCGCGCTGTGCGCAACGCCCTGCTTGCTCAGGCCGAGATGCCGAAATGGAGCCGCGACGAAGCTGCCGCGAAAGCGACGAAGACCACAACAACAACGCCAACAGAGCTGGATAAACTGGATATCGACCCTAATCTTGATGAGAGCGGGGATGTGGAGGAGCCGGTTGCTTCCTCTGAAGCACAACCTATCGATGGCAGGCGCGCCATTCCAAAAGATAATCCCTGGCTGACCGTCGCGGAGGAGGAGACAGGCACGAAGCCGCCATTGCTCTCGCGGCTGTGGCAAAGCCACGTGCACAATGGTGAAGCGACTGCGCCCACACCAACACCGACGCAGTTGGGGCCGCAAGCACAGACGCAAGGACTGGGGATGAGTGCGCCGGTTGGTGGGGAACAGGTGACTACAAGGGACACTACCGCGGGCCACCCGCAAGGGGATGGCCCTACTATACCCGACAGCTTCTCAAGCAGCACGAATGCGACGGATATAGTAGGGCCACCCCTTGCGGGTGGCCTGGGGAGAGGGGGGAGATTGCCCCCGCTGCGCGTGATCGGGCAGCTTTCGCAGAGCTATATCGTGACCGAGGGGCCGGGTGGCATGTACCTGATCGACCAGCACGCGGCCCACGAGCGCATCCTGCTGGAACGCATGGTGGTGGCGTTGCAGGCGCGCGTGCCCATCTCGCAGATGCTGCTGACGCCCATAAAATTAGAGCTTGCTCCGACGGAGGTAGAGGCGCTGGAGGAGCACCTGGCGCAGCTTGGGGAAATTGGCTTCGCGCTGGAACTGCTGGATGGGGCCGTGCAGGTCAAGGCCGTACCGAATGTGCTGGTGAAACAGATGAATGCGCGTTCGCTGCGCGAGCTACTGGCCGACCTGACCGCCGTTGAGCATCAGGGTCACACGGGAACGTGGGAGGAGCACGCGCTGGCGAACGTGGCGTGCAAAGCGGCCATCAAGGCCAACTACTTTCTGACCGTGAGCGAGATGCGCGAGATGATCGAGCAGTTGGAGCAGACCAACGCGCCCTATAGCTGCTGCCACGGTCGCCCTACGATGGTACAATTTAGCCTGTCCGCGCTGGAACGCGAGTTTGGGAGGCGCTAATGCCTGTCTTTGCCGCTGTCCTGACTTCCGCCGCGAGCTGGCAGGGCGAACAGCCCCTGCTCACCTACGCCGTGCCGGACGAACTACAGGAAATCCTGTCGGCGGGACAACTGGTGGCCGTTCCCTACGGAGAGCGTCTTGTCGAGGGCGTGGTCTGGCATATCTTCGAGGGCGCGCCCGGTGAGCATGCCGAGGTCGAGTATCCCCCCTTTGATCTCCCGCAGCCCGTGCGTCCCATTCAGACCATCTTAGACATCGAACCGGCCCTGTTGCCGCACCAGCGCGCCCTGGCGGAGTGGATGGCGACGTATTACGTGGCTCCCCTCTCACTGACCGCCTTCATGATGCTGCCTCCGGGACTGATGCAGCGCTCCCAGAGCGTGCTGCACCTTGTGAAAAGCGAGCTGCTGGAGCGCGAGGCGAACCGGTCGGACATCTCCCTGCGCCTGCGCGCCCTGATTGGCCTGCTGCTGGCCGAGGGCGAACTGGACGTGGAACGGCTCAAAGAGATGCTGGGTCAAAAGAAGGCGAAGGAACTACTGCGTGAGGCGATGGCAAGTGGCCTCATCGAACGCGAGGCCCAGTTGAGCGACCCTCGCGTCAAGAAACGACAGAAGCGCGTGGTGCGCGTTGTGGCTTCGGGCGAGAAACTGGCGACATGGCGGCAGCGCGCCCTGGAACGTTGCCAGCAGGAAGAGGTCAGCACGGCCATCAACGTTGCCCCCGACAATGTGCGCCGCCGCCCCAACGCGAAACAGCCCGTGCTCGACCCCTGGGGCCTCTCCGGTTCCGGCGGCACGGGAGGGAGCGGAGCCGCCGCCACCACGCTGACCCTCACCGCGCAGGACAAAGCAGCCTTACAGGCCCGGCGACAACTGGTGGCCGTCGACCTCCTTGAGTACAGCGCCAGCCTCCCCGCACAAGGCTACTGGACGCCCGGCGCGCTCTGCAAGGCCAGCGCCCTCACCCCAAAACAGCTGCAGTCCCTGGTGCAGGAAGGCATTATCAGCATCGAAGAAGTCGAGGTGCAGCGCGACCCCCTCGCCGGTCGCACCATCGCGCAAAGCGATCCCCTGCCCCTCACCCGGCAGCAGCAACAGGCGCTGGATGTTATTATCGCCTCCATTGCCACCCCACTCCCCAGGCCACCCGCAAGGGGTGGCCCTACTATACGCGATGACGCCGCCACGAATGGGGAGCGGGAAACGGGAGGGGATATAGTAGGGCCATCCCTTGCGGGTGGCCTGAGGCCGGTACAACCCATACTCTTGCATGGCGTCACAGGGAGTGGGAAGACGGAAATCTATTTGCAGGCGCTGGCGGCGATGATTGCGCGGGGCAAGCGCGGCATCGTGCTGGTGCCGGAGATTGCGCTGACGGCGCAGGCGGTACAGCGTTTCGCCGGGCGCTTTCCGGGGCGCGTCGCTATCATACATAGCGCGCTGAGCCAGGGGGAGCGGTATGACGAGTGGCGGCGCATTCGGGCGGGCGAGGTAGACGTGGTAATCGGCTCGCGCTCGGCCATTTTCTCGCCTCTGCCCGACCTCGGCATCATCATTCTCGACGAGGAGCACGAACCGGCCTATAAACACGAGTTTCGACCCACCTATCACGCCCGCGAGGTGGCGCTGCGGTTGGGGCGCATCCTGAATATTCCTGTCGTGCTGGGCAGCGCCACGCCCGCCATTGAGAGCTATTACCGGGCCGAGCAGGGGCAATATCGGCTGGTGGAACTGGCAAGCCGCATCAGTGCTACTTTGCCGCCGGTTGAGGTGATTGACCTGCGCAACGAGTTGCAGGCGGGCAATACCAGCATCATCAGCCGCCGCTTGCAGGCGGAGCTTGAGCGCGTCTTGCAGGCGGGCCAGCAGGCGATTCTCTTCCTCAACCGGCGCGGCGCGGCCAGTTGCGTGCTCTGCCGCGAGTGCGGCTTCGTCGTCATGTGCGACCGCTGCGACATGCCCATGACCTATCATTCGACCGAGCGCATCCTGCTCTGCCACTACTGCAACCGGCAGAGCCACGTACTGACGTGCTGCCCGCAGTGCAACAGCAGGGGCATTCGCTACTTTGGGCTGGGTACGGAGAAGGTGGAGGACACCATCAAGCGCGCGTTTCCAGGGGCGCGGCTGCTGCGCTGGGACCGCGACACGGCGCGCCACCGCCATGCCCACGAGCAACTGCTCGAACGCTTCGCTAACCGCGAGGCCGACATCCTGATCGGAACACAGATGATCGCCAAGGGGCTGGACATTCCCGGCGTCACGCTGGTGGGTGTCATCTCGGCGGATATCGCGCTTAACCTGCCCGATTTCGCGGCGGCGGAACGCGCCTTTACGCTGCTCACACAGGTAGCGGGCCGTGCCGGACGCGGGCAGGAGCCGGGCGTGGTCATCATCCAGACCTTCAACCCGCAGCATTTCTGCATCGATGCCGCCTCGCGCCACGCCTATACTGAATTTTACGCTACCGAGATCGACGTGCGCCGCCGCTACGGCTACCCACCGTTTCGCCGCTTCGTCAAATTCACCTACAGCCATGAGAATCGCCAGCGCGCCCAGAACGAAGCCCTGCTGCTGCGCGAGCGCCTCGATGACTGGATAGAACGGCTCGGTATGACACAGACCGATATCGTTGGTCCCGCGCCCGCCCTGATGGAGCGCGTGCGCGGCAAATTTCACTGGCAGATGATCGCTCGCGGTCCCGACCTGCACCGCCTCCTGCGCGTCGTTGACGCACCCGGCTGGCAGATAGACATTGACCCCGTCAGCACCATCTAATTTTATCCCTGTGTCCTGCAAGAGCTTTTCGTATAATCTTCTCCGTTTGCAGGCGCTGGTTGATATGCGCATCTTTCGGTTGAGCCAGATTTAGCACCATCCTGTCTATCTCCTTCCTGTTCTGTCAAATTTTGTCATACCCTCATTTATATCACGTCAGAGCATAACAAAAGACGCGCAATCGCTGGCATACCTTGAGTTACAGCGCGAGAAGTGAGATACTCTGAATGAGCGCAGAGACAATAACGTTTAGAGAAAAGGCGAGAGGTATGCCAGATCAGACATCGCTGTTCGGGTCGGACGATATGCCGCCCGCAAACCGGGCCGGGACGGGAGCGAACTCGAAAATTGAAACGGGCGGGCAGGCGGAATCGGCGGGAACTGGAACGAGAGAGGGCGAACCGCTGGCGGCGCGCATGCGCCCGCGCACTCTTGATGAGATCGTGGGGCAGGAGCAATTGCTGGCGTCCGGGAGGTTGCTGCGCCGCAGTATCGAGGCCGACCGCATCCCCTCGATGATCCTGTGGGGGCCACCGGGCAGCGGCAAAACGACGCTGGCGGAGGTGATCGCGCGCCAGACGCGCGCCCGCTTCGTCACGCTCAGTGCCGTCTCAGCGGGCGTGGCCGATCTGCGCAAGGTGGTGGATGAGGCACGCAAGCTGCTGCAATTCTCACAGCAGCGCACCATTCTCTTCATCGACGAGATTCACCGTTTCAACAAGGCGCAGCAGGATGCCGTCCTGCTCCATGTCGAGCGTGGCACCGTGACCCTGATCGGCGCGACGACGGAAAATCCCAGCTTCGAGGTCAACAGCGCGCTGCTCTCGCGCACTCGCGTCTTCACCCTCAAGGCGCTTACTGAGGAGCAGGTGGAGACCCTGCTGCGCCGCGCTTTAGAGGACAGGGAGCGCGGACTGGGCAAGAGCGACCTCGGCATCGAAGACGAGGCGCTGCACCAGATCGCCATCTTCGCCAACGGGGATGCGCGCGCAGCCCTCAACGTGCTGGAACTGGCGGCGCAGGGTGCGCTGAGCGCAAGCGTCGCAAAAACGAAAGGAGGAACTGCAACGATCACGGTTCCCATCGTCGAAGAGGTCATGCAGCATCGTGCTCTGCTCTACGACAAAGGCGGCGACCAGCACTACGACACCATCTCCGCGCTGCACAAATCCCTGCGCGGTTCCGACCCCGATGCCGGTCTCTACTGGCTGGCGCGCATGCTCGAAGCGGGCGAAGACCCCCTCTACATCGCGCGTCGCCTGGTTCGCTTCGCCTCTGAGGACGTGGGTATGGCCGATCCACAGGCCCTCGTCGTCTGTATGGCCGCCCAGCAGGCTGTCCACTTCGTCGGCTTGCCCGAAGGCAATCTCGCCCTTGCCCAGGCCGTCGTCTACCTGGCGACCGCGCCCAAAAGCAACGCTCTCTACGAAGCCTACAGCCGCGCGCAGGAAGACGTGCAAAAGACGCGCAACGAACCCGTCCCTCTCCAGATTCGCAATGCCCCCACGCAACTGATGAAGGACCTCAACTACGGCAAAGACTACAAATATTCTCACGACTACTACAAAGACATGCAGATCGAAGACCCCGACCGTCCTCCTGCCGCAAAAGTGCAGGAATATCTGCCCGAAAGTCTGCAAGGAAAAAGATACTATGAACCGGGGCGTCAGGGAAAAGAAGCAAGCATCAAGAAGTGGCTTGAGAAGCGACGAGAAACCTGACTCTCTTTTTAAAAAGGTAGCTGCAGACAACGAGATATAACCTTTTTATACCCTGTGATATATAGCTTTTGGGCGTGGATCCGGCGATACTGTCTTCCAGTAATCGTTGTCGTCGCTGCTAGAGGTCTCGACAACGAACTGAGTGCATACACCGGTTTCTCATTGTCAACCATTGATCGTGCAGTTGCACAAGAAGGAAGAGGGTTTCATGCAACAAACTGGAGTGATACACAAACGACCACTCGGTATTACGATCATTGCCATTCTCCTGTTCATTTCAGCCGTTATTGAGATTCTCGGCGGCATTACGAGCATAATCGGTGCTTCATCAGTGGGGACGATAAGCGAGGTTCTCCTGGGATGGTTCCCTCTGATTCTGGGGATTATCGAACTCGTCCTGGCCTGGGGATTGTGGACGCTTAAACCCTGGGCGTACTGGGGTACTCTGGTGGCAGAGATTATCATTATTCTGGTTCACTTTTTTGGCTTCCTGGGTCTCCCACGAACCCATTCGGCACTTGCCGTGATCAGTGGAGGGATTGTTTCCATCATCATTGTGATCTATCTGCTAGTCGATCACAATGTTCGTCGAGCCTTCCAGGTCAGATGAGGGGCGAGACATGACTGTGCGTTTCCTCGAACGGCCAGCGGAGGAGTGCATCGAGGCTCATCTTTACATTGCTTGAAAGCTTGAAAGGAGATGATTGACTCATGAGTGATCCCATTAGCGACATTAAAGGGTTACAACCTGAGGTAAGGACGAAGCTTGAAGCCGAGGGTATCAGAAATACCCAACAGTTGCTAGAGCATACCCGGACGCAGAAGCAGCGAACAGAACTTGCGCATCAGACTGGCACGACTCCAGTGGCGATCAAGGAGCTGGCTAATCGTGCTGATTTGATGCGGTTAAAGGGGGTTGGTGGGGACTTCTCGAATCTGTTAGAGGAGGCCGGAGTCAATAGCTGCAAGGAATTGCAACACCGCGTACCCGATAAGCTGCATGCGAAGCTCGAAGCAATCCATATGAGCAAAAAGATTGCTCGTCGAGCGCCAACGCTTGCGGAAGTCACAACGTGGATTGCCGAAGCTCAGATCCTGGCAGAAACGTCACCCGAGTAGTGCTTTGTCAATCTTCGTAAGTGTTTGCTGCTATGTAACAGATTCGTGCGGCTGCTCATATGCCCATCAGTGACATTCAACCGAGAACAATAGAGTATGATATTCAGCAGAGAAAGAAAGGTGCTGCGATGAATCTTGAGCACGGACAACTGGCGCAGTTGTTAGACCATATTCCCTATCCGATTGGCAAAGCTCAGCTTGTTCAATTTGCCCAACAACACGGCGCGAATGCACAGGTCATGGGCATACTCAACCACCTACCTGACAAAACGTTCAACTCTTCTCAGGAGGTGAAGGACGCGCTTGGCGGTCTTGGGAACCTGGGAAACCTCGGAGGACTCAAACGCTAAGGAATGAGAGTGAGTGCAATTACTCATCAACGGGGCGCGCTTCGTAATAGCTGATGGCGGGCAAGTTGCTGAGAAAGGCGGGAAGATACTCAGGGTCGCCGGGGCGCAGGGTGATTAACCCGAAGTAGCACATACTCCCCTCCGGGAAAAGCTCGTAGCCCTCGTCCTCGACCCCTGGCTCTCTTTCGCGCACAATGAGTTCCCGCTGCAACAGCTCCCTCAACTTAGCAATGGCCCGTGGATCACCCTCCTCGTGGAGCGTACCGTCCGCGTCTATGAGCGCCACGGCCTGCCCCGTCTTCACGTCGTAGATTCGATAGAGCGTTTTAGCAACAGGCATAACTCATTCCTCCCGTCTTGCTGGCAAACAACGACACCTTACTATTTCCGCAACATCGATTCCTTACTGCTAGCATAGCAAAGGCAACGGTAGAAATCAAGCAATAACAAAACGTATAGCTTTTACATCCTCAACAACTCCTCCAACGGCGCATACTCCTCCTTCGGCTCGATCTCCTCTTCCATGATCTTGCCGTCCTTCTTGTAGGCTTTGTAGCCACGGGCTTCGGGGCTGAAGGTGCGGAGGCGGTAGCGGTCGCCGTGGATCTGGAGAGCGGCGGCATTGTCGAGAGCGATACCGGGAAGCGTGGGACCGTGGTGGCGTCTGGACAGCATGCGGGCAAAATCTTGCTCGCGGTGTTCGGCGTGGTAGTGGGGGCAGTGAATGGCGTTGATGAAGCCGAGGCCGCGCACGAGCACATAGTTCCATTGCTTGGAGCCGTAGAAGCTCATGGAGTCGCTGTGGCCGTACTGGAACCAGCAGATGGAACCGGCACTGGTGCCTGAGAGGACGGTGCCTTTGTCGTGCGCCTGCTTGAGCAATTTGTCGACGCCGAGCTTGCGCCAGCGTTTCATCATTTTAAGCGTGTTGCCGCCACCAACCCAGATGATATCGGCGGAAAGGATTTTCTCCGCGATCTGCTGCTGCGTGGGCTGTTCTCTCAGCAGCCAGAGTACGTCGGTAGCGCAGCCCAGGCGCTGTCTGTAGACCTGCTGGAAGACTTCCGACCACTGCTTGTCGTCGTAGCTTGCCGTGGGGATGGAGAGCACTCGCGGGTGCTCCTTCTGCGCGAAGCGGATGATCTCCTTCTCGATAGCCAGATTCTCCAGGTCATAGCCTGCTCCACCGATGGCGAAGATTTTTCTTGTTGCTACCGTCGTTTCCATAGTAGAGATATTATAACATATCTTTATGTTACGGATTTTTCCTGCTATCATTTGCACGTTGGTTTTTGCGGCAGCGTGACAGGGATATTTTCCACTGGAGCGTAACCTTTTGGCTGATTTTTCCCACTACTATATAGAGTACTCACGAAGCTGGCTTGCTGAATTTCTGGATGTATGCATTGGATTACGAAACTAAGACGGATGCTGAACTGGTGATACTGGCACGCGGTGGGCAGCGTGAGGCGTTCGGCGCGCTGGTGGCACGCTACGAAGCGATGGTGTGGCATATCGCTGCAAACATGGTGGCGAACGAGGAGGTAGCACGGGAACTGGCGCAGGAGGCTATCCTGGCCGCCTATCTCTCGCTGGCGCAGTTGCGCGAAGTTGGCCGCTTTCGCGGCTGGCTCTATGGCATTGTGCTGAACGTCTGCCGCAGCTACCTGCGCGAGCGCGAGAACGACCCATGTTCGCTGGAAGCCCTGATGGGAGGCATACGCGGCACCCCCACTAAGTTCTTTGCGGAAACGATTGACCCGCAAAGGGTAGCGGAGGAGCGGGAGCTACAGCGCACTGTGCTGGACGCCGTGTGCCAGCTTCCGCTAAAGGAACGAGCGGCGACACTGCTGTTTTATTACGAGCAGTTGAGCCTGGAGGAGATCGCTCGCGTCAGCGGCGCGTCGGTAAACGCCGTGAAGGGGCGACTGCACCGCGCCAGGAAGCAACTGCGCCTCCGGCTCTCCCCGCTCTATAGCGAGCGAGAGATTCTTCGCGGCGCTCAGCATGATATCTCTGCGACAGCAACGATACAGGCAAAGAGGAGTAAGAAGATGATAGCTGCACGCATTCACTCGGTGCGGGAACTTCCTGAGACCGGGCAAACGGTGGTCGCTTTGCAGGACGAGGCGGGGCGGCGCGTAGTGCTGATCTGGGTTGGTAAAAGCGAGGGGCTGGCGATAGCAATGGGCATGACCGGCATCTCTTCGCCGCGCCCGCTGACGGCGGCCTTGATGGCTAATCTGCTGAAGACGACGGGCGTCCGGCTTGAGGAGGTGCGGATCGAGGCGCTGAAGGACGACGTGTTCTACGCGGTGATGAAGGTGCGCAATGGAGAGGTTGTGCAGGAGATTGATGCGCGGCCCAGTGATGCTCTCGCACTCGCCACGTATACAGGTGACGCAGTTCCTATCCTTATTACTGAAGATGTGATGAAACGCTGCGCGGTGACGATTCCAGAGGGAAGAGTGCTGCGTAGCGGTCCCGGCCTTGAGGCGGCACGCGAGGCTGTACGAAAAAAAATAGAGCAGATGTACAGCGAATTCTCCTCTCCTGAAGCGGCGAAACAACGAGTGGCTTATATCAAAACAGCGGAGCAGATTCTCATTGAGAACCTGACGGAAGAACAGGGATGAGTTTGATCTTGCCGTGATCGGTGAGTCGGGACCGAAGTTAGCTTCTTCACTGTGCTCAGAATGACAGATCCGGGTTCAGTGGCAGACGGACGGTGAAGGTGGAACCATGCCGCTCCTGGCTCTCGACGGTAATGGCGCCACCGTGATGCATGACCATCTGCTGAACGCTGCTCAAGCCCAGGCCCGTCCCGGCGATTTTGCCGCTTACGTTGGCGGCGCGATGGAATGGCTCGAAAATGTGAGGGAGATCGTCAGCGGGGATGCCGATGCCATAATCGCGCACGCGAATGATGGCACAGGGACGGCCCTGCACCTCTTGCTGCTCCAGGGAAACCTCGATTGCTCCGCCTTCCGGCGAGTATTTGATAGCGTTAGAGAGGAGATTTGTCAAAATGCGTTCCAGGCGCATGGCATCAAATTGCCCGCTTAGCGAGTCTCTGGTGGTTTTGAGGACGATTCTGTGGCTGGTAGTTTGCTGCTGTTCTGTGATGACCTGGCAAACAAGGGCAACGAGATCAACGGGACGCAGGCTCAATCTTGGCGGCTGACTGGTTTGCAATTGGGCCAGTTCGAGCAATTCGTTGATCTGTGCGGTCATACGCGAGGAAAGAGCGTCGATGCGGGTGAGGAGGGAGACGATCTGTGGCTGCGCGTCGGCCTGGGTGAGCTGCCGGTGCGCAAGCTGGGCATAGCCTTTGATCGCGCCAAGCGGATTCTTCAGATCGTGCGTCACGAGGGAGAAGAGTTCGTCGCGGCTGCGCAGCGCCTGCTGGACTTGCTGGAAGAGGTGTGCGATTTCCAGGCGGGCTGCGACCCGCGTCAGCAGTTCGCGCGCTGAGAAGGGTTTCACCAGGTAGTCGTTGGCTCCGGCTTGCAGTCCCTCAATGGTTGCCTCCTCCCCGGCGCGCGCCGAGAGCAGGATGACGGGCAGCAGGCTGGTCTCGGGCTGGCTCCTGAGGATCTGAAGCAGTTGAAGGCCATCAAGCTCGGGCATCATCACGTCGCTGATAATCAGGTTGGGGCGGCGTCGTTCAATGGCTTGCAGAGCCATCCGCCCATCTGTGGCCGTCTCCACACTGTAGTAAGGGCTGAGAAGACGGCTGACATATTCGAGCATGTCCGAGTTGTCATCTATCACGAGCACGCGCGCTGTTTGCTGCAAATCGAGCATTGTTGTCGGAGTTGCTGCCAGGGCTTGCGCCTGATCTGTCCAGACGGGTGATACAGTCGTTTCTCCGGAGACGGCGGGCAGCCAGCGCATGGCTTCTTCTACATAAGGGGCGGCTCCCAGTGCCGTCGAGGAGAGCGCGCGCTCTTGTGTGTTGATACGTTCGGGAGGCAGGTGGGCTGTTCCTCGTGGCAGCGAGACGATAAAGGCGGTGCCCTCTCCCGCCACGCTGCTCGCGCGAATAGTGCCGCCGTGCAATCGAACCAGTTCCTGCACAAGGGACAGGCCGATACCGGTGCCCTCAAACGTGCGGGCGCGGGTGTTGTAGACGCGGTGAAAACGCTCGAAGATACGCGGCAGTTCCTCCTGCGCAATACCCACACCGGTGTCGCGCACCTCCAGTTCTACCACCTGCTCGCTGGCGTGCAGGGATACGACAATCTCGCCTTCAAAGGTGAATTTAAAGGCGTTCGAGAGCAGGTTGAGCACGATCTTTTCCCACATCTCGCGGTCAACGTAGACAGGCTCGGCGAGCGGAGGGCAATCCACGATAAGCCGCATTCCGGCCCGCTCGATGGCCGAGCGGAAGTTGCTGGCCAGTTCGGCGGTGAAGGTGGCGAGGTCGACAGGTTCGTAAATTGCCTCGATACGGCCCGCCTCAATGCGGGCGAAATCAAGCAAGGAATTGACCAGTTTGAGCAGGCGCAGGCCGTTGCGCTGCACCATTTCCAGGCGCTCGCGCTGCTCTGTGTCAAGTGGATGGGCTTCATCGGTCAGGGCATCCGCGACCGGTCCCAGCAGGAGGGTGAGCGGCGTGCGAAATTCATGGCTGACATTGCTGAAGAAGGTGGTCTTGGCACGGTCTAGCTCTGCCAGCGCCTCCGCCCGCGCTCGTTCCTCCTGGTAAGCCTGTACGCTGGCGATATTGGCGGCGATCTGTCCGGCAACCAGGTCAAAGAAGCTGCGATAATCGTCGTCCAGTGCCCGGCGTGGAGCTACACCGGCGATCAGGAAGCCATACAGGCTTTCCTGACCGGGTCTGGCAATCGGCAGGATTAGCACGGAGCGCTGTGGCTCCCCCTCAACGGCTGTAAGCAAGGCGGCATAATTTTCGGGAAGCTGTTCTATCAAGATGGCTTTGCCGCTGGCAACAACCTTTGACAGAGGACGGGCAAGACATATATTCTGGTCGGCAAGCGCTATTACTGCCGATACAACAGGGATATCACTCACGATGCCACTGGAGCCAGCCAGTCGTGCCTGCGTACCCTGCTCGTTGAGGAGGTAGAGCAGGGTGAAGGGGAGATCGTTGGGGTTTGTTGCCAGTGTCTTGACGGCAAGCTGGCAGACCTCTTCCGCTGTATGGGCCTCCGTGCTCTCAGCGGCCAGTTCGCGCAGGGTACGCAGCCTCCGCTCGCCCAGCACGCGCCCCGTTGTCTCCGTCACGGCGGTAAAGACGCCGCCGATGCCGCCACTCTCATCGCGAATAGGACTGTAGGAAAAGGTGAAATAGCATTCTTCGATATAGCCATTGCGATTCAGGAGCAGTAACTGATCGTCCGACCAGGTAGCTTCACCCCTGTTGAGCACGCCCTCAAGCATGGGACCGATGACGTCCCAGATCTCCGGCCAGCATTCTTTGCCGCGCTGACCCATTGCCTGTGGATGCTTGGTTGCCCCCAACATAGGACGGTAAGCATCGTTATAAAGCATGACGAGTTCGGAACCCCACCAGATCAGAATGGGGAAACGCGAGGCAAGGCAGATACTGAGGGAGGTGCGCAGGCTCTGCGGCCACTCCTCCTTTGGGCCGAGCGGCGTCTGGCTCCAATCAATGGAGTGCATTAGCTCCCCCATCTCACCGCCGCCCGCGAACAGATCGTTTGCGCCGGAAGGCACTATTGGCCGGAAATCACTCACCATGTCACTCGATGCTCTTTCCTCGCACTTTCCCAATAAATGCTCAGGAAGGGCGCTGTAGGGTTACTTGCCGAACGGGGCTTCTTCCACAGCAATCCGGCCAACCTGTACCATGAACCGGGCTGGATAACGTACAAACGAAACGGAAACGATACCTACTCGCCCAAGTATACTGCTATTCTGCACAGTTTGCAAGCACAACTTCTGAGTTTTTGCGCGAACCTCTTGATTTTTCTTGAGATTTAGATACATATTAGGAAAGATACACATTGCGCCGTTGTGAACTGTCCTGCTTTGTCCTGCAAAAAGCAATATACTAAAGGAGACGCTGATGAGCATCAATACGGGTACTGATTTCGAGCATATTACTGAAATGTTGGGCAAATCCCTCGGTACCGACTTTTACCTGGTGGACGAGTTGCTGGCGGACGAGGAGCGGGCCATTCGCGATAAAGTGCGCGCCTTTTCCGACCAGGAGGTCATTCCCATCATCAATGACTACTGGGAGCGGGCTGAGTTTCCTTTTGAGTTGATTCCGAAGCTGGCGCGACTGGGCATCGCCGGAGGTAGCATCAAGGGGTACGGCTGTCCTGGCATGAGCGCGGTTGCTGCCGGACTTGTGGCAACCGAATTAGCGCGTGGTGATGCCAGCGTCTGCACCTTCTTCGGTGTGCATTCGGGTCTGGCGATGAGTTCGATAGCCATGCTCGGTTCGGAAGAGCAGAAACAGCGCTGGCTGCCGCCGATGGCGCGCATGGAAAAGATAGGGGCTTTTGCCCTGACAGAGCCAAAGCACGGCTCCGATGCCGTTGCCCTGGAGACCCACGCCCATCGTGTTGGCGACAAATATATCCTCAACGGGGCGAAGCGCTGGATTGGCAACGCCTCCTTTGCCGACGTGGTCATTGTGTGGGCGCGCGACGATGAGGGCAAGGTGGGCGGCTTCCTGGTGGAGAAGGGGACACCGGGCTTCGAGCCAAAGGTGATGACGGGCAAAGTTGCCAAGCGCGCCGTCTGGCAGGCCGACATCATCCTCAACGACGTACACATCCCGGTCGAGAATCGCCTCGCCAGCTCCCGCAGCTTCAAGGATACCGGGCGCGTCCTGACTGCCACTCGCTCAGGCGTAGCCTGGGAGGCCGTGGGCCATGCCATCGCCGCCTACGAGATCGCTTTAACCTATGCAAAGGAACGCATCCAGTTTGGTCAACCGCTCGCCAGCTTTCAGATCATCCAGAACAAACTGGCCTCTATGCTTGCCAACGTGACGACCATGCAGTTGCTGAGCCTGCGCCTCGGCCAGCTTCAGCAGGAGGGCAAGATGACGGACGCGATGGCCTCACTGGCGAAGATGAACAATGCGCGTCTCGCCCGTGAGGTTGTGGCGGAGGCACGCGAAATGCTCGGCGGCAACGGCATTCTGCTGGAATATCACATTGCCCGCCACCATGCCGACATCGAGGCCGTCTTCACCTACGAGGGCACCGATACCATCCAGTCTCTCATTGTCGGGCGCGACGTGACGGGCCGCTCGGCCTTTGCGCCGCATTAGTTGTTTAGTTCCAGCAGCATAAACTCTTCATCCCAGTAGCGCTCACCAAGTTTGAGGGTGCGGGGGGCGAGGCCGTAGGTCTGGAAGCCGAGAGAGCGGTAGAGATTGCGTGCAGGCCGGGCGGTAGTGACGACGGCGAGGTGAAGCTGTTCGATTCCCTGCTGCTTCGCATAGTCGATCACGGCCTGCATCAGCGCCCTGGCTATACCGTGTCCCCGCGCAGTGGGTAGCGTGTAGAGGCTGACGATGTCGCCTTTGTGGCGGCTCTTGACTCCGCCCTCCCGCACAAAGCCGATCATGCCGATGAGGGTAAGGTTCTCGTCGAAGGCGCCGAAGTAGAAATTATCGTCGCCCCCCTGCTGGAGGCGTTGAAGTA
>Ga0209061_1000609_pt1 | contig 82033 bp, 71 predicted proteins | sample Coa_R1_10_FD_187157 | JGI IMG/M metagenome (GOLD analysis project Ga0209061, IMG submission 187157) | Surface soil microbial communities from Centralia Pennsylvania, which are recovering from an underground coalmine fire - Coalmine... | ecosystem: Environmental > Terrestrial > Soil >... | reverse complement strand
AAGTCATCGGTGGTGGTATGGTGGAAGAGGAGGAGGTTTCTGGCATTATGGAGGTAGAAGCCTTCGTCGGTGAGGAGGGCGCTGCTCCAGGAAAGGCGAGGATAGGCATCGCTGGATAAGGCGTAGACACGAAAGAAAACCATAAGCCCAAGAGTCATCAGTGCAAAGATGCAGAATAGAGGCTTATTGGAACGATCAGCTCCGAACCGCACGAAGAGTGCACCTCCATTTCCGACTGCATTGAGAGATGGCTATGCCGATCAATGCCGATAGAGTCAGCAGAGACAAATAGATTCCAATGGCGAAAGCGGATGGATAGTAGATAAGACGTACGTGATGTGTCCCTGGCCCGAGCAGGAATCCCATAAACGCCATATCAGCAGAATAGAGGGGTACGTAATGCCCATTTTCTATGGCGTGCCACCCGGGTTGGGCGGTTACAGAGCAGACAACGAAGGCGGGGTGCGTCGTTTGTACTGAGATCAACAGAACATCGGGCGAGGTCCATACAGCTTTGGCCATAACCGGCTTTGCGCTTATCTGGCAGTTACAAGCCCATTGTGAAGGAAACTTTTTTAATACGGCCTGCTCGATCGGATTGAAATGCGGTGAAGCCATGATCGCCTCCTGTCGCATAAGGTTGCCGGCAATGAGGAGCTGTTTGACAGTCCAAACCGGTGCGTGTGGGTATTCATTTCGATAGACTCTTAGTGGCCCGTACGTATCATAAGTCTCGCTAAGCCATGGATCCGAAAGATGATATATACGTGGCAGCAGTAGAGTAGAGACGTCCATTAACGATGTCAAACGGATGGCGTTAGGCTCACCCAAGGAAAGTGCAACACGTACCATTCCGTCAACGCGCGCTGCTGTGGCAACGGGAACAGGTTCATAGGCGGAAGCCGATGGCAGATTTGCATTCATATTTAGGTTAGGAAGAAGGGTACCTAGTTGTAGCTGTAGAAATGGCCTAGCCCTCTCACCATAGTCCGCATAGCCTTCGGTTACGAAACGGTTCCAGTAGGTAGCGTGTTCTGGCGTATAAATGCGAGAAGTGACCGATAGCGGAACCATTGTATGTATGCGTGCCAGACGATCTGGAGAGACCATAGGTAACCAATCTGTTGAGTAGTATACGAGAGGAAGGGCGGTAAGTATCACAAAAAAGCAAGTTATGTACGTCTTCGCCGACTTGGATTGCCGGTTTATATAGGCGTTGTAGCCGTATGCGGTTAAGAAACAAGCTGCGAAGTGGAAAATAATCAAGAAACGGGCAGGATCGTGAAAGAGGGAGATACCCGGTAATGTATAGAAGGCGACCCAAAAAAGACCGCCCATAATCCCGAAGCTCATCCATAGCGTGAGAAGCAGTGCTCCTAGCCAGAAGCGGACATCTGGAGATCGTTTCCAGAACACTAGGGCATACCCGATGAAGAGCAATGGAATCCACCCGATAAAAACAGCAACTTCCCAGGCGTTCCCCGCCCCCCAGTAGTCGGCATCGGCCGGGCTTCCGAAGAAATGAGGGAACAGCAAGGCGAGAAGCCCAAGGGGATGAAGCACAAAACGATTTGCTTGCCAAGGTGTAAGGTGCTCGCGTGAGCTATCGAGAGCCAGTTGCAGAACAGGCAGCAGTTGGCAACTACTTAGGAGTATTCCTCCAACGATTCCTGCAATACAGCCGCAGAAAGCCATTCGATTTCCGCATGCCGCTATTATCCCCTTCCCGGAAGTGCGTTTAAGTTCATGAAGGCGAAAGGGGAGGTAAGCTCCAAGCAAGAGAAATGTGAGATAGGTTACTTGGGGATGGGCGGCGAGGACTAATAGTCCAACGACGGCGGTGAGTTGGAGTACGCTCGCGGGCGTACGCATCTGGAGTAGTCTCTCAACGCTGTAGAACACTCCCGGAAGGTAGGACAGACTAAAGAGCATCGGCGGAAATTGTGCTTTTCCTAAGAAAGCCCCACTTCCGATAAAGACGGTCGCACCGATGAGGGCAGCAGAGCTGCATTGCGTTCGCAACTTCAGGAAGCCATAGAAAAATAGAGCAGCAAGATATGTGTGAATCAGAACGGCCACCGTAATGTATTTCCACGGTGAGAGCCAGAGCAACAGGAAGGAAAAAGGATAGAGTAAGCCTATCTGCGGGTTGCCGGAATAGGGTTGTCCACACAACAAGAAGGGGTTCCAAAGAGGCACACGCCCCTGCCGTATCTCCCTAGCAGCAAAATGGGCCATGGGTTGGAAATAGTAGAGAATATCCCCCCAATAGAGAGCTTTACCTTCAAGAAATTCGCGATAAAGCAGCAAAGTGTAAGCGAGTAAGATAAGGAAAATTGCCGATTCGCGGAAGTACTGAGGTATTCTACTGTACCGAGAGAACCACCGATTGCTGCTTTCTGAAGGAACGTTGAAGGACATTATCCAGTATAGCACTGACGTGATGCAGGGAGTTTAGCACGCATCTGAACAATACGTCAACATCGCCCATTGGGTAAGGAGAGATCGTACATGAACAATCTGGCCATCATAGGAGGCACGGGATTCGAGAATCTACCGCCAGAATTTTTTGGCGAGACTGTGTCGGTGCACTTACCCAATGCCGAAGTGAAAGTAATAAGCATTGCTGACAATTACGTTGAGCCGCAGGCCCTCTACTTTCTTCCTCGTCACGGACACATGCATCATCTGGCACCGCATCAAATAGATTACCGTGCGAATATGGAGGCCTTGGTTAAATTGGGCGTAAAAAAAATTTTGGCAACCAATGCGGTTGGCAGCTTGCGAAGCGATCTCCCCCCTGGAACCCTCCTCATTCCGCATGATTTCATAGACTTTACCCGTAGGAGAACGTTAACCTACTTTGTCGGTTCAGAATGGCGACATACCGATTTTTCCCAGCCGTACAGTCAGGTCATTCGGAATGCTATCATGCGTGCCGCAGAGGAGCTAGATGTCCCTATTGTATCGCGAGGGGTCTATGTTGGTGTAGATGGCCCACGTTTCGAAACACCCGCAGAGGTGCGCATGTTTGCGCTTGTGGGAGGCGACGTTGTCGGGATGACAGGCGTGCAGGAGGCGATATTCGCGCGCGAGGCTGGCCTTGAATATGGCTCCTTATGCTTTGTGACGAACTATGCAGCAGGCCTTAGTCTAGAATCTATTGAACATGAGGCTGTTTCTAAAATAATGCAGGAGCATCTCCCGACGATTCGGGAAGTGCTATTTCAAGCGGCGCATTTCCTATGTGTTCAGGAATAACTTCAACGAAGGATAATTTAGCGGGTATCCTGATGACAGTGATGCTCTATGGAGGTGGTCATGGAGAAGATTCCGGTGTATACAGGGTCGAGACTGCCGACGGCACCCTATACTCCAGGTATACGTGTAGGAAACCTAGTTTTTGTGTCAGGGCAAGTACCCCTCGATCCCACCACACATCAAGTGGTGCGCGATGACTTCGAGCGAGCCGTGCGTCAATGCATCGAAAATGTGCAACAAGTTTTGGCTGAAGCGGGCACGGGTTTAGAACACTGTGTGAAAGTAACCGTCTTCCTGAAAGACATGGATAATTTCGACAGACTCAACAAAGTATATGCCGAGTATTTCGGACTGGTAAAGCCTGCTCGAACCTGCATCCAGGCAGCTCGTCTACCGCTAGATGTGGATGTTGAGATCGAAGCTATCGCGGTGATTCCCGCTTGAAGGAGATTAGCAAACGGAGGTTGCGATGCGGTGAGGCGCCAAAATGTCCGATAATGTTAAATATGATTTTTTGAAGCCCTATAGGGCTTCAAAAAATCGCGCGCGGCGCCTTCGGCGCCGCTACTGCCCTATTCCCCCAACAACCTGTCTACAAAACTACGAGCGTTAAACTCCTCTAACGCCTCAACACGTTCCCCCGTCCCTACCAGCTTTATCGGCAACTTTAAATCGTCGGCAATGCTTAGTACAATGCCTCCCCGCGCCGTCCCATCTAGCTTCGTCAATACGATCCCTGTAATCGGGATAAACTTTAGAAACAACTTCGCTTGGCTTATCGCATTCTGACCCGTCGTCGCATCAAGGACTAGGAGCACCTCATCCGGCGCCCGCTCCAACTCCCTTTCAGCAATACGATAGATTTTACGTAACTCCTCCATCAAGTTCACCCTCGTGTGCAAACGCCCCGCTGTATCCGCGATAACATAGTCCGTTCCTCTTGCACGAGCCGCGCGAATCGCGTCGTAAATAACAGCAGAAGGATCGGCTCCCTCACGGTGTCGTACCATATCGGTTCCCGTTCGCTGCGCCCACACCGCCAGCTGGTCAATTGCAGCCGCTCGAAAGGTATCTCCTGCTGCTAGTATCACGCTTTTCCCACGGCTCTGTAACATATGCGCCATCTTTGCAATTGTGGTCGTCTTCCCTACCCCATTCACCCCAACTATAAGATAGAGAGTGGGTAGAGAAGGAGACTCCTTAAGGCGAATGTTGGATGGATCACCACCCTCCAATACGGCGATCATCTCCCGTTTCAAAGTCTCTACTGCCTGCTGAATCGAGCGGATACCCTCTTCTTCAACCGCACGCCGAAGGGCACTTATCAGACGCTGCGTTGTCTGCACATTGATGTCAGCCTGAATGAGGGTAGCCTCAAGCTCCTCATATAGCTCCTCATCAACCTTTCTCCCCCCCGCTACAACTTGCTCGATGGTGTTTCGTATTTTTTGGAATAGCTGAAAAGGCATCTCACCCCTTCTCCCTAAAACTTTCACTGCCATTATAGCCGATCTTCACCCCTTGATGCCCGTAAGCGTGACCCCCTCAATAAAGTAACGTTGTGTGAAGAAGAAGAGCACTAAGACCGGAAGCATAACCATCGTAGAGGCCGCCATCATCATCCCCGGCTCACCCCCATGCGCATTCTGAAAAAGCTGCAGAGCGTAGGCTAGCGTTTCGTGGGCAGGAGAGCTGATGTAGATCAGCGGCCCGCGGAAATCGTTCCAAGCCCCCATGAAAGTCATAATAGTGACGGCGGCTAGGGCAGGTTTAATCTGGGGCAGCATAATGCGCCAATAGATCATGTAGAACGAACAGCCATCTATCTTCGCTGCATCTTCCAATTCACTTGGAATGCCAAGAAAGAACTGGCGCAGCATGAAAATATAGAATGCCGAACCAAAAAAGGCCGGCACCCATAACGGCTTAAGAGTATCTATCCAGCCGAGCCAGCGGAAAATGAGGAAGACCGGCATCATGGTGACCGCCGATGGCAACATCATCGTTGCAAGCACCAGCATGAAGAGAGAGTCACGGCCAGGGAACCTCAAACGGGCAAAGCCATAAGCAACCGTCGAGGCAGAAAATAAGGCCCCCAAAATAGACAGCACCGTGATCTCAACCGTATTGATCAGGAAAACCAATCCATAATGCGTTTCAGGCGGAAGAAAGCGTAGCGCATCCGAGTAGTTCTGCCATTTCGGCGCAAAATGCTGCACTTCATGCATCGCTGTGCTTGGAACCCATAACCGCTGCCCCTGATCAACTCCTTTAGAAATGACTTCGACAAGCCGCACCCCATGGGTAACATCGCCTAGTGCCGCCACACGAAGCCTGTTGCCATGATATTCCACCCAATACACCGGATACTCCACCCCATGCAGACGCACCCTATCCTGCTGCGTGGGTATCCAAACCGGCGGAAATCGACTCATCTGAGAATCGTCTTTCAACGAGGTGGAAACGAGCCATGCAAACGGAATCAAAAAAAGTATCGAACCGGCAATGAGAATCATATGGAGGATCGTCTGACGAGCCGATTCCCTCATATACTTTAAGCTCTGCCAGGGGAAAGTACGTCGCACAAAAAATCGGTATATCCCCCACTCGACAGCAAGGCAAGGAACCGAACTCATGAGCGTCTTCCATACAGGCGTAAACGGTAGTGCGGCTATTATCAACACCCAGAGTGGCAGCAGACAGCCTAATATAAGCGCAACAGACCTTGCGCGCGCATGAAGAGCGCCCAACAGAAGAGGAATCCATGCTCCCACAAACACAGCTGCGCCCAAAACGGCTAATACAACCCAAATCGGTGCCAATGCAGAACTGTGCATCTCCACTCCCCTCAACTCTTTCTGTCATGTTTGAGAATTCGCCCCAATAACCACGGCAACCCGCGCCCCTCGTTACTAGGTTCATCCGATTGTCCAGGCATGTCCTCTCGCTCCTTGGCCTTCAGCAAATCTATGAGGGCTTGTTGAAGCCTTTCGTTGGACTGAAGGGTATCTCTAAGCAGAATGTAGATTCTATCCATCTCAAGTTGAAGCCGTTCTTGCTCATGCAGAAGGCGATTCAGCAGGGTAACCACACGATCGAACTGTTCGTCGTATTGTCTAATTTTTTCAGATATTTGACTGATATTATCAGACACATCGTCATCAACCTTTGCTGTTTCAGGTAGAAGTACTCGTATTTTTTCTGACATATTGTCTGTCTTTAATTTGCCATTTTTGACGTACCGATAGATTGTACGTTCGGATACACCAAGCCGTCGAGCGGCCTCAGCAATCGTCACTCCATGAGAGACATGACTCGTATTTTGATCGGCGGAAGGCATTTGAGTGTCCTTGAAGCGGTCTCGTTTTAGGCTTGATAATGAGTATTATACAGAATTCGATGATGGGCGCTCAGATAAATACCTCGAAAGTGTCTCGCTTATCTCTCCCTGTAAATCTTGCCGATTATCGTCGTAAATGCGCAGCGTCTCTAAACGCGCATGTCGCGAAAGACGTTGAACTCGGCGTATGTCCCCCTGTGAAAGATCAAGAGCTAAAGTGATGGCCGTGTGCCGTAAACGATGAGGGCTAATAGGCTTTGCTATCCCGCAGGCTTTCGCCCGTGCGCGTACGATCTTGTAAACGCCATCGGCTGTAAGAGCTTGCCCCCGATGACAGTTGCTTAAACTGACAATTAAGGGCGAAGAGATACTATCTGCGTGCCCACTAGCACTGAGATAATCCCGCAGAGCCTCCTGCAAGCGCGGAGAAAGGCGAATGGTCTCCTTTTGAGTCCCACGTCCCTTACCCGTTATGGAGAGCGTTCCGGTCTCTGCCTCAAAGTCGCCAACGCGCAAGGCTACAATTTCAGCTCGGCGCAAGGCGTTCTCTAAGAGGAGTAACAGCAAAACGAGGTCACGCTTCCCTACGAGGGTCGTGGTATCAATAGAATTCACCAGTTCACGTGCCAAAGCACCATCTACACCGGTGGTGTCACGATAGGGTCTTACACGCTCGCCAACAACGCGCCCCTCTAAAACCACATCTGTCAAGCCTAAACGTCTTGCAAAGCGCACCAAACTTTTTACTGCCGCCAATCTCCGATTTATGGTAGCTTCTGCCAGCCCCTGTTCCATTAGATAGGCCTTGTAACGGAACAACAACAAAGTCATCTCAGAAGCCGGTAGGCTCAAAAACTGCCGTACACACTCCGGCGATGGCAGGGATTGAAAGCTAAATCGAAAGAAGTCTTTAAGATCGGCAGCATAGGCACGACGAGTGTTTTCGCTTCTGCGGTCGGCCAGAAGCAACCCAACGAGGTCATATTGTGCAGGCAGCCCCTGCTGCACGGAATCGGTATTGTCTGTTTCGTTCAGGGCAGGTTCCGCTCGTGGGTTCATCGCTTCTCTGCCTCGTAATACACCCATTTAGGTGCTAGCTTTAACTGGATGAGTGTGAGCAAAAGGATGATGACGAACAGAAACCATGCTAACGCAGAGGCAAAACCCATCTTGAAGTACTGAAATGCGTTCTTGAACAGGTAAAGCACGGGCATGAGGAGACTGTCCAAAGGGCCGGCAGGTTGACTTAAGTCGCCGCCAGAAAGCACATAGACGCTATCAAACTGTTGTAGCGTGCCTATGATGCCCATGATCACGTTGAAGAAAATGTAAGGTGAAAGCATGGGAACAGTAACATTACGGAACTTCGCCCACCAGCCCGCACCATCAATCTCAGCAGCCTCATAGAGATGCTGTGGAATCCCTTGCAGACCGGCCAGCCAAAGGATCATACCCGACCCTGCTCCCCATAATCCTTGCAGAATAAGCGCCGGTTTCGACCATGCGGCATCGGCTAACCATCCGGGAGGTGCCAAACCAAACCACCTATCGAGCGTCGCCTTCCAGGCCGCATCAATGAGCCCTCGATTCGGGTCACCATTGAGAAGCCATATCCACAAAACAGCACTAGCGACTACCGGTACAATGGATGGCAAGTAAAAGGCCGTTCGATAAAAGCTCATACCCTTTACCTTAGCGTTGAGAAGCATGGCAACCGCGAGACTCGTGACGATTCCCAAAGGGATGCCGATAAAAGCCACATACATCGCATTAAAAAGGGAAACACGCAGGTAGTACCCATCGTCACGCCCAAACATCTCGGCATAGTTATGCAAACCGACCCATCGCGCCGGATGAAGCACATCGTAATCGCAAAAGCTAAAGTAGAGTGACGCGATCATGGGTCCGGCTGTAAATATCAAAAAACCCAGTAGCCAAGGTGCGATGAAAACATATCCCGCAATTGCCTCCACTCTTCCTAGTTGCCGCATACGTCGAATCTGGAACACCCGCCACAAGGCGAGGCCAAATACAATGCATCCGGTTATAACGCTTAAGGCGATAGGCACCGAGGCCGGAATTCGGGGATAGGTATCCTCTTCAAAAACTTTGTCAAGCTCATGTTGCACAACGCGCGTTGCTTCATCTAGAGCCGCTTGTGGGGACTTTTGGTGATGCGTGGCAACATCCATCGCTCTCACCTGTTCGTCCCACAGCCTTTGCCCCACAAAGGTTACCGGGCGAAACCGCGCATGGTCCATCATAGAGATAAACAGCTCCATGGCCTTTTTAAATTTTGGGTCTTTAGGCCCATATTTAGCAAATACCACCTGATTCGTCACCCGATTCGCCGACAAACTCGGTACAAAGGGACGCCCTTTGGAGGCATCGTACTCTTTGGTAGCTTCTGCATCAATTAAAGCTGCCTGCGGGCTTGTCATCCATTTAATGAACTCCCACGCGGCCTCAATGTGGCGTGCCCCTCGAGGGATGGCATAAGAGAATCCCCCGGCCCAAGTCACAAAGGTGTCCTTGTCATGCGCAAAACGACCCCGATGATAGTACCGGTCTGCCGGTACCGGGGCGGGGGCAACGCCGAAATCAAGATCAGGTTTGTATCGGGCAATAGAGGCCGGCACCCACGAACCGTCTATCTTCATAGCCACCTTGCCAGTCAGAAAAGGATCAAGTTCGTTGGGCTGAAATCCCGATTGGAATGCGCTGATTTTATCAATACCGCCTAATGCATCGTAGACTTTCACCATGTAAGCCAACGCCTCAACATTGGGTTTGGCGTTCATCGTACAACGTTTACCATCAGGCGACATAAACTCGCCATCGTTCTGCCAGGCGTACAGGTAGAGCCAAGAGTTCCCGTAGTTTGGAATAAATCCGATACGATTGATCGTACCGTCGGGATTATACTTTGTGAGCTTAATAGCATCTTGTAGAAGTTCATCCCAAGTGCGTGGTGGCTTGGGATTCCCTTTCGAGTCTACAATTCCAGCCTCACGAAACAGCGCTTTGTTGTAAAATAAAGCCCTATCATCTGTAGAGTCCGGTATGGCGAACACATGTTTCTCCCCGGTCTTGGGGTTTGTATAGGTCGCTTCTCGCCAACAGGCCGGGTAGTAATCTTGTGGCCGAACCCCAAAAGGTTTATTTCTATCCCGAGCAATGAGATTATCCAAAGGAAGAAAGGTATCTCTCGAAGCCCAATCCCCTATGGTAAACCGGTCTTGGTGGATAACATCCGGAGGCACATTGCCAACAATAGAGGTCATTAGTTTCTGAGGATCCATGTTTCCGGCCCCCATACCCAGCACGCTTACAACAATGTTTGGGTGCATTTTTTCAAATGCGGCGATGCGCGCCTCTAGTCCTGCCGTCTCCTCGCCGAGCTGCATGCCCCAGACTACTAATTTGATCTTGCCGGGTGGAACTTCAGGTGCAAAACACCCCTCCAGAGAACATAGGGCAACAATAACCATAACGGTGCAGATTATTTTCGATATCCTCAGTTGCCAATGATCCATCTGTTTTTCCTCTCCAAAACAGCTCTGTTTCAGATTACCCGCTAATCCGGCCAAACGCTCCAACCCAAAGAAGCCATACCTCCCTCATGAGAGGATACCCCCTTAAAATGCTGCAACCTAAACTTGTTCCTTGCGTAGTAGTATATAAATGATTGGCGGCACATCATGTTTGACGGCCACTCATAAGTTCGTCTTGCTGAAGGAGACTCTCTATGCTTAGCTTCTTTCTTCTGTGGGTACTGCCCATTTTGCTTGGCATCGGAGCGCAGTGGGTATCCAGCAGATGCCGTGGCAGAAACGCTCAGAAAGCGTTCCGCTACCTCGGATGGGGCTTCTGGCTACTTCTGCTATGGGCGCTGCCTCTCGGGCGGCTTATTCCCTTTTTCCCAGGCTTCCTTGAGCCATTACTCCTCCCTATCAAGCTGATTCCCTCTGCGATTCTGTTTATCTTGGCAGGGAATAGCATCTTGAAGGAGATGCGTGCGCAGCAACGTGGTGAGTATACAGACCCCGCAGTATAACGACACCTAGATATAGGCTACTGCACCACAAGGTCAACAGCAGAAAAGTGCTCATGGCCGGCTATCTGATAGGTATTTTCGCTCTGAATGCGAACTAGATAGGTGCCGGGGTCTGTGATCCGGAAACGAATCATGCCGGTGGCCACGGTATGGGGCTTAAAATCCATAGTGAAACTGTTATCAACGACCCCAGCCGATCCGCTCGGATCGGGCACCGGCTTCTGGCCAACCTTCTGCTCACGTACCACAAAAAAGTGAACACCTACATCTTTAAGCACACCGTGCGGATACTCACACTCCATACGCCAGTGAACTTGTAGCTCACTACCCGCCATTACGGTGAGTACCGGCCGCTTGTTGAGGCCTCCTTCCGGTGGCGTTTCGTCGGCAAAAGCTTGGACGCTCTGCCCACCCGAAGATACCGTTAGTAGCATCCCGAAGTGTTCTGCTCGAGCGAGAGCCGCTCGATGCCCTGCTAGAGTGAAAAGCCAGCCAAGGCCAATGGCCATTGAAATAAACAGTGTCAGTCGCCTTTTATGCATTTTTACCTCCGAGTTCAGAACTCTGTGGAAAGTACCTACTTTTATTTGTTTCCGCACAGCGTAGCTGCATTCCTGCCTACGAGCTGCTCTGCTTTCGCACCAGCACGAACTTCCTTTCGATACCAATAAACGGCAATGTAACGGTGACCACTCTGTCTAAAGAGCCGCTGAATGCCTTGACCATCCCTCCCGCCCTATCCAACTCTGCATCCACCTCCACGCCTTTATAGGCGACTGCGTAGCCGCCCGACTTTACAAATGGGAGAAGCCACGGAAGTAGTCGCTCAAGAGGGGCAACCGCTCTGGCAACGGCAAAGTCGTATGCATTGAGGTTGGTACCTATCTTAGCAAAATCTTCAGCCCTGACGTGAAACGCGACCACATTTTGGAGATCAAGGGTTTTGATGACCCTGCACACGAACTCGACCTTCTTGCGCGTTCCATCTATCAGCGCGAAATGGACACGCGGAAAGGCAATGGCCAGAGGAATGCCAGGAAATCCGGCCCCCGTTCCTACATCAAGCACCCTCGTGCCTAGAGCGAAATGCACAACCTTAGCAACAGCAAGAGAATCCAAAAAATGGAGTTCGATCATCCGATCTTCAGGTATACGTGTCAGATTTATGAATCTATTAGCTTCATAAAGAAGAGACCCAAAAGTAGCAAACTGCTCACATTGTCTCTCATCTAGAGATATCCCCAATTGTCTAGCTCCCTCTAGCAGTCGCTCATGCTGCTCCAATGTCATCATCATTTGGCCTCGCCGATATTCACAAATATCTCTTCTAGGGCCGAGATTAACGCTTGCATAGGCTCCGGCGGATCGGCATGAAAACACAATGGTTCTCCTGTGACAGGGTGCACAAACGCCAATGAATAGGCGTGCAGAGCTTGACCTGGCAGCCTCTCTAACAGACCCTCTAGTCTCTTGCGTATATCAAAAGCAACCTCCTTCTGAGGTAAGTTCCGCTCTCCCCCATATACCGGATCACCCACAACAGGATGGTGAATATAGGCGCAGTGAACCCGAATTTGGTGGGTTCTTCCCGTCTGTAACTTCGCTTCGAGGAGGGTAAATAGCGAGCCAAAACGCCGCAACACCTTTAGCTCGGTCTTCGCCTCACGCGCCTTGTGCCGTGCATCCTCAATGACAGCCATCTTCTTACGATCCACAGGATGCCTTCCTATGGGCGCATCAACAATGGCTTCGTCAAATTTTGGAGTTCCCCAAACCACTGCAAGGTAGCGCCTCTCCATCTGTCTAGTTTGTAACTGTGCTTGCAGGTGGCGAAGGGCCTGATCGGTTTTTGCAACCACAAGCAGACCACTGGTATCTTTGTCAAGACGATGTACGATTCCGGGGCGCTCGTCTCCACCGGCATCAGAAAGCTCATCGGTGTGAGCCAATACCGCATTAACGAGGGTGCCGTGAGGAGTGCCGGGAGCTGGATGCACCACCATTCCTTGGGCTTTATTGATCACGAGTAGCTCTTCATCCTCATAAAGAATCGTTAACGGGATCGCCTCCGGTAGGATCGTGGTAGGCTCCGAAGGCGGTATCTGAACCACTACTTCATCCCCTATTCTCAAACGATAACTAGGGCGCGAAGTCTTGTCGTTAACCCAAACACCTCCCCACCCTTCCGAAGTCTGTTCAATCCAGCGAGCGGCCAAGGAACGGGAAGTCTGCGGCATTACCCGCACAATGAACCTATCAAGCCGTTCACCCTCCGCCTCTTTCGTAATAGTAAACACTCGCGTTTCCAAAGTCTTCCTCCCGACCCCCACTGAGCGAAACATACCCCAGAAAGAAGCCATCCTGCAACATTCGCCCGTTCTTGGCGTCTAAGATAATGACAGGAGATGACTTAACATGAAACTTATTTCAAAATTTACCTGTTATAGTATATAGATGCACGAGTTCGCGTACTGGGTCAACGCATTCAAAAATTGAGTCGAGTTCGTGCTTCGCCCAGTCACAATGAGGTGGACGGCAATTATGACCATAACCTATAAGGAAAGGATAAAGACACCTCATGGGCAAAAGTATCGAAAAATATGCGACCACCTACGTCGCTCTCGGAACCGTTTTGGGAGTGTGGCTTCTTCTCCTGCTCGTTCCTGGCCACTCGCCCAAACAAATTCATGCTTCCAATGGAGCCGCCACGATCATACAACAGGCCGATGAAATCTGCTCGGAAAGTTTCCTACACTGCACCGCGCTAACGCAACCCACCTACCACTCCAAATACTACTGGGCCGGCCCTCGAAGCCAACCCTACGACATATGGGAAACCACGGGTATCACTCCCTCCGGCCCCGTTCAAATGATATTCGACGCCCACTCTAACAATCTAACCTACTTCAACCGTGAAAACTATCAGGCGGTACAGGACACAACCCTGCCTGTTACCGTAAAAACCCAAGCCCAGGCGGCTTTCGCAAGCGCCAACATCCTCCAGACGTTACATCTTGTTCCCCAAGGTGCCTCTCTTCGGCTTGCAAGAGCGCCTTCTCTGCTTTGGGGAGGAAACGTGTGGGAAACGGTTTGGGTGCTCCATGCTCCACATCAGCTTCCTTCCCGAATCAGTCTCACTATTGCAAAACGTGGAGGTTACCTATTGAATTTAATCAGACGGCGCCTGCCCAAACCTTGAGCAGGCGCCGTTCCCACACGGCTAATTTAGCGGTTAACCAACGGAGAGAGTGGGATTCGAACCCACGGGGCTGTTTAGGCCCACGGCTTTTCGAGAGCCGCACCTTAAACCACTCGGACATCTCTCCAAAGCATATCTAGCCGTCTCGTAAGAGAGCGGATACGCCGTCGGAGGGAATCGAACCCCCGACGCCCTCCTTAGGACGGAGGCGCTCTATCCACTGAGCTACGACGGCAGATTCGATTCTCATTTTCTCATAACTAGGCCGATTCTGTCAACGTCTGGCCTTTTCATACGCCACCTCCGAATTTAGGATACAATGATGATCTAGGGGCTACTGTGGAGAGAATGAAATGACTCTTTTTCTTTCTGAAAAACAGGTGTCTAACCTGCTTACCATGCCGGAGGCTCTCCAGGTAGTTGAAGAGGCCTTTCGGCATATCGCTACCGGGGAGGCGCTTCAACAGCCACGCCGCCGCCTCATCATGCCCAAGGGCATCTATCACATAATGCCGGCGGCTGATCTGCAAACGGAAACGTTTGGGGTCAAACTTTACACTTCCTTCTCCCCTCGCACCCGATTTCTGTTCCTGCTCTACTCATCGCAAAATGGCGACCTGCTAGCCGTTATAGAGGCCGATAAACTTGGCCAGGTGCGCACCGGGGCCGCCTCGGGCATCGCAACAAAACTCCTCGCCAACCATGCCGATCCACTACGTGTTGGCCTATTTGGCGCCGGTTGGCAGGCGGAAACCCAGATCGAAGCTGTTTGCACAGCCTGCACGGTACAACAAGTGCTCGTTTATAGTCGTACCCCCGAACGTCGTGAGGCTTTTTGCAATAAGATGAGTACACTCCTGCGTCAAGATATACGCCCAGCGGAATCTCCAGAAGAGGTTGTGCGCAATAGTAACGTAATCATCACGGCAACCAACTCCATAAGCCCTGTGCTTCAAGGCGCATGGCTGCGGCCAGGTACCCATATCAATGCAGTCGGCAGCAACATGCTCATCCGTCAAGAGTTGGATATAGAGACCATACGCCGATCCGACCTTATCGTCGTAGACTCCATCGAGCAGGCACGCCTCGAAGCCGGCGATCTCTTACCGGCATTTGAGAGAGGTTATTTCCGATGGGAACAGGCTGTTGAGCTGGCACAAATTGTTAATCGGCAGCATCCCGGCCGCACAAAGCCAGAACAAATCACCCTCTTCAAATCGCTTGGCGTTGCGCTAGAGGATGTTGCAGTGGCCACACATGTCTATAAAAAAGCGCTTCACCAAGGCATCGGTGAGGAGCGACCCTTTTGGATAGAGCCATTGCCTTAAGCCCTAAATAAGCCCCTTCTCAATAGCCAATCTAACGGCCTCCGTTCGGTTAGAAGCGCCAAGTTTCGAATAGATATTTGATAGATGATGTTCCACAGTTTTTGGTGCAATGAAAAGCTCTTGGGCTATCTCCTTGTTTCTCGCTCCTTTGGCAACCAAACGTAGAACTTCCAGTTCTCTTTCATTGAGTTCAAAATCCCCTCCACTCTCACGCCGATGGGCTTTTAACTCGGTAAGCCAGGCGCTTACTCCAGGCGATAACACCACTTCACCCCGATGTGCAGCCTCAATGGAGGATACAAGTTCCGATGGGGTGGCATCCTTTAGGAGAAATCCTCGAGCACCTAAACGTAGTGCCGTTGCTACCGAGTCTTCGGTGGGAACGCTCGCGATTAAAAGTGCCGTAGGAGGTGGTTCCAAACTTACGATCCGCTCAAGCGCAGCTATGCCTCCTCCTCCAGGCATCTGTAGATCAAGCAAAATGACATCAGGATGAAGTTGCCTTGCCCGTTCAACGGCCTCATCTACATCTCCTGCCTCACCCACTACAAGAAAAGGCCCTGTCTGCTCAAGCACCGCACGCATTCCCTGCCTTGTTAAGGGATGATCATCTACAATAAGTAGACGGATGCTCTGAGATGGTTTCTCCGAAGGCAAACTCTCAACCACAACCTCTTGTTTCTTAGGCAGTGCCGGTACACTGGCGCTAGCTGTTCTCTCTGGTTGTACCTGACTCGTCGGCAAATCCGACGGCGTTTCATAGGGCAGTCGAACGGCTATCCGCGTACCCCACCCCGGAGTGCTCTCAATCTCCAACTCCCCCCCTAGCGCGCGTGCCCTTTCCTTCATACCGAAAAGCCCATAGCCGCCCTGTCGGTTTGGTGCCATCGGCTGTGCAGTGTCAAAGCCAACACCATCGTCTTCAATTCTCAAGGTCACAGCTTCCGGCTCATAGAGCAATCCGACACGCACACGGCTCGCCTGAGAATGACGCAAGGCATTGTTGAGAGCCTCTTGTGCGATTCTCAAGAGTGCAAGGCTTTGATCTCTTGATAACGATCTTTCGTTGCCAGAGATCACAAACTGTGTTAGTATGCCGGCGCGTTCTAGCCCTTGCAGTTCTTGGGCGATCACTTGTGCAGGTGTCATTGTCTCAAGTTCGGGAGGTGAAAGAGCTTCAATAGCACGCCGTGTGTCTGATAGCGCTCCGCGTGTTAGTTCGAGAGCAGCGCTCAAAAGCTTCTCGGTCTCAGCGACATTCTCTTGCTGCAAAAAACTCTGTGCCGTTTCCAACGTCAAAACCAAAGCACCCAGCGATCGGGCCACCGTATCATGCATCTCTCTACCTAACCTTGCCCGCTCTTGAAAGGTAGCATATCTTCGCTGCTCTTCAAGTAGCCTCGACATCGCAATTCCCAAAGTAGCGATATCGGCCAACGCCTGAAAAGCCGCAGTATCCGCCGGGGCAAACACGCGCTCATCCCTCAAATAGATCACCAGTGCGCCACTGATCTGATCGTGCAGCTGTAACATTGCCATCCAAACTGCACGAATCCCTTCCTGCACCAGGCGTTGTTGCATCTCAGGGGTTACAAAGGAACGATCGTTCACCGTTCGATAGATCGGCATCGTAGAGGCGAAAGCTCGTGGCCTAACGCTTTTACTCGCAATACGGGCTATATCTCTTCCAAACTCTGCAGAGATGTTTCGCAAGGCTACCGGTTTGATCTCGTCTCCCTCCTTCAAGAACAACCCCACCATCTCCACACGAAACCGACTTGCTACCATCTCCAAAAGCATCTGGCCAATATCCGGTAGAGATCGCTCCTCAAGAATGGCCGCAATCACGTCACGCAAATACTGGCGTCGCTGTATCTCTTCCTGGTAGGCGTTTGCGAGGCGCTGTAGTTCTACAAACAGCCCTACTCGTTGCGAGACCGCACGTACCCGCTTGCGCCATTCCGGTGTTTCAACCTCTGCACTTGGTTCTACCTGACCTACTAGAACTGCCAAGATATGCTTCTCAAACAGCAAGGGCACGATCAGAATTCTATCGCAGAAGCGTTCCGACAACGGTGCCGGCAACAACTTCGAGTCCTCTATAAGCTGATGTTCCCCCGTTCTGATAACCGTGGCAATAGCTCCGGCCTCGTCTAATGGAACCCCCCATAGCCGAAAATTCTCGTCGGTATAACCTACCGCCAACACTCCACAAACGCGCTGCTCTCCCGGCACATGCGACAGAGCCACCATATGGCTGCATTCAAGGGCTTTTGCGGCATCCTCCACCGTTTTACGTACGACTTTACGCAGCTCATCGGGCTCGAGCGGCACACCCGCAACAGCGGATATCCCCTCATACCTATAAGTGTTGGCATGGTTATCAAACTCTGTGTCCGTCATAGTTCGCCTACCTGTTCAAACCTAGCTTGCAGCCACGAGCGAAAATCAGGCGGTATTAGCTTAGCGCCCGCATTAAGAAGCAGGCGGTTACCCTCTCTGCCTGTCTCCGCAACGCAAACGCACTGCCCACGCCGAATCGCCGGCAAACATTCCTGATACAAAACCCCATTTTCGCGTACATCGAGCGCGATAACAACGTCGGAGAGAGCGATAATCAGCCGATCACGGCGACGGTTGTGCTGCCCTAAACAGTGGTCATCCAACCGAAATGGGGAGAGTACAAGGTCACGATCACCACAGAATTCTACAGAGTGAATGCGGGCAGCAGAAAAGAGGGCCTGATCAAAATGCTCCCCCATAGCCTCACGAAGCCCACGATCAAGAAGATAGATCACGGGGTGACCGCTGCGCTGTGCTGTCAAAGCGAGCCTTTGATAAGGAAGCCTATCATGACCTGTCACCGGAACGCCTTTACAGCCAATGAGTTCCGAGGCGATCCTTTCAAGCAGCGCACAGGTCTCTTCACACGCACCGTTCGAAACCAAGACAGTAAACGTAAAGCTCTTTGAAGAGTTGTCTAAAAGCTTATAGTTTCCTAACCCGTAGAGAATAGGCGGTGGAGAGGGGTCGTAGGTCTCCAATCGAGCAGGATAGGTTAGTTGTGCGCGTGTCACACAGTGCAGATTGTAAAATCGAACAACACGTGCGAGGATCTCGGCCTTCTCAATCAGTGACCCCTTATGGGAAAGGAGATACGCGATGGCGCGAGAAGTCAGACCGAAGCGTTCCCTCAGTTCAACAGCAGAAAAATTCAGAAATTCTCCCGGTGTTACCGGCTTCACGATAAGGCGGTTGAGAACGCTATCAAGCTGCTTCGCGCCAATATAAGGCACATGATGGAGCAGCAGGGCCATCTTCAAATAGTTGAAATTGGGAACGGTTTCGCGAACTTTATCGCTCATGTCTAGACACCTAAAGCCTGTAATACCGCCTCCCGTTTGGGCGGGATGCAAACAATCTGCTCGGAGGAAAGATGCATGGCCGTATCAGGGTCCTTTAAGCCATGACCGGTTAGGGTCACTACAACGGTAGCCGGCTCACCGAAAAATCCGCGCGCAGCCAGTTTCTTAAGCCCCGCTATGGGGGCGACACTTGCAGGTTCGGCGAAAATGCCTTCTAGAGTGGGTAATAGGCGATAAGCCTCCAAAATCTCATCGTCTGTCACGGCCTCGATTACACCACCCGACTCCTCCTTGGCAGCAATAGCACCCTTCCAGCTTGCAGGGTTCCCAATTCGAATGGCTGTTGCCACCGTCTCCGGATTTGCAATCGGTTTACCCACAACCAATGGGGCAGCCCCAGCTGCCTGAAAACCAAGCATTTTGGGCAGTCTCTTACATCGCCCCGCACGATGATACTCGCAATATCCCATCCACGCTGCGGTAATATTGCCGGCATTGCCTACCGGCATAGCATGATAGTCCGGGGCATCCCCTAAGGCGTCTACAATCTCAAAAGCAACGGTCTTCTGCCCTTGCAAACGATGTGGATTAACCGAGTTGACGAGCGCAATGGGATATTCTGCACAAATCGAACGGACAAGCGCAAGAGCCTCGTCGAAATTGCCGTCTACCGCCAACACTTTGGCTCCATGCATCAGAGCTTGAGAGAGCTTGCCCAGTGCGATCTTGCCACCAGGAATCAGTACGGCACAACCAAGCCCAGCATGAGCTGCATAGGCTGCTGCGGAGGCGGAAGTATTGCCGGTCGAAGCACACATCACAATACTCTGCCCTGCCTCCAGGGCCTTGCTCACTGCCATCGTCATGCCACGATCTTTGAAAGAGCCTGTTGGATTGAGACCTTCACATTTGGCGTAGAGAGTGATATGAGGACTTATGGCCGCAGCGAGCCGTGGCAGAGGAACCAGAGGCGTGTTCCCCTCCAGCAACGTCACAATAGGAGTGGCTGCAGTTACCGGCAACCACTCTCTATAGCGTGCGATTACTCCTGAGTACAAAATGGCGCCTTTCTTACCTACTAGAAAATTGTGCGCCTATATTCTACTCTAAACCTTATCGTTTCACCAAATCACGCGGTAGCCCTGGCCAGTGTAGCCGCTCTATAGCCGCTCGCTGTTCTGGAAGGAGCGGTAGTTCGCGAATGTAGATATTTTTAAACCATAAGGGCGTCCAGTGGTGCTGCAACTCAATAGGACCAATCGGATAGATGGGCTTGTCTCGCTCCCAATAGTTCTCTAAGGTTACATTCCACACAACGAGCTTGTTATTCAGGTAGACGGTTACTTTATCACCGATCATCAGAATCCGAAACCGATTCCACTCTTCTATGGGATTATCTGCAAATACCATGGGGTTGCTCGGGTTCTTTTGATTGTTGTACAGCCCGCCTGAACCGATCGGATTATCCCATATCTGTACCTGAGGACTGCCGCGCAAATAGATGCCGCTATCTCCATGTGGCGGGATTTTCCAGTCTACAAGTAACTCGAAATTCCCATAGTCCCTCACAGTACATAGATTATTGTTCTTACCGTCATAGGTTATCACCCCATCTACAACTTTCCAGTGTTTGAAAGCCTCAGCGGTGGCGCGCTTTACAGCGGCATCCCATTCAGCCTCCGTCATTTTCGCTCGGGTAGGTGGGTCACCGGCCCACCCACGCCAACCTTTCAAATCTTTACCGTCGAATAGCGCCTTAAACCCTGGCGGAGGAACGTTGTCAGGTCGCGGATGGCTTAAGTCCTTGATATAGATATTTTTGAAATCCACCTCAGTTGGCTCATGCCCTAACAACCCGATATGCCCTGTATCCCGCAACATCCCCGGATGATGCATCAGCGTTGTAGGATCGACGATCTTGTTCAGATCGGCATTAACCACTGTTTTTCCGTTGATCACAACCTTGATATGCCGACCAATAGCCGTAATCTCTTCATGATTCCATTCCCCAACTGGCTTCAACGACCCTTTCTTCGCCGGCACAACGTTGTAAATGGAACCACAATACTGCCAAGGCTGCAGGTGCTGATACATGGAACCACTATCATCGAGAATCTGGATTTCCATGCCCATATAGGCCGCATCTCCCTGTAGAGGAGCGCGTATGCCGATCCCATTGTTGGCGTTTGCTGATAACCGAAAATCAACATCCAATACAAAATCGGAGTACTCTTTCTCGGTAAAGAGGTTTCCAGAGCACCCCGCCGGGCAGATAATAATCCCATCCCTAACCTCATAGCCGGGTGCCTGCCCAACATAAACCCACCCATTTAAATCCTTTCCATCGAATAACGGCACAAACCGCGCTTCGGCATGGCAGGCGGATGGGTACGCGGCTACCCCAATCCCGATGAGCATCACCGCCAATAAGGCGAACCATCTGATCCTTGTCTTCATATGAGACATCGCTTCCCCCTAGATGTGCGTTTTCGAATAGTAAACTTACATCTGAACATCGTTGATCACGAGTCGAAAGCGACAACCTAATACCCCGGCAGCTTTCCGACACATAACCATGCGTTCGGCAAAAATCTCGAAATACTCCATAACGGTCGCTTTTTCTGTGTCTACTACCAGCTCAAGTGAGATGATTTTCTGGACTGCATCTATCAGTATATGCGATTTTTGCACGGCATTGTTTACACGGTCATGGATATCGTACGTGGACGGATCGGGATTTTGAACTCGCGTGTAGTGCACGTCGGACTTGTCCGCAATGATCACTGCTGCCGTTACCGCGTTGATCGGCACGCCTTCTGGCTCCTCATGATTCCCGATAGCTCCCACAACCAGCGCGATCTCGGCTGCCGGCATATTCATCTTCTCTAGGATTTGGAACGCCATCGTGGCCCCGATCTGCGGGTGATAGACTCGGTGAATGCAGTTCCCGATGTCGTGCAGGAACCCGGCGATGGCAGCAAGCTCTGCGGTACGAGCCTCTGCTCCTAGTCCCAGCAGTATATTTCGTGCTATTGAGGCCACTAAGCCGGCATGGCGCAAGCCATGTTCCGAATAGCCTATGGCTGCCATTTGCCGATTGGCAGCATCAATATAGGCACGAATCCGCTCGTTATTCCGTATATCCCGCAAAGTAATGACCTCGGCCGCCTTCTCCTGAGCTGCCAAAATAGGCTCTTCCACCTCTTTTATTGCCGGAGACTTTTCAGCAGGAGAGGCTGTCTTACTTGGGGGCGGCGATGCTACCCGATTCTGGGCAATGACTTCTCTGGAGTCACTCATCTATCGTCTCTTCCTCAGCCTGATAGGCGTTTCGAACCTCCTCGTAAAAAACCTTAAAGGTTCCCTCGCGCAGATGATGCCTTATATTTCTCATCAATCGGTAATAGAACGCTAAGTTATGGTACGTCACAAGCCGAGGCCCTAAAATCTCCTTGGCTTTGAAAAGGTGCCGTATATATGCCCTCGTATGACGCCGACAAACTCGACAGTCACATTTCGAGTCAAGTGGTGTAAAATCCTGCTCATAACGAGCATTCCTCAGATTGATAACGCCATCTGAGGTGAACGCCTGCGCGTTACGCGCATTGCGAGTGGGCAAAACGCAGTCGAACATATCTACTCCCCGCCGAACGGCTTCCAAAATATCTATCGGCGTTCCCACCCCCATTAAGTAGCGCGGCTTATCCTCTGGCAGAAACTGAACCGTCCACGCCACGATCTCGTTTCTAACGGCAGCCTCTTCCCCCACAGCAAGGCCACCTATAGCGAAGCCATCAAAATCCAACTCCGTCAAGAATCTGGCGCTTTCGGCTCGTAAGTCGTAGCTTACTCCACCCTGAACAATCCCAAAAAGCGCCTGAGGCCAACCACCGATGGCTTTGCGCCCGTGACGTACATGCTCCTCCAAGCAAATCCCCGCCCAACGATGCGTTCGCTCCATCGCTTGCCGAATATACTCTTCGGAGACTGTGGAAGCCGGACACTCATCGAATGCCATGATGATGTCAGCACCCAACTTACGCTCGATCTCTATAACGCTCTGCGGGGTAAAAACATGACGGCTCCCATCTATGTGAGACTGAAACTCCACCCCCTCCTCTCCAATGCGACGCAAACCCGACAGACTAAAAACCTGATAGCCACCGCTATCCGTTAGAAGGGCGCCGCTCCAACCCTCAAAACGGTGTAGCCCTCCTGCACTAGCTATGAGTTGCTCGCCAGGCCGGAGATGAAGATGGTATGTATTTCCTAAAATTAAACCAAAGCCGATCTCCTCCAACTCGTCGGGTGTCATCGCCTTCACCGTGGCCTGCGTGCCCACGGGCATAAACACGGGAGTTTCCACCGTAGCATGAGGTAAATACAGTAGTCCGCATCTCCCCAGTACACCATCCTCCCGTGAAGACGAGGTGATAACAAGTGCTGGAGTCGTCCATTCTTTAGTCAACTTATCTCTTCAAACCCTCGTTGGTTCCAATGAATACCCCCCTAGACCGAAGTATTATTATACCGCCTCTCTCTCTAGTCAAAAAACACACTTATTGCGCAGACCCCCCTCAACATTGATTCGTAGAAATGAAGGACATTCGACACAACCTTAAACTCGTCATAAGAAAGGAGATAACGGATATGACAACGCTGGAGAAACGCAGGCTCGGCAACAGCGATCTCGAAATCACCCCCATCGGTTTCGGCGCGTGGGCCATTGGCGGACCAGGATGGGAATTTGGCTGGGGATACCAAGACGACCGCGATTCCATTGCCGCCATTCATGCAGCTCTCGATGCCGGCATCAACTGGATCGATACGGCAGCCGTCTACGGCATGGGACACTCGGAAGAGGTTGTTGCAAAAGCCATCCAAACAAGCTCCCATCGCCCCTATATCTTCACTAAGTGCTCGCTTCTCTGGGACGACAAAGGGAAGGTTCTACATAGTCTCAAATCTCAATCAATTCGTAAGGAAGTTGAAGATAGCCTGCGCCGCCTTCAAACTGATGTTATTGATCTTTATCAAATTCATTGGCCTATACCTGAAGAAGACATCGAAGAGGGGTGGATCACTTTAGCGAAACTTAAAGAGGAAGGAAAAGTGCGTTATATCGGTGTGTCCAACTTTAACGTCCAACAAATGGAACGGGTACGGTCTATCGCCCCGATAACTTCCTTGCAACCCCCTTACTCACTTGTGCGACGTGAAATCGAAACGGAAATCCTCCCTTACTGTCAAAAACATAACATTGGGGTTATTGTCTACTCTCCTCTTCAGTCAGGGCTTCTTAGCGGGAAGATGACACCTGAGCGCATTGCTGCGCTCCCCGATGACGACTGGCGAAAGCGAAGCCCAGATTTTCAAGAGCCACGCCTCTCACGTATCCTTGGATTAGTTGAGGGCTTACGCCAGATCGGCGCACGTCATAATCAGCCTCCGGGGGTCGTAGCTATTGCATGGACACTTCACCATCCCGCAGTAACAGGTGCTATTGTTGGTTTTCGACGCCCCGATCAGGTTCACGAAATGCTAGGCGCACTTACTTTTCGACTTTCCGAACAAGAAATCGCCGAAATTGAGCGTCTCCTGCGCCAACACGACCTCTAAACCGATAGAGTATCAAAAGGCTTTGATCGCTCTGTGCACGCGATCAAAGCCTATCTCCCACCTTCACAGATGATCGTTCACAACCGGCTATCAGCAACACAAATTCACCCCGTAGGGTCATCCCTTGGGCAACGGCCAAAATTTCCGAAAGCAGACCACGGTCTACTCTTTCAAATCTCTTAGTCAAGTCATTCGCAAGAGCCGCTGGCCTATCCCCAAAGACTTCCAAAGCCATCTCCAGACTCTCGACCAGACGATAGGGGCTTTCATAGTAGATAAGCGTATAGGGGGAGTTTCTATCCGCCTCAAAAAAACGTCGCCGAGGCCCTGCTTTGCGTGGAGGAAAACCACGAAAGGTAAAGCTATGACACGGCAACCCCGACAAAACCAGCGCCATGACAAAAGCAGTTGGGCCTGGCACCATAGTGAATGGTATGCTCTCGGTGATGGCCTCTCTAACGACAAGGTAGCCGGGGTCTGCAATCCCTGGCGTTCCCGCATCCGTCACCACCGCGATACGCTTCCCCTCGCGAATTAGCGCCAATATCTGCTGGATAACCCGTTCCTCATTGTGCTCATGGAGGGAAATTTGACGCTTTTCGATGGAGTAGCGCTTCAGCAACAGGCCTGTCTTTCGCGTATCTTCGCTGGCAATAATATCGGCGCTTTTCAACGCTCTGAGGGCACGTAAGCTTATATCTTCTAAATTCCCAATGGGAGTGGCCACCAACACAAGAGGAGGCCACTCCTCCTCAATGAGTTCATTTGTAGGAGCGGGCTTCCCCTTCACCTTCCTTATCTTGCCCAACGTTAGCGCATCTCCTGACCGCCGGTAACGTTAATCGCCTGTCCCGTCATATAACTGGCCTCATCCGAAGCTAAAAACACAACCACATTACACACATCGTCATATGTGCACCCTCGCCCCAAAGGCACCTGCGCTTCATACTTGAGCCGCACCTCCTCTTTGGTAAGGCCTTGCGTGCGGGCATATTGCTCATAAAGGCTTTCCTGCCACAAGGTGCCATCTAAAAGATTGCCGGGGCACACCGCGTTCACGCGCACTCCATAAGGCGCAAGATCAAGCGCGATCGACTGGGTTAGCCCTATCCCTCCGAACTTACTTGCAGAATATGCACTGTTGCGAAAACTCCCCTTCTTGCCAGATTTTGAGTTGATTTGAATAATATTTCCTTTTCGTTGCTTTACCATGACCCTTGCTGCCGCACGAGCACATAAAAAGTAGCCAAAGAGATTCACATCTATCACCCTTCGCCAAGCCTCGGCAGGGAATTCGGTGATGTCGTAGGCAATTAAAATACCTGCGTTGGCCACAAGGAGATCCAGCGCTCCAAACCGCCGAACGGTCTCCTGCGTCATCCCCTCTACCTGCTCCTCGTTCGTCACGTCCACCTGCAGTGCTAACGTCTCGGCCCCCGTAGCCCGAGTTATCTCCTCCGCCGTCTTATGAGCTTTCTCGATTTTTACATCGGCGATGGTGATGGCACGACACCCCTCTCGCGCTAGACGATGAGCAATTGCCTCGCCTAAACCCTGTGCGCCACCGGTAACAATGGCCACCTGATCTTTCAACCGTTCCATTTTTGCATCGCTCCTTAATGGATTTGTACAATTTAGAAGGAAATAGCCTATATAACGTCGAACTTTGGGCGGGTTCTATTATCATATCACATATGCATTATCCTCACTTCGGAGAACTTGTGAATGCCCTATTTCACCCAGAAATATCGAAGCACCTTTCTTCTACCTATCTTCCTTATCTGTCTGCTCATTCCCGCGGGGGTGAGCGCTAGAGTCAGACTTCGCATAGACGACAACTGGCGATTTCATCTTGGCGATATACCCCTATCTCATGAGGGCGTCCCTATCACCTCCTGGCGCTGGGCTAAGATAGGGAGTGGCCCTCCGGATATTATGCCCTATCTCTCAAAACACCTGGATGTAACATCGTGGCCTACCACGTCTCCCGGTCAGGATACCTTTCATGGTCAATCGGGTTACAATGTTTATTGGACACTCCTACCATCTATCCCTTATCACCATCCTATCTTACACTTCGATAGTATGGGTCATGATGTACGTGTTTTTCTTAACGGTCAGTTTCTCTACCATCACTCACATTGGAATATTCCTTTTAAGGTTCCATTATCCTTAAAATGTCTCACCAAAAACATAAACAGCGTTCTTGTCCTCCTTCACCGTACCGACGGTATCGCTGGAATTGGTAATGTGACACTCTTACCAAACCTAGACACACCTGAAGGCCCAGCCCTTCCAAACTATGATGATCGCGGCTGGCGTATTGTCCATCTGCCGCATGACTTTGTCATTGAGGGTCAGTATGACAAAAATACAGATGGCTCTCATGGATATCTACCGACGAATGTGGCCTGGTACCGCAAACATTTCTATTTACCTGTCGCAGCAAAAGGCAAGAGTATATGGGTCTACTTCGAAGGAATCTATCGTGATAGCCGCTTTTGGCTTAATGGTCACTTTCTTGGTCGCCATCGCAGTGGCTATATTGGAGTACGCTACAATCTGTCGCCATATCTACACTATGGGGCATGGAATACATTAACCATTCGAGTGGACGCGCGAGGGGAAGAAGGGTGGTGGTATGAAGGTGGAGGTATTTATCGCCATGTTTGGCTCACGATTGCAAATCCTGTTCACGTAACCCCTTGGGGTGTTTTTGTTATCTCTAAACTTCCCTCGACAGACCGAGCAACTCTCACGCTACAGACAGATATTACAAACAATCGGCTACAGCCCGTTCCCGTTCGCCTCGTAAACCTCATCATTGACGCTATGGGTAAAATAGTGGCTAGCAAGACTTTTTCAACTATTCTGCCGGCCGCGCACATAACACATATTCAGCAGCAAGCAACAGTTATCCACCCTCACCTTTGGTCTATTGCTTCACCTTACCTCTACCAGGTCGTCAGTATCATTGAACAGAACTCTCATAGGCTCGATGAAGTCAGCACAAACATTGGGATTCGGACGATAGAGTTTCGCTCTAATAGCGGTTTTTACCTCAATGGAAAGCCGCTTAAAATCATGGGAACATGCAACCATCAAGATTTCGCCGGTCTGGGGAATGCGTTGCCGGATAATCTGCAGTGGTGGAGGATCGAGCAACTGAAGAAAATGGGTTCCAATGCTTACCGTACCGCTCATGATCCGCAGAACGAATCGTTGCTCGATGCTTGCGATCATCTAGGAATGCTCGTTATGGATGAAAACCGCCATCTCGGTGCTGTCTACACACCTAAAACTCTTCCTGATGCCCCCTATACGAACCTATCCGATCTGGCCGATATGATTCGTCGAGATCGCAACCACCCAAGCATTATCATGTGGTCCATGTGCAATGAAGAGCCGCTACAAGGAACCCCAGAGGGAGCGCGTCTCTTTGAGGCTATGAAGCAGGTGGTCCAGTCCCTAGACCCTACACGCCCCGTTACCTGTGCCATGAATGGTGGATGGGGTCGCGGAATTACCTTAGTAGAAGACCTTCAGGGAGGAAATTACCACCCTCAAGATTACGATTGGTTTCACAAGCAGTTCCCGAATAAACCTTTCTTTGCCAGCGAGTCGGCGAGCACCGTGGGAGATCGAGGCATCTACGCAAATGACCCTCAAAAGGGCTACGTCGCCGCCTACGACCTCTACGCCCCTCCATGGGCGCAAACGGCCGAAGTGGCGTGGAAAGCAGTTGTAACGCGTCCCTTCGTTGCTGGCTGCTTTGTCTGGACTGGTTTCGACTATCGGGGCAAACCTATTCCCTACTGGTGGCCCTGCATCAACGCTCACTTTGGCATCATGGACATGTGCGGATTTCCAAAAGATAACTACTACTACTATAAAGCATGGTGGGGAGATAAACCGCTTGTCCATATCCTCCCTCACTGGAACTGGCCGGTTCACGAGAGGGAGGGCGATGAACTCGAAGGAAAACCTATCGAGGTATGGTGCTATAGCAATGCGAGTGAAGTAGAACTGTTCCTGAATGGTCAGAGCCTAGGCAAAAAAGCCATGCCTATGTGGGGACATGTGGAGTGGAATGTACCCTACCAACCGGGCAAACTTGAAGCCAAGGCTTACAGTAAAACCGGCAAGGTAGTTGCTACGGATGTCGTAGAGACAACAGGCCCTCCGGAGGCTTTACATCTTTCTACAAATCTCACCACTCTTCCTGCCGATGGTGAGGAGGTGGCTCTCGTCGAGGTAGATGTGGTGGACGCGCAAGGCAGAGTAGTCCCCACCGCCGATAATCTCGTGCGTTTCCAAGTGACAGGAGCAGGCGAGATCGCAGGTGTTGGAAATGGTGATCCAAGCTGTCATCAACCTAATATTGCCGACTATCGCAACGCCTTTAATGGCAAATGCCTGCTTATTATACGTGCCGGCAAACATCCCGGCCACATTCGCATCCGAGCTATGTCGGATGGTCTCAAACCGGCAAGCATCACGCTCAAAACGTTTCCATCGTCCTTGAAATAATCTCGCAAAATGCATGGGAGAGCCAGTTGATTCAACAGGAGATATTTGGAATGCTTCCTACTGAGGGGGTCAGCCTTGAGGGGAAGGGCGTCGGCCTTGAAGAACCTGTCTTTATTTTTACGCTAACCAACTCGCTTGGCTCCATCGCTCGCGTCACAAACTACGGAGCCATCCTAACCTCCCTGGCCGTTCCCGATCGCGAGGGGAATATCGGAGAGGTAACCCTTGGCTTTAATCGGCTAGAGGGCTATCTCGCTCCACACCCCCACTTTGGTGCAACCATTGGTCGGGTGGCTAACCGCATCTCCAATGCGGAGTTCACTCTCCATGGCAGACAGTATGCCTTAGTGGCCAACCACGGCGCACACACACTTCATGGCGGCAAGCAGGGGTTTGATAAGCAGCTTTGGCAGGCAACTCCGCAGCCGGCGAAAAACGCCGTTACCTTCGCCCGCCTCAGCCCCGATGGTGAAGAGGGCTTTCCGGGTAACCTGCTAGTAACGGTTACTTTTACCCTTACCGAAGGCAATGCTCTTCGCCTTGACTATTTGGCCACAACTGACTTAGATACCCCAGTCAATCTCACGAACCACACCTATTTTAACCTATCGGGCGAAGGCGATATCCTTGATCACGAGCTTGTGCTCAATGCCTATCTCTACACACCCACCAACGACGCACTGATCCCAACAGGAGAAATTTGGAGTGTTAAGAATACTCCTCTCGACTTTACTCAGCCGACTGCAATCGGTGCGCGTATTCATGAACTTCCAGAGGCCATTGGCGGATACGACCACAACTTCATCCTCCATAAACCGAACGAAGCAGCCGTAGCTCTTACCTTCATGGCACGGGTGTACGCTCCTAAAACAGGTCGCATTATGGAAGTCTATACAACAGAGCCAGGAGTACAACTCTATACGATGAATCGCGTTCCCGACAACCTGTCTAGCCGAGATGGGAAGCCCTATTCGCCTCATGCGGGGTTCTGCCTAGAAGCTCAGCATTTTCCCGACTCGTTGCATCAGCCGCACTTTCCCTCGATTCTGCTAACCCCAAACACCACTTATCGCCAAACAACTATATATCAATTTAAAACCGATCGTTAAAACCTATTTCAAAGCAGCAAACGCAAAAGCTCTTCCTCGGCCGCTTTTGTCCAGAATTTGCCATCTTCTAACCTATCATACACAGAAGGCAGCACACCTTGCAGATCGGGCAAGGCAGTGAGCGGCAGTTGGTGTATATGGGGAAAAATAAGGGTCTTCCCAGGGAATCTTCCTTCCTTCACTGCCTGAAGACCATCACGTGCGGCTTCCATCCCACCAATTGCCGCCAGGGATGCATTTGTGTTAAGCTCACCTTGCTCTACACGTGCCAAAGTATCCCGCATGGCAGCCAAAGAGGAGCCACTGCTGCCGATAAACCGGCAACCATCCTGCACAATGCGCTCACAAGGCACCTCTACTTTCGTCCCTCTGGCGACGCCGGCAAAGATATTAAACCAACCTCCTTTTGCGAGAAGCGGCCATACCGCTTCTATCGCGGCAGGATCGGCCACCATGCTAACGATGTCATCGAATGCCCGACCGTGAGTTAGCTTTAACAGCATTTCGGCCTGCTGGTCGAAACTCATCCCCCGCACATTGCGGGTAATCAGCTCTATTTTGCGCTGTCTAGCCAGGTTCCCAAAGCGCTCATTCAAGCTTGCCAACCTATCATCATGCCTATCGGTTACAACGATAAGTCCTGGAGGTTCGCGCAACTGCAATGCTCGTTGAACGTGCATCTGCCCCATAGGCCCCGCAGCACCGATAAACCAAGCGCATCCTTCGGCGCGCAATTCGGCTGTACGCGGTTCTTGGTAAGCGTCTGCCAGCCTATTTCCCTTCGCACCCACATAAAAACGACGATTATAATGAACCCGGCCAATGTCAAGGGCAACTTTTGACGGGAAAGGCTCGGTTAAGGCAAGTATCACCACACCATCATCGGCCGGCATGTCACAAACTTTCTCTACGACCTTGGCATCCCAACGGCCGGCGATAACAATATCATCAAAGTTCCCGATGCTGTCATCTATCATATCGCTCACAGAAAGCTGTGTCACCTTCACATTCGCTGCCTCAACCTGTCGCGCTATAGAGGTAATATTAAGTTCGTCACAAGCGATAAGAACTATTTCTCTCAGGTTTGCCCTGCATAACATCTCCACCAGCTCAATGTCCTCACCGCCTTCGCCTACAACCAGCAGAAAGCGACCTCCCGGCTTGGGATGTGAGCGATGAGCGATCTCATAGGACGCAACCACACAGGCCCAAGGCTCTACCAACGCGGCCTCAACATAGCCTGTCGTGGCCTGAATTGGCAATAGATAGCAACCCTCATCACCCTCAATCATCTCTCGTGGAATGATGCCATACTCAGACAATCCTCCACGAAACACATAACCATAGGCCATGGACTTGCCCTTATAAAACACGTCGGCTTGAATAACGTAGCGCTCTCCACGTTTGAATCGTCCAACTAGCTCGTCTCCCACATCTATCACCGTGCAGCAAACCTCATGCCCTAGCGTCACCGGCTCTTTGGTAAGGTCACGTCCGATCAGCCGCGGATGCTGCTCGCCAAGCGCCACCACCTTCGTGTCGGAATAGCATAGGCCACAAGCATCATGGCGTACCAACAGTTCATGCGGGCCACATTTCGGCGTCTCCTCCACTTCAGGCGCTCCGTTACGTCCAAAGTTCTCGAGGCCTGCCCCATACAAATTCCACCGCAACATCTTCGTAGGAACAGTCCCTACAGCCTTACGATACTGTTCTAACTTATCCATCAGCGTTCTCTCGAATCGAGTTGAAATAGGCTTCTTAGAATCGGGATCACACCCCGTAAAGCCATCCCACGATGACTTATCCGATGCTTCTCATCGGGTGTCAGTTCTGCCATATGCCTGCCAAGCTGGGGCAGATAAAAAATCGGATCATATCCAAAACCGTAGGTCCCACGTTTTTCATGGGCAACTATCCCCTCACAAATACCCTCACTAACGAACTCCTGTCCATCCGGGGTTGCAATCACTACGACACATTGAAATCGGCAGGTACGGCTCTCATCCGGAACATGTCGCATGATCTCGAGAATTTTGTCCATCTTTTCCTCAAAGGAGGTATCGGCCCCTAGAAAACGATGAGAGTGAACGCCGGGCGCCCCATTCAATGCATCAATCACCAACCCTCCATCGTCTGCCATGGCAACCCTTCCCGCATGTTTTGCGGCGGCTACCGCCTTCAAACGAGCGTTCTCATAAAATGTCTCTCCAGTCTCTTCAACCATAGCCATCGGCGCGATGTCGTTTAGGGTCAGTAGTGTCAATTCCGGGCAATACGTTCCAATAATCTGAAGCATCTCCCGCCCCTTCTTCGGATTCGTGGTCGCAATAAGCAACTCCTTCTTCATAGCCTACAGAATCCCCTCCAAAGCCGCACGCTGCAGTTTGAAAAGTTGTTCCAGCCCCACCTGCGCAAGATCGAGAAGACGCAAAAGGCGATTCCGATCAAACGGTGTCATTTCGGCAGTCCCCTGTATCTCAACGTAACGGCCTTTGTCGGTCATAACCACATTCATATCCACCGCACAACGATGATCCTCTTCATAGCAGAGATCAAGCAACTCATCACTACCAACCACCCCTACACTTACCGCAGCCACCATTCCTGTCAGCGGCATTCTCGCAATAATGCCTTCATCTACTAATTTTCTACAGGCCTCGGCAAGTGCCACAAAAGAGCCAGTGATGGCTGCACAACGCGTTCCGCCATCCGCTTGAAGCACGTCGCAGTCTATCCAAATCGTCCGCTCTTCCAAGACCGGCATCTCAACAACTGCTCTCAAGCTTCTTCCTATCAACCGTTGAATCTCTACCGTCCTGCCAGATGGTCCATTTCGCCCCTCCCGAGGCGTACGAATGTTCGTCGAGCGTGGCAACATCCCATACTCCGCAGTAACCCACCCCATTTCTCCTTCGAGCTTTCTGAATGGCGGCAACTTCTCCTCTACCGATGCCGTACAGATTACCTTCGTATTCCCCATCTCGATCAAACACGAACCTTCCGCGTTGGGCATAAACCCTCGTGTGATCTTCGTCGGTCGCAATTGGGCACTTCCACGTCCGTCAAATCGCGGCATAGGCGTTCCTTCCTCGCTTCAATTTTTTCTCTGCCTATCTTACCCCCTATCTCATGATTCTGCTTGCATTCCGTCGGCATTGAATTTAGGTATTGACATACATCCTCATGGGGTGCCAAAATAGAGCTATCAAACTCACGCAGCTGTGAGTGCTTCGAAACCCTCTTTTCAGACCGACGGCGTAGTCGGCATTTAGAGCCGCCTAGTGGCCGAGCCACCTTAGCCCTGCGTGGCATCAACCTCATGCCACACGGTGCATTCCATTCCTTGTTCTACACGCACCAAGAATGTGTCTCGGCTCGCCGTCTGTCTGAGGAACTGGGTTCCTCCTTCAGACGGTGGCGTCCCTCTTACGTTCACTCAATGTCCGAATCTTTTCGCAATGCAGCCTATCTACCACAGGAGGAACCTAACAAAGTATGTTTCGCAAATTTACCAAATTGAGCATTCAAACGGCTCTAACCATCGCTACAACGCTTCTCATTATTATAGCCGGCAATGCAAGTGCCTGCGCCCAAACGCCCGCTTCTCCCGCTTCTACCATCAACACAGGCGATACCGCCTGGATGCTTGTTGCCGCTGCCTTCGTCATGCTGATGACCCCCGGCCTCGCTTTCTTCTATGGGGGCATGGTGCGCTCTAAAAATGTGCTTAACATGCTTATGCAGAGCTTCGTGGCCCTCGGTATCGTGACCCTTGTATGGCTTCTGTGGGGCTACTCGCTTGCTTTCGCACCAGGGAACCCTTTCATCGGCAGCTTACGCTGGTTTGGGCTTAACCATGTCGGTGAAAATCCTTCTTCGTACTATGCTCCCACCATCCCACACCAAGTTTATATGATCTACCAACTGATGTTCGCCATCATCACCCCGGCGCTCATCAGTGGGGCGATCGCCGAACGCATGAAATTTTCGACATATGTGGTCTTCATTACCCTTTGGAGCACTTTCATCTACTGTCCACTCGCTCATTGGGTTTGGGGACACAACGGCTGGCTCAACAACCTTGGGGCACTCGATTTCGCCGGAGGTACCGTAGTGCACATCAGCAGCGGTGTTTCGGCTCTTGTCCTCGCCATAGCCCTTGGCAGACGCCATACAGACGCGCTCCATTCCGGAGAAGAGATGCGCCCCCACAACCTTACTATGACTTTGGTGGGTACCGCACTGTTGTGGTTTGGGTGGTTCGGTTTTAATGCAGGCAGCGCCTTGGCCTCCGGTGGGCTTGCCGCCTCCGCCTTTGTCGCCACCCATATTGCAGCAGCCATCGCTGGACTTACATGGATACTTATTGAATGGAGTATCTACAAAAAACCTACCGCGCTGGGCTTTGCCACCGGTGCGGTCGCAGGTCTTGTGGCTATTACACCGGCCTCCGGCTATGTGGGGCCTGTTCCTGCGCTGCTTATAGGCGCTGGAGTGGCCTTCATCTCCTTTTATGCCATTAAACTCAAGCATAAGTTTCACTACGACGACGCTCTCGATGTATTTGGGGTTCATGGGATGGGAGGAGTTTGGGGAGCACTTGCCACCGGCCTCTTTGCCTCTGTGCTCGTGAACAGTTCGGGCAGTAACGGCCTTTTCTATGGTGGGGGCCTAACCCTGTTGCTTAAACAGACCATCGCAGTCGTCAGCGCAGTCGCCTACGCAGCTATAGGAACCTGGATACTTACCAAAATTCTCGGTGCTACCATGGGACTGCGTGTCCGAGTAGAAGAAGAAAATGTAGGTTTGGATCTTACTCAACATGGCGAATCGGCCTATGTCATGGCAGAGTGAATCACCTTCTTAAATCCTGGCACAAGTTGACAAAAGCTTCCCAATATAGGTAGAGTCTTACTTAGTCTCATATCCATGCTAGGGGTGCTGCAAAGCTGAGAGGGCTATCCTAGCCCAACCCTATGAACCTGATTCGGGTAATGCCGACGGAGGGAAGCCATGACTTATCTACACAGCCATCGCTCCCAAGGTTCGGAGTGATGGCTTTTTGCTTGTCACTACCCAATTGGCCCGTCGTCTGAAAGCGCACCTGGCGCCAAGGAGAAAACGATGAATCTATCTGCTTCTAAAAAGGCATTCACACTGATTGAACTTCTAGTGGTTATCGCCATAATAGCGATTCTCGCAGCTATTCTGTTCCCTGTCTTTGCCCAAGCCCGTGAGCAGGCACGTCAAACTGTTTGTACTTCAAACGTACGCCAACTCAGTATGGCCGTGCAGATGTACCTCCAGGATTACGATGAAACGTTTCCTATCTTCTATGCCTACAACACTTGGGACCCCATCCAAAATGTCCCCGCACCTTCAGGTACGCCCATGCATAAAGGGGTAGAGGTGGAGTTGATGCCTTACGTCAAAAACCATCTCATCTTCAAATGCCCGGACGATCAGGGCGGCCCCTCGCTCTATACCACCTATCAAAATGATGGTTGTCCAAACACCAATACCTATTTTGACTGCTATGGTTCAAGCTATCGCTTCGATCACGGCGTCTTTACCACTATCGCCAACGAATCGAGTCAGGACAATATTCTCTACACTACTACACAAGTGGTTACCTTAGCTTCACTGGCACTTCCGGCAGAAACACGCCTCATGCGTGATGAGATGATGCCTTGGTTTGGTACAAATCCAAGCTATGGATACATTCCAGGCTATTTCCAACAGTGGCATCCGCGCGGCGGAGGAATCGTGTTTGCCGATGGACATGGCAAGTTTATCGTCTCAAGCGCTGCCTTCGACGATGAAGTTGTGTGCCCAGGCGGTGAACGCAGCGGGCAACTCGATCCGAATGCTGCCAGCGATGGCAATCCTGGGAACCCACCTACATACTATTGGCTTTGCGATTAAGCCTATGCACGTTCTTATCCTCGCAAACGGCTCACCACCGCCACGCGATCTAGCCCAACGTCTTGCAAGTGCTGCAGACCTCATCATTGCTACCGACGGCGCTGCAGCAAAAGCGTTTGACCTTGGGCTTCAGCCTCATCTCATATGTGGCGATTTTGACTCCATAGATAAAACGCAGGCGAGCCAACTGTTTCCTTCAGCTGAAATCATCGTGGCAGCTAATCAAGACTATGCTGACCTAGAAAAGTCGCTTCAACTGGCCAGAGAGCGTGGGGCAACTCAGGTCACCGTGCTCGGAGCCACCGGCGGTAGGCTCGATCATACACTTGCCAATCTCGCGCTGCTGCTGTCTTGGCATCAAACAATGGCGCTCTGCATTCAGGAAGCAGACACCACCGTATGGTGTCTCTCTGCAGCGGGTAGCACCCCGAATAAGCATATCATTCCCACTCAACCAAACGATACGATCTCCCTTATCGCGACTCAGCCGGCCATTATCTCTATTCACGGCGTCTTATGGGAGGCCAATCACCTTTTGTTACTGCCGGGAACGCGGGCGGTAAGCAATAAGGCGCTCGGGCATACTGTTGAGGTTGAGATAGTGCAAGGAACGGTTTTTCTCTGCTTGCTAAGCTCCTCCATCATGGAAACATCAACCCCATGACAAACCCGCATTTTTCCCTTTACGACTGGTCGTTTTTTATCATCTACCTGGCCTTTCTTCTATGGATCGGGCTACGAAGAAACCGCATTACCACCGAAGACTACCTAATTGCAAATCGCAACCTTAGCTTGCCTGTATTTGTCGCAACTCTAGTGGCCACATGGTACGGTGGAATTTTGGGCGCCGGAGAGTTCGTCTATACCGATGGACTTGCGGCTTGGGCAGCGAACGGTCTACCCTACTACCTGTTCGCCATCCTTTTCGCTTTGTTCCTAGCAAAGCGTGTCCGTCAAGCAGGCTCTAGCCTCTATACTATTCCCGATCGGTTGGAAATGGAGTACGACCGAGGAACAGCCCTACTTGGGGCCTTACTTGCCTTTCTCTACGCCACTCCATCTCAGTATGTGCTAATGCTTGGAATTCTGCTTCAACTCCTGTTCGGATGGCCTCTCTGGTTAGCGATGCTGGTAGGAACGCTCTTCTCGATCATTTATGCGCTCATAGGTGGTTTTTTGGCCGATGTACGTGTTAACACACTGCAATTCCTGCTCATGTTCTCTGGCTTCATTTTAACGGTGGCCTTCTGTCTGAAAAAATTCGGAGGTGTTCGGCCACTGCTTCGTACGCACCCCCTCCCGCCCCATTACTTTACTGCACTTGGCAACCACAATATGTTATGGCTTTTGGCATGGAGCGTCATTGCACTGCAAACGTTTACCGATCCGGGGTTCCATCAGCGCTGCTATGCCGCCAAAACCCCGCGCATCGCTACACTTGGCATTCTCGTCGCCGTTATCTGCTGGTTTACTTTCGATTCCCTTACTTTTCTTACAGGACTGTTTGCTCGCGTTCTTTTCCCGAATCTAAGCGATCCCACCCTAGCCTTTCCAATCATTGCCGCACAGATTCTGCCGCACGGCCTTCGAGGCTTTTTCTATGTTGGGATGCTGGCACCCATCATGGCCGCAACCGTCTCCTATACATTCATCTCGGCCATGACCATCGGAAGAGACTTTATATGGCGCCTTCGAAACGAAGCCGGGCCACAGAACGTTCCGCGTTATACTCGTATCGGCCTTGTACTTACTTCGTTTATTTCTATCGGCATCGCTTTGGTGGTACGTTCCGTGGTAGAACAGTGGTATCTTTTTGGAAATCTCATCGTATCGGGCCTCCTGTTGCCATTAGTCGGAGCCTACCTATGTCCCCCAAAATGGAAAATCCCAGCCCGTTATGCTTTTCAGACGATGCTCTATGGTTCCCTTGTCGCCTTTCTAGACCTCGGGCTGGGCTGGTGGCATTACCACGGTAACTATCAAGACCTCTGGGGCATTCCGCCCCTCATACCTGGCCTACTGGTTAGTGCTAGCTTTTACCTTCTTGGCGTTAAGCAAACGGCAAAAATGCAAACATCGAGCCTATAGCGGTAATGCTGTTGATCTAGATAACGCCTTTACCTCCTCGGCCGATACCTCTTCACCGCGCTCTGCTGAAAGATAGATACCCTCGGAAATAAGCATGGTATTCAAAGCGATTTCAGCAGTAGGCAACAATGAAACACGCCCCTGCAAAGCGGCTACCCAATGCTGTTGAGAGCTGCCGAATAGGTCTCCTTCTCCACGAAGGCTGTTCCAACGGAATCGTGCGGCGCTTAAACTCGCGGTTGCGTTTAAGTCGAGATCGCCTACACTTTGGTAATATCCAAAGGGTTGCAGACGCACACCGCCCTTTGTTCCTACAAGCGACGAGCCTTCAAAGCCATCTAACTCAATCGCCCACGCCTCGATGATATCCATCGTCAAATCCCCTTCAAATCGCACAAACCCCATCCCTAGCTCTTCGACGCTGTAGCCAGAGCTGCGTCGCCTCTCCTCATCCATCGGCAGCTTCTGATATGTCTTACCGGTAACACGCTCAACCTTTGGGTTGCCAAGCAAGTAGAGGAGTTGGGAGATATGGTAGACCCCCATGTCATAGAGGGCACCTCCGCCGGATACAGCCTTTTGCACAAAGGGAGCTTTCCCATAGCCATCTACATAGGGCCGCCCTCGCCTCCTGAAACCGGTTGAGCGCGCGTGGTATATCTCGCCTAAGAAACCGTTGTCAATTAGTTCTTTTGCAGCCCGGGTCTCGTCGGAATAGAGAAAACCCAGTTGGATGTGCAGCATCTTCCCTTTCTCGCGGGCGCACTCTAACATCGTTACCGCATCACGATAGGAGCCGGCCATTGGCTTTTCGCAGTAGACGTGCAGCCCCCGTTCCAAAGCAGCGACGGTAGCAGGCATGTGGAGATTATTGTGCAAACACACATCTACGGCATCAAGATCGTCTCGTTCGAGCATATCCTGTGTCCGATAATAAACATTCGGGATAGAAAATGTTGCCGCCGTGCTGTCCGCTGCCGATCGGTCAATGTCAGCACAGGCTACAACCTCTACCCCAGAAATACGAGCGTAGTTCTGAAGGTGAATCTGTGCGATCTGCCCGCAACCGATGATGCCAATTCGTATGGACTTTTCCATCGAAACCCCTTTCTCACAAAAGTTTGAAGTTCAATTTCGACGCGCAGTGCAAAATCTCCTGTTATGCCCATACAGTACATGACCCTACCAAGCTCTGAACCACAATTTAAACCCCTAGCTTCTCATAATTCCACAATCACAGAATAAAAACTCGCAGGACTGCTATTGACAAGTCGATCTGTCATCGTGTATAATCGAAACAGTTCGACAACGGAGACGAGTGCACCGTACTTCAATAAAGCTGAGAAGTGCCATGATAATCGAATGGTTTCGATTTCCCGCATTTGTTCTCCTGGCTCTGAACTAAATTCAACGGATGTTTATAAATACAACCTATTGGGAGACAAGTAAATGCAACGAAAAGCTTTTACGCTCATCGAACTGCTTGTCGTGATCGCGATTATAGCGATTCTGGCAGCTATTCTCTTCCCCGTGTTCGCTCAGGCACGGGAAAAAGCGCGGGCGATCTCATGCGTCTCAAATGAGAAGCAACTCGCTACCTCGATCCTCATGTATACCCAAGACTATGACGAGGTTTTCCCCACCGGACTGCAACAAAGCTGGTACGCAAATACCTGGTATGTTCTTGTACAGCCCTATGTGCAAAATCTGCAGGTCTTTCGCTGCCCAGACGATCCTATTGGAACTCCTCCCTCCTGGACTCAACCGTGGGGCGGAATTCGTCTTTCCTACGCCTCCAATGGCTACATGAAATGGGACGGTTCCCACTGGAGCGTCTTCGGTATCATGGGGATGTCGCAGAGCTGGATGGGTAATACCACTACATCACAAGCTCGTATTGGGCGCCCAGCAGAAACCATTCTCTTTACTGAGAAGGACGCCCTGCAGCCTAATATCAACACGATTCCCGGCAACCTGCTCGACTTCGGCCCCGGCTGTATGTTCACCGGCGTGAACTGGTGGGATGGCTTTTCTCCTGGCGAGATTCCTAACGGAACCATCCCGGCCAACTCTGTTACCAATCCGTACGATCCCAACGGGCCTAACGGAGCCGTCACGGCCGTGCACGCACAAAAAGCTAATTTTGCCTTTGCTGACGGTCATGTAAAAGCTTTGACGCCAACGGCTACCGATCCCGACCCGGTTAACCAACCTCAAAACAATATGTGGGACGCAACGCGGCAGTAAGTTTATTACCGATATTCCCAGAAAGGTCTAGGATCAAAATGCCCAAAGTCCAATATAAACGTCTGGTGCTTTCCCTATTAGCTATATTGAGCGCCACCCTAAGTCTCATGGGCTGCAACGTGGATAACACCATGTCGCCTGCGGACATAAAGCGCATGGAAAGCAAGCCGCCTCCAGGAGGCCCACCTCCAGAGGCACTCAAAATGATCCAAAAGATCAACGAAGAGGCTCAACAGAAGATGATGAGCCAAACGCGACAGCAGGCAGCTCCAGCTCATCCTTAAAATCGCTCACTCTTGAGCAACCGCCCCGTTAGCAGCTCCGGGGCGGTTTTTTTTGAGATTTGATGAGGACGCCAACACCTGCCTGTATTGTTACTAGGGGCCGATCAAACGTACCACCAACTGAGCCACAAATTGTAACGCAATAATCAGAATGAGTGGAGATAAGTCTAAACCACCTAATTTCTCCGGTGGAACAAGCCTACGTATGGGAGCCAACATCGGCTCGAAGATCGAATCCAGAAAACGTGCTACCGGCCGAAACGGCCCCAAATCCACGCGGAAAACTTGCAGCCATGAGACGATCACATAGACCAACAAAAGTAGGTTTAGTAGGTTCAAGACCCACAGAATAACGCCTCCTATCCCCATCGGTTCCCCGAAATACATTTTCCTATCCTCCAGAATGCTGCTGCAGCAGCTTTTCTTTCACACGTTTCAGATGAATACTCGCAATGGGGTCGTCAGGATACTGCGCCGCATGCTCCCAAGCCGCTTCCGCTTGCTTCCACTCTCCCAATTGCTCATAACAGTGGGCAAGATTGTGCCACGTAAACCAAGGGCACTTGAACTGAACAGCTTTTTCATAATACGGAACGGCCGCCTTTGGGTTCTTCAAATAGAGCCAGTAGAAATCCCCCATCTCATCGTACATATAATAAGTATCAGGATTTGCCTCAATACCTCGCTTTAAGGTGGCGATCCCCTCCTGTGCCCGATCGGTAGACCATAAGAGCCAAGCGTTGTTAGCATAGGTCTCAACATTGTGAGGGTCGCCTTGGGCCACGATCTGGTTAAGATTGATACAGTGATTATACTCGCCCGCATCGAAATGCGAATCGGCTTGTTCATATAGCTCGTGTAACACCTCTGCTGTTATGGCGTCTGCCGTAGCCGGCTCGGCAGCCACATCTCTTAAAATCCGACTACCAATCGCATCTACTTGCTCCGGCGTTTTGGCGTTTGAGAAAGAGACCGGATGCGGCTTCTTATTCCCTGCAGGCCCCTCTCCTAAAGCGCTACCTATCACCAACGTGGATAGCATGAGCCCCCCGATTATTAAGCCGAGACAACGTCCGGCAACGTCTCTTAAGCGGTCAATTTGGTCTTGATGCATAACCTCCACATCCTTGTTAAAAATCCTGCTCGCCCACGAAATCCATCCAAACTAAGTATACGGTAAAACGAACAGGTTCCAATAACTCTATTTTTGTCTACTACATCCTGCCTGTTGAGACCCACTACCTTTTGAACTGCGTTAATGCCCACTTGGCCGCCTCATTCACGGTGGGGTTGGGGCTTCGTGAAAGTTGCTCAAGAGCAGGTACCGCACGCCTATCTTTTATACGTCCAAGGGCAAGCGCTGCCGCTTTGAGAATCGCATCGTCCGTATCGTGAAATGCAGCATAGATTAAGGCAGGCACAGCCGTCTTGTCACCGATAAGTCCTAACGCCTTGGCGCACTGCTCCCGCACGTCCTCGTTGGGGTCATGCAGGGAACGTATGAGCGCAGAAACCGCACGCCTATCACGCAGCCATCCTAACGCCTGAGCAGAAGCAAACCGCACCAACACAAAGCGATCTTGCAGTCCCAAGATCAATGCCGGCACCGCGCTTTTCTGGCCCAACCCTCCCAGAGCGGCAGCAGCCTGTGCGCGGAGATAGCGATTTTTTCCATATTCAAGAGCGTTGATGAGGGTGACTTCAGCACGTTTATCTCCCAAGCGACCAAGAGCATAGGCTGCATAATACTTCAAATCGGGGTCGGTGCTCATCATCTGCATCCGTTGTAACAATGCAGGTACCACACTCCGGTTGCCGATCTGTGCAATCGAAACGGCTGCAGCGATCCGCACGCTCTCATTGGAATCTTGTAAAAGAGGCAACAGTCTATCTGCAGATGCAGGGTCACGCAGGCGTCCCAAGGCCACAGCCGCCTCCAGCCTCACCCGCGGACTAACGTCCGTTAGCCTCCCCCATAAAACCCTTGCCGCACGTGGATCGCCTATCTCCCCCAAGGCTGTGATTGCCTCGGCTCGAACGATAACCGACCGGTCATTAACAGCCGTTTCGAGAGCGGGTAGTACCCTTCGATCCCCTAGAATCCCCAAGAGTTCTGCTGCTCCCGCACGACGATAAACGCTTTGGTTTTTAAGGTAGGGCACGAGCAACGGTGCTTCTTCGGGTTTCAACGTATTGGCTAGCGCCCGCAACGCATTAGCACGCACAGACACAACCGGATCGCCTAGGGCCTTCAGCAGAGCCGGTATAGCACGTGGACTTTTCATCGTCGCCAGCGCCTGGGCAGCATCTACACGTAACGAGACCTGCGGCGAAGAGAGGGCATGGATTAACTCTTCTGTCCGATCGGCCCTGGCCGCCATTGCCGTCAGAACAACCCACAAGAGACAAACTGCCCACAGCATCACCAGCGTCTTGCCGGGTTTTCTGCAAGTAAAAGGAAGAACGCCCTGTCCTAGAAACGCACAGGCTTTCCAAGAGGTCCTAGGTTCGGCTTTGAGAGTGGAGACATCTAGTGCGGTACCGTCGTCCTTAAGGCGGCATCTCAAGATAGGCTTAACGAACTTTTTGCTCTTCTGCCAACATCTCATCTATCAAACGATTTACCTCTTTTGGATCGGCCTTGCCCTGCGAGAGCTTCATCACTTGGCCTACGAGGAAGCCTTTTTTCTGTACGAGTCCTTTTTCCAAGATATCGGCCACGATCTTCGGATTCTCTGTAAACACCTGCTGAACCATCTGCCGTATTGTCGTTTCGTCACGCAGCGTGATAAGCCCCTCGCGCGCAGCAATTTTGTCGGGGTCTTCTCCACTTTGATACATATGCTCGATGAGCATCTTTGCGATTTTACCACTAATAGTGCCATCGGCTATCATCCGAATCATACTGCCGAGCTGCCGCGGCGTTATGGGGCAGGCATCTATCTCTTTCCCTTCGGCATTCAAAAGCCGACTCAGGTCACCCATAATCCAGTTGGCAGCGGCCTTGGCATCCCGGGCATGTTGTGCGGTTTCCTCAAAATAGTCGGCAAGCGCCCTTGTTTCCGTCAGATAGGAGGCATCGTAATCCGATAGCCCATACTCGCGCATAAACCGTGCCTTCTTGGCATCGGGCAGTTCCGGCATGGTGGCCTTTATCGCCTCGATCCACTCTGGGGTGATCTGCAACGGCACCAGGTCCGGCTCGGGAAAATAACGGTACTCTTGCTCGACCTCTTTAGAACGCTGCGGAAACGTGGCCTGTCGCGCTTCGTTCCACCCGCGAGTCTCTTGTACTACCCTTTCTCCCCGTTCAAGTAAGGCGATCTGTCGAGCGATCTCATACTCTATTCCCTTCTGGACGGAGCGGAAAGAGTTCAAGTTCTTTATCTCGGTCTTCGTGCCATACTCTTTCGCTCCCTTTACCCGCACTGAGACATTTGGCTCACACCGCAGAGAACCTTGCTCCATCTTGCCATCACATACGCCGATATAAGTCAAAATAGCTCGGAGTTTCACCAAATAGGCCCTCGCCTCTTCGGGTGTATGGATATCGGGCGGAAAATCGGTTACGATCTCCATCAGCGGAACACCGCTGCGGTTGAGGTCAATATAGCTTTCGTTCCCAGGCATATGAAACAGCTTGCCCGTATCCTCCTCCAGATGAACCCTACGGATGCGTACCCTCTTGATCTCCCCGTTGACCTCGATATCCAGATACCCGTTACGACCGATCGGCTCATCATACTCGCTGATTTGGTAACCTTTCGGTAAGTCGGGATAGAAGTAGTTTTTACGGTCGAACTTTGCCTTCGGATTGATTTCACAGTTAAGAGCTAGTGCGGCACGGATTACATGTTCCACTGCTTGCCGGTTTGCCACCGGCAAACTCCCCGGCATTCCCGTGCACACCGGGCAGCAACGCGTATTCGGCTCCCCGCCGAACTCGTTTCTACAGCCGCAGAACATTTTGCTCTCTGTCAGAAGTTCGGCATGGCATTCCATGCCGATACAAGCCTCATACTCCGTCATAGAACACTTCTACCCTTTCTCATCATTAAAATACTCTAATACGTAGAGCTTGACGCAGGGTCTCCTCTGAAATCGCTGTTTCCTGTAGCTCGAGTGAAACCTGCTTTTCCTCACCAGGGCGTAAAAAGAAAAAGTTATCACTGAACTGTCCCAGCACGCCGTCCTCCAAACGCAGCCAGACATAGGGGGCAAAACGTTGCGAGCGACATCGTACAATCCATCCGTCGCTATCCCTAATAAGCTCCCACTCTAAACCGGGGTCGGATCGAACCATATCCTTTGGCTCACACAGTAGAATTAAGGCCTCGGAATGCTCACCGTTTGCCCCTTCAAAACGCCCCCACGCAAAACTTTCTCGACGCATCGCTTCGGATAAGCCTAAAGAAAAGCGGTCAACCTCCACAGCGCCATCAGCAGCGACCTCTATCTCATAGGACTTCTCCATGAGAACCTGCCCACAAAAATCGCAAACCTGCGCATGCAGAACGCCCTGCAGCGGTTTTTCCGAATCTTGCACCAGCCAAACCACAAGAGCATCCTCTTCTAAGAATAGAGATACCAAAAGCGGCGCGTAGGCGCGCTTGACGGCATAATAGGCCGCTTTTGGCAAGCCCTCATAGTCTATAACAGACCAAGACTGCACCGGCCAGCAGTCGTTCCACTGCCAAAAGAGTGTGCCACGACATCGCCCCTTGTTTCGCCGCCAGTGCTCAATACCACATCGCAACGCCTCTGCCTGATTCAACTGCGAATAGTAGACAAGGTCTTCTAGCTGCCTGGGGTATGGAAAATGGAGGGCGATCAACCCTAAATAGGTCTCGTACCCTTTTCGGGTCTTATCATGCCATCTTACGGCAGGCGAATGCGCCCAGCGCATCTCGGGTGAAAGCCACCGTTCCCAACAGGTTAAGCTGCAAGAAGAAGCGAACCCAAACTCGGAAATGAAGCGGCCCTTATCCTCGCGATAGTGCACCCAGTCGCCGGCACCATGCCATACGTTCCAGTTATGCCGATCTCCCATCTCTTCACTGTTTGGGTTCTCCCCTCCATAGGGCGAGCCGGGCCAGTAAGGCCTACCGGAGTCCTCCTCCGCCACAACCCTAGGAAGTATCTCCTCATAGAGCTTCTCGCCCAATAATCGTGCCGGTAGATTCGACTTCCCAACCCAGCCATCATAATGCATCTGTTGGTTCTCATTGTTCCCACACCACAAGGCCAGCGAAGGATGCAGTCGCAAGCGACGAATGGCCGCCCGGGCTTCGGCGGCCGCCTTCTCGGCATACTCTCCTGTATCTGGGTAATAGGAACAAGCATAAGGAAAATCTTGCCACACGAGGATGCCAAACTGGTCGCATAACGAGTAAAACTGCTCGGACTCATAAAGCCCACCACCCCATACCCGCAGCATATTTATACCGGCATCGGCCGCTTGACGTAAGAGGTTATAAACGACTTCTACATTGGTCTTAGTAGAGGCTGAGTGTTCAGGAAAAGAGCTTGCCGGAATCCAGTTTGCTCCCTTCATAAACAGCTCTCGACCGTTTACCCGAAATCCAAAACTTTCACCGTATTCGTCCGGCTGCCTTACAAGCTCAATTTTTCGCAAACCTATATTGCAGCGAGCAACGTCTACTGTTCGCCCATCGCACTCCAAAATCCATTCTGTCCTATAAGTAGCTCCCCGCTCACGTACATCAACACACCCATTAGGCCACCATAAATGGGGCTTCTCAATTGTCAAGTCTAGACTGGCCTCTGCATACAGCGAAGCCGGTGCAATTTCAGTTTGCCCCGAGATCGTTTCACTCTTTCCGTGCATCCTCACCGTTAGAGTCAGAGAATGCTGCCTCTGCTGGGGATCGCGCTCGACCGCCGCATATAGCCGCACCGTGGCCCGCTCCTCCGACAACGAAAGTATCTGGTATCGGAGATGCAGGAAGCGCGCGACAGGCACAAAGAGTAATTTCACATCTTTCCAAATTCCACAAGAGACCAATTCCGGGCCCCAATCCCAACCATACATATATTGCGCTTTGCGCACAAAGGCCCGCGGCCCCCAACTAAACCACTGTTCAGGAAGCGTAACGTTGCCGGCCTCATTCCACGCGCGTAAACGTTCACGACCGACACGTAAGGCCGCGTGGAATCGAACACGCAATACGTTCCTCCCTGCCTCACCGGCCCCATGGTTCAAAAGCTCCCTCACCCCGAACTCGTGGGGCACAAACATATTATCCACCTGCCCTAAGGGCCGACCATTTAGCTCGATTTCGGCAACCGTATCGAGTCCTTCAAAACAAAGATAGACACTTCCATCCGGCAGGGACTCTAAGAAGAATATGCCTTCATACTCCCAATCGCGCTCATCTACCCACTGCACACTGCGCTCCTGGAGATCGACATAGGGGTGCGGTATTGCCTTCTGCCGCAATAGGTCTAGGTGCACAAACCCAGGTACCGTCGTCGGCATCCAGTCAAGCTGGGTGGACGGAGAAACGTTCGGTCGAGGAACCTCACGAAAACGCCATCTCGCTCCGGCTTGGGTAACCAGTGAGCGCGAATGTACCCCCACAACACGATCTACAGCAGGCACCATCCTCTCCTTTTCGAACTCCTCTCTGGCTCACGAGGCGCTGAGACAGAATACCCTGTCAGCCCTGACAAATTATACCAAAAACAGAAGGTCGTCCCCCGTTTTGGGGGGACGACCAACCTAAAGAAGCGGTGCAGCATCTGCCTAGACGTAAGCCGACCAGCACTACGTCGCACCTATATCACAACATTTTCTAGGAGGAACGGGTAGCCAAGGGTATAAACAGGTGTTTATAAGGGAACTAACCCAGATGCTGCCCCCCCTTGCGTCTCATCCCATATCGAGGAGAGGGCGCATACCAGTCTGCCACCGTCGGCGCCGTCCGCAAAAGCATCTGCAGCGATTGCAAAAGGGCACGTCGCCTCGCCTGAGGCAGTTGGGCAAGAGCGGCTTCTGCACGTTGTACGCGCAAGGCTCTGCGCTCCTCCATCAACTGTCGCCCCTTTTCCGAAAGCTGCAGCATGCGCGTGCGCTTGTCTTGGTTCCCTACCATCCGCACCACGAGTCCGGTTTGCTCCAAACGATCTGCAAGCTGTGTAACAGCACTTACCGTAATGCCCATCTCCTCGCTCAACGACGAAAGGTTTCGAGGGCCGTACTGCAACAGTGTGCACATCCGCAACTGGGCCAACGGCATCTCACTGGTGGGATGATCAAGAGATAGCGAGTAAAGCCAGCGCACGAGGTAGGGCAGAAGCTCTTCCAACCGCTCCGCCTGCTCCCGCAACGACAGATCGTCACTTTGAGGAGCCAATGCCGACAACTCCTGCGACGTTACCGGAGATCGCTCCCACTCCTCAATGTCGCCCATGAAATGTTTAATTCGAGACATGATCCAGGTACCTACCTATAAACGAGTTTGAACTTGCTTTGCATGGATAGCAGCATCCACAGTTTTTATTCCTCGAACGAACCTACCACCCGTCTGTTCGTTTGAGTTCTTTTCTAGTATACCAGATCGCATTTTATTTTGCAAGTCGTTCCCAAAAATTTATACCTATGCCGCATTATATCCTTCTCACGTACATGAGATTAATGTAATAACCCCATCTTTCGTAAGGAGCGTAAAGTCACCTCCTCCAACGACTGCTCGGAAGAGATGCGCAGATAGTCTGCTCCATATCGGCGACAATAGGCGGCAATCTCACTGCAAAAACCATCTAACGTTTGCCGGTAACGCTGTAAAAGCTGCGGGGTTATGCTAAGTTCGCGGTTTTCGCTCGTTTCGCTATCAATAATTCTCAAGTCGCCCCTTAACGCAGGCTCTATTTCGTCTGGTGCCAGCAGGTGTAGCACGGTTACCTGAAAACCTCTGGCAAACAACGATTTCAGGCCCTCACGCCAACCTGGATCAAAAAAGTCGGAAATGACCATAGCTAGCCCTCTACTGCGCGCCCCAGCAGCAAAACGATGAAGGGCTACCGCAAAGTCGGTTCGCTCCGCAGGCTCCAACTGATGCAGATAAGCAAAAAGGGGTGCGATACCAACCCTCCCCCGCTGAACAGGCAAAGGCCTCTCCAGTGAGGATGAATAGGGCTGAACGATCACTCTATCGTAATTCACAAGTCCGATGTACCCCACCGCTGCCGCCAGCCGTCTGGCATAATCTATTTTTCGTGGCTCCCCAAATCCCATGGAACGACTACTATCTACCAACAACGCTAGGAAGAGGTCTTCCTCTTCAACAAATAGCTTAAGATAGAAACGCTCGCTCCTAGCCGCCATATTCCAATCTACATAACGCAGATCATCACCGGGGATATACTCGCGATAATCGGTGAATTCCACGCTGCTCCCACGCCGTGTGGAACGTTTCTCGCCTTTCATCTGGCCAGGAAACGGTTTCCTACATACCAAGGATAGTCGCTCGAGCTTTCTTAGAAAAGCAGGATCTAGCAGTTGAGCTTCGGTCGGCATCACTATATCCTCTTATCTACTTCTTTGACAGTCGGCTCTTTGCTGCCAATAAATCGCGTATCTCTGACTCAAGCTTGGCGGGGTCAATTTGCCCTACAATACGTGCCCTCAACCTGCCAGTCTTGTCGAAAACGTAAGTCCGAGGTATAGCACCGTCCATCTTCGGATCATAGGGTTTTAAAAACTGCAATGCGTCGTTGGTAGAGGCGATATAAGCAGGCATCGGTGCATTGTGCTTTTCTAAGAAGGCGATAACCTGCTTTTTGTCGCTAGGCTGATCAACCGATACCGTTATTAAGCGCAGTCCGCGGGGCGCATACTTCTTCGACAGTGCTACAAGCTCCGGGAATTCGGCGACGCACGGCCCGCACCATGTAGCCCAAAAGTTGATTAACACCACATGCCCGCGTAGCGTGTGCAACTCTGCTTGTAGAGCTTTTGGCGTCCCGGCCTTCACAACTATCGCCTTGTTCGCCACTCTCGTATGTGGATGCTTAGGCGGGCTGGCGCTTGCTGCGGTGCTCCAATAGACCGCGGTTAAATAGAGGCTTGCGAAACGAACTAAAAATTTTCTCACCTATCTTACCCCCATCGTCCTAAACTGTTGACTTCTCATACGCAAATCTCATCCGTCCCATCACCACGTACACAGCAGAAAACGAGGTGCGGCCTCTTCCCTTCCTACAGAAACTTCCCTCTAGCCCTGATCTCCCAAACATCCTCCACCTCCTCTCCCTTCACCACATACATGCGCTCATGCAGGTTCACACAGGTGCAGGCATGGTTCGGCACAATTCTTACCTTATCTCCCACCCGCAATCGGGCGCTTCCTTCTGCCTGCAGATGCCCGTGCTCCTCACTTGCCGCCACAAAACGCAGAGAAGGGTCTTCCAAAATCTCCCCCATCGTCTGATCGGCAAACGGCTTGTCACCGGCCAAGGCTTTGGTGCCAGCATCCACGATAACCCGGCCATCCGGTCGCACACTTATCACCGTTGCAAGCACCGTTAGGGCGCAACTCTCCGGCGGTGCACCTCGCGCCACCTGCATGCGGTCATTAAAAACGTAGACTCCGCATCGCAACTCATCAAGCCCCGGAACCGGAGCGGTAAACCGTGCACCTGGTGTGGAACCAACACTGATAATAGAAATCGGAATACCTTGCCTTATGAGGCTGTCTCTGAGATCGGCCAACTCCTCTGCCATCCTGGCGACTGCAGAAGCTCGTTCTCGATCGCTGTTCGCCTGATAGAGATGTCCCTCATAAGTAAAAATGCCGTCCAATTCCAGGTTCGGCAGTCGCGCAAGGGCATCTGCCACCTCCATCGCCTCGTCTTTTGTGCGAACGCCGGCCCGATGCAAGCCCGTGTCCACCTCTAACCGCACCCCGATGCTTACGCCCGCACGCTTAGCCGCCTCACTCAAAGGCATGGCTACTTCCAGACTATCCACCCCAACCCGAACCGTACAGTTGCGTGCAAGCCCTACTAAGCGCTCTAACTTCTGCTCTCCTACAATTTGGTTGGCAATAAATAGGTCCTTACACCCTGCTTCGGCGAAAACCTCTGCCTCACCTAGCTTCGCAACGGTCAAACCTACCGCGCCGGCAGCAAGCTGCATCCGGGCGATCTCCGGTGTTTTATGGGTCTTCGCATGAGGTCGCAACATCTTGCCATGGCAACGGGTTAGCTCTGCCATGTTACGGATGTTGGCCTCCAACCGCTCCCGTTCAACAAGCAGCGCGGGCGTATCAAGCGCGTGATATTTCAACTGCCACTCCTCTAGCGACTTCTTTATTTAATTATTTAATTTCTCCACTCTACCCGCATCTCCTTCTTTGCAACCTCATATGTGCTTCCACACGTACACCGAAATGGAGAGGGTTCAAATGGTATCCTTATGCTTAAGTTTAACAAGCGCTCTGCCGAAACTTCTCAATGAGGAGAGTTTCCTATGCTAACCCGCACCCTTCTACTGCAGATGGCCCAAAATCGCGGCCTCGAAACTTTTGCCCGCAAAAACTCCCTTGCGGCTCGCATTGCACGGCGCTTCATCGCCGGCGAGACCCTCGAAGAGATCGTAGAACCCGTCCGTGCACTTAATCAGGCCGGTATGACCGCCACCCTTGATTATCTTGGTGAAAGCATCACCTCAACGAAAGAGGTTGAACAGGTTGTTACCACCTACTTCAACCTCATGAGCCTTATCCGCCGAGAACGGCTGAAGGCAAGCATCTCGCTCAAACTTACTTCGCTTGGCCTCGATATTGACCCCGATCTGGCCCAACGAAACCTCGAAACCCTGGTGGAGGCAGCACTGCCCGATCTGTTCATTCGTATAGACATGGAAGGCTCCGCCTACACGCAAAAAACCCTCGACATTTTCTACACGACCTTCAAAAAACGACCGGAATATCAGAACCACCTCGGTGTTGTAATCCAAGCCTATCTCTACCGCAGCGAGGCCGATATCGAAGAGCTAATTCGTCTTAAAGCGCGTGTCAGATTGTGCAAAGGGGCCTATAAAGAGCCACCCTCCATCGCCTTTCAGAAACCGGACGATATCCGCGCTAACTACCTCAAACTTATGCAACGCCTTCTGCTCGAAGGAAACTACCCAGCCCTGGCCACACATGACCTGCAACTAATCAACGCAGCAAAGCTCTTTGTCAAAGAGCATAACATCTCGAAAGACCGATTTGAATTTCAGATGCTCTACGGCGTTCGACGTCCTCTCCAACTGCAGATCGCAAAGGAAGGCTACAACATTCGTATCTATACTCCCTTTGGCGATCATTGGTACCCCTACACGATGCGCCGACTAGCCGAACGCCCTGCCAATCTCTGGTTTGCCCTGCAAAGCTTTTTGCGAAAATAGAGCCTCCTCTAACGTATAAAACTGAGGATGGGCCGACTGAACTTATTGGGCTTTGAATCGGTCAATATCAGTAGAATTCAGCCCAAAAGGACGAATCGGTGACCGCCGTCTACAAACAGACCCCCTCTGGGGACGAAAAGACTATCATGAAGACACGCCTAAAAGATGCTGGAGAACCGGCGTTGCAAACGATTACAGCCTCTGAGAAATCGAGCCGGCCAACCTCACAGTTCACCAATATCGCCGATATCTACGAGCTGGTTGCCACTACGATAGACGACGTCGTTAGCCTCCATACGCTTAATGGAGCCTTCCTGTTTGTCAGCCCTTCAGTCCAAAAAGTCCTTGGCTACACTCCTTCTGAACTTATACATAGTGCCATCACCGACTTAGCGCACCCCGCCGATCTCAAACGCTTGCGCCCCCTTGCGTTGATGCAGCAAAACCGTAACAAAACGCGCACGATTGTTTGGAGATGCCGTCATAAGGACGGTCAATTCCTTTATTTAGAAACAAAGACCACACTTCTTGTAGACAACGAGGGACGCCCCGAGGCCATCCTTTGCGCCTCCCGCGACGTAACCGAGCGCGAAAATCTCTTAGCCAAACTCAACGCCAGCCGAAAAGAGTTGACTCGTCAAAAGCGCGAACTGGAACGCGTGAATGCTCGGCTTTCCACCCTAGCTACTATAGACGGCCTTACAGGTTTAAAAAACCATCGCGTCTTTCAGGAACAACTCGAAATCGAGTTTCGTAGAGCAAGGCGCTATCAACTGCCGCTCTCATTGCTCATGCTCGATGTAGACCACTTTAAACTTTATAACGACACCTATGGCCACCTTGCAGGGGATGAAGTCCTTCAGCATGTTGCCCGCTTGCTGACTTTAGTAGCGCGACAGACCGATTTCGTTTGCCGCTATGGTGGCGAAGAGTTTGCCGTCATCTTACCTAACACCCCTGCCGATGGAGCTTTGGCGCTTGCTGAAAGGTATCGCACCGCGATCGCTTCGGAGAATTGGGCTTTTCGGCCCATCACTATAAGCATCGGTGTTGCCTCGCTTACACCGGAAATCCAGTATCGCGCCGAACTCATAGAAAAAGCGGATCGAGCGCTCTATCACTCTAAGCAAAACGGCCGTAACCGTATTACCCACATTCGTGAACTAGAAGCGCCGCTACAGGCCGCCAGCTAATCTCATAAAGCTTGCGGCAGGATACCCCCGCGATTTAGGCAAAGGACAGATGCTTTCCTCTTTTTTCTTTGGAAAGCAGGACGATGCCCTTCCCATCAAGGCCGACGTCCTCCACAAGGCCACCTATCACACCGCGCGAGAACGGTTCTCCCTGTGCCCTAATGGCCGTGCGCTGCCTCGCCAAGACGGCAGATGCCTACAAATAGGCTAAAAGGGTTTCCCCTTTCTCTCAATGGCTTAACCATTCCATCAGTCAGCGGATAGTTCACAATACCCTCCTCTCGCCCAAGGCACTCGTTCTGGAGAACCTTGTGGGTATTCGAGGACGTGCAAAGTCTCAGAGCCAGTTTGTTTGCCTTCGATGTGGTTATGGGTTGAATGCGGCTTGGAATGCCGCCATTAACCTAACAACATGGGCAGCTCTAACTCAGCCTAAGGTTGCCGCACTCACAGAGCGTGAGTTATAAAGCAGCCATGCCGTTTCTCCACATTGACCTCCTCAGAGAATGTGTGCTATACTTCTACCATGAGGTCAACCTATTCCAATAAATACCCTCTTCGCACTTATAACGCACAGTCCTGCTTCCTTCGCACACCGCTTTCAGAAAACAACATTCGGAGAACGAACCGCTTATGACGTCGCAATCCTCCTTTGATGCCGATGTAGTCGTGATTGGCTCCGGCCCAGGGGGCTATGTTTGCGCCATTCGTGCTGCCCAACTTGGCGCCCGAACCGTCTGTATTGAAAAAGAGGACACCGAGTGGGGTGGAACCTGCCTTAACTGGGGCTGCATCCCTACCAAAACCATGATCGCTAGCGTCGAGCGCCTGCATCACGTTAAACAGGCCGACGTTATGGGTGTGCAGATTCAAGGTACCATCGCCTTCAATTTTGATGTGATGATGCAACGCAAACAAAAGGTCGTTACCACACTCCGCAAAGGCGTGCAATCCCTCCTCAAAAGCAATCACGTGCGAAGCATCATCGGAACCGGCCGCTTCAAAGATGCCCATACTATCGAGGTCACCAAACCCGACGGCTCCACAGAGCTTGTTACAACCCAAAACACGATCATTGCCACCGGTTCAGAACCGATCTTCCCTCCTATTCCCGGCCTCGAACGGAATCCCAAAGATAAGCGAGGGGAAAGCAGTAACGGCATCTGGACAAGCGATGAGGCGGTTTCCGCCAAAGAATGCCCAAAACGGATGGTCATTCTCGGAGCCGGAGCTGTAGGGCTTGAGTTTGCCTACACTTTCCGTGGGCTTGGTGCTGAGGTAACTGTTGTAGAAATAGCCCCCGAAATCCTTCCTACCGGTGATAAGGAGATCGCTACGGAGCTTCGAAAGGCATTGACCCGGCAGGGTATCACTTTCTTTATCAATTCAAAAGTAACCGCCGTTCAACATAAACGCTCCTCCCGCTTGGTTACTATTGAGGACGGAAATGGCAAGCAGACGGAAATAGAAACCGATGTCGTTCTCGTGGGCACCGGAAGGCGCCCCCGCATAGCAGACCTCGGCCTGGAAGCCATCGGAGTTCAAACGGTCACCGACGGCCCTCTCTCACGTCGTGGCATTGTGGTGGATGAATACTTGCAGACCAGTGTGCCCCATGTCTACGCCATCGGAGACGTAACCGGAAAGCAACTTCTCGCCCACCTCGCCTCACATATGGGCATTGTGGCTGCCGAAAATGCGATGGGGCATAAGGTGAAAATGGACTACCGTGCCGTGCCTGCCCCCATTTTCACTTCACCCGAAGTGGCCTCCGTAGGCCTTACCGAAGAGGAGGCACGCGACAAAGGATACGATGTGGTTACCGGTCGTTTCCCATTTCGTCCCCTCGGCCGTGCCATGGCTATTAACGAACAAGAAGGCCTTATCAAGGTAGTCTCCGAAAGAAAATATGGTGAGGTACTCGGTGTGCATATCGTTGGCCCTTATGCCACGGAGCTGATTCACGAGGCCGTAGTCGCCATTAAGCTTGAGTCTACCGTCGAGGAGCTAATGTCTACCATCCATGCACACCCAACGCTTTCCGAAGCCATGGGCGAAGCTGCCCTGGATACCCAAGGTATTGCCATTCATAAACTGAGACCCTAACCCGATGCAACGTCGTCATCTACTCGCCTGTGCCCTGCTCCTGCTCGGTGCCGCCCTTGCCACAGGGTGTGCGAACGCACCAACCGCTCCTAAAATCGCCGCCCTGGTGCTCGATGTCGGTGGGCCTGATGATCGCTCCTTCAACCAAAGCGCTATCAACGGTCTCAAATGCGCCCAACAAAAATTACATCTCTCACCAGATTCTCTGAAATGGGTCGAATCTCATAGCCCCTCCGACTACCAAACCAACCTTACCAACATGGCGCGTCAAGGCTATAAAGTGGTTTTTGCCGTGGGCTACGCTATGGAAGATGCCCTAAAACAGGTGGCTCCGCAGTTTCCTAACACGAAATTTGCCATCATAGATGACCCCGGCCCTAACCTCCCCAACTGCGCCGGCCTCGTTTTTAAAGAACAAGAAGGCTCCTTCCTTGCCGGTTTCCTGGCCGCTTCTATGAGTAAAACAAAGAAAATCGGCTTTGTGGGCGGGCAACAAATCCCTCTCATCGAGAAGTTCGAGGCAGGCTATCGGGCCGGTGCGGAAACTGCAGACCCCTCGGTAAAAGTCACTGCAACCTACACCGGCGATTGGAACGATGTGCTCAAAGGACGTAGTCAGGCCGAACAGCAGTTTGCTGCCGGGGAGGATATTATCTATCATGCCGCCGGAAAAGCGGGGCTAGGTGTTATCGAAGCTGCCAAGGCGCGGGGGCCGGGCTATTTTGCCATTGGCGTTGACCAGGATCAGGACTACCTCGCTCCAGGCCGCGTTCTTACCAGCATGGTCAAACATGTAGATAGGGCGGTTTGCGATACCATCCAGCGCGTCGTAGAAAGCCGCTTCACCCCCGGCGAGCATGTCTACGGCCTGAAAGAGGGCGGCGTCGGACTCAGTGAGATGCGGTACACGAAACAGCTTATTCCGCCTGTCATTCTAAAAAAATTAGCGGTCATTCAACAGATGATCATCCAAGGAAAAATCGTCCCGCCCACCTCACTCGCACAACTAAAAACTTTTCATCCGCCTCACATTCCGTAAAGCCTTTATCTCTCATCGGCGTCTTATACCCGAACACACCTCAAGGTTTCCTACGCTCTCGCATGCAGTAGCCGCTCGCCTTACTCTTGAAAGCTCAGCTTCGCAACCTCTGCAGCGATGATTCTCGCCAGAGCGTCGAACGGTTCAATATCCAAATCTAGTTCAGCAACCACAGCTTCATCGAATCCCGCGTCAGCCTCACCAAGAATGCAGGTTATCCCGGCACGATGTGCTAAAGCGTTGCCCATATGAACTAGCAAGGCCAGCATATCGGGTTCATGCCTGCATGACATCGGGTCATGATGATTCCCTATGGCCTCATGATACACCACCGGCAACTGCCAACGGCCTGCAACTAATCGCCCACACTCTTGATGCGTAAACTGCATGATGGAATACTCCGCCTGAAATTGGGTTAGGTTCTCCGACTGCACCGTCTCATGAACCAGATTCATCTGGAGTGGCAAAAACATATAAAGCGCCGGTTTTCCGATGTCGTGTAGCAGTCCTGCGATGAAGGCTAGTTCGGGGTCTGCGTAATGAACCATGGCCGCAAGAACTTTACAACTACATGCGACCGCCAACGAATGCTGCCAAAACGATTGGGAATCGAAAAGTCTATGTAGGCGCTTTCCGTTGAGAGAGCTATGATAAGCGGCCGTAATACAGATCGAGCGCACCGTATTGATCCCAAGTCGCGCGATAGCCTGCGACAGATTGGTCAGGCTTCCATTACCGCCATAATAGGCAGAGTTCGCCGCCCGAAGAATATTTGCCGCTAAAGCGGGATCACGTAGGATAATGCGCTCGTATTCGCGAATATTTGTGTTATAGTCGGCCATCCCCATGATCTCGCTCGCAGCGCTCGACAATAAAGGGAGTGATGGCGTTCGTGCAATCCGTATCTCGAGTTGAGAAAGCTCCATGTTTGAACCCTTATTCCGACTTTATAATCTATTTTCGGCACCTTTTTACCACCGAATGAGGCCGTATTTACTCAAACTCCTATGCGGTTTTCTGCCACTTGCCCCCCCTCAACATGCCCTCTGTGTCCCGCCTATTTCTTCGTCTCACCGCACCGTCGGCCGGTTGTTAGATATCTCTTCCCTATCAATCAACCAAACAGACACCATAAACGAAATTGGGAAATTAGTCCCTCTCGATCAACCTACATCCATTTTCAACCCTCACGATCGGCAGATGTACCATTTCGAACTTTTAGGCTACACCGCCCCCGTTGACAATAGCTCACTACGCTTTCGCGTCTATGCTCCCGAAACCTCCGATGCCGAGCTTGCGGAAAAAGTGGGGCGTTTTTACCTGCTTCTCTACCATGAGGTACACCAACATCTCCATTTCGATCACCCTTCCCAACAACCGGTTTCTGTTTGGCTCTCCCCCATAAACTATGCAAATGCCGATGTTGGCGGAGAACAGTTCCGAGATCAAATTTACATTTATAATATCTATGCCAAACGCTCTTCTATTGAATGGTGCCGCGAGCTTGCGCATGAATACGGTCACTACATTCTGCCAGGAGTAACCGGCTACACGGCCCCAGAACCGTGGGCAAACGGCGTGCTTGGCGAACGACTCTTCCTCTACTGGCTCTGGCGTGACGTGAAAAACGGCGAAATCCCTTTGTCGAGCCTCCCATTCTGTACCCGCGATGATCTCGAAGCCTATCTCAATCTCCAAATCTTCCCTCTCATCTCTCGCATCGCTTTCGCTCAACGCTTTTCCTCATCTTGGCTCTCACGCACAGATGCTGCAGGAATGGATAACTACACGGCTCTTTGTCTCTATATTGACGCCGTCTATGGAAGCCACACGCTCCTCGAAGCGATGGCCTTTACCGAACCTTCGACGACTAATCCACTGGTCACTGCACCCGATTTTATGAACGGATTCTATAAAGCCATGCAGAATCTCTCATCCATCACCATCTCAATGCCCCCAATTCCTCAACCGTTCCATCGTCTGTTGCTGTACCTTCCTGCAGGCCACTGGCACATATTGGGTAATATGGCTTGGCAGGTTGCCGATCCTAAACTGGTCATCAAAAACCATCTCCTCTTTGTACCGCAAGCGGGATGGCATGTAATTCGCTTCTCGACTCCACCCTCTTTAATCACCCTGACTCTCACGCGCCCATCAAGGTAAACTAAACGTATGCACTCTACTCAAAATTCATCTATGACGGCGACGCCCCGTTTTGTTCGACAGGAGATCATGGCTAGGATAGTGACGACCCAACGCATTGCGCAGAATGCGTTTGAAATGGTTTTCCACGCTCCGTCGATCGCTCAGACCGCACAGGCCGGACAATTTGTCGAAATCCTCTATGGACAAGACTACGCCCCTCTCCTTAGGAGACCTTTCAGCATCTATCGTGTAGACCGTTCGGAGGAGACCTTCAGCATCCTTTTTCTTGCCCGCGGCTCTTTCACCTCCGGCCTTTCCGAAAAACGGAAAGGGAGTCTTATCTCCATTATTGGCCCGCTGGGGCGTCCGTTTTCTTGGGATGTCTCACAGCCTAGACAACATATCCTGGTTGCCGGCGGTATCGGTGCCCCACCCCTCTACTTTCTGGCACAAACGCTCCACAACGAGCGCGCCTATCGCGAGGTTGGCGAGATTATAGTTCTCAACGGCGCCCGTACCCGAAGCCTTTTGGTAGGTCTCGTTGAATTTAGCCGTCTCGAAGTCCATCTCTATGCCCTTACCGACGATGGAACCCATGGCGAAAAAGGGCTTGTTACCGATCGCTTACGTACCCTCCTGGAGCAGCCCTCTCAATTACCACGCAGCCTCTATGCTTGCGGACCTACCCCTATGCTCAAAGCCGTTGCGGCCATCGCATATGAATTTAATGTGCCTTGTCAGGTATCTGTCGAAACGTCAATGCCATGCGGTATCGGGTTTTGTAACGGCTGCGTTGTTGCACAAAGAACCACTCAAGGGACACATTATGTACGTGCCTGTTGGGACGGCCCTGTCTTCGACGCAAATACGCTTGTTTGGTAGCCTATACCTAAGATGCCGGAGAATGTAAACATGAGCCAGGAATATCGTGGAACCGTTTTTGTTGAAATAAAAGAGCAGCAACTTACTCCTCTAGAGTCGAACGGTTGGGTCTCACCGCAAATACAGCTTCCCCTGCTTGCCGATCAGCTTATCCTCTCTTGGAATGTCATTATGCCGCCGCAAACCGGCATCTCCTTAGGAATCCGTGCCTTTTGCCACGATCATTGGACATCCTACTACACGGTCGCCCACTGGTCACAAAGCCCTCAGTACTTTCCGCGGCAGAGCGTTGCCGGCCAACACGACCGCGATGGAACTATGGATACGGATGTCCTTCGTCTCACCAGACCGGCTTCAAAAGCCCAACTTCGCCTCATCTATCGAGGAGTAGCCACGCCACAATGGCCCCTTCTTGCGCTGTGCGCCACCGATACTCAGGCTTCCTTCGACGAGCTACCGCCCTGTTCAGAAGCTTGGGGTACCGAACTGATTGTACCTGAAAAAACACAGCTCGGCTGGGACGGGGGCGCAGGGTGGTGTAGCCCAACCAGCACGGCCATGGTGCTGGCCTACTGGGCACACAAACGGCAACGCCCCGACCTCATGTATGATGTTCCGAATGTGGCCGCAGCCGTCTACGACCCTATATGGCATGGAACCGGCAACTGGCCGTTCAATACCGCCTTTGCCGGGGCGCACGCCGGAATCCGTGCCTACGTAGCACGTTTTAGCGATATCTACGAGCTTGAACGGTGGATTCTTGCCGGTGTTCCCCCAATCGTTTCTGTCTCCTACGATCTGCTTAAAGGAAAACCGGAAGCCCACGATGCTGGGCATCTTATGGTATGCATCGGCTTCACGAAAACAGGCGATCCCGTCTTCAACGATCCTTACTATCGTCCCGACCAGGGCGAAATGTGCCGGCGAGTTTTTCCTCGCTCGAACTTCCTAAGAGCTTGGAACCACTCTCACAAAACGGTCTACCTAATCTATCCTCAAGACCATCCAGTTCCGGAAGATCGTTTTCATCACTGGGCATCCCCAAACACCGGCTAGATCAAGCGTCTATTCATCGCCGAAGGCCCGATGCACAACACTTCGCGTAGCAGCGCCAACCGTACGCAATCGCTCTTCATCCGAAGCGAGATAGGCCAATTCGGCTTTGAAAGGCTCCGGGGTTACCGGCCCATCGTAGCCGATATGTCGCAGGGCACGCAGAAAGTTGGCAATATCAATAACTCCGGTCTCTCCAGGAAGCGCCCTCCGGTTGTCAATCTGCTCTTCACGGGGTATTCCGTCCGGTGCATCGTTGATATGTACATAGACCACATCCTTTTTGTGAAGCTTTCGTATCCCCTCAACAGTTCCTCCAGAGGTATACCAATGCCAACTATCCAGTAGCAATCCCACATTCGGCCCAATGGCTGCGGCCAATTCAAGCATCTTCTCCATCGTGTAAATGAAAGGATAACGATGATTCCTGCGTGAAGTTGCCGGACCGATGAACTCTAACCCTAAATGACACTCGGACTCTGCCAAAATCTGAGCGATGGGTTTGAAGCGCTCTATATGAAACCGCCAGTTCTCCTCAAATGTCAGTACGTCCGATGCAGGCGGCACCCATGTAGCCGTACGATGACAACCAATAGCGGCCGCAGCTTTCGCTAAGCGTGGGAGCTGAGCCAAGCCCTCCCGCCATTTTGCCTCCTCACCACGCCAGTCCACCGGCAACCCAAACGCGCCGGGGCGGATGGCGGCATGCGCAAACAGGCTTCTAACATAATCCGCTCCCTGCTTTTCCACAAGGTCGGCCACCTCAAAGGGGTTAAACTCCACCCCCTCGAACCCACCGATCCGAGCGGCCTCGATGGCCTCTTTCAAATTGGTAACGTGAACTCCGATAGCCCCCGGAGATAAACAGGTGAACATGTCTCTCTTAACCTCCCTTTGCTCTATTTGGTGGCGCACAAAAAAGCGTTAAACCTGCTACCTTAACCCTTATTTTGTAGAGGGAATCGGTGCCAGGATCGGTTATATAAAGCGTTCGCATATCTCTGCCCGCAAACTCTAGATTCGTCGGCCCTTCATCCCCCTCCCCATGGCTCACCGGTAGCTGAACTTTGCGGACGATCTGCCCCTTCCCATCTAACTCTAATACCCGATGCTGCCCGTAATGGGCGATCCATAAATGACCTTGCTTGTCTATAGCCATCCCATCTGGATGTCCGGGACCATCTGCATCAAGCGTCGCAAACACTTCCGGTAAGCTGAGATGTCCATCCTTGCGAACACGGAAACGAATAATTCTGTTTAAATTGTCCTCACAAACATAAAGCCATTTTCCATCTCCACTAAATGCTATGCCGTTAGGAAAAGCGAGACTATCGGCTACCTTTATCGCCTTGTGGGCCACAATGTCCACCCGATAGATAGCTCCGATGCGATGCGAAGCATCGGAGCCGGTGGGGTCGGTAAAGTAAAGATATCCCTTGGGGTCAAATGCGAGATCGTTCGGCCCTCGAAAAGGTTGCCCATCACACCGGTCCACTACAAGCTCCTGGTGTCCATCCGGATAGATACGTATAATGGCATTTCTTTCAAAATCACACGCGAAAAGAGAGCCATCTCGGAAGAACGTCATACCGTTCGTCTTGAGGAACGTAAAAGGCTTATCCCCATTGTGGTTTGCACGATAGGCGATCTCTACCTGCCCATCGGCGCTTATCCTGGTAACGTAATCCGCAGCACAGTTCGAGCAGTAGATATTTCCGTGTCCATCGTAAGCGGGTCCTTCGGGAAACCTAAAACCGGATGCTACAAGCACTAAGTCCGGATCGGCAGGAACAACAGTCTCTTGAACGTCCACAGCGCTTGCTGAGGTATAGCAAAAAATACTAAGGCATACCGTCAGCCATATCCCACCCACTCCCCTCTTATCCCGCGCAATGAGCATGATGCACTTCCCTTCTCGAAAACGTATTTATATTTCAGCGAGAACCGCAGATATTCCTGCAACCCACAAGCTGAAAGCTCTCTATGGAACAAGAAGATACTATCGCTGCAGTTGCTACGGCTATGGGCGAATCGGCCATCGCCATCGTCCGCCTCTCTGGCATAGCGGCTATACCTATTGCTCAACAAGTTTTCCGCGGAAAGCGTAAGGAGAATATTACCCTCCTTCCAGGCTATACAGTTCGCTTCGGTCACTTTGTTGATCTGCATGGCGAGACCATAGATCAGGGACTGCTTACCCTCTTTCGCTCTCCCCACTCCTATACCGGTGAAGATATGGTGGAACTGTCGTGTCATGGAGGGCGTGCCATTGTCAGTCGCCTCCTGGAAACACTGCTTCAGCATGGTGCACGTTTGGCCGAACCCGGTGAATTTACCCAACGGGCCTTTTTCAACGGCAAACTGGACTTAGCCCAGGCAGAAGCGGTGGCCGATCTCGTTAAGGCGAAAACGGAACGGGCACGTCGTGTGGCGCTCAATCAACTCGAAGGCAAGTTGTCGGAAGTTATTCATCGTTTGCGTTCCGACATCATCGGGGCTTTAGCAGCCGTTGAGGTAACCATTGACTACAGCGATGAAGTAGGAGAGCTTGATTACCCAGAACTTGAGGGTCGTTTAGCCCACATCTGCCAACAAGCTCTCTGCCTTGCCAACACCGCCCACTACGGACGGATTCTGCGGGAAGGTATGCGCGTGGCCCTTATCGGTCCTCCGAACGCAGGCAAATCTTCCCTCTTAAACCAACTGCTCCAAACAGAACGTGCCATTGTAACCCCTATCCCCGGCACAACACGAGACCTCATAGAGGAATCGCTATCCATCAACGGTATTCCAATCGTGCTTACCGATACAGCGGGACTGAGAGCCACTGCCGATCCCATCGAGCGCATTGGGATAGACCTTGCCTTAAAAACTGCCGAGCAGGCCGATCTTCTGCTCTTTATCGTAGATGCATCCGACTTATCCTCCCTGAATACCCTCTCTCCACTTCCTGCCGTAGAGAGTAAAGACCGACCAGCCCTCTTTTTACTCAACAAAAAAGACCTCGTCACTAACGACGTGCTCGAACAAGCTGCCAACTTGGTGCGCCAAAAGTTTCCTCATGTCACCGACATCATCCCGATCTCGGCCCTCACCGGAGAGAACATCGAGCTGCTTCGAGATAAGCTGCAGCAGATAACGACCTCAAGCCTATATGGAGACACCGAAGGGGTTATGATCACCTCGACCCGTCATTCTCAAGCGCTTCAAGAGGCCGTTCATCACCTGCAAGAAGCTCTCACCACAACACATCAACGACTTCCTGGCGATTTCATTGCCCTAGACCTGCGAGAGGCTCTAAACGCCCTGGGTCAAATCACCGGCGAAACGGTAGACGACGAGATCATCCATCGTATTTTTCAAGACTTCTGCGTTGGCAAATAGATCGACTCGCTATTGGCTTTCTTGACCACTATGCGGTAAAGTGTTATAACCCACACCAAAGGTTGTATGGTTCTTATGTTTCCAACAACACCACGAAAACTGAAAACCGCTATTCGCCTGCTTGGAAGCGAGAACTGGCATGCGCATACTTGGGCCACCGCAGCTTTGCAACATGCCGACCATCTAGCCTATCCACTACTTCTAGCGGCTGCATCTGCAACAACGCCAAGCCCCCGTGCCATCTATGCAGCACTCATTCTCCATCAACTTGGCTATCCGGAAGGCGGTCAACATCTCATGCGACTTATTGACCGTCCCTTTATCCGTGAAAGTAGCTGCGCTCCTTTGCTTCGTCATGCCGTTTTGAAAACAGTGGGTTCAACACCCTTTCTTCAAAAACTGGCCACAGCCCTTGCACAGCTCGAACAGCGTCCCGATCTTTCACGTCCGCTTGCCCACTTTCATCATAATGCGCAAATCCTACTTTTTTTGCGATCGGAGTTACCCCTCTCCCTACTTCATCGTGCGCTTCTGGTGCGTGCCATCGGAGGCGAAAATCTCTCCATTGTCCGCCTAGTTTTAGACGAAGCCGGTGAACCGAATTTGGAACACATTAGCCTTGTCCGAAGAGATTCTGTCGCCCTTCTCATCAGCTCGACCACGCAAGAGCACGCCCTGCAAATCTTTACAAACTGCCTACTTCACCCAAATCCCGCCGTGCAGCTCACCACCATGTTTGGCCTAAAGCTCCTAAAGCAAGCCCATGCTATCAACGCGCTATATCCCATTGCCCATGATCCGTCTAGCCCCGTCCGTGAAGATGCGCAAAACCTCATCCGTTATCTTAATCCACAAAAATCCGATCCCTTCGTGCTCCTTCGCCCCATAGATGAGGAACGCTTCGCTCGCTCCTCCCTATTACGCGCCTCCAAAACGCAGCCGTCCGAACTCCTCCGACCTCTCTTTCCCGCCCACAACCCATCCGAAAGGAGCGCCCATTGAACACAACCTACCGACTCTGTGCCATAGACCTCGACGATACGCTTCTGAATTCAAACCATGTTCTGTCCGATACAAATCGAAGAGCGGTACAGCGCGTCGCCCAAAAAGGGGTCATCGTAATAATCGCTTCTGGACGAATGCACGAAACCACCCTGCCAACCGTTCACACCCTAGGGCTTCAAACACCGGTTATCAGCTACAACGGAGCCATGATCCGTAACCCTGTTACCGGTGAGACCTGGCTCAACGAAACCGTCCCGCCTGACCTGGCCGACGAGATACGAACATTCGCAAGGGAAAACCACTTTCAATTGAACTACTATCTTGACGATCATATCTACTCCGCCGAACGCACCCCTTGGATGGAGCTGTATCAACAGCGAACCGGGGCCCGATTTGAAATTCTTCCGGACTTCTACGAACGCCTCAAAGGAACCGCCCCTACAAAACTGATCATCGTGACCCACCCTGCCACCGTTCAAGAGTTGTTACCTATTATGCAACAACGTTACCAAGGGCGCCTTACTGTCATGCGTAGCAACGCAGAGTATCTTGAGTTTCTACCACTAAACGTAAATAAAGGAAAAGCCCTCTCCGTCGTGGCCGAGCGACTTGGCATTCCCGCCGAACAGACGATCGCTATCGGAGACAGCTGGAACGATATCGCCATGTTACAATGGGCTGGGCTTGGCATCGCCGTTGCCAACGCCAAACCGGAAGTGAAAGCGGTAGCAAAACGCATCGCGCCTTCATGCGACCAAGACGGTGTGGCGGTTGCCCTTACAGAGATATTCCAAATCGAGGAACACAAAGCATGAGCTACCTAAAACCGATTGATGGCTCCAAAAAAATCCAACTACACGACATAGACCCTTCCTATCATGCCGGTCTGGATAAAGACGAGGGAGAAAAGCGCTCGGCACAACTTCTGGCCGAACTCTCCGAACTCCAAGAACTGCTCTATGCTGCAAGTACCCACGCGGTTCTCATCGTGCTGCAAGGTATAGATACAGCCGGTAAAGACGGAACCATCCGTCACGTTTTTTCTAGTGTTAGCCCTCAAAGCTGTCGCGTCGCCTCCTTCAAAGTACCGACTGCCGAAGAGGCAGCTCACGACTTCCTGTGGCGAGTTCACAAACAAACACCGGCAAAAGGGACAATGGTCATTTTTAATCGCTCCCACTACGAAGATGTTCTCGTCGTTCGTGTTCACAAGCTCGTGCCGGAAACGGTATGGCGTGCACGCTACGGGCAGATAAACGCCTTTGAACAGCTCCTGGCCTCAAATAACACGCTCATTCTCAAATTCCTTCTCCACATCAGCAAAGAGGAGCAAGAACAACGTCTGCGCGATCGCGAAAAAGACCCCACAAAAGCCTGGAAGCTCTCGGTCGCCGATTGGAAGGAACGGGAACTTTGGGACGACTATCAAAATGCTTTTGAAGATGCAATTAACCGATGCGCAGCACCTCACGCACCCTGGTACGTCGTACCTTCCAACCATAAGTGGTTTCGCAACTTGGCCATTGCCGAAACGTTGGTGGAAACCTTGCGCCCTCTGCGCCAAGAGTGGGTAAAACAGTTGGAAGCTCGTGGCAAAGAGGAACTTGCCCAAATTAAGGCTTACCGAAAGGATCAAGATGCCTCCTAGCACACGAACGTTAACCCTTTCAGAGTTCCGAACCTACCTCACAAATCTGCTTGAAGCGGATGCCCTCTTTGTTGCGGCTACGCTCAAAGGCCAAGACGGTATCAACATCACCGATCCAAACGGCTCTGCCCTCGTCCATCCGGTACGGATTAAAGAACAAAAATACTTTCAGTTCGCCTATCATAACTTTCAAAAGGTAACTCACCGCAATCTGCCTCTTTTCGAGGCAGTCGAGCACCTTATCGAGCTACTTCGCAAATCAAACGGCCGGCTGAATATTCGTACTACCCAAAGCGATGAGCAGGTTGTGCTCCTGCCGGAAGGCCATGTGAGGCTCACCACGCGCCCGACAAACCGTCGCCCGTCCCCCCTAACTCATAATCGAGCTAAAAACTATATCTTGCAAGAGGGTCAATATCTGCCGTTTCTCCATGCACTTGGGATCATGACCCACTCAGGGCAGGTGGTTCTCTCCCGCTACGACAAATTCCGCCAAATCAATCGTTTTCTTGAAATCGTTCATGACATCATCGAACACCTTCCTAAACAGGGGCCACTGCATATCGTGGATTTTGGTGCAGGGAAGGCCTATCTTTCCTTTGCCCTCTACCACTATTTTCATTCGGTTCTAGGGCGCGAAGTCTACCTGTATGGTATAGAACAAAAACCCGATCTGGTTGCTTTTTGCCAACAGCTTGCGGAAAAGCTGCAGTGGCCAGGCCTCTCGTTCGTTTGCAGCTCCATAGAATCGTTTGAGTTAGATACCCCCATTGACCTCGCCGTTAGCCTTCATGCCTGCGATACCGCCACAGATGATGCCATCGCCAAAGCGGTGCGGTGGAACGCAAAGGTCATCCTCGCTGCCCCCTGTTGCCAAAAGGAACTCTACCGACAGCTTAACGCTGAGGAGTTACAACCTATGCTGCGTTATGGGGTGATCCGGGAACGCCTTACCGGACTGGTAACCGATACACTGCGCGCAGCCCGCCTCGAGGCTGCCGGCTATGCTGTACAGATTCTAGAGTTTATTGAAACGGAGCATACCCCTAAAAATCTTCTCATACGCGCGATTCGATCGCCTCACATCAATCGTAAAAAGGCCATACAGAGTTACCAACAGCTGCGAGATTTTTGGCACGTGATCCCCCGCATCGAAAAAAACCTGCCCCTGCCCGATAGGCCTCCATCAGAGATGACGGCACCTTAGATCGCCGAATCACGTATAAGGTATACTAGAAAGTTGATTGTGCCGTGTTATGCCCGTTAACTCCATTTCTCTTAACCTGCTACTACGTGGCATCGTACCGTAAGGTCGAACGCGGAAACAACGCGGTGTGCCCCGCCCCGCCAATCTACCCTTATGAGGAAATAGCGAAACAATGGCATTGCCTGGTTTTCTGAAAAGATTAATAGATAATAATGAGCGTGAGGTTGCGCGCTATTGGAAAGTCGTCGAACAGATCAATGCCCTCGAACCTGTTTACGAGAAATACACAAATGAGGAGCTTCGCGCCAAAATTAACGAGTTCCGTCAACAGGTTCAGGAGGAGTATCGAGAAAAGCGCGCTGCCGCTGAACCTAGCTGGCGAAACCTTACCGATCAGCAAATGCGCGAAGCCGATCGTAAAATCTACGATCCTATCCTCGACAAAATACTCCCCGATGTGTTCGCCATCGTGCGGGAAGCCTCTAAGCGAACCCTCGGCATGCGCCATTTTGATGTCCAACTGATCGGGGGAATGGTTCTGCACGATGGGCGTATCGCGGAAATGAAAACCGGGGAAGGAAAAACCCTGGTGGCTACCCTTCCACTTACGCTGAACGCTCTGCTCGGCAAGGGCGTTCATCTTGTTACCGTGAATGACTATCTCTCTCGCCGAGATGCTGTTTGGAACGGCCCCATCTATCATCTCCTTGGCCTGAGCGTCGGCATCATCCAAGGACAATCCCCCGAAACCGGCGAAGAAGGCGGCTCTTTTCTTTACGACCCCGATTACGATGACCCCGACCCCCGCTACAAGTACTGCCGGCCCATAACCCGCGCAGAAGCCTACCTTTGCGACATCACCTATGGAACCAATAATGAGTTCGGTTTTGACTATCTGCGCGATAATATGGCCTTTAGTAAGGAAGAACTGCGTCAACGCGAACTCCACTATGCTATCGTGGATGAAGTAGACTCCATCCTGATTGATGAGGCACGCACCCCGCTTATCATTTCGGGCATGGTTCAGCAACCTACCGAAATGTATTACAAGATAGATAGCATTGTGCGCAAAATGCGCCGCGGCATTGATGACCCAAAACGGGATAAAGATAACCCTAATGCCGATAAGCATAACCCCAATATCCATTATGTGGTAGACGAAAAGCAAAAAACGGCAACCCTTACCGACGCCGGAGTCGCCTTTGTGGAGCGTGAGCTTGGAATTAAAAATCTCTCCGAACATCCCGAGATTATGCACTATCTCCAGGCGGCGCTGAAAGCCCATGGCGTCTTTAGAAAAGATATTGACTATGTGGTGAAAACCATTAACGAAGAAGACGGCCCCGAAATCATTATCGTGGACGAAAACACGGGCCGCTTAATGTTCGGACGGCGCTATTCCGACGGGCTACATCAGGCCATCGAGGCCAAAGAGGGCGTGAAAGTAAAAAGCGAAAGCCAGACCTTGGCCACTATCACCTTCCAAAACTACTTCCGCCTCTACTCCAAACTCGCCGGAATGACGGGCACAGCCAAAACGGAGGAAGAGGAGTTCCGCAAGGTCTACGGTCTCGATGTGGTCGTGGTCCCCACGAACCGTCCCATGATCCGCATAGACCACCCCGACGTTATCTACAAAACCGAGGAACATAAGCTGCGTGGCATCACCGCGGAGATTCTGCGGGTCTACTGCAAACAACAACCTATCCTCGTCGGCACACGCTCCATCGAGATGAGCGAGCGTGTCAGTCAGCGCATAAGCCCATCCAATCTCTCCCTTCTGTGCATGATCGAGGTAGCCCGTGAAGCACTTGAAAAGAACAAGACAATAGACGCCGAGAAAAAACGTAACTATGTCGTCTTGCTGAACACTCCCCTACCGCAGCTTTCCATGGGGCGCCTCAAGCCTCTTCTGAAAGAGTTGGGTATTAACGAAGACCCTCTCTCCCCAGAGAACATGAACACCATCGCTCGACTCTTTCAAATCGAGGATTCAGGTCTTGAACGCCTAGAAGAGGCTCTAACGCATGGCATCGGCCACAACATTCTCAACGCCAAATACCACGAAAAAGAGGCTCTCATCATTGCAGAGGCAGGACGCAAAGGCGCCGTCACCATCGCAACCAATATGGCAGGGCGAGGGGTTGACATCTTGCTTGGCGGCAAGCACATCCATCAAGCTCTCCCCACAGTAGATGGCAGCCTCCGCTCGCTGACACAGGCAGAAAAGATCGCCGAGACAGAACAGTCAAAGGAGACCTCCGAAACCGCCGAAGAGGAGCAGAGCTATCGCCGATACGGAAATCCGGCCGTCCTTGAAGCGGTAACCACGGGTGCTCTTACCGACGAAGAACACAAACGCGCCGCCGATGAAGTACGCGCGCTTGGTGGCCTGTTCATACTTGGCACCGAACGCCATGAAAGCCGGCGAATAGATAACCAGTTGCGAGGCCGTGCCGGACGCCAAGGAGACCCTGGCGAAAGCCGCTTCTATGTCTCCCTCGAAGATGAACTTTGGCGTCTCTTCGGTGACCGTTTTAATTCACCGCTCCTCCGCGGGTGGGAAGAGCATCTCCCAATGGATGCAAAAGTCTTCTCGAAGCTCATCGAGCGTACGCAAAAGAAGGTCGAGGAGCACTATTTCGAGATTCGCAAGAACACGCTGAACTATGACGATGTCATGAACCGGCAGCGCGACGTAATCTACAAAGAGCGACGCCGCATCCTTGAAGGGGTCGATCTCAAAGAGACCATTCTCCACTACATCCGCACAAATATTGAGGATGCCGTATATGCCTACTGCTCACCAGAAGCCCCTGCGGAAGAGTGGGATATCGAAACCCTCTATAACGAGCTGAACGAATATTTCATGCTCTATCCCGAAATCACCGAAGAACAGCTTCGCGGTAAACGCCAGGAAGAGATGATCGAGATGATCTACAACCACGTCGTGGGTGTGTACGAGGCACGAGAAAAGGAGTTGGCCGAACTTCAGGGCGACCCGAATGCCATGCGCCAACTGGAACGCTTCCTTGCGCTGCGAGCCATCAACGATCGTTGGATGGAGCACCTTGCAAATATGGACTATCTCCGTGAAGGCATCGGCCTTCGCGGCTATGAACAGATCGATCCCCTCCTCATCTATCAGAAAGAGGCCTTTGAGGAGTTCGAGCGCATGCAGCAGGCTATTCAAGACGACATCGTGCGCAACATCCTCCGTATCCAAGTGGTCGTCGAGCCACAACAGCCTACTTTCGCCCCCGTCGTCCCCATTATCCCGCTGCCGGAAGAGCTTCCGAAGCCTAAATATAGCGGCATCACCAACATCGCAGAAAACGCGACAGCCCGAAATGGTAATCTCCTCGCCACGAAAGACACTCCGCCACCGGGCTGGAAAGGTGGGCGTAACGATCCTTGCTGGTGCGGAAGCGGCCTAAAATACAAAAAATGCCACGGTAAAAACGCCTAGGAGGTAAACAAGATGAGTGCAGAAGCAATGCCCCAACCACTACAGACCGGTGATAAGATCATAGATTTCGAGCTGCCAGATGCCCACGGACGACTCTACTCCACCGCAGAGCTAAGAAAGCAAGGGCTTCTGCTCCTCTTTATCTTTAAAGTTGGTTGCGGCACCTGCAAATACTCGGCCCCTTTCATTCAGCGACTGCATCGCCAGTACGCCGAAGGCTCCGATGGGAAATTCACCGTCCTCGGTGTTTCCCAAGACGATGCGCCGGCCACCGAAGCCTTTGCTAAGGAGCATGGCGATCTCACTTTTCCAATCGTCCTCGACAGCAACCTCGATGTTGCCGAGTGGTATAACCTTATCGGAGTGCCAAACCTCTATCTTTTAGGCCCCGAAGAAACCATCCTTTATGCAATTCCCGGCCATTTCAACCAGGCCGGTTTTAATGAGCTTGCAAAACGCGCCGCCGAAGCGACAAATAAGCCCTACACGCCCATTGTCCTTCCAGAAGATGATGCCCCCTCCATAAAACCTGGCTGAGGCTCCAAGCGCCGCCCTAGGTCTGGGGCGTAGATTATCTTCTATCCCTCTTGCAGAACACAGGAACTTTTAAGCGAGTTCCTGTGTTCTTGTGTTATAAATATGCCGCTATCATAGGGGTGGCTATGTTCGCTTTTCACTAGTCCTCCCACTCTGCCGATGTGTATTCAAAGGAGAAGATACTATGCGCCAACTTCGTGATCGCGTCTGCTCATGCTGTACCGCCGTCATCGGCCTCGTCATCAGTCTAGTCTTTGCCCTTCCCGCGTCCGCCCAGGTATCTGTACTTACTCAACACAACGATATCTATCGTTCTGGCACAAATCTAAACGAGACCATTCTCAATACCTCAAACGTAAACGTCCACAAATTTGGTAAGCTCTTCACGCGTCATGTGGATGCAGAAATATATGCCCAACCCCTCTATGTACCCCATCTGCTCATCCCAGGAAAAGGCATCCACAACGTCGTTTTCGTTGCAACGATGAATAATAGCGTCTATGCCTTCGATGCAGACGACCCCAACCAATCGGCATCGCTTTGGCAAGACAATTTTGGCCCACCCGTCCCCGCTTCCGATGTACAGTGCTGTTGTACCGATATCTCCGTCCGCGTTGGCATCCTCAGCACACCCGTCATCAATCCGAATACCAATCTCATGTACCTAGTTAGCCGCAACAAAAACCCGGATGGCACCTATCACCAATGGCTGCACGCTCTTGACATTACCACCGGTCAAGAACGCCTGAACGGGCCCGTCGAAATCAAGGCTTCCTATGGCAACCTAACCTTCGATCCAAAGATTCAAAACCAACGTCCGGCCCTCCTCCTCTATCGTGGTGCCGTCTACATTTCATGGGCGTCTCACAACGATTGCGGCCCCTACCACGGCTGGATCGTCGCTTACGATGCATCGAATCTGCATCAAATCGCTACCTACTGCGATACGCTAAACGGTACAGAAGGAGGTATATGGCAATCCGGTCAGGGACCTACTGTTGGTCAGGATGGCAATATCTATATCATGACGGGCAACGGCACCTTCGATGCCAACACGGGTGGCCCCGACCTAGGCTGCAGCTTCATTAAGCTTAGTCCTGCCATCCCAAATCAGGGTGGCCTCAAAGTACTCGACTGGTTTACTCCCTACAATGTAGATAGTCTTAACGCCGCCGATCTCGATCTCGGCTCTTCCGGTGTACTCGTTATCCCCGGCACCCCTTACATTCTCGGCGGAGGAAAACAGGGCGTCTTCTACCTCCTAAATATCCATAACCTCGGTCACTTCAACCCAAGCGGGGATACCCAAATCGTGCAGAGTTTTCAGGCCGGCAATGGGCACATACACGGCTCACCCGTCTACTACAATAGCCCGGTGAACGGCCCGTGCATCTATGTCTGGTCAGAAGAGGACTACTTGAAAGTCTTTGCCTTCAAAGGCACATACTTCAATGCAACCCCTATCGCCTATAGCCCTAACCGCGTGCCAGATGGTATGCCCGGAGCCATGCTCTCTATCTCGGCAAACGGGCAAAAACCGGGTACAGCGATCATTTGGGCATCTCACCCTTATCAAGGTAACGCCAATAATGCCGTGGTGCCTGGCATCCTTCAAGCTTTCGATGCCAACAGCATTTCGGTGGATAACCAAGGTATCCCCCGTCTTAAAGAGCTATGGAACAGCAGAATGAACGCCAATCGCGATGATATCGGCAAATTTGCTAAGTTCTGTTGTCCTACCATCGCTAACGGCAAAGTCTATATGGCCAGCTTCGGTGCACCGAACGATCCCATTGGAGCAGGACAACTTGTTGTCTATGGCCTTCTCGACTCCGTTCGTCCTACCGCCCCCTCCTCCCTAACTGCTTCTGTGGGCGATCAACAACTCGCCCTCTCTTGGACCCCCGTCTCCAATGCAGATAGCTATAATATTTATCGAGGCACGGCACCAGGGCAGGAAACACTCTACAAGCAAAATGTCACTCAAAACTATTTCACCGATATCGGGCTTCAAGACGGTATAGTCTACTACTATCGTGTCACTGCACAGAATAACGGTGGCGAAAGCCCTCCTTCCAACGAAGTGGCTGCCAGCCCGCAGCTAGGCCATGGCGGTACCAAAACACTCTCTCCTATCGCCGATGCCTATACGTGTGCAGGCATCTACGCAAATCAGAATTTTGGCGCAGCTCAAAATTTGAAAGTTAGCAACGACTCTCCAAACGATACCTGCTATACTTTCCTCAAATTCGATCTCTCTGGTCTATCCACACCTCTGAGCGGCGCCTTACTTACTCTCTTTGGTTCCAGCCAAAACGGTAAGGCAACTCTTGTAACCGCACGAGTCCTCTCGAGCAACACATGGGGTGAGCGAACAATAACCTGGAATAATATGCCGTCGCTTCTCTATCCTTTTGCCAATGCGCGAATCTGGCCGAAAGACCAATACTGTCACTGGGATGTTAGCCCCTACTTCTTAAAACAGGTGGCTGCCAACATTAAACAGTTTTCCGTAGCTCTCACCCCCTATCGCGGTCTAACAGATGTCATGGCGAATTTCTACTCCCGCGAGGCTGGGGTCAACCCGCCGTTCCTTACCGTCTGTAGCCCAGGAGGCCCTCCCGCGGCACCTACCGAGTTGGCAGCCAATGCCGACATCCTGAAGGTCAGCCTCCAATGGGACTCCATCGGGGGAGCCTCTAGCTACAGCATCTATCGCGCTACCGCCTCAGGTGCCGAAACTCTCTACCAAACCGGCCTCACCTCCACCACTTTCTCCGATACAAATGTACAGGCAAATATAACCTACTACTATCGAGTTGCCGCCGTCAACAGTTTTGGTCAAAGCGCGCTCTCAAATGAGGCGAGCGCAAGCCCGCTTCCCAAAATACTTCCGGACTATCCCACCGGCTTTAGCAGCGCAGGCAACATCGTTCTGAATGGTGGCGCCACCTTTGATGACACCCGTCTGCAACTCACCAACAGCGCAACCTACTTTGAAGCGAGCAGCGCTTTCTTTAAATATCTGGTGGACGTACGGAAGTTTCATAATCACTTCACTTTCCAAATTCAGAACGCCCAAGCCGACGGTTTCACCTTCACCATTCAAAGCGATGGGCCGACGGCTATAGGTCTTGCCGGTGGATCTCTGGGCTATGAAGGCATTAACAACAGCGTGGCTATAAAGTTCGATCTCTACAATAATAGCGGAGAAGGTACCGACTCTACAGGCCTTTATACGAATGGAGCACCTCCTACCGTACCTGCTATTGACCTCACCAATACCGGCATCGATCTCCATAGCGGCCATATCTTTGCCGTAGATATGGTTTACGATGGCATCACGCTCCAAGTCACCATACGCGATACCCAAACCTCTGCCACTGCCACACAGTCCTATCAAATAGATATACCTAACACCATCGGAAGCCCCATTGGCTATGTGGGCTTTACCGGAGGAACGGGTGGGCTTACTGCCACTCAAGAGATACTTACATGGACATATACCGTGCCATAAATGCCGAATCCATAGTTCCTTAAGGAGGTGAATGAGAGATGCAAGAGTGGACGACACCGGATTTCGAGGAGATCAGCGTCAACGCGGAGTGCTCTGCCTACGTACTATGTGAAGAGGACTAGCGTGTTGTCATAGATAAGGAAGCGATAGAACTTATAGGCAACTATCGCTTCCCCCTAAATCATTCTCACCTTGTAGCAAAACTATGCATGTACGACTGTTAGGAACCGCTGCTGGCGGCGGCTTCCCGCAATGGAATTGTGCCTGCCCTTACTGCTCTAAGACACGTTCCGAGCCAAACACCGCCAAGCCACGCACACAATCTTCGGTGGCTGTGAGCGCTGATGGAGAGAACTGGTTTCTCTTGAATGCTTCGCCAGACATCACACGCCAGATCGAAGCCTTTCCTAAGCTTCACCCCCATCCGGCGAGGCATACCCCCATTCAAGGGGTTTTGATCACGAACGCCGATCTCGACCACACCCTTGGTCTCTTCCTACTGCGAGAACACTCTCCGATGGTTCTCTATACCACCCCAACCACGCGCCAGACACTAACCGAAGGCCTTGGCCTTGAACGCATTCTTAGTCCCTACACCCAGCTCTTATGGCGTCTCCTTCCTCATACCCCTCAACCGCTTTCATTGGTCAACAAGTCGCCATCCGGTCTTCTGATCCAGGCCATCCACCTACCTGGAAATCCCCCTCGCTATTGGCATAAAGTAAGCAAGGTTTCAGTAGGGCACACTGTAGGCCTCTCTCTAACCGATGTTCAAACCGGTGGACGCCTTCTCTATCTCCCCGACCTCCCGTACTGGCCGGGCTCGTTAACGGCAGAATGTGCCCATTGCGACCTCCTCCTTGTAGATGGAACCTTCTGGGACGAACAAGAGATGATCGCCTTAGGCTTTAGTACCCGAACTGCAACCCAAATCGGCCATCTTCCCATTTCCGGCCCTAGGGGTAGCCTTTCCCGTCTCATGGAGCTTCAAACGCGTTATAAGGTCTACGTGCACATCAATAACACAAATCCCATTCTTATCCCCAGATCCAAGCAACGCCAACTTGTGGAATCGGCCGGATGTCTGGTTGGAGAAGATGGCATGGAGTTCATTCTCTGAAGACGAAGGAACAAAATATGATGACAGAAATTTGGAACAGAGACACTTTTCTACAGCGCTTACGCGAGATCGGTAAGGGCCGTTACCACCATCTCCATCCTTTCCATATGGCTATGAACGCCGGCCAACTCTCTCCAAGTCAGATTCGTGGCTGGATAGCCAACCGCTTCTACTATCAGCAGAATATCCCGATCAAAGATGCTGCCATTCTCTCCAATTGTCCAAGGCCAGAAATCCGTCGCATCTGGATTCATCGTATTTTGGACCATGATGGTCAAACCGAAGGGGAAGGTGGCATTGAAGCATGGCTTCGATTGGGAGAAGCTGCCGGTCTATCGCGGGATGATCTCTGGAGCCATCGCTACCTCCTGCCAGGAGTGCGATTTGCCGTAGATGCCTACGTCAACTTCTGTCGCACCCAGCCCTGGCCAATTGCGGTGGCCTCCTCCCTCACGGAGCTTTTCGCCCCCGACCTCATGCAAGAGCGACTCGTAGCCTTTGAGAAACACTATACCTGGATCGCCCCTGATGGACTAGAGTATTTCCGAGCGCGGCTCACGCAAGCTCGGCGCGATTCACGTGAAGGCCTCGAGCTAACGCTTACCCACTGCAACACTCATGAACTGCAGAAAAAAGCCGTTGAGGCCCTCGCCTTTAAATGTGACCTTTTGTGGGCCATGTTAGACGCCATTCAACTCGCGTACGGTGGTGCAATGAAATCGCAAGGAGAGGAAAAACGAAGTGATACCCTGTAACTCATTACCACCGAATGTCATTCCTAAACTTGCCCCTTATGCCCGCCTCCAACAAGATCGGGTAACGGGGAAGATGGCTCTCGTCTACCCGGAAGGCGTGCTTCTTTTAAACGACACCGGGGCGGCCATTCTCAGGCTCTGCGATGGCCATACTGACCTCGCCACGATCTGCTCACAACTCGGTGAACAGTACTCCGTATCGGCCGATAACCTTCTCGCGGATGTACAGACCTATCTTCATCGCCTTTATCAGCGAAACCTTATTCGCTTCGACGGCGAACCACCATCATGCGATCAAAAGCGACCATGATCCCCCGTCCCTTTGGCCTTCTAGCCGAACTCACCTACCGGTGTCCGCTCCACTGCCCTTACTGCTCTAATCCGGTACGCTATCCTACCGCACAACCGGAGCTAGACACAGACGAGTGGATACGTGTCTTCCAACAGGCAGCCGATCTGGGTGTTCTGCACGCCCTCCTCTCTGGAGGGGAACCTCTACAGCGCAAAGACATCGGCACGCTGATTGCGGCAGCCCATGATGCCGGTCTCTACACCAATCTCATCACCAGTGGAGTAGGCCTGACTCCTTCCAGTGCAAAGCGACTTAAATTGGCCGGGCTTGATAACGTTCAAATTAGCTTTCAGGCCGACGATCCGGTTCTCGCCAACAGCATCGCCGGCACCAATGCCTTCCGTTTAAAACTCCTGGCCGTTCGAGCCGTTCAAGAAATAGACCTTCCCCTAACCCTGAATGTGGTGCTTCACCGTTTTAACATCCATCGCATCCCCCAAATCATCGAATTTGCGGTTAGCCTCCAGGCCAAACGCTTAGAGCTGGCGAATACCCAATACTACGGCTGGGCTTTCAAAAATAGGAAAGCTCTGTTGCCGTCCTTTCAACAGATCGAGGTTGCCGCTCAAGTGGTGGCAGAAGCACGAAAAACCTACCAAAACCGCATCGAGATACTCTACGTTCTTTCTGACTACTATAGCCCACGTCCAAAACCCTGTATGAACGGCTGGGGACGGCGTTATATCTGCGTAAATCCCATTGGCGATGTCCTCCCATGCCCTACCGCCTATGAAATACCTAATCTAACCTTTGATAATGTGCGAGCGCATTCCCTCCAATGGATATGGGAACACTCCGAGGCATTCAACTGCTTCCGAGGCACTGAATGGATGCAAGAGCCGTGCTGTAGCTGCCCCTACAAAGAAATAGACTTCGGTGGTTGTCGCTGTCAAGCAGCCCTGCTAACAGGCGATCCTTCGGTAACCGATCCCGTCTGCGAACTTTCTCCCCATCATCCGCTTCTTGAACAGCAGTTGCAAGTCTCAACTCCCCCGCTATCGCCGATGGAAGAAATGAAGGATAAAATGAGTTATCGCGTCTACCCCTAGTCTAGAGAGGAGCCTATGTTGCGTTCAAAAGTGCTACTTATTCTCTTTCTTCCTCTCCTGTTGGCTTTTCAAGAGCCACAGGAGGGAACTGAAACCCTTCCGCATAACCCCTCAGGCCATCCACGCTACCGGGTGACCGATCTCGGACTTATCTCAACTGCAACAGACAACATCGGTCCAGCACTCAATCAAGAGGGTGCGGTAACAGGCTGGCATCCTAACCAACTTAACGAGCACCCCACAGCTTGGCTTTGGCATAAAGGGCAGCTTAGAATATTGGGCGGGCTGCCAAACTATCCCGATACCTATGCAGCAGCCATCAACGACAGACTGCAAGTCGTGGGCATCGCCCGTTCAACGCAGGACATCCGTTTTATGCGTCCCTTTCTATGGGACGGAGAATCCGTACACGATTTAGGTGGGCTGGGAGGCTCCTTCGGTGCCGCCTTAGACATCAACGCACATGGAGACATTGTGGGGTTTAGCCAACTTGCCTCCGGCTTCACACACGCCTTTTTTTACCATAACGGCAAAATGCGAGACCTAGGCACCCTGCCCAACGGGGATTTTAGCATCGCCGAGGGAATAAACGACCATAATGCCGTTGTAGGGATATCCAACAACGCTCCAAAAGCCTCTAGCAGAGCCTTCTTGTATGCGCAAGGAACAATGAGTGATCTTGGCCTCCTTCCGGGTGGCGCCTTTAGCCATGCCCACGCCATCAACAATGCGGGGGTAGTTGTCGGTTGGGCTTCTACAGCAGATGGGGATATCCACGCCTGCCTTTGGAAAAATCATAAAATCGTTGACCTCGGTACCCTAGGCGACTCCCCCTCAACAGCATGGGGCATTAATGCACAAGGACAGATCGTAGGCTCTTCTGCCGACCGCTACCAACATCAACACGCTTTTCTTTGGGAAAATGGGCACATGGAAGACCTAAACAGCTTCATCCCCTCAAACTCTGGCTGGATACTTCAGCGCGCCTTTCGTATCAACGATCGGGGGCAGATCGTGGGAATCGGGCGCTTTGGCGGGGAAACCCACGTCTTTTTGTTGACCCCTGTGGCTAACAGTTCGCAAGCGGCCTTAGCTCCAAACTTCCAACTTACGGATATACAAGGCCATTTGCATTCGCTGTATGACTATCGTCACAACCCTCTAGTGCTCTTCTTCTTTTGCGGCTGTCAGTGGTGCCACGAATGCGCCCGCGCTTGGGCAGCAGTTCAGCAAAGCGATCACTTTCCACCATCTTGCCTTACCCTCATCGTCTTCGCCGGCTCGTCAAACGACGCAAGGACATTCTTGCAGGAAACACAACTCGATACCAAACATACCCTCATCCTGCCCGATCCAGCTATGCGGGTCGCCCTACGTTACAAGGCACTGGTATGCCCACGTGTTTTTATCCTAAACAAGGAACAGCAGATCGTCTACACAAACGATCACGACACGGATGCTCCTCGAAAAGCCACGGGGACAACGATCGCACTAAATGCGCTCCAAGCCGTTCAGCAATTAACCAAGGAGGCACACTAAATGCGTCTCCTACGAACCTCTCTCCTGCTGGCTGCTCTGCTCATAGCATTGCCCCTCACCGCACTTCCACTACCATCTGGCCTCGTGGTGCTATCTCCAAACCATCCCCCCTCTAATGTCTCAACCCATGACTTTGGAGCTGTAGACCCACTCCAGATCAAAACGCTGAGATGCACCTTCCGCCTGCACAATAATGCGACGGTTCCCATTACTATCGAACAGATTCAACCTTCTTGTGGCTGCACATCCACCCTCCTCTCCCCAACCTCAGAGTCTAAAGGGAAGGCAACTATCGCTCCAAACCAAACTGTCATTCTCAGCGCCAACATCCAAGTAGACCATCTCAATCCAGGAGACTTTATCAAATACATCTATGTGTTTATTGAAGACGATCTAGCTCCGACGGTTACCTTGGAGATGAAAGGCAAGGTACTGCCGCTCGCCGAATTCGATCCACCGGTTGTGGATTTCGGCACCGTCGCTTTTGGGTGTTCCCACACCCAAGTGCTTAAGATTCGCATAGACGATAGGTTGTTGAAAAGATCGCGCCAACCGCTGCTGCTTCGCACGAAGTTGTCTTCATCACCTACACCCTCAGATCGGCAACCAAGCTTATCCTTTATCAAAACCGCCCTAATTTCCAATCCCCATCCGATCAAGTGGCATGACCATACCGCTATGGAGACGTCTTACCAAGTGACTCTAGAACCCTACGCACCACTAGGACCGCTTCAGGCCATTCTCTACGGGGCGATACCATCCCTGTCCAATACCCTCGCATGCAACACGGTCACTCTCAAAGCCAACGTCATAGGCTCTTTTCAATGCGAACCCCGTGTTATCGTGCTAGGCTCCGTCTTTCAGGGACTTACAGCTTACGATCAGACCATCCTCAAAACGACTCGTCCCGACTTATGGCAAGGGCTTACCATTCGCACCTCCGCCCCCTACCTTAAGGCCTGGCTCGTGCCTCTTCCGACATCGGCAGCCTCATCTCCTCTGCCATCAACACGTACTTTACAGGTTCAACTGACCTCTAAGGCGCCTGCCGGAGCGCTTACCCTCTATGTTTTCGTATATGCCACCGATCGCGAGCAGATGGATATACCCGTCTATGTCAACGTAACGCCGAGACGCCGTAACTAGTCCAAGCCTCATCCATCCTCTCTCTTCACCGAACGCGAGTGTGTGCGTATAGTAGAGATGGGTATAACCCCATCAGGATGGTTCAGCCCTGCCTGCTTCTGCTTTTTATCGGCGGCCAACTTTAATTTGGCGAGTGCACATCCCTCGCACACTCTGCAAACGCTTCCCTCTTTCCAAAACGCCCGCACCATACGCCAAATATAGCTAGCCAGATAGAGCGCTGCCGCACCAACGATTCCAAACGTCAAAATCTGCTGCCAATTCATTTAACGTACCCCCCAACCGAACAACAGTCCCACATGGTACACAGAAAAAGTAACTATCCATGCCAGTGCTGTCATGTAGGCGATCTGGAAGAGAGGCCATTTCCAGCCGTTAGTCTCTTTCCTTACAACGGCTACCGTAGACATGCATTGCATCGCGAGAACGTAGTAGATCATCAAGCACACTGCCACCAAGGGCGTAAACACGTGTTTGCCCGTCGTAGGGTCAACGTCGGCCTGCATCCGCCTACCGAGGTCGGCCTGCCCTGCACTGGAATCCGTATCGGCCACATTGTAGATGGTGCCCATTGTCGAAACAAACACCTCACGGGCAATAAACGAAGAGACGATGCCCGCCCCCATTTTCCAGTTGAAACCTAGAGGACGTATTGTCGGCTCGATCAGGCGGCCAAGCTGCCCTAGATAGCTTTTCTGGAGCGCCTGATCCGGTGTGAGGCGCGGGTACTTAGGATAGCTTGAGAGGAACCAAACGACGATGGCTACCGAGAGTATTACCGTGCCGGCCCTACGCACAAACAGTCCGGCGCGTTCCACCATTTGAATGGCAGCCGCTTTCACACTCGGCAGCCTATAGGGCGGCAACTCCATGAGGAATGTGGGTGATACTCCCTTTAAGAGGGTTTTATGAAACAGCCAGGCCATGCCGAAAGCTGCCGCCATCCCCAAAAAGTAGAGCGAGATAAATGTGGCTGCAGGTAGGGTTAAAAGCGTGACCGACCCGATTCCGAACACCCGCCGATTGGGGATGAAAGCGCTTGTCATCAAGAGGTAGACAGGCAAGCGCGCCGAACAGGACATTAGAGGCGCCACCAGGATCGTGATCAGGCGCGCC